>ENA-OSEO01005356-OSEO01005356.1-sediment-metagenome-genome-assembly--contig:-NODE-5356-length-12418-cov-9.206385_pt1 | contig 12418 bp, 10 predicted proteins | sample MGYA00237883_ERZ534232 | MGnify/ENA metagenome assembly ERZ534232
CAGGCAATGTAAACGGATATGCCGGGCTTGAAAATAATCCGATTCATTGCGTCATGGCGAAATTGTCAAATGGCATTATCCGGCGCAGGGTACATACAAAAGGCGGTAGCTGGTTGCCTTGGGTGACAGGTTATAGCACTTCCGATTCCAATAATGGTTACGCCGGTACATTTGGAAAAGAGATTGACGCTATCCAATTTGATGCTCCCGGAAAAACAGTACAGTATCGGGTGTCTAATATAGGTTCAACAGGATATTTGCCATGGGTGACCAACTATGACGGCAATACAGCAAATACAAACGGGTATGCAGGTATTTATGGAAAAAGCATTGATAAATTGCAGATAAGGATTGTATAGTATGATAAGATGAGTTTTTATATCTTTATTATCTCCCTCCAATAAAAAACATTCTAGTGCAGTTTTTTGCAATAATATGTTGAAAAGAAATTTGTTTTAATATATCATTGTACATAAAGTACTTAACGAAAATGGAGGACGAATTATGGCTTTTGAGAATGGCAATAATATCTTTAATTATTGTAGCGAAGTGTTCAGCAGATATAAATGTGATTCATTAATTTTTATGAAGGCATTACAGATAGTCCAATATTACAAGGCAAGAAACGATTATACATTTTGCATAAATGAGTTAGATGATTCTATAAAACATATATTAAACGCCAGTATTAGTGACTTCGCTTATAGCCTCAGTAAATACATAATTGGAGACACGGGGGCAGTGGTTTGGGATGCACGTAATGTAATGAGTGCTAATACGGGGCATCAGGATAACGTAAACCTTATTGTAGAATTTGATAAAGCAGAAGGAGAAGATAAATACTGGTTTAATTCTGAAAAAATGATTCTTGTTGAGAAGGTTCATGATTATCTTGACAGTCTGCCGGAAATCGGCAAGGTTCTTTCGTTGGGCACTCTTTTGGAGATAACACAGAAACTCAACAACAACACTCCCCTGGATAATTTCGAACTGGCACTGCTCTATAACGAACTTCCCGACAGGTTCAGGGACATGGTTTTAACTCCCTATGTGTCTGTTGAACACGATCAGGTCCGTTTTTCCGTCCGTGTCAGGGATTCCGAAAAATCATTAAAGCGAAATCAGTTGATAAAAAAGATCCGTGAAGATTTGGTGAGCAAATTCGGACTGGATGAGGATCGTGTCCATTTGTCCGGAATGATGGTGTTGTACAACAATATGTTACAAAGCCTTTTTGAATCACAAATCCAAACGCTGGGAGTGGTTGTGGTGGCCTTGATGGGTATGTTTATGATTCTGTTCAGATCGCTGAAAATTGCGCTTATTGCCATTGCACCCAATCTGCTTTCCATTGGCGTGGTCCTCGGCGTTATGGGCTGGCTGAACATTCCGCTGGATATGATGACCATCACCATTGCTTCCATCAGTGTCGGAATTGCGGTGGATGATACCATTCACTATATTGTCAGGTTCAAAAATGAGATCCGTATCGACCAGAATTATATTCAGACGTTGCATCGGTGCCATGGAAGCATCGGTCACGCCATGTTCTACACATCCGTAACCATCATCATCGGTTTTTCAATCCTGGTTTTGTCTAATTTTATTCCCAGTATATATTTCGGGCTCTTGACAGGATTGGCCATGTTCATTGCCTTGATCGCAGCACTGACGCTGTTACCCGAACTTTTGGTTCTTTTTAAACCCTTTGGTCCTGGAATAAAGGAAAATTCGAAAGACACTCGATAATATGCGAAAAAAACCGTTCATACTTCTGCTCCAGATTTTTTTGTTTTTTGCTATTTCGTTCATCGGTTGCGCCCACAAACCCTTGGCTTCAAAACAGTTTCCGGCTGACGATGCACCGGTGAATCAGAATCAGCAAGCGGCAACCGTCGATACGGATCAGAATCCATCAAGCCCGGAGGAACTCGATGATTTTGAAAAAGAGTTTTTTGAAGAGGAGTTTGAAGCACGCCAGGTTCATGTGGCAGATCCTTTGTCTTCCTGGAATAGAGTGATGTTTCACTTCAATGATAAGCTTTACTTCTGGATGCTCAAGCCTCTGGCAAAAGGATACAAGGCCGTTACTCCGGATATTTTCAGAATCGGAATAAAAAATTTTTTCAATAATCTTATGTTTCCGATACGATTTGCCAACTGTATTTTTCAAGGGAAAGGGAATGCGGCCGGCTACGAATTTACAAAATTTGGTATTAACACCACAGCCGGTTTTCTTGGCTTCGGAAACCCGGCAGGGCTGTATCCCGAGCTTAATCTTCCCGATAATGAAGACCTTGGGCAGACATTTGGCAAATACGGCATCGGAAATGGATTTTACATTGTATGGCCGGTTCTGGGTCCGTCCACGCTTCGTGACTCAGTGGGATTGGTCGGTGACGCATTTTTAAATCCGGTTGGTTATGTTGAGCCCATTGAAGCGGAATTGGCCATCAAAGGGTTTGATCTCATCAATCGGACGTCTTTTCAGATCGGAAAGTATGAGGCTCTAAAAGAAGCAGCCGTAGATCCCTATGTGGCAACTCGAAACTCTTATCTCCAGTATAGGGAAAAGCAGATAAAACAGTAAGGTACTTGAAAGCCTTCGGTCCTTTTTTAAGATGCGTACAGAGCGGGTTGGCCCGTGGTTCGGATTAAATTTTGAATCTTCATGCAGACTGCTATATTTTATGCACATTCTGAGTTCCGGAAAAAAAGGGTTGAATTATCATCATGTCTGATTTAATAGGCAGGTAATTCTTTTAGGAGAAGAAATGATATCGTGAATAAGTTTTTGGATCGGCGCCGTTTTTTAAAAATCTGCGGTAAGGCTGCCTTGTGCAGCGCATTCCCTGCATCGGCCATGGCTTCCATTGATCGGTTGTCGGGGACAAAACGTATGTTATCCTTGTATAACACACATACGCGTGAAAGTCTTAACGTGTGTTATTACGCCCAGGGTCGATATCTGGCCAAGTCTCTCGCAAAGATTGACCATATCCTCCGAGACCATCGCACAGAGGAAATTAGGCCCATCGACAAGGGACTGCTGAATATTCTTCATTCCATTTCTATGACCTTTGACCAGGCGGTCCGGTTCCACGTTGTTTCCGGATATCGTTCTCCAGAAACAAACGACATCCTGCGAAAAACAGGCAGATATGTTGCCAAACAAAGTTTGCACATGCAAGGTGGAGCAGCCGACATCCGAATTCCCGGTTTTAATTTAAGACGGTTGTGGAACGTCTGTATGAAGCTGCAAGCCGGCGGCGTTGGGTACTATCCGAAGTCCGATTTTGTTCATGTGGATATCGGGGATGTAAGATACTGGTAACCTATTACTCCACGGGATGTTGCAACAACAAAACCCTCTTTTGCCGCTCATCTTACGTTCAAGGAGATCTTGAGCCGTTACAAAAAAGCAGAATTCCTTACAGTCGAAGATTCCCTGCAACTTGTTGAAGCGCAGCGGAGATCCCGTTTTAGCGGGGCTCCAGGGAGCTTCAATGTCGGATTTACCTCGAAAAAATTCCAGACGGACTGGCATTTTGGTTAGATGGTTGAAGATTGATGGAAGGGCACTTTTTAAGTAAAAATTTTCACAAAGTTTAGGTGGTGTATTTCATGTTTTTATGAATTTTGCTGGAGATTGGCAGTATCATATCGTCCATATTCAAATATAACCAATTGAAAATATTATTAATATTGACTGATATGAATTTTTTGCATGGTTTTTGCAATAAAAAACATAAAAAGCGCTATTTGCAATATGAAAAAGAAACCCGCGACAGCCTAAAAAGTAGCCAATAAGGCTTGATGCATTTGTAATACAAGATAATATGAAACCGGTGTTAGGACAAAAGAAATGATTTGTAACCATCTGAAGAAAATCAGAGAATCTCTAATGATAAGCAAGGCTGAGCTTTCTAGAAAGGCCAATATCTCACCCATTACCCTTGCACGAATTGAGCAGGGCAAACCATGCAGAATGGAAACAAAACGAAGGATTGTTTTGGCATTAGGAATGAAAGTGTCAGATAAAAACGGGGTGTTTGATGAGAATCAGTCGTCACCTGACCCTGATCAATTCGATAGGCGATCCGGCATTGATCGGCGTGAAATTTCGTATGCTGTTCATATTCCGGAGCAAAGATCCGGCAATGATCGGAGAGAAAGCTTGAAAGAAAACTAACACAAATTATTTAATAATGATATAGATATGTTGGCCGAAAAGGGTCAAGAGATGTCTTTGTTTATTCGGTCTTGAAAAACTCCCGCATTGCGGGAGTCAGAGATAGATGGCGCTGCCTTGGAGTATTGTTCCAAAAAATACAAATTCCAAGCACCAAATTCCAAATAAAACTCAAATTCAAATATCCAATGACCAAAACCTTCCAGAACGAGACATTGTTTGGATTTTCGAATTTTGGTCATTGGGGTTTGTTTGGTATTTGGGATTTGATATTTGGAATTTCAGTAAGTCAATGAACATTCAACAACACAAATCTCCTTTGGGCCAGGATTCTTAACTTATTTCGTGCTTTCGCCTGCCCCGTAGGTCTGAAAGATCGTACTGGGGTCCTTTCGAGTTTTCGTGATTGTTTTTAAATTTTATCAGCCGCTTATTTTCGCCAGAATTCAGGAACAAAAAGAATGATCACCGTAAATATTTCAAGCCTTCCCAAGAGCATGCACCATATAAGTACCCATTTGCCCAGATAGGGTATCTGAGCAAAGTTATCCGTAGGCCCCACCATCCCCAGGCCGGGTCCTATATTTCCAATAGTGGCTGCAACCGAAGCAAGTGAGGTAATGAAATCAACCCCCATGCCTGCGATCAGCACGGTGGAAAACGCAAACAGTCCCACGTAAAGGCCCATAAACCCCAGTACGCTCCGAACAACATCTTCGGAAACAGAAACACCGCCGATTTTAATCTGTTTGACCGCCCTGGGATGGACGAGTAAAAAAAGTTCCTTGTAGCAGTATTTGAGATAGAGCATGACACGCATGCATTTCATTCCACCACCGGTGGAACCTGCCGATGCTCCCAAAAACATACAAAATATCAGGATGAGCTGGGACATGGCAGGCCATTGTTCGAAATCAGCTGTGGCATAACCTGTTGTGGTGACAATGGAAACGACCTGAAATGCACCATGGCGCAAGGCCTGGCCGATGGTCTCGTATACGGATCCATAAACATTGAACACCACGATGGCAATCAGAAAAATAACAGTGCCGATGAAAAAACGGCACTCCGAGTTTTTCCAGAATGCAAGGGGTTTTCCTCTCAAAAATTGATAGTGAAGGGAAAAATTGATCCCTGCCACGAGCATAAAAAAGATGATTACCGAATCAATATAGACGCTGTCGTAATGGGCGATGGATGCATTTTTGGTTGAAAATCCGCCGGTCGGCATGGTCGTAAAGGCGTGAGACAGGGCATCATAAAGATCCATGCCGCCGAACAACAGCAAAAAGACCTGCAACAGAGAAAACAGCGCATACACCTTCCAGAGAACCATGGCGGTATCCCTGATGCGCGGCCTGAGCTTGTCAGGAACCGGGCTCGGGACTTCCGCCTTATACAACTGCATCCCCCCAACACCCAGGAAAGGAAGGATCGCCACGGATAAAACGATGATTCCCATTCCGCCCAGCCACTGGATCAGGCTTCGCCAGAAAAGAAGTCCTTTTGATACGGCTTCTATGTTCGTTAAAATCGAAGATCCGGTGGTGGTAAATCCGGAAACAGATTCAAAAAACGCATCCACAAATGTTTCGACTTCAGGCCCCAGATAAAACGGGAATGCGCCGAAAAATCCGATAGCCGTCCACCCGATGGCCACAATTGCCATTCCTTCGCGATGACTGATATTCGGCACTTTCGAACCCCTAAAGCAAAGGATTAATGCGGCACCGGAACTGATTGTTATCCCCATGGATTTCATCAGCGGAAGAACACTTTGATCCCCGTAATAAAAACCAAAAAAAAGGGGAAACATCATGCATATCCCCAAAAAAAAGATTAACATCCCGACGATATTCAGGATATAGGACCAGCGCATTTAAAAATACTCCAGCTTTACTGCGAGGATTTTTTCGATATCGGGGATATCTTGTCTTCTTGAAAAAATAATGATCCTGTCACCGGGCTCAATAACGCTTTTGCCGGTGGGGATGATCACGGCATCATTCCGGATGATCCCCGTGACCAGGGCCCCCTTCGGAATGGAAATTTCCTTTATGGGTTTGCCGACGATTTCTGAAGTCTCCAGGGCGACAGCCTCCATGACCTCAGCCTGTTCATCCTTAATTGACCTGGATGAAATCACCTTGCCTCGCCGTATGTGCTGCAAAATGGTATTAATTGCAGAAAGCCTTGGGCTCACAATCTGCTCCAGACCGATCATCGACATCAGGGGAAGATAACTGAATTTGCTGATCTTTGTTATTATTTTGCGCGCTCCCATCCGCTTGGCAAGAAGCGAAGTTATGATATTGGTTTCCTCATCGTTCGTGAGGGTAACCACGACATCCATATCCTGGATATTCTCTGCTTTCAGCAGTTCCTGGTCCGAACCGTCACCATGAAGGACCACAGCCTTATTAAGCTTTTGGGCAAGCTTTGTGCATCGATCCGAATTTTTTTCGATTATTTTGGTATAAACGGAATTTTCCTCGAGCAATGCGGCCAGTCTGTATCCGATGCCACCGCCACCGACAATCAGTACGCGATCAATGGGTTCGACATGTTTATCAAAAATCGACAGAGAATCCTTCAATTTATCTTTTTCACTGATAAAATAAATCAGATCTTCCGCTTCAAGCTTGTGATGTCCTCTGGGTATTATGAGTTCTTCGTTCCGGACCAAGGCGGCAATCAGCGGGCTTTGCTTTCCGGTTTTGTCAAAAATTTCGGAAAGACTGACACCGGCCAGGCGTGCGGACTTGTCCAGCCGTATTCCCACGAATATAACACGACCATCGGCAAACTCGCTCACTTCCACGGCGCCGGGCACATTCATAAGCATGTCAATTGTCTTCACAACCTCGATATCCGGGTTGATTAGGGTGTCGATATGGGGTGCATGCTCACTGAAAGCCTCGTGATATTCATCATAATCGGCATGCCGGATGCGGGCCAATTTTTTGGTAGACGGAGAAATCAGGCTTGCAACCATGCATGACACAAGGTTGGTTTCATCGCTGTTCGTGACGGCAAGGAGTATCTCTGCCTCGTTTATACCGGCCTCCTTTAGAATTACAGGACTGCTCCCTGATCCGTTGACCACCTGAACATCAATATTATCAGAAACACGGCGAATGGCAGCGGGATCCTTGTCGATCACAACAACATCTTTGTTTTCTCGGGCCAGATGGCTTGCAATATGAAAGCCGACTTCACCGGCACCAACGATTAATATTTTCAAATTACGCTGTCCTTTTGTAAAAAGCCGCACTCAATGAACACAGCACCGATTTGCCTCTTTGTAATTGTTTAGGTCTTTGAAACGAATCCATGTTCAAGGCGCTGAAGCCACCCATTTTCATGAAGCTGAACGCTTACACCTGTTTTTATTTTTTTTGTCGAAGTAAATCAAGAGAATCATTCGGCCCAAGGAGAATCATCACATCATCGTTTTTCAAAACATACCTTCCGGTCGGGATCATGGTTAACTTTCCGGTTACAACTTTTTTGATGGCAATCACCTGAACGCCGTGCTTGTTGATCAGATCAAGCTCTTTCAGTTCCTTTTCTATAAAACTTTCTTCAGGTCTCAGTTCAATGATAGAGTAACCTTCAAAAAAGGGCAAGTAATCCAGAAGGTTCGGATTGTGCAATCGCTCAGCCAAGGATATGGCCAGATCTTTTTCAGGAAACATAATCTCCTGGGCGCCAACTTTGCGGAGTATCCTGCCGTGATCTTCCGTGATTGCTTTGGCATATACCCGCCGGGCACCGACATCTTTTAGAATCAGCGTGGTGTGAATCGAAGCGCTGAGATCCGTACCGATGCAGACGACGGCAGCGTCCATTTCATGAATCGAGAGAGAATCCATGACTTTACTGTCGGTAGAGTCTGCCACCACAGCCTGTGTCACGTGGTCTTTGATTTTCTGAACCAGGTTTGGATCCTTATCGATGGCCAGTACGTCATGTCCTTTTTCATAAAGCTGAGTGGCCAGATAGTACCCAAAATTTCCGAGCCCAATGATGGCGAACTGTTTCATATCTTACCTCACCCAACCATAATGTTTTCTTCCGCATAATAATACCGGGATACGGTATCTCGGCTTAAAGCCACACCCACCACCAGCGGTCCCAAACGTCCCACAAACATGATACCGGACAGGATGACCTTGCCCATTCCAGTGAGTTCCGGGGTTATTCCTGTTGACAGACCCACTGTGCCGAAAGCGCTGACCGCCTCAAAAAGTAACTCCAGAAATTTCCCCCGGCTCTCCGGTTGGCTCACATTTTCGAATTCCGTCATCAAAAGGAGCATGACGCCGATGCAGATCACCACGGCAGCGAGCATGATCACGCTGACAGATTTTCCAATGCCGGCTTCCGATATGCTTCGCTTGAATAACTGGGGACGGGCATGTCCGCGAAAGCGGGAAACCCCCAACATTACCACAGTGGCAAAACTGGTGGTCTTAACACCTCCCCCGCACGAGCCCGGAGATGCGCCGATAAACATCAGCAACATCATAAAAAAAAGCGATTCGCTGGTCATATTCCCAATGGACACCGTGTTGAATCCAGCGGTCCTGGCGGTAATGGATTGAAAAAGAGCCCCCATAAACCGGCCGGGAATTGAAAGCGGTTCAAGCGTATTTTTCCACTCCATCCCAAGAATCAAAAGCATCCCCGTAATAACCAAAACGGCCGTGGTTGACAGCACAAGCTTTGAGTGCAGGCTGAGTCGTGACAATGCGCCGTGCTGAAAGGAAAACTTCCGTTTCAGTTCGAACAGCACCGGGTACCCGATACCGCCGGCAACAATTAAAAAACAGACCGCCAGGTTCAGCACCCAGTTCCCCCTGTAAGAAATAAAACTGTCTGAAAATACGGAAAAGCCGGCATTGCAGAAAGCACTGATGGAGTGGAATACGGACAGGTACAGCGACCTTGGTACACCATTTCCAGGGAGAAAACAGAAAAACAAGATGACCATGCCAAGCCCTTCAACTGCACAGGTAAAAAGAAGGACATCCTTGAGCACGTCGGAAATTCTCCGTTCCCGGGAATGCGTAAAGGTATCCTGTACCACGATCTGACCGGTTAGACCGGGTCGCCTCCCCGCCAGCATGAGAAAAAGTGTCGACATGGTCATGATGCCAAGACCCCCGGATTGAATCAGTATCAGAATAACGGCCTGTCCGAATAAACTGAAGGCACTTCCGGTATCAACAACGATAAGACCGGTGACACATACTGCAGAGGTTGACGTAAAAAGCGCGTTCACAAATCCAATGTGTTCATCCGTGGAAGCAACGGGGAGCATCAGAAGAATTGTCCCGATGGAAATCAGAAATGCGAATCCAACAATAACGATACGCGCAGGAGACCGGAATATGGATTTTGAAATTCGCATGGCTTTGTCAACAGCGCTCAAAATCTTTTGGTAAATACAGGCTTATGAAAGAATATGGTTGTTTTAATAAAATCTTCCCAAAAAAACAAGGGGTATGTTATTTGGCAGGTTTTCAGTTTAAACCAGGTGTTTTAAAAAGGTTAGATTTGGCACTTTGAACTGTGAAGCAAGGTGGGACATCAGTTATTTTAAAGCTGGAACGCATGGAGCTTGTATTCTGCTAATCTTTGAAAACACATCATCACTCAGACCGGATGCTGTTCCGTTTTTCAGATAGTGGTAGCCGATGGCGGCGATCATTGCGGCATTATCGCCACATAGATCGACCGAAGGAATATGAACCTTCAGATCATTGCGACCCCCATCGTCCGCAACCTTTTCCCTCAGCCGTTTGTTTGCGGCCACACCGCCCACTATGGCAATATGGCGACATCCCCTGGACATCGCGGCTTGAACAATCTTATATGACAAGACATCCACCACCGCTTCTTGGAATCCGGCCACAATATCCGGGATCTGCTGAAGGTAGTCATCTTTGTGGGTTTGAATATATCTCCCTACTGCTGTTTTTAAGCCGCTGAAACTAAAATCAAAGGTCGTCTTGTCGATAAACGGTCTGGGGAAAACAAGCCTATCGGGATCTCCTTCTCCAGCGAGCCGGTCGATTACGGCGCCGCCCGGGTAACCGAGACCCAGCATCTTTGCGACCTTATCATAGGCTTCGCCGGCAGCATCATCTCTTGTCTGCCCCATCATTTCATATCTCGTGTGGGAAGTGACATGGTAGATGCCGGTATGTCCGCCGGAGGCGAGAAGTACGACAAATGGAAACGGCGGCGGATCCGGTTCCAGGAATACCGAATGGATATGACCTTCAAGGTGATTGATACCCACCCAGGGGATTTCCAATGCAAATGAAAACGCTTTGGCAAAGCAGAATCCCACCAGCAATGCACCCACGAGTCCGGGGCCGCAGGTCACCGCAACGGCATCAAGGTCCTTTGAATCCATACCGGCATCAGATAATGCCGTGTTGACCACCGGAACAATCGCTTCGATGTGTTTTCGTGATGCCAGCTCAGGGACGACACCGCCATAGGGATGATGTGTGGCGACTTGAGACGCGATGACTGAAGATAATATTCGTTTTCCGTCAACAACAACCGCTGCAGCGGTCTCATCACAGGATGTTTCAATGCCGAGGATTATCATTGGCGTCTTACTTTTCCCGTTACACTCCCGGTACCGGCCTTTTTTGCCGCTCAGCTCTTGCAGACGGATTTTCCTTTCTGTGCATTCCCGATCCATTCCATCAGCTTTAAGAACGGGTTTTTGATATGAAGCAATCCTCGCTTTTTGTTACTCTTATTCATTTTCACTTTCTTTAACAAAAATTTTATCACGAAAACACGAAATTTTTAAAACACGAAAAAGACCATTTTTTTATTTCGTGCTTTCGTTCTTTCGAGCTTTCGTGATTGATTTTATATTCCGGTCACACCCACTGCACCTTGTCGCCTGCCCCCTTTTTCTCAATAACTTCTCCAATGACAAAGGCGTTCTCTTTCATCGCAATAAGGCGATCCAGAATTTCCTGGGTGCTCTTTTCACGAACAACGGCAACCATGCCGACCCCATTATTAAACGTCCGCATCATCTCTTTCTCCGATATATTGCCGGCCCGCTGAATATACGTAAACACTGGGGGCACATCCCAGCTGTTTCTTCGCAACAAAACGCTACATCCATCCGGAATTACGCGAACAATATTGTCGGTAATGCCACCGCCGGTGATATGGGCAAGTCCGAAAACAGGCAGATCCTTGATAATGCTGTGAACGGTTTCCGAATATATCCGCGTTGGGGTAAGGAGCTCTTCGCCGATGGTTCGGCCGAGTTCCGGTACATGCGTATCGATCTTCAATCCCAGAATTTCAAAACAGACCTTGCGTACCAGTGAATATCCGTTGCTGTGAAGACCGCTGGATGAAATGCCGACAACCTGATCGCCCACGTGTATTCCCGAGCCGTCGATAATTTTGCTGTTTTCAACAAGGCCGACCACAAATCCGGCAAGATCATATTCCTTATCCTTGTAGAACCCCGGCATTTCAGCGGTTTCTCCACCGATGAGGGCACACCCGGCCTGGCGGCAACCTTCAGCGATTCCGGAGATAACATCCTTGGCGATCTTGGTTTCAAGTTTTCCCATTGAAAGGTAGTCGAGAAAGAAAAGCGGTTTTGCGCCCTGAACGATGATATCATTCACACACATGGCAACAAGATCGATGCCGACGGTGTCGTGTTTTTCCATCATATTAGCGATCTTGAGTTTGGTCCCGACACCATCGGTGGAACTGACGAGAACCGGACTTTCCATGCCGGTGATGTTGGGGGAAAACATCCCGCCGAAGCCCCCGATTTCGCTGATAACACCCGACCTGAAGGTTGTTTTGGCAATTTTTTTAATGCTTTTGACAAACTCGTCGGCTTTATCGATGTCTACGCCTGCATCTGCATACGTCAGTGGTTTTGTCATAGGAGTCCCTTTTCGAATACCATAACCGTTTAAAATTTCAAAGTAAAGAATCCTTGCCCATCGAATTCCCGTATTGCGGGGAAGGGTCAGGCTTGGGTTGTTGTCCCCATAAGGGATTCGCTTTAACTTATGTTCATTGACTTACTGAAATTCCAAATATCAAATCCAAAATATCAAACAAATCCCAATGACCAAAATTCGAATATCCAAACAGCGGAAAATCTTTTTAGAAAATAGGAGATAGGAATTAGAAAAGAGATAACCGCCCCGA
>ENA-OSEO01005357-OSEO01005357.1-sediment-metagenome-genome-assembly--contig:-NODE-5357-length-12418-cov-4.026092_pt1 | contig 12418 bp, 11 predicted proteins | sample MGYA00237883_ERZ534232 | MGnify/ENA metagenome assembly ERZ534232
GTTCCCTAATGGAATCGGCAGGTTTTGAACCGCTGCTGCCGGACATACTTTCGCGGTGTTTTGCAGGCTGACCTTTTCCTTCTCCCGCCCCGCTCTGCTGGGTTGGGGAAGGCTCCTCCTTTTTAGAGGATGTCCCCTTTGCAGCCCTGTAGGCATCAATTCCCTTTTTTCTATAATCCATGGACTTTATTTTAACAGGCTTACGAAGTGGGGTCAATTAAGGGGGTGAATGAAATCCCGGTTGGATATCGGGCATGCCTGGAAATATCAAAATTGTTTTTAAAAATAATTATAGGTACTTGAAATACTGGTATCTACTATGATATATTACCCTATACTTATTTTGGTCTTTATATAAAGTCTTATACTGAATAGAAATACTAAAATAAGGAAGTTTAGGACTTTTAGAAGATTGAGCCGCTGTAGCTCAGTTGGTAGAGCAGTGGACTGAAAATCCACGTGTCAACAGTTCAATTCTGTTCGGCGGCAAAGAGGTTTCGGAAAGGTATCCGGAACCTCTTTTTTTATAGATAAGGAGTGTCTTGATCTAACTTAAAGAATGAAGGGTGACTTCTGGTTTCTCCTGGGAAAGGTGGAGAAGCCCATACCTTCCCTTACTGAAACTTCCCGGATTAACGCATAGGGTATCCCCAATCCTGTCGATACCGGAGGATTCATGAATATGCCCGCAGATACAGACCAAAGGCTGGTTAATATCTATCCATTCCCTTATAGCCCTGCTTCCCACATGCTTCACTTTTAAAGCACGATCCAGGAGGCTGCCATAGGGGGGTTCATGGGTCAAAAAAAGAGTTCCCTTATTGTTAGGGCTTTCCTTGCTAAAGGGTTCCAGAAATTTCCTGAAATCCTCCTCGGAAAATACCAGGGGAGTTTTTAAGGGGCCCGGCAATGCCCCCCCCAACCCGAGAAGGGTGTACTCTTCCCAGGGGATCGCATGGGGATGAATATTCACCCTCTCCTCTTTAAAATACCCTAAGGCTCCAAGGGTATCGCAGTTACCTGGAACCAGATAGATCCGCTTCCCAATATTCCTAAAAGCCGCAAGGAGTTTCTCCGCCTCCTTTCGCCCACCAAGATGGGTAATATCCCCGCTTATAAGGATGAGATCCACCTCCTCCGCCTTCGAGGCCAGGGAATCAAGATACCTGGTCTCTCCATGGATGTCGGAAAGAAGGAGAATCCGCATCATTAATCCTCGCAAAGAACGCGGAAGTAACGTTTTTTTCCGGCCTTTAACAGAAGCACACCCTCCCGGAGCCAGGAGGAATCTACAACAGCCTCGGGGATAGTGATCTTTTTATCATTGATCATTGCCCCGCCCTGCTCCACAAGCCTCCGTGCTTCTCCACGAGAGGAGCACAGGGCAGTACGGGCAAAAAGGTCCAGGACTCCAATCCCCTTTTCCAGTTCCTCCCCCTTTATGGTAACCGAGGGAATAGCGGAAAAATCCTCTCCCGAGGCAAAGGCTGCCTTGGAGGCTTCCTTAGCCTTTTCTGCTTCTTCCTTTCCGTGAATTATCTTAGTAAGCTCAAAGGCAAGGACCTCCTTTGCCCTGTTTATCTCCCTGTCCTTCAGACTTCCAAGCTCCTTGATCTCTTCTACGGGCAGGAAGGTGAATAAAAGAAGGAATTTCTCCACATCCGCATCGGCGATGTTCCTCCAGTACTGGAAAAACTCGTAGGGTGTAACCATGGAGGGGTCCAGAAAGAGGGCTCCCTTCTCTGTTTTTCCCATCTTTTTACCATCCGACCGGGTAACCAGGGGAAAGGTTAATCCGTAAGCCTCTTTCCCTTCGATCCTCCGGATAAGATCTGCTCCGGCAACAATATTACCCCACTGGTCGTCTCCTCCAGCCTGGAGAAGACAGCCGTATCTTTGGTTGAGAACAAGGAAATCGTACGACTGGAGAAGCTGATAATTGAATTCAATAAAGGAGAGGCCTGTTTCTAGCCTCATTTTATAGGTCTCGAAGGAGAGCATCCTGTTTACGGAAAAATGTCTCCCTATGTCCCTTAAAAAATCGATGTAATTAAGATCTGCAAGCCATTCTGCATTATCGAGAAGAAGAGATTTGTCATTGTCAAACTCTATAAACCTTCCGATTTGCCCCTTGATGGCCAGAGCATTGCTTTTTATCTCCTCCAGGCTAAGCATCTTCCTCATCTCCGTCTTACCCGACGGGTCGCCTATCCTGGCGGTTCCTCCCCCCACCAGGGCAATCGGTTTATGCCCTGCCTGAAAAAGGTGAGCCATTCCGAAAAGGGGAACAAGGTGGCCTGCATGGAGGCTTTTGGCAGTGGGATCAAAACCGATATAGAAACTTACCGATTCCCGGTTTAAAAGCTTCCCAAGGCTCTCCAAATCTGTACATTGTTGAATAAAACCCCGGGCTTCTAATACTTTTAGGGTATCTTTCATCTTTACGGCCTCCTGTACCTTTTAATCTCTTCCCCCAACCTGGAGGCCAGGGAGGAAACAGGCAATCTGACCTGCTCCATGGAGTCCCGGAACCTTAGGGTGACAGTTTCATCCTCCTTGGTCTGATAATCCACAGTAATACAAAAGGGTGTTCCGATTTCATCCTGACGACGGTATCTCCTGCCTATGGCTCCTCCCTGATCGTAAAAGGTGGAGTAATCCTCCCGCAGTTCCCTCTCAATTTTCCTGGCAATCTCATCGAGACCATCCTTCTTAACCAGAGGGAATACACCCACCTTAATTGGTGCTAAGGAGGGATGTAGCCGCAACACAACCCTTGTATCTCCCTCTGCAACAGTTTCCTCGTCATAGGCATCGGCAAGAACAGTCAAAACGGTTCTTGTAAGCCCCGCGGAGGTTTCAATTACATAGGGAACGAACCTTGTATTCGTTGTATCCTCAAGATAATTCAGATCCTTTCCGGAAAATTCCGTATGCCTGCGCAGGTCGTAATCAGTGCGATTGTGGATTCCCTCCAATTCCTTCCACCCAAAGGGGAATTCGTACTGTATATCATAGGCATCCTTGGCATAGTGAGCAAGCTCATCCGATCCGTGCTGATGGAACCGGAGCTTCTCCTCCCGAATTCCCAGCTTAAGATAGTATTCCCATCTCTTCTGTTTCCAGAAGGAGAACCATTTCTCGTCCTCGGAAGGGTGAATAAAGAACTGCATCTCCATCTGCTCGAATTCGCAGGTTCGGAAGATAAAATTCTTTGTGGTTATCTCATTCCGGAAGGCCTTTCCCACCTGGGCTATGCCGAAGGGGATCTTTACCCTGCCGGACTGGAGAACATTCTTGAAATTCACATAAATTCCCTGGGCAGTCTCCGGTCGGAGATACACAACCGATCCGTCATCCTCTACCGGTCCTATATGGGTTTTGAACATGAGATTGAACTGCCTTGGATCTGTAAGTTCTCCTCCACATTCGGGGCAGATCTTCTTCTGGCTGTTCTCCACAGGAATCTGATCCTCCCGGAATCTTTGCTTGCATTTCCTGCAGTCCACCAGAGGGTCGGTGAAATTTTCCACATGCCCGGAGGCTTCCCAGACCCTGGGGTGCATCAGTATCGAGGCATCGATTCCAACAATATTGTCCTGGAGCTGGGTCATCTCCTTCCACCAGAAATCACGGATGCTGTTTTTAAGTTCCACCCCCAGGGGGCCGTAATCCCAGGCGGAGGATAAACCTCCGTATATTTCGCTGGAGGGGAATATAAACCCTCTTCTTTTGCATAGGGATACAAGGGTGTCCATTGTTACATTCATTACTCTACCTCTTATTACGGGTGTAGTTTATTAAGGCCCGAGGGCTGTTCCAGGATTATCCCAGACTCTCCTTAAGCAGAGCCAGGGCTTGGTCAATTCTCTTTAATGATTCCTCTTTACCCAAGATCCGGAGGGAACCGAACAGGGGCGGGGATACTCTGCTGCCTGTAACTGCGACCCTTAGGGGCATAAGGATATCCCCCAATTTGAACCCCTTCTCGTCGGCAGTGTTCTTGAATTGCTGCTCCGCCTCCTCGTCGGAAAGGGAAAAGAGCTTATCCGTCAAATCTCTGCCAATCTGCAGTAAAACCAGGGTTGATCCGGCGGTCTGTTTCTTGGGTATCAGATCTTCGGGGGTATATTTTAAATCCCTTTGGAAGAAAAATCCCGCTAGGGCTTCTGCATCGGAAAGGAATTTCAGCCTCTCCTTGATAAGTGGCACAATTCCTTCCAGTTTCTCCCGTTCCTCCCCGGAGGGGGAAGATCCGATCAGCCCTTGGCTTGAAAGAAAAGGCAGAAGGAGATCCGCCAGTTCCCTGTCCTCTTTCTGGCGGATGTAGACACCGTTAAACCATTCAAGTTTCTTGTAGTCGAAAATCCCTGGGGATTTTGAGAGTTTTTCCAGAGAAAAGAGTTTTTCCAGCTCCTGTACTGTAAAAAGCTCCCTGGAATCATCATAGTGCCATCCCACAAGGGCCACATAATTGATCAGGGCTTCCGGCAGATATCCTCCTGTTCTAAACTCCCTTACACTGGTTGCTCCGTGTCTCTTGGAGAGCTTCTGCCCGTCGGTCCCCATGACCATGGGGAGATGACAGTATTTTGGCGGTTCCCAGCCAAAGGCGCGGTAAAGCAGGACATGGAGATTTCCTGAGGGAAGCCACTCCTGGGCTCTCATTATATGGGTTATCTCCATAAGATGATCATCTATCACATTGGCCAGGTGATAGGTAGGAAAACCGTCTGATTTTAACAGTATGGGATCAGGATTTATATCCTCGTTTTTCCTTTCTATATCTCCCAAGAGTTCATCGTGGAAAACCGTTGCTCCCTCCAAGGGTATTTTTAAACGGATAACAGGTTTTAACCCTTGGCGATAGTTTTCCTCCACTTCCTGGGGGGTAAGATTACGGCAGTGCCTGTCGTAACCAAAGGAATCCTTACTCTCCTCCTGCTCCTTCCTCATTTGTTCCAGCCTCTCCTGGGAACAGAAGCAGGGGTAGCCATGGCCGGTTTCCACAAGCTGTTTGGCATATCTCTGATACAGTTCTGTCCTCTCCGACTGGATATAGGGAGCAAAGGGTCCCCCTACATCTGGACCTTCGTCCCAATGAATTCCAAGCCATCGGAAGGTCTCGTAAAGATCCGCAATAGCTTCTTCACTGTACCTGGTTCTGTCCGTATCCTCCAGACGCAGGATAAAGCTTCCGCCAGAAGCCCGGGCGAAAAAATAATTAAACAATGCCGTCCTTATGCCGCCGATATGCTGCAGGCCCGTCGGCGAGGGGGCGTAGCGTACTCGAACTGTCATGATAATATCCCTTTAATTTTAAGGATTATAACGAGGGGGGATTTACGGGTCAAGGCAGGAGATTAATCTGGTAAGATATTATTCTGTTCCCTCAAAAAGCCATTTTGCCGCATCATCCACAAGTCGTATAAGAATCACTACCTCCAGATTTCCCTTTGCTTTTTCTACAGCTTTATCCCAGGTCTGATGGTTGTATCGCTTTCGCAGAAGTGTTCTGTTTCTCTTTACTACCTCTGCGGCCTGGTCATCCCTGGCAGAGAAGGAATCGAGAAGATAGATGGTCAATAGAAGGAGAATGGAATCCTTCTGCTCTTCCGAAAGGGAGAGGAGAATCTCCTTTGCTTCCGTTTCCCGCTTTAAAAGCATAAGGGCAAAGGATCTGTTCCAGGAAAGCCAGGGCTGATCGGCACAACTCTGGTCAAGACAAGTTCGGAAATACTCCTCCATCTCTGCCGGAGCCCTTTTAAGGAGATGGGGAATTCCGAAAAGAAGGGCCTGTTCCTTGAAGACCTTCAGCTTCTTTTCCCGGACTGTTTTTTCCAGCCTCTCCATGGAGGTGATGTCAGAGAGAACAACATAGGCATGGAGCAACAAACGAACATTCTGGGAGGTGATGTTGTTTTTGCCGTAAACCCGGCCTTCCAGATAAGAGATCAATCCCTTCCAGTCTTCTTTTTCCAGAAGAGTAAAGAGCTTCCAGTTCCTTATAAAATAAGCATTCAGTATCCCTATTATTAAAACAAAAATAGCAGGCAGATACCAGTTTGTATACCAAAAGATCCGGGAGTACTCCCCATTTAACAGAAAAAGGGGCATGAAGAATATTAAGGAAAAAGAGAGAAGGATAACAATATTAAAAACTATAAAAATCAGCTTAAATTTCACCCCATATACTCCTATAATTATTATATAGAGGAATCTTTTTTTGATAAAGGAAAGCACCTTTTTGTTCCTGGACACAGAATGTGCTATAAATTGTTGTTGTTATAGTATTTTCAATATTGTCGTTAAAGGTGCACATAAGGTATTATATTAGTTTAAACAGTTTCTAAGGATTAATCTATAGGATAGCAGGGTTGGAAAGGGGATATAAGAAATGAAAAAAATCCTTGTGGATAGTCTACCGGAAAATGAATATATAACTCACCCTGTTTTTCTGGACGAAAAATATATAATCTTATCTCCAGAAATGCCCGTTTCCCACGAACTTAAGGAAAGACTGAGACAGTGGGATTTCACATCCGTTTATTCTGATGGAACCCAAGCCAGCGGTTTGGTTCTGGAAACCCAGGAAGGGGGCGCCCAGAAGAGTCCCGCAACCATTGAATCCTCCATCAAGGAGAGGGAGCTTCAGGATTCTGCAATCCGTTTCCATCTGGAGCTATGTAAAAGAGTTACCGATATATTCGAACGATTTAAAATTAAGGGCGAGATAAAGATAGGGGAGATTACAGAGATAATTAAGGCCATGATCTCCGAGATCAAGGTTAACAAGGAAAATCTCCTCCATCAGCACAATATCTGCGAAGAGGTAGACTATGTTGTAAACCATAGTGTACGCACCTCTATTCTTTCCCTTTGTTTAAGCGATTTTCTTAAATTTCCACCCCACAAACAGATAGATATAGGTATGGCAGCACTCCTCCACCGGGTGGGAATGCTCAAGATACCTCCACAGATTTACACCAGTACAAAACCCCTTTCACCTCAGGAAAGGAAACTTATCCTTGCCTTGCCTGTGATGAGCTATAGGATCCTGCAGGAAAATAATTATCCTTTGCCAGTATGCCTTGCGGTTCTGGAGCATCAGGAGAGGATCGATGGGTCCGGCTATCCTAGGCATATCTCTGGAGACAAGATATCTCTCTATGGAAAGATCATAGCCGTTGCATCCTCTTACACTGCAGCGGTTTCCAAAAGGCCCTTTAAGACAGAGCTGGATGGCCATTCCGGCCTAATGGATCTGCTTAAGGATATTGGCAAAAGATACGATGACCGCATCCTAAGGTCTCTGGTCTTTACCCTTTCCATCTATCCCTTGGGAACCTATGTCGCCCTTTCCAATGGGACCCAAGGTGTAGTAGTAAAAACCAATCCGGAAAATCCCAAATACCCTGTGGTAAAACTTCTTCTTACAGAAGAGGGGAATGCTTTCATTGAAAAGCCGGTGCTTCATACCAGCGAGGGAGATGTGGTTCAGATCGTACGTCCCTTAACCCAGCCGGAGATAAATCTTCTTAAAGAAAAAACTGGATAATTTTGCCTTGACAATGAAACATCTTTTCCTATAGGGTACTACTCGCATTTACATTTGCCATGATAACTAATACACAGGAAAAACCTAGCCATTGTAAAGACCTTTTAAAGAGGATTATTACGGAATCTTCTCTGGGCGTGAATCCGGTAGACTACTCTGCCCTCGCCCTTCTTATGGAAGACCCCTATATGCTCCAGCGACTCCCCTTTATCCCTCCAGAACATCCCCTGCTTGCAGAATCCCAGATTGCAGGAGATGCCTTCGAGGCTGTTACCAATGGAATGCATAATCCTGGAGTCCTGGAGAATCTTAAATCCCTGGGGAAGGATTCTCCCTTCTATCCCTTTAAACTTCTTACCCTGGCAATCCATAGTTTTTACCAGGGGGAGGGGGAAAAAGCCTTGCATTTTTTCGAGGAGATGCCTAGGGAATCGCCCCCCTACCGGCTTTTTAGGGTCTTTAAAATACTTATCCTTAAGGACGGAACTCCAGGGAACAGGGAGGAGGAGCAACTCGTAAAGGAAATTCAGAAGGAAAAGGCCTTTCTCGAAGATCTTTGGGACCAGGTAGCAGAGGCAGAGGAGAGTGAGCCAGAACTTCTCTTTAATACCTTGGCCTTGGTAATGGATTGCCTAAAAAACAGGAGTTTGCCTGCTGCCTTTGGACTGTATGTCCATTGTCTTGAAAGGATAATCTGTAAAGAGGATTATCCCCTCTCTGACTTTCTAAACCTTGGAAAGACCCTTTTTGGTCATTCTCAAACCTATAGAATATGGGCCTTACTTTTTTTGGAAAGGGAAATTGAGACAAGCATCCTTTTCTGGTTGTTTTACGGGCAAAGCAGAATAAAGGACAAAACCCTCTCTCTAGAGGAAGCCAAGGTTATTCTGTTCCTCTGCAATGACCTGTATGAATCATTGCTCAGGTTGGAAACGGAACCCTCCGACGAATACCTTGCCTCACTGGGAGAAAGAATTTCGGAATTCCTCTCTTGTCTTTCGCCCCTTATAAATGGAAACAGGAGGTTTCAGGACTTGATTTCAAGCCTTTCTATAATATCTATGGAAAGAACCTTTCCCAGAAACCAGGAAAGGTATAAGGAGTCCGAAATCCTGGTGGGAACAAACCGTTTTGAGAGTAAAAGAAGCACTACTATTCAATTGGAGCTATTCTAGAGGGATATTAAATGAAAGAGAGATTTCTGGAAAGGTTAGTTCCCCTTCTGACCGAACAGGAGAGGGAGATTCTTAAAGATCTTTTATCCGTACCTATTTTATCCGACAAAGAGGATTTTGTTAACCAAGCCAATCCAAGCCCACAGTACCTGGGCCCAGGGAAATGGCTTAGGGTAATCTGGATTCAGGACCAAGAAAAAAACAGTAAATCCTCTATCAGGCTGCATCAGGAGTGTCAGGAAGGTATATTCGAATAGAATCTTTTAAAAACCTTTCCCTATTGCGCCTAACTCTCTGATACAGTTCCCTCTCCCGGGGATCAGTAAAAAGATCGGGTTCCTTAAACCCCCACAAAACAGGATCTCTTTTATCCATTTTTCCCTTCCCTTTTTTAATAGTTTTATCCTTCTAGAGGGGGAAAAAGATTTTCCTGCTTGAATCTTTCCCTCTTTTTTCTCTTAAAATAAGAAATCCCCTATTTTTAAGGCTCTACCTCTGTACAGGTTGAAAAAATTAACTAAAATTACGAATATATAAGGAGTTGTCTATGCAGGAAATTGCAGTATACCTACCCTCCGGCAGAATTATGGTCCTTCCGTACGGAACCAGGGTAAGTCAGATTCTTAAAGAAGAGGAGTTCTCCAATCTCCCCTCCCCTGCCGTTGCCGCCTTAGTAAATAATGAAATTGTTAGTCTTTCCTACAAGATCGAAGTAAATGCCTCGGTTGAACTCGTTCTCCTGAATTCCCTCGCTGGTGCGGGAATTTACAGGAGAAGTTTAGCCTTCCTACTGGCCATGGCTGTGGAGCAGCTTTTCCCGGACCGGCGCCTTGTAATCGGCCACTCCCTAGGCGATGGATACTATTATTACTTCGAAGGATTATGGGAGATAAATGCAGAGGAGATCTCTCTTATAGAGGAAAGGATACAGGCCCTGGTAAAAGATAATCTTCCAATTCAAAGGCAGGTACTCTCCTACTGTAATGCCCTGCAGCATCTGGAGCAGACCAACCAGGTGGGTACAAAACTTCTCCTTAAGTACAGAAACGAATCAAAAATTCCTGTTAATGTCTGCGGGAATTACATGGACATCTCCCACGGCCCCTTGGTAGAAAGAACGGGTATTCTTAAAACCTTCTCTCTGTTAAAGTACACTCCCGGATTTTTATTAAGGTATCCTCAAAAGGATAATCCTGATTATATTGAACCCTTCAAGGATAATCCGGTACTCTTTTCTGTTTATAAGGATTATAAAGCCTGGGGGAAGATTCTAAATATAAGCTGCGTGGGAAATCTCAATGAACTTATTGAAAAGGGACAAGTGGCGGAATTCATACGTACTGCCGAAGCCCTTCATGACAAGAAGATTTCTGAAATTGCAGACCGGATCTTTGAAAGAAAGGACACTGTAAAAACTATCCTGATCGCCGGTCCCTCTTCCTCGGGTAAAACCACTTTTACAAAGAAACTTGCCATTCAGCTTAGGGTTCTAGGGTTTAATCCCCTTACAATCTCCCTGGACGACTATTTTTTGTCCAGAGACCAGACCCCGCAGGACGAAGAAGGTAAACCAGATTTTGAATGCTTGGAGGCTATTGATATCACCCTTTTAAACGAACACCTGGTCAAACTCTTCAACAAGGAGGAGGTGGAAATACCTCTCTTCGATTTTCATACCGGGTCCAGAAAAAAGACCGGCTACAAGTTAAAACTGGAACCGAGGAATATCCTGCTCATCGAGGGGATCCATGGTTTGAATAACAGGCTTACACATCTTATTCCTCCGGAACAGAAGTACAAGGTTTATGTCTCTGCCCTCACCCAGCTTAATTTGGATGATCACAACCGGATTCCTACTACGGACAACCGACTTCTTCGCAGGATTGTTCGTGACCATCAGTTCCGGGGACACAATGCTCTAAGGACTCTGGAAATGTGGCAATCTGTCCGCCGAGGGGAGAATAAAAACATCTTTCCCTTCCAGAACAATGCCGACTCTGCCTTCAATTCTGCTCTGGATTATGAACTTGCTGTATTAAAGGGTTTTGCCGAACCTCTCCTTAAATCGGTCAAACCGTATCACACGGAATACAGTGAGGCAGTACGACTCCTTACCTTTCTTAACAATGTTCTACCGATTCCCACAAAGCACGTTCCTGCCCAGTCGATTCTTAGGGAATTCATAGGCGACAGCGGATTCAAGTATTAACAAGAGTTTTCCAGGAGCCTTTAAGGGTCGGTTCTTTCAGGGCTTTTCTTAATAGGGTAAGGAATTCGCTTCTATCTATCTCCTGGGCGCCAAGACTCTCCAGATGGGAGGTATAGACCTGGCAGTCCACAAAGGAGAAACCTCTCCTTTGCAGAAAGTTCACAAGCCCGGAAAGAGCTGTTTTTGAGGCATTTGTCTGCTTGAAAAACATTGACTCCCCAAAAAAGGCAGAACCCAGAGAAACCCCATATAATCCACCCACAAGAACATCCCCGCTCCAGGTTTCCACGGAGTGGGCGTAACCTAAATTATGGAGGTTTTGGTAAGCCTCAATAATCTCTCCAGTTATCCAGGTCCCATCCTGGAAAGGCCGCTCTGCCCTGGAACACTCTAAAACCACCTCCAGAAATGCTGTGTCCAGGGTAATGGTAAATTCTGTCTTTTTAAGAAATCTGGAAAAGGATTTGGAAATATTGAACTGGTCTGGATAAAGAATGAACCTGGGATCTGGATTCCACCAGAGCAGGGGATCCTCCTCTCCAAACCAGGGGAAGTATCCCTGCTTGTAAGCAGAAAGCAAGATTCCTGGGGATAGATTTCCTCCTAGAACCGCAGGAGAGTTGCGGGGAGCTTTTTCTCCCTTTGGAAAGGAGATAAACTGATCCTCGTTCAGATAACCAGGATCTGGAAGGAAAAGGCAGGGTCCTCTCATACCTTTTCATTGATCTGCAGGGATATCTCGTTTTCCACAAGATCAATCCTAGCTTTACCTCCCTTGGAAAGTTCGCCAAATAAAACCTGATCTATGAAGAGGGCTTTTATCTTCTCCTGGACCACCCTGGAGATATTTCTTGCTCCGAAGTCTGGAGAAAAACCTATTTCCGCAAGGAACTGTACTGCCCGGTCACTCACCACGAGACTTACACCCTTGGTAAGGAGCTGGTTTTTGAAAATCCCGATCTCTTTTTCTACGATGGATCTGATGTTTTCTTCTGAAAGGGGATTGAAGGTAACTACCGCATCCAATCGGTTTCTGAATTCCGGGGAAAAGGCTTTTAAAAGGGCTTCGCTTACTGCCCCAGTATTCATCCTCGGAGCCCCAAAACCAACCACAGGTCTCCCCATCTCCCTGGCACCGGCATTGGAGGTCATGATCAGGATAACATTCCTGAAATCCGCCTTTCTTCCCGCATTGTCTGTAAGGGTGGCATAATCCATAACCTGAAGAAGAAGGTTGTAGATATCCGTGTGAGCCTTTTCAATCTCGTCCAGGAGAAGCACGGAATGGGGAGATTTTCGTATTGCATCGGTTAGAAGGCCCCCCTCCTCATACCCCACATAACCAGGAGGTGAACCTATAAGCCTGGCAACGGTGTGTTTCTCCTGATACTCACTCATATCAAACCTGTGCAGGGGAACCCCAAGGGTTAAGGCAATCTGTCTTGAAAGTTCTGTTTTCCCCACCCCAGTAGGTCC
>ENA-OSEO01005358-OSEO01005358.1-sediment-metagenome-genome-assembly--contig:-NODE-5358-length-12418-cov-2.709019_pt1 | contig 12418 bp, 10 predicted proteins | sample MGYA00237883_ERZ534232 | MGnify/ENA metagenome assembly ERZ534232
CCACCGGACAATGCTTTTCTCAAACAAAATTACAAGGAAGAACACCAGGCGCTCATCGGTCGCTATGTGATTACCCGCTTTGGGTATGATTGGAACCGTGGCCGGTTGGACTTAGCACCACACCCCTTTACAACAGAGTTCGGCCATGGTGATGTCCGGATCACCACACGTTACCTCAACAATGACGGCGTTTCTAGCCTCTTCAGCACGATGCATGAGGCAGGGCATGCCATGTATGGTCAGGGCGTGAGCGAAAAATATAATCGCCACCCACTCAGCGGTTCCGCCTCGCTCGCCATCCACGAATCCCAATCCCGCTTATGGGAAAACCTGGTCGGTCGGAGCAAGGAATTCTGGTCCTTTTTCTATCCATCCATGCAAATGCTTTTCCCGGAGCAACTGGGAAATGTCAGCCTGGGTGATTTCTATCGCGGCATTAACAAAGTGGGACCATCCTTCATCCGCGTGGAAGCGGACGAAGCCACCTACAACCTGCATATCATGCTCCGATTGGAGATTGAGATCGGACTGATGGAAAACACGATCAAAGTGGCTGACCTGCCACAGATCTGGAATACTAAAATGCAGGACTATCTGGGGATCACTCCACCGGATGACGCCCAGGGTGTGCTTCAAGATGTTCACTGGTCCGGGGGATCGATTGGCTACTTCGCAACCTATGCGCTTGGCAACCTGGCATCCGTCCAGTTATGGGATAAGATGCTGGAAGAACATCCCAATATTCCAGATGAGATCGCACAGGGAAAATTCGATACCATTCTGGGTTGGATGCGCGAACACGTGCACCAGTATGGCAGTAAATTTGAACCCCAGGAGATCATGCTCAAGGCAACCGGCAGCAAGATCACCCCGGAGCCCTATATGTGCTATCTCAAAACGAAGTACGGTGAAATCTACGCTCTCTGATCCACAACCTACCATCAAACGCCAGAAGGCTTTCTCCCATGTCGAGGTCAGTATGATCATCAGAATAATTTGGTGCGGTCAACGCCGGACCGCACCCTGCAGAACTTTACGAAAAATATAAGTAACAGCAATATATCAGGGGATTGCCTGTATAATTCACTTATGCAAAAAAGGCTTCACGCATACCTCGTCCTTTGCCTGATCTTCGCTTTGAGTCTTCTCTCACCCCAGGTAGGTTGGGCTTCACAATTTCCACCCCTGACCATCCTCAGCCCTGGCGATGGTTCGATCGTCACCTCACCCACCACGCTTTCCGCAGAATTTCAACCAGAAATGAAGGGCATGCTCCGCCTGGCACTTGTCGACCGCACCGGTCATGAGATTGCCCGCAAGCTGCTCGATGTCGACACGGCGGACACATTAAAAACCTCATATTTTGCGACAGAACTGCCCTTCGAAATCCCCACCGATGAAGGTATTGGCTTATTAACCCTGACCACATTGGACGCTTCCTTTCGACCAGTTGCCCTGCGATCGGTCGCCTTGACCCTCCAATCTGAGGGGGAATCCAACCTACAACAACAAACACCAACAGGATCCTGGCTGGCGATCACCCGCCCCCAACCGCTTGAAACGATTAATGGTGGGGAGTTTCTGGTCGAGGGGATTGTCACACCCCAAACCCCAAATCCGATCATCTTTGAGTTGATCACAGATCGGAATCGCGTGATTGGTTCATCGCAATTATCAGTGGAGAATCCGGGGCAAACCTTGAATTTCAGCCTTCGACTCTACTATGACTTTATCGCCACCACAACGGTTGCCCGCCTGGTCGTTCGCCAAACCCTCAATCCGTATGGCACCACTGCGATCCTGGATAGCCTTTTGATCACCATCACCCCCTGAAAGCTTAAATTTTTTACAGTTGACCACACTCTGATCCCCTCACCCCTTCACTAAATTCCAAACTGCATTCTCAAACTCGTTAAAGGTATAATTGATGGCGTTGTCCCGTTGGGGGTAACGCAAATCCTGAATTGGAGGTCTGTATGGCAAAAAAATACGATGTCATCGTCATCGGCGCGGGGATTGTCGGCAGCCTGGTGGCACGTTATCTTTCAAAATACCAGCTGAAAATCCTGTTGATTGAAAAAGAAGTCGATGTTGGCATGGGCACCAGTTCGGCCAATTCTGCCGCGCTCCACGCGGGCTATGATGCTGTGCCCGGCTCAAACAAAGCCATCACCAACCTTATGGCCGTTGACATGTGGCCTCAACTTTCACAGGAACTGGGTATCGATTATGATCGCTGCGGGGACTACGTGGTTGCGGTCAATGATGAGGAAATGGAGATGCTCAAAGTCCTGTTAGACCGTGGCCAGCGCAACAGCGTGCCCGGTTTAGAGATGATCGACGGTGAAGAAATGCAACAGCGGGAGCCATTGATCCACCCGAATGTCGTCGGTGCCTTATGGGCACCCACCGGCGGCCTGGGCGATCCCTTCGCCGCGACGATTGCTGCCGCTGAGAACGCGGTGATGAACGGGGTTGAATTGCGCCTCAACACAGCCTTCGAAAACTTCATCATGGAAAATGGCCGCGTTGTAGGCATCCGCACGAACCAGGGTGACTTTCACTGCCGCTGGGTGGTCAACGCAGCAGGGTTGTATGCCGATGAGGTCATGCACAAAGCCGGCCTCCGCTCCGATTTCAAAATTCGTCCCCGCCGCGGCGAATATATTATCCTCGATAAAGCCGATTTTCAGCTGACACGCCCGACCCTCCTCTTCCCCACACCCTCAGATAAGGGCAAGGGCATCCTGGTCGCCTCGACACTGCACGGCAATGTGATTGTGGGTCCCAACGCCAATTTTGTGGATTCCAAGGAGAACAAAGATCTGACCAGTGAGGGTGTTCAGGAGATTTGGTCAGGTGGGCAAAAGTTGATCCCCAGCATCAACAAAAAACATATCATCGCTGAGTTTGGCGGTTTGCGCGCCACCGGCAACGCTCCGGCATCAAATCCGGAGGTTGATTATCACCAGGATTTCATCATTGAAATTCCGGAGGGCGTGCAGGGACTGGTCAACTTGGGTGGGATAGAATCCCCCGGTTTCACTGCAGCACCAGCGATCGCCATTAAAGTGATCGAACTCTTGCAAGGTGCAGGTGAAGCATTGGAAGAGAAGCCAGATTGGAATCCAATCCGGGTTCCACGACCCGTCTTCCGCCACCTGAGCCGTGAAGAACAAGCAGCCCTGACCGCCAAAGACCCCGCCTATGGCAGGATCGTCTGCCGTTGTGAGACCGTGACCGAGGGTGAGATCCTGGCAGAGATTCATGCCCCCATCCCGGCGGATACCTACGACGCCATCAAGCGCCGTACCTGGCTGGGCACTGGGCGCTGCCAGGGTGGATTTGATATGCCGCGCGTGGTCAAGATCCTCGCCCAAGAACTAAGTATTTCGCCAGAGGAAGTCACTAAAAAAGGGGAGGGATCCGACCTGTTGTTCCGAAGCACGAAGGATGTTGAAACAGATCACCTGACTGTGGAGAATTTGTTATGAAACAGACCTATGATGTCATCATTATTGGCAGCGGTCCTGGCGGGCTGGCCGCAGCCATCGCGGCAAAAGAAAATGGTGCTGAGGATGTCCTGATCATTGAACGCGATATCGAGCTGGGCGGCATCCTGGTTCAGTGCATTCATAACGGATTTGGCTTGGAACTTTTCGATAAGGACATGCCCGGCCCAGCCTATGCCCAGCATTTCATCGATCAAGTCAGGGGGCTTGGCATCCACACCCTGATGGACACCATGGTTTTGGACATCACCCCCAATCGTAAGATCTATGCCATCAATAAGGACCAGGGCTATATTGAGCTTAATGCCCGCACGATTGTCCTGGCGATGGGCTGCCGAGAGCGCACCCGCGCCCAGATCCTGCTGCCAGGCGCACGTCCAGCGGGGGTCTACACGGCGGGGACCGCGCAGCGTTTTGTGAACGTGGAAGGGCATATGCCCGGGGAAAAATTCGTCATCCTCGGCTCGGGTGATATTGGGATGATCATGGCCCGTCGCCTGACGATCGAGGGCGCCCGTGTGGAGCGCGTACTGGAGATCATGCCCTACCTGACAGGCTTGACCCGCAATTATGTCCAATGCCTGCTCGATTACGGCATCACCCTGCAGAAGCAGCGCACGGTCAACCGCATCATTGGCAGAAACCGGGTGGAAGCCATCGAAGCGGTGAGCGTCGACGAGAAATGGAACCCCATCCCCGGATCCAAGGAAATCATCCCCTGTGATACCCTGCTGCTTTCCGTTGGGTTGATCCCGGAAAATGAACTTTCCAAAAAAGCCGGGGTCCTTCTGGACCCCATCACCAACGGTCCCTTCGTGGATGACCGTTTCATGACCAATGTGCCGGGGATTTTTGCGGCGGGTAATGTGGTTCACGTTTATGATCTGGTGGATTGGGTGACTGAAGCGGGTTATGTCGCTGGCAAGGGCGCCGCGCAATACGCCCAGTCTGAAAAGATCAAAATTGGTCCGCAAATTGCGCTCGAAGCGGGCGAAAATATCCGCTATGTCGTCCCCCACACATTGGATAAAGACCACCTGGCAGAGGACCTTGTGCGCCTGCAAATGCGCGCCATCGCCCCCATCGAAGAGCGTGTCCTGGTGACCGTGGAAGACCAAAATGGCGACGTGATTGCAAAAAAAGGTGAAGCCTACGCACGTCCTGGCGAGATCCTCTCCCTGGTGATCAAGTCTACGTCGTATGAGGCTGTCCAAAAGACCACATCGCTCAGGGTTAACGTTCGCAGGCGATAATTTGGTGGTAAGAAAGGAAGATACAATGACGGAAACGAGTGAAATCATCTGTGTGGCCTGCCCAAAGGGTTGCCCATTACAGGTCAGGTATGAGGGCGAGAATGTCCTCGAAGTCATCGGTGCAGGCTGCCAGCGCGGTAAGGACTATGCCATCTGCGAACTACAAGATCCGCGCCGGATGGTGGCTTCCACCGTCAAGGTAAAGGGCGGCCTGCACCCCCTGGTGCCGGTTTACACCCGAAACGCCTTTCCCAAGCCCTTGATCCCCCAGTTAGCTCAAGCCTTACGCCAGTTGCAGGTGCCCGCACCGGTTAAGATCGACCAGGTTATCCTCGAAAATGCGCTTGGTACCGGCATCGACATCATCGCCAGTCGGGATATGTCTGAAGTATCATAAAGCTCAGGCTTTTGAACATATTTGAGACGAATTGATGAGATCCCTGGATTTCTAAAATCCCAGGGATCTTAATTTATATTATGATGATTTTTCGAGCCGCGGAGGTCATAGTAAGCTATAATTATTTGTAGCACTAAAATTTGCGGACTGAAGTCCGCGCTCCGTAATATGAATTCAATTTTCTAAATAATAAATATCTGGGATTATAGGTTCTAGGCCATGCCCGAAGGGTGTGATGATAGCCCAATAGATCGCAAGAAATGTTTTATCTGTTAAAAAATTACGGGGCGCCGGGACCGTAATAGGCCGGATCAGTGGGTGTTTTCCCGCTGGGATCATGCACCCACACATAATCACCTTCCTCTGCCCATTCAAACAACCATTTTGCATCGCCGGGTGAGAGGTTCACACAACCGTGGGATTGGGGATAGCCAAAAAAGGTGCGCCAATAGGCCGCATGCAGCGCGCGTGCCTGGTCAAAATACATCGTCCAGGGCACATCCTGCAAATAATAAAAATCGGAGCGATCCGCTTCAAAAGCCCCTTGCATCGTCTCCAAAGGCTTCTTTTCATAGATCTTGAACACCCCGGGCTGGGTGTAGAACGGCTCCACCCCAGTTGCGATAATTGTGGCAAACAGCAGTCTGCCATCTTCATAGACCATCAGCGTTTGTTGGAAGAGGTCAATCTCAATCCAGCGATCTGTATCCACGCCCTCGGGAGGGGTTGTTTTCAACGCGATCGATCGTGCTTTAAGGCTGTTGACCCACTCGTCCTGGGCAATTTGGTACCAGAACACACCACCGCTCTCAACGGTTGAATACACCTGGATGATATCCTCGCGCACATAATTTCTCCCGGTAGTGGCTGCGTTAAAATCAGGGGAGACATAACTGGGGGTTTGGTCAACGATCCATCCAAAATCATTGCGGGGGTTGTCAAAGAAAAGCAGCCCCTGGAAGTCGTAATAGGCTGCTGGGGAGGCACGCATCCACCCACCTGTGTTGAGCTGGACATAAGGTTTGCCGTTAAAATCCTGGCGTGAAATATAACTGATGAACCGCAAGGTACCCGGGGCTATCTGACCGGACGGATTGACCCCCGCCACCGCATCATCAAAAGACCCATAGATGGGCGCAGGCTCGTTTTCGGGCAAGTTGATCTTCGCGACCATAACCGGCATCAGGCCCAGCTCTACGGGTGGCGCAGCGGCTGGCAGGTCTCGGGGGGGATAGGGAAAACCTGCTTCTTGTAACGCCGCAACCGTCAGGGCAGGTCCCAAGAGGGAACAGGTGCCATCGGCAGGCATCCCCGGCAGGCACAGGGGAGGATCAAAATACACATCACCCTGTAAGTCACCGAATTCGTTCCCTTCCTGTGCGTTCACCCAATCTACGGGCAAGACCATCAGCCCGAACAGGATCATAACCCATAAAATGCGTTTCATTGCGCCTCAACTTCTCGTTCAGTAGGCATTATTATACTTAAATAAATCCAAAGCGGAAAATTCCTCTTTGCGGAAGTCTAGAGAAACGATCACCCTCAGCCTAACAATATTTCATTCAGATAATAGATCAAATGCTGGATGATTTTCCCTTATTCGCTTGAGATTGAATCAAAGCGACTATCCCAAAATGGGGTCGATTTTTCGGGAATAACGCAAATCCCCGAATCTAAACCAGCAGTTCAGCCTGAAAGATGATGACCGCATCACCCGCAATCCGCACCCGATCCTCATCCAGGCGCAGATGGAGAATGCCGCCGCGCTGTGACCCCTGGAATGCCGTAAAGGCTTGTTTCCCCAGTTTCTCTGCCCAGTACGGCGCCAGCAAACAATGCGCTGACCCGGTCACCGGGTCCTCGTCCACGCCCAGCTGTGGGGCAAAGAAACGGGACACAAAGTCATAATTATCATCTTCGCTTTTCGCCGTGATGATGACTTCTGGCATGGGGAGCACTTTAAGGGCAGGAATCTGCGGTTGGGCTTGGTAAATCAGCCTCTCATCGGCGGCTTCAAATAAGTAGTAATTGCCAGAAAACACAGCATCGATCGGTTGAAACCCAAGAATCTCGGGCAAACTGGCATTTACCGTTAATGGATTAAACCTCATCGCTGGGAAATCAAGCTCAACGCGCCCATCCACCCATCTTGCCAGGAGTTTTCCGCTGCGAGTCTCGAATTGAATCAAGTCCTCACGCAGTTCTGGATGGATCTCGAACAATACTCTGCCGCTGGCCAAGGTGGCATGTCCGCACAGATCGACCTCTGTCAGCGGTGTGAACCAGCGCAAGCGCCACCCCTCGCCTTCAGGGAGTAAAAACGCGGTTTCGGACAAATTCATCTCCGCAGCCAGAGACTGCATCCACATGTCCGATTTCTCCTCGTCGAGAAGGCATACGCCTGCCGGGTTGCCCTTGAAGGGTTGGTCAGTAAAAGCATCGACTTGATATAAACGGTACGGCATCAGGACCTCCTCATTACCTGAAGTATACACGCTCTTGATCAAAATACATCTTTGAGGGTGTTGAATAACATTGTAAAACGATCATTTTTCGTGAGGTAGGGTCGACGCATGTGTCGCCTCTACGAAATAACTGTAATTATTTTATTATCTTAGAAAAATGGGGGGAGTGAAGATGAAACCTTCTTTGATTTTCTAGTAATAAACGCCTTCATCTTTAAAGGTGTAATAACGTAACTACTCAATCTAAGGGGGGATAACTCCCCACCCTTCAGCAGCAGGGTTGCCTGAGTAATTACTTTACAGGTAAACCAGAGAAAATAATAGAAAACCCGGGAGTGTAAGATCGCTCCCGGGGACGACGAGTTATTCATCCAATACTTCAGTATCTCAAAATTGCCGCAATTTGGCCCACCTCTTCCAGCTGTTCATTTTCCTTGATAAGTTTGACTTCCACATTCTTCTTCAAAGCTTCACGCACAGCCATCTCTACCGCTGCATCAATCCGTTCAAAATCCCCGCCGCAGAATGGGCACTTCTCAAGCTCCTGAGTGGTGAGATAACCACAGCCGGTGCAGCGATAACCTTCCTTTTCAAAATCCTGCGATACCAGTAAGGTCCTGACACGCCCCTCATGAATAGCGTTGAGCGTATCAATCAAGCCGATAACCCCGCTGCTCCCTTTCGCAGCCAGGGTAACAGCTTGATCAACCAGCGATTCATTGATCATGTTCTGAGCTGCCATGGCCTGCTCCCTTGCCTGTTCCAGCACCTCGCTATGGCCTGCGTTCATGCTCATCGGAAAATCACCCACGACCAGCGACTGCCATGCTTTGGGCAATGCCTCTTTGAAACGGGCGATATTGTCATCCGTACCAGCAATCATAATTCGACGGACATGATGCTGATTGAAAAATGCTATGGCAGAATCAATCACTTCCTTGATGTTCCTCTCGATAATATTCTCAATCCTGCCGCTGATATCCCCACCGCCCATACGCCCGGGCATCGAATCCCCACCACCGCGCTTAAGTTGTTTGACCTCATCACCCTCGACAGAATCAATTTCGCCAAGTTCGCCTAAATGGAATGAAAATATACGTGCACGTTGCTTATCAACCAGAACAACACTCCAGCCAGTAAAGGTGTCCAATAAATGTACCAGTGGCCGAACTCTCGGCCGCTTACTCACAAAAACTTGATTAGGCAGGGATAAACCAAATTGGTAGGTTCTAAAAAAGTCAGCTTCCTGGTTTGAAAACATCACCAGACCTCGGGCTGACCAATCATATTCCAGGTTGACATAATCCTCAACAGCTTGGGCGTCTTCAGGCCGGTTGACAGTTTTCAGCTCGTTTCTAAGCCAGAGCTTTACGGCCTCAGAATTTATTTGGGTTGGGTCAGTATTTAAATAAACATTTAATACCGGACCCTCCGCAGAATAATCCAAAAGTGTCTGCAGGTCTTTTTCGGAAAACATTGGTAGCCTCCATTTTTAAATTGTGAATATTTTGGTGATCGTTAGATCACTGAGATCGAACGCTTGATTAATTTTAACCTATCCCATCAAATAATTCAAAAATTGGGGCAATGTTAAAATAAAAGCCACTGCAGGTTGCCTATGCAGTGGCTCATTCGTCTACTGTCCATTGCCTGGACGCTCGCCCAGGGTAACAGTGAAATCCATCTCCTCACCATTTCGAAGCACCGTCAGGGCGATATCATCTCCAGGTTTCTTATTGAGCATCATATAGCTCAACATCTCACTAAATTCCAAAACTTCCTGTCCATCAACACCAATGATCAGGTCTCCGCCAGCATACAACCCAGGCACCTGTGTCGGTTGATCCCCTGCCCGAATACCCGCATTGTCCGAAGGCCCCCCAGTAATAATTTCGACGACATAAGCACCGGTAGCCTGTGAGAGCCCCAGATATTCAGCTTGAGAGAGTGACAAAGAGGATAAAGCGGTTAATCCCAAATAAGGGTAATTATAGGTCTCCCCATTTTTGAGGGAGGGTAAGACTTGCTTGAGGATATTGGATGAAACCGCAAAACCAATCCCCGTATTCACAGCACTCCCAGTGATTGTTGTACCTGAGGTCTGGATAGCTCGATTGATCCCGATCACCTCCCCATTCAAATTCAAAAGGGGACCACCGGAATTTCCGGGGTTGATCGTCGCATCCGTCTGGATCAAATCGCCTGCTGAAAAATAAGCGCCTGAGCCAGTCTGGCGGATCGATTCGAGCGTTCGGCCACGGGCTGAGACGATCCCCGTGGTCATTGTACCGTTCAAGCCATAGGGATTGCCAATGGCAATCACGGTTTGCCCAACCCGTACCTGGTTTGAATCACCCAGCGCCAATGGGACAAGTTCATCAACATCAACATCCACCTTAACCACCGCAATATCTGAATCGAGGTCTACGCCAATCACCTGTCCATAGACTTTTAATCCGCTTTGAAAGTGCACTTCCACTTCTTCCGCACCATCCACCACATGATAATTGGTGACAATATACCCATCTTTATCGATCACAAATCCCGATCCTTGTCCTGAACCAAACTGGGAATAGATCTGGATTGAAACAACACCCGGACTCACATCTTGATAGAGGTCAACCAGGGTGTCCTGTAATAAGACCTCATCCGGAATAATAAAAGTCACTTCGCCAGGGGCGGTGTCTTTTTCGGTTTTTTCAATGACGGCTTCAGCTACCTGTTCTTCCCCTTGCTCTTTGACATCCTGTGACGAGATTGGGTAATTAATATTTGATAATGAGCAGGCCAACGTTGCCAAGATTAACACACTCACAACGAGCCATAAATTTACTTTTCGCGTCTTCATGTTCGTCTTCCTTTCCTACCTCATTATTCTATTCCTGATTCATTAGACATCCATTAACGTGTACAAGGAAATTGTATTTTTTAACAAATTTCCAATAATAATGCTCTTTTTTCTTTATTAAACTCATCCTACCTGAGACAAAAGCGCCTTATTTGCTTTTGTAGATACTCTGCCATGGTTAGTGGGCGATGATGAAAACAGGTGAATATCCCAAAATCCAGGCAACCGCAAGCCAAAACCGGAGTGAAAATCAGTCAAATGATGGGCTTACTTTGCTCACCAGACGATCTCTTTTCGTAAATTATAATTATCAGTAAGCGTGTTAAAATAAGTAGTATGCCAATCGATGATTGATGATCGCTTTGATGCAACTTGACGCTAAAAATGGAATATGCTACTATCTAATTAACATCAGATTTAGTATCTTGGAATCAAGAATTGTGGATCAATGAAGGAGAGGTATCAATGACGAAAAAAATAGGCACTGTCATTGTTTTTTTGATGGTATTAACGCTGCTGCTCACCAGCTGTAAATTACCCGCCTCAACGCCACCGGCCACTGAGGAGGCAAAGACCACGCCCATCATTCTCCAGACAGATTCAACAGGAGGGGTGGCCCAAACACCTGAGTCCAAAACCGAAAGCACAGCCACCCTGGCCATTTACGCAACGCCGACCAGCACACCAGAACCCACAGAAGTCATCGTTATCCCAACCCTGACCCGCCCGGCGGAATATACCATCAAAGCGGGTGAATTTATCTATTGCCTGGCGCGTCGCTTTGATATGAACCCTAACGACATTCTTGATCTGAATAATCTCGGAGAGAGTCTCTTATCACCGGGTGATGTCCTGAAAATGCCTCAAACCGGTAATTGGCCAGGGGAAAGCCGTTCCGTCTTGCCTCACCCAACAACCCATACTGTTGCCTCAGGTGATACGATTTACACGATCGCCTGCGAATATGGTGATGTTTCACCAGAAGCAATTATCGCGGCAAATCAGCTGGAAGAGCCCTATACACTGACCCCAGGTCAAACCTTACAAATCCCCTGATGGGATCTCGTGTTGACCCGTAATCAATCCTGACGGTCCCGCTGCGCTTTAGAACTTCCAAAGCGCAGCTTTTGTTATCAATTTTTTTGCCATAAACGAAGGAGAATGATGTCCATCATTGAATTAGATCGCGTGAAACAATATCATGGTCATGTCTTTGATATTGCCAAAGTTCATGTCCGGCTGACAGATGGCAGAGAACGCACCTACGATTTGGTCGAGCATGGTGATTCAATCACCATCCTGCCTGTTGATACAAATGGCAATATCTATTTTGTCACCCAGCACCGCGTTGGTTCAGGCAGCACACTTCTCGAATTGCCAGCCGGTGTTTTAGACCCAGGTGAAAGCCCTTTGACCGGCGCCAAACGGGAGATGCGTGAGGAGATTGGCATGGCCGCTTCTGAAATGATCGCATTGGGCGGTTTTTATCTCGCACCAGGCTACACCGATGAATATATGACCATTTTCCTAGCAAAAGGATTATACGAAGCCCCTCTGGACCCTGACGAGGATGAATTTTTGAAGGTCATCTCCATGCCAGTCGCAGAAGCGTATCGCAAAGCAATGTCAGGGGAAATTCAAGATGGGAAAAGCCTGGCGGCTCTCCTCCTGGCACAACCTTACCTGAAAATCCAATAGGTATATCCCCAGCGATCAGATTCTAACATGCCCCTTTTTAAGGTTTTTACCCATTGATCCCCCTCACCAAGAAATATGACAGGTTGCTTCAACGAATGTGAAATAAATAACCCCATCCTTCAGCAGAATCGGGTTATACTTAGCTTTTGAATTAGAACGGAATACTGTTCACTCAAAAACAAACACTGACAGCATCCTTGTTCTCAGAAGATGATGAAAGCAAATAATTTACATTAAAAGGAGTA
>ENA-OSEO01005359-OSEO01005359.1-sediment-metagenome-genome-assembly--contig:-NODE-5359-length-12415-cov-2.933701_pt1 | contig 12415 bp, 15 predicted proteins | sample MGYA00237883_ERZ534232 | MGnify/ENA metagenome assembly ERZ534232
ACCGCCCAAGGCGGGAGTGAGGGTGCCCGTCGTATAAGCGGTCATCTGAAATTCCACCCAATAGGTCACTCCGGCGGTAAGTCCGGCCAGGGTCTGCTCCAGGCTGGAGGCCGTCCCGGCGGCATGGGTGGCCACTCCGCTGCCTATGGTCCAGCCGGTGCCCTTGGTCCAGTCGGTATCGGCAGCGAACACGCCGTTGGTGACCATCTCGGATCCGGTCCCGCCGTACACGCCGGCGCCGTCGTTAAAAAAGCGCAGAACCTGATCGCCCATCTCAATGACATAGGCCTGCGTTTCGGAGAATATGAACCGGACCAGGCGGGCGGCCTTGTCATGATTCTTGGCGTCATCAACGTAAATGGTACCGAAGCGCCGGCTGGATCCCCCATGGGGGTGAATGATTACATTCTCGCCCAGCTCCATCCCGTTATAGTAACGGTCGATGTCCACGCGACCGCGCAGGCGGGGAGAAAGCTCGCCGGCGGTGAAGTTGGTGTATATGGGCCTGGATCGAGGCAAGTCCTTACTCCTCCACCTCGGCGGTACCCCTGGCATCCAGCCAGCTAGAGGTCGTCTGGGGTGTGGCCTCGTCGCTCTCGTTTGAATCGGACGCCGCAGCGGCGGCCAGGGCATTCTTGGCGTCTCGCCTGTACATGTCTCGCATGTCTTTGTCGGCCGTCAGCGGGATGGCCAGCTCGGCGGCCAGGGCCAGGATCATCCCCTCGACAAACAATGCCGACAGCTGGTTGTAGTCCGTGATCCGGGCGGTGTAGATCAAATAGATCGGAGCCTCGCAGTCACACTCGATATAGCGGCCAGCCACCCGGTATTTGTACTTGCCGCCATACTCATCCAGGACCTGGCGCACGCGCAGGCAGTGGGGGGAGACGGGCATCAGGTAGCGGTAGGCATAGCCCACGATGGGGTCCGTGGAGTCCGCGGCGACAATGGCCTTGGCTTCCGCGAATCCCCAATCGTGGCTGACCAGGCAGGCGTCCAGTACGGTGGCCCAGGAGGCGTTGCAGCGCTTAGCCTCGGCCGTGGCGTCAGTCAGGCTGGATATGGTGCTGGCCCCCAGAAGCCCCAGGGCCCGGTTGCATATCGTGATTTGGCTGGGCATGGCTTACCCCCCCCTAGGACTTACCCTCTCCCTCGCCGTCTCCGGTGTTTTGGGTCGAGGTTTTCATCCGGCGGTCCAGGGACTCGAGAGCCGCAATGAGATCCTCTCTGGCCCTGCCCTGCACCACCACGCCCTTTTGTTTCATGGTGACCTCACAGTCGGCCACTTGTTGCAGCAGCTGGGCCATGGTCCAGGTCTTGTAATCACGGTTGTTGGGCGGCGTGGCGTCCCGGCCCTTGTTCAGGGGTTCGAAATGGTGGGGCAGCTCGGCGCCCTTGGGAAAGACGTGAATGGTTCCCGCCTGATATACCCGGCGCCCCCAGTAACACGTTCTTAAAACGCGATATTCCGGCATGGTCTCGGCTCCTTTGGAACCCGGGGGCCCGCGCCCCCGGGGGAATTTTATTAATCTAGTTGGTTAAACTTTTTACTTGGGCGACTCCTCCGGATATCCGATCCATGCGTCCACGGCGCCCACGGTGAAGGCGCTGGTGGCGATAGTGAAGAGCAACCTGATATACTCGTCCGTGTCGCCGGCCGGCACGGGCTGACGCATGATGTAGGTGCCCTTGGTTAGCAGCCCCGGAGTGAACCCGGTCACGGAGAACACAGTGCTCCAGGTGCTGCCGTCGGCGGATTTCTGGAATGCGCAGGTCAGGGTAGCGTCGGCGGTGGTGGCGGTGAATGCGGTGGTTACCTTGCAGATCGCCCAGGGTATCCGGCCGCCCTCAAATGAGCGGCTTAAAGCCGCGCCGAAGGCGTTCTTGCCGCTGCCCAAGGAAAGGGCATTGGTGGAGGGGTGATTGGCGCTGATGGCGGTCAGGGACTGCGCCTCAGACAAAACCAAGAGATCGTCTTTAAAAGCCATTGCAGGCCTCCTTTTTCATGGGATCCGGCCGCTTGCCGGCCGGCATCCCCTTGGCGGTTAGCTCAGGACCGACTCGGTGTTGAGGATTGACTCGCAGATGCGAATGTCGTGCCCCATGAACGTGTACAGCGGACGCCCCCAGGGATCTTTAGGCGCGTAGGCCACATTGGTCTTGTCCTTGGCGATGATGGTGAGGTGCGTCCAGGCGGTGGCGTTCATGTAGAGCTTGGCGCCGGCGCCGGCCTGGGGCATGTGGTTGAGCACCTTGATGATGCAGTCCTCGTCCAAGGCGGTGCTGGATCCGGCGGACTCTATGTTGGCGATGCGGCCCAGGCAGCGCGGGTTTTTGACCACCAGGCCGCCGCGGATGTGGAACAGATCCAGCATGGCCCGGAACTTGTTCCCGTCGCCGTCGGCGGCGTCGATCTCGCCCTTGTCCTCGTGATCCACGCCCAGGGTCTGGCCCTGGCCGCGGGGGTACACGCAGTGGACCTGGTTCTCGCCCCATTGCACGACATAGATGCTGGTCAGGTCGTCGCCGGTGCCGCTGCAACCCTCCACCGTGTGGTAGGTGGTGTCCAACGCATCGGTGCGGGCGGCAAACCCCGTGAAGGCGTCGGTGTCGGTGGCTCCGTCGGCGTAGAAAAGGTCGGAGATAAAGTCCTGGCTCATGCCCTCGATGTGGGCGATGGACTCGTTGTTTCTGGCCAGGGTCTGGTCGGGCTGGTCCTTCAGCCATTCCACATCGACCTCGGAGCGCCCCTCGTACACCGCGATGGAATCCACGACCTTGGTGGTCTTGGAGGCCTGGGGCGCGGTGCCGCGGTTATAACGCCTTTTGGTGGAGGTGGGCAGGGAGAGCCGACGCACGGTGTCGTTAACCTTGATGTTGTTGGCTTCGATCCAAACCATGTCCATCCAGATCTGATTCTCTTTGGTCAGGATCTCGGCGATCTTGGCGGTCTCGCCGTTGGGGGCTATCCTATTCATCGACTCCAGGATGGAGAGTCGGCTTGCGACTTCTAAAGTAGCCATCGGCTACCTCCTTTCGTTATGCGGCGGCCGCTCCCGGCTTGGTCGTGTAATCCAGGATGGGTTGGCCGCCAGGGGTTCTTTTAATCGTCTTGCCCGGCAGGAACTCGCCTTTGACCACCGCTCCCTCACTGATGGCCCGGCCCAGGGTGAAGAAATGCTTAATCACCGCGGGGTGATCGCCGTAGCGCACCTTGGTGCCGGGGATGGCCTTCTCAAGGACTTCGCGGAAGTCCTTGTCTGCGAACACGTCCATGGCCTTCTTGGCCGCCGCGAGGTTGGGCTCGTAGTTGTCGCCCCAGGTTTTTTGCAGATCGGCGATGGAGGCCTCCTGGGAGGCAGCGAAGTCCGCCGCGATCTTGATCTGGTGGGCGTGATAGGCGTCCGCCACCTGCTGCAGCTGGGCCTGGGTCAGGCCGGCCTTGTGAGCGGCCTCGGTCATGCCCTTGGTGAAAGCCTCATTGGCCTCCAGCCCCTCGGGGATGTTGACCTTGTAGCCATCAGGGGTTGCGGGTGGTTTGTTGGCGGCTTCCTGCGCGGCCTTGGCGTCAGCTTCCGCTTTAGCCTTGGCGTCTGCCTCGGCCTTGGCCTTGGCGTCCGCTTCGGCTTTGGCTTTGGCCTCGGCCGCGGCCTTGTCTTGGGCGTTGGGGTCGCCTTGCGGCGTACCCTGCTGCGATCCCTGGTCCTTCCCGGCGCCGTCGGTGCTAGCCTGTTGGCCCTGGGCCTGTCCCTGATCGTCTGCCATTGGTCATTTCCTTTCTTTAGGGCCAAACAAAAAGCCCCGATCCCCCTACGTAGGATCGAGGCTTGATGCTTGGCGTTTCCCCCGCCGGCCCTGCGCTGATCAGGCGCCGCCGGGCGGGGTTTCCAGATTATGTTGCGCGGGGCGCTAGGCCTCCGCTATTTGCTCGTTAAGTTGATCTCCATTGCAGCCTAGAGTTTTGTAAAAATCGTCCGCATTCTCGACCCAAGGCCTGAAAAGAAACTCGTCACGTCCAGGCCAGATCACCCATTTTTTAAGTGCCATTGTCTCTCTATCCAGCTGCGCCATCGCTTTCTTCCTGGGCGTTATTGCCCTCCAGCCTCATGCGGTACACCTCCACGGCCAGGGCCGGCTCGGCCCGCTCGGCCAGCCGGCGCAGGTACAGGCCCACGGACTGGCGCCCTTGGATATACATGCCGCGGCTATTTCCGGTGAAACCGTCCGTGCCCTCACCGCAGAAGGTGATAAGGTCGCAGAGCACCCGCTTGCCGGCTGGGTTGTTAAAGGTCGCCCGGAAGTCGGTAAGGGCCTGCTGGAGTAATGCCTTATCCCGCTCTTTCATCTCCTGATCCAGCGGGTCGTCGTATATGAGGTCGTCAGGCATTGGCCGCCTCGGGCAAATCGTCAGGCACGTCTATGGCCAAGCCCGGCGCCGAGGCCTCCGCAGCCATGGCTTCCTCGACCTTGAACTTGAGCAGCCCGTCGATCTTGCACTCTTCCTCGGTCAGCGGCATGGGCAGCAGATTGATAAGCTTCTGCAGGCCCGTGCCCCCGAAGTTTTCCCGCAGGTCGTTATAAAGCTCCGCATGGCGCTCCAGCTTGATGGTGGGCAGGACCTTTTCCAGTTCGTTTTGGGCGGCCAGGATCTCCATGCCGGCGGCCATCCACAGCCTGGCCAGCTGGGTGGCGTACAGATCGGCCCGGAATGTGAGCACCATCCGGGTGCCCATGGCCGCGGGGTCCCTGATGTATGCGTCAAATAGCTGGATATATCTGCGGGCGCCCACGATGACCATGACCGGATCGTTCTTGACCAGGCCCACCTCGGTCACCGCCATGGCCAAATCCAGGTGGCCGGGATCCCGCTGGCTGCCCACCGTGGCCCAGAAATGAGCGCGGTTGACGTTCTTTAACTCTAGATAGGCCCGGACGATGCCGAAAAATGCGTTAGTCATCAGCCCCGGCATCTGGCTGGGCGGCTTGTAATATTCCAGATACTTCTCAAAATAAACGACCGTCATGTGATGGTCTTTCACCATGCCGGCGTTCACCCCAAGGTAGTAGTAGAGCCGGGGCTCGGGCTTCTTTGCAAGCTGGGCCAGGAGCATCGCATTGCGCTGGGCCCACTTGGCTTTCATGGTCTCCTCGTCCAAGCCGTAGCCATAATGCCGGATCACCAAAAACGGGCAATGCAAAAGGGTACCGTCGAACTTGGCCAGGTTGTGGATGGGCTCGATGTAGCGCACCTGGCCCCGGCGGAAGATCCTCGCGCTGCGGGTTACGCCGGCCAATATTTCCTCGGATCCGCGCACGTCCATGACGTCAATGGCCACCGCCTTGTATTCGGCGGGCGCCTCGGCCAGCCACTTGCGCAGGTTGCGCTGCTCAGGCGGCAGGCCCATGGGATCTACAATCTCATCTGAGTCGATAATAAGGCACCAGTCCTTGGTGGCCAGGGCCAGGGTCTCGTTGCGGTGGAAGGAAAAATCCTCGCCCCAGGGGCTGTGTTTAATCAGCGCCCGGTCGCCGAAGACCTCCCGGGCCAGGGCCACGCAAGGATGATCCGCCTCTTTGGCGGTGTTCACCATGGCCAGCTCGTCCACTTCGTCCTTTATGGACTCCAGGCACTTGCGCAAAAGGTTAAGGTCCGCCCCATTGGTCATAAGGCAGGCCGATATACTTGACAAACCCATTAAGCACCTCCCATTGCCTGACTCAGCTCGGTCAGGGCGTTCTCGCCAGACGTGTCGGTCTGGCTAAGTTTGTGCGCTCCCTCTATGGCCTGGGCCGCGTCCAGCCGCTTCTGGGCTTCCTGTTCCTGGCGGGCGCGGGCCTGACGAATCTTGGCTATTTCGTCCTCGGTGCGCATTAGCGATGGGGCGGTGCCCACCGCCTCGGCATACTCCCGGATGCTCTGTTCGCCGTCGAACACGTCCAAAACGCTGGGCTGCAGGGCAGCCACACGTTCGACGTGGGAAAGTTCGGCGTCCAGGGACCGCGTGGCGACCAGCTTCTGGGCCTGGGCCAAAAGGCTGATGTACTCGACCTTAAGCTCCTGCCCTTCCAGCTCCCGGGGCGGGGGAGGGATCCGGCCGGATCGCAGCATAATGGCAAAGGTGCGGTCGATAGTCGGGTCCAAAAGCTCATGGAACTGGCGCTCGATGACCGGGCCCAGCTGGATCAGCTTGGACTCCTGGCGCTCCGCTATTTCGGTAGCGGTCATATTAGGCTTGTCCAGGTACATAAGGAACAGATCGCTGTAGAGCCCTTCGCGGATATGGGCCGCGCACCTAGAGATGCGCTGCTCCAGCCAGTCCAGTCTCGGCTCACGCTCGTACAGGGGCTTAAGCTGGGCCGCATCCGCCCCGTCGCCGTAGGTTACATCGCCGGGGTTGAGCCGCAGGCGCCCGCGGTAGGCCGTGGGGGATATGATCGGCGGGTCGACCGACTTATGAAACCCCTTAAGCCCCGAGCGCTCCTGCTGCTGCAGCATTTTGATGTCGGGCAATACGTCATGCACTGGGCTACCACCGTAGGGGCACTCCAAAAAAGCGTCCCAGCGGGCGGTGAAGATGGACGGCTCCATGTAGCCGCCGTCCTCCAGCATGTTGGGTTTACCGTTGTTGTCCTGCCCGCCCAGCTCGATATACACGCTGGCCAGGGGCCAGTTGGAACTGTCGATCTTGCCCGGCCGCAAGACCTTGCGCGGTTCATAGACGTGCAGAATGTCTATATAATCATCGGGGCGTTCATCCAGGGCCCTCCGCCGGGTATCGCTAAGGCGCTCCGCGCCAAAGCGCATGGCTGCCGCCCGCAGGGTGAGCGGGAACGTACGATAAACCGTGTCCACCGATCCATCGTAGCTGGAGGCCAAGTAATACTCACCCACCGGAAAGCGGGCGAACTGAAACAGAGCACGGTCAAGCTGCTCATTCTTGAGAGTGTAATCCTCCTGGGCCACGCAGGTGCAGCCAAAGCTGGCCTGGTCGATATAACAGTTATGTATCGTTGTATAGAAGTTACTGCGGGCCAGTTCCGCATACATGCGGCGCATTACGTCATCCAGCCACTCCTGAACGGCTGCGAATTTATTTAAATCCGGGTCAGGCGTGGAAAGCCGGAACCATGGCCGGGCTGGGCTGGTAAGGCCCCCTTGCATCCCGGCGCCTAGAACGCGCATGGCCCAGGTGGCCGTGGCGTTTATGATCTTGGTGGACTTGCGCACCGCGGTGGGTGTGTCGCCCTTGTTTTGAAAGCGGCCCCGCCGGGGCAGGACGTACTGCTGGACGTCGTAATGCAGAGACTCCCACTCCTGGCGCTGCTGCTGGAGCACTCCCAGTCGAGCTAGGTACTGCTTAATGCGTTCCTCCATGGTAGTCACCTATGACCCCAACAGGCTTTTGGACTTCTTGGGCACCAAGCCATAGGCCCCGGCGCCCGAGGTTAGCAGGGTTTTCTTTTTCTTGGACTGTATCCGGGCCAGGCGGGCCTCCTCTTTTGCCTTAAGCTCCGCCTCCTCTTCCTCCTCCTCTGCCTCCTCTGTGGCGGCCTTGGACTTTTCCTCCTCATACTCCTGGCGCTGGAGATCCAGCTGCTCCTGAGCCCGAGACTCAGAGGCGGCCATGATCTCGGACTGCTGGCTGGCCAGGGTCTTCTGCTGCTCCATCAGCTCGGACTGCTGCTTGGCAAGGTTGTCCTCGCGCTCCTTTAAAGCCGCCCGGTCGGCAGCCTCCTCTTCCTTGGCCTTGTTGTAGGCCTCCTCGGATGGATAGCCAGCCGCCTCCCAGTAGGGGGGGCTCGATACCGTCGTTCCGCCCTTACCGCCGCCTCCGCCCATCGATTATCTCCTTTGCAACGGCTATAACCGCCTCATGGATCCCATACCGGCCGCTAGTGGGTTTACGCCCCAGCCACTCGGCGCGGGTGATGCCCAGGACAAGCGACCCGTGGGCCACGCCGCCGTAGACGCAGAACTCGGGCAAAAGGCCCTCGGCCAGGAACCCGGCCTTGGTGACCACGATGGTGGCCGCCCGGTTATGCACGCAGTGATCGGTGTGAACCACGCGCAGGTCGAACGCGCTAAACAGATGGTTCACCGCGCCCTTTATGGCCAGGGCCGGCTTGTAGGGGTGCTGGCGCAGCCCATAGCCATTTATGCTGGCGAAATGTTTTGGGGTAAGATAGTTTGCGTATATAACGCCCTTTAGCTCTTCGCCGTCCCAAGCGGTCCAGAATAATGTGGAAGCGTGATTAGTGTGCTCATACCATTCTTGCCGGCCCCAGGGGCGGTAGGCGTCCTGCAGGGCGAACTCGCCAGCCTTAAGGACCTCCAGAAAAAACTCCAGATGTTCCTTGACCACGAAAGGCCGCAGGCTCACGCCCTGGCCGCAGTCTATGGTCTCAGTCGCCCTCATGAGCCGTACTCCAAGGGGTCATACTCCTTATCCGGTTGCTCGTAGCGTCCCTCGTCTGGAGGTGGATTTGGAAACACTGCCTTTAGGTCCTCATCAACGATTCTCGCCTGGCAGTCCAAAATGTCGTCATGCAGGCCCACGGGAAAGGCCTTGTATTCGTCGTCGATAAACTCCCGAGTTAGATCACGCTGTTTGTCCTCGTGATCAATGAAAAGCAGACGGTGCGGCCAATAGACCCGGCCGTTTTCGTAGTGGGGGATCAGCCGGCGGATGCGGTCGGGCTTGGGCATAGGCCCGCCCAGCTCGGTGATGGAGAATCGGTAGTTCTGCGCACCTTGTACAAACTGGATGTGCTCGATATCGGCGTCCTTGCCATACTTCTCATAGCCCGTGGCTATGGGCCGGTGGAGTCGGTGCAGGCGCAGGAGCGCCTTGGTTCGTTCGGTTAGATTGAGCCGAGCCCGCAGGCCGTCCACCACGTAGTAGTTCTTGTCCTCGCCCAGGGCAATGACCAGCATGACCGTGTAGTCCGAGTCCTTCTTTTTTTCGCCGGCGGGGTCGCATAAAAGGTACTTGTTCCATATCGGCTTTTTGCCCGAGTCGTGGTGGTAGTAACGCAGCCACTCCTCTTTGAAGCCCTGGACCTTATCAGCCGTGGGATCCTGCAGCTGCTGGCAGCCGAAGGTGTAGGGGCCCTGATCCCGGCGCTTGGTAGCCAGCTCTGACCTGGTGAGCAGCACCGGGTCGCCTTCCACCTTGCCGTCGGCCGTGGCCGGGTGGATCCGCGGGATGGCGGCCTTGCGCTCCAAAATAGTGCGGTAAGTGTCATTGTAGTGGTAGCGGGTGCCCACGTAGCGCACCTTGCCGCCCATGGCGCCCAGGTTAAGCGAAAGCTCCCAGGCTTTGGTGACTTTATCAATCACATCGGGGGTGGTAACCGACTCGCGGGTGACAACATCGTCATAGACGCGCAACTTAAAATGCTTCGAGGTGGGCTGGCCATCCACCAGGCCCCAGGCCTCCAGCGTTGACTCCTTGGGGTTGCCCTGGCGCTTGATTATGATGCCGTCGTCCTCTGACCATTTGGGCGCCTGCTTTTGGGGATTGTCCCAGAAGATGTTGGGGTAGAGGCTTTTTAATAGGTCGTTGGACTCGAGCTCGCGCTTTACCTGCCGCAGGAAGCCTTTGGCGATGGGCCGGGTATGGGAGAAAAACCCCACCGTGATCTCGGGGTCGTTCAGAATGTCCTGAACTGTAAGCCCGAAGGTGATGATGGTTGACTTGTAGTGCTCGCGGGCCCATAGGTCGAGGTGCCCGTCTGGGTTGGACTGGACCTCCTGGCAGCGGTCAAACAGCCAGAGGCGCTGATAATCCTCCCACAGGGGGTTGACCATATGGCGCTGGTTGAGGATTTCAACCAAGAGGAAATAGAGAGAGCGCTTGCCTAAATCGGCCATGACCTGCTGGGCCTCGGCCTCGCTGTTAGACCGGGCCTGGGCGATCAGATCTTTGTAGGCCAGGCGAAACTGCTCATCTCTGGGGACATAACTCATCGAGCTTTTCCTTTACTGCCGGGTGCAGCTCGACCTTGATAGGCCCTCCGTCCTTGCCGGTGTGCTCGAGCCTTTTCACGTTGTAGATGCCCAAACTGTCTCCTATGCGCTTTAAGGCCGCTCCCTTGTCTGTTAGCTTGAGCTTGGTCTTTACGTCCTCAAACTCCCTGTCCTTGCCGTAGGTGGTCACCGTTACCTCCACGCCGGCGACCGCGGCCGCGGTGTCGGTGTCCAGCTCGGGGATGGGCAGGAGATTGCCGTCATCGTCGTACAGCTCACGAGGATCGAAAAAAGCGATGCGGGCCTCTTCCTTGAGCAGCCGGTCCTTGGTGATCGCCAGGCGCTTGGCCGCGGCCTCCTGGCCCTTTTTGATCTCCCTGGCTATGTGCTTCTTCTTGAGCAGCCGGCTGGCCGCCTCGTAGGCGGCCTTTACCTTGCCCCTGCCGTATTTGGCCTTGAGCGCCGCCTTGTAGCCCACCCCCAAGCGCAGGTACCAGCGGACAAAATCGGCCTCGCGTCCCTTTAGCGCATTGCGCGACCCCCGTTTTTTGCTACCAGTTGTGGCCATAAAGACACACCATACACCCGATGGTGTGCCGAATATTGAACAGTCGTCAATGAAAATATGGGAAGTTGGCGGGGCTCGGCGGGATATTTGTAGTTATTTGCGCTGTTTAAGCATTAAAATAGTTAGACGCAAGGTCAGCAAAACACCTCCTTTCCGTTCAGTATGGCCTTGGCCACCAGGGGCGGCAGGTCCTCGATCATGGCCACCGGGCCGCCCTTGAGCACCATCAGGCGCTTGACTACCCAGTAACCCAAGGTGCGGGCTTCCTCGTGGTTATAACCCTTTTCCTGCATCCAGGCCTTGATGCGCCTGGCCACTACCTTGGTCTCCTCCTGCCAGCCATGGATCTCGGCCCATTGCAGGGCATTGAGTGGCGGTATGTCAGTCATGGTAGCCCGGGCTCTCATAGGACAGGTCGTCTATCACCTCGTAGCCTCGTTTTTCCAAAAACCGGGCCACGGTATGCGCCCGCGTTCGGCCGACATTGGGCACCAGCATCACTAAGGAATTAAGGCTGATGGGCATGCCCCTGTCCACCCTCTCCTGTATGTGGTCCAGGATAAGATTGGCCGTGCATCTGCCGATCCTTGGTAGGCAATGCAGGGGCAGATCATCGAGGCTTAGGCGCTTGAGGGCGCGGTCCTGCCGGTTGATCGCCGCCACTATGCCTTCATCCACGCCCAGCCAGGCCGCGGCCGCGGGCATGTCCCCACCGTGCACATCCAGGGCCACACGCACGGCCAGCCGGCCCAGGCACTCCAGGCGATCATCGGCAAAGGCCCCCAGCATATTGGCCATTGCCGCCTCGTGCACCGGCCGCACCTCGGCCAAAAGGCCCCGCGCCTGGGCCGGGATAATGTTGGCCTGGGCGGCCATGGCCTCGGCCTTGTATGCCGCAATCTTGGCCCGCAGGCTCTTGATGCCCACCCGCAGGCTCTCCCGCGCCTCGCTCCGCCTTTGGTCCCGCTCGGCCTCGGACATGGCCGGGTTCGGGGCGGGGCCGGCATACCTTTCGGCCAGTTTGCGCTGCTCGGGTGTAAGCCTGTCTAAATACTCACTCATTCTATCCACCTCACCAGCCCCACCACCGTGGCCAGGGCGTAGAATATGAACAAGCCGGCCGAGGCTTTTAGGCCCTTCCGCCAGCACAAAAATCCCGTCAGGGGGTTGCCCAGGATCCAAGGCAAGAGCGCCCACCACGCTCCGGGCCACCACATGACCAGGACGAACCCCAAAGCGCCCAGGGACACGGACAGAAGTTCCAAAGCCTTCACCCTCCGATCCGCCTGCCATAAAATTTTCTTCCGTTTGGTAGGCATACTAACAACTTAACTGGTTCATTCTTTTGGCCCATTACAACTTTTGTCTGCAAAAATCTTACTGAGGTTGGGACCTTCACCTCAAAACAAGCAGCCTTTTCGCCATGCTCAGAGTGAACAACCACGGCAATACGCTCGATCTTTGTTGCCGGTGCCTTCTTTCCCCAGCGCGGATCAGTAAAATCAAGCCCATACCCTTGGGGGCGCTCACTATATCTGCCCATGGTTACGCCGCCTTCCGCCAGAAGGCCCACCAGCGGCGCTTGGGGCTGGTTTGATGCTTAATCTCAACCTCTATGGGCGTTATCAGTTGGCGCGTGTAATTTGGTGCGCCGTTATGCTCCAGGGCTGCCACAAGATCCAAATAATTTTCCACTGCCCGCCCCACCAGCCTCCCCCGGTTGCCGTCAAAGTATTTGTCTGTAATTTCCTGCACTTTGGCTTCCAAGCCCCTGGGCAGCCATCCCATCACCGCAAACTCGGACTCCCGGCGCTTGCGGTAGGCCTCGGCGTCTTGCTTTTTCTTGGCTTTGGCCTTGGCCAACTCGCGCCGGCGGG
>ENA-OSEO01005360-OSEO01005360.1-sediment-metagenome-genome-assembly--contig:-NODE-5360-length-12414-cov-4.327470_pt1 | contig 12414 bp, 10 predicted proteins | sample MGYA00237883_ERZ534232 | MGnify/ENA metagenome assembly ERZ534232
GCGATCGTGGACGCCGACGCATTCAAGAATGGGCATGAGACCCACTTGGAGCCGTGGGGCCGGATCGAAGGCCGGGTGGCGGAAGGACGCGGACCGGTCGAGAACAAGATATGGATGGGAGGACTGCCGAATGAGACTTGGCTGAAGCACCGGCGCGACTACCGATACGAGACGCTGTCCGATGCTGCGGGACAATTCACGTTCGAGAAGGTGCCGCCGGGCCGGTTCGAGGTGGGCTATCTGCTCCGGAGCGGCGACTGGTCCAGTTCGCTCACCTCGCGGACGCCGGTCGTTGTAAAGTCGGGCCAGACTGCCAAGGTGACGCTGGGTGGCGAAGGCCAGCCGGTGATCGGCCGGTTCGTCCCGCCGGAAGGCTACAGCGGGTCCATTTACTTTGGCGCGGGACTTCGCGCTTTGCAGACGCGCCGGCCCGATCCGCCCAGGCCGCCGGACTACGACCAGATGACCAAACGCCGGCAGCAGGAGTGGACCACGAACTGGTGGCGCAATGCGGAGGCCAGGGCCTATTCCGAGGCGATATGGAGTAACCCCAACTGGCGGGCGTACACATTTCGCGTCGATCGCGATGGATCGTTCCGAATCGAGGATGTCATCCCGGGCGAGTACGACCTGACCGTCTGGCTCGAAGAGCGCGACAGCAGTCAGGGGCGGCCGGAGGAGATCGGCGGCTACTCCGGCACGATCATAGTGCCTCCGATGGCAGAGGCGTCCACCGACCAGCCGCTCGATCTCGGCGACCTCACGCTGAGCATGCGCAATCCGCTGCACGTGGGCGACACAGCCCCTCTCTTCGAGGCCAAGAGCCTCGACGGCAGGGACATTCGCCTGATCGACTACCGGGGCCGGTTTGTCCTCCTGAGCTTCTGGTCGCCCGTGTTTCACCCCGAGCGGGACCGCCTCAAGGAACTGCACAAGACCTACGGCGCCACCGGCAAGCTTGCGATCATCGACTTCGCTCTCAGGGACACGCTCCAGGAGGTCCGCAGCTACCTCGACGAGCACGAGATCGAGTGGCCGGAAGTCTACCTTGGGGAAGAGGGGGACAGCGATATCGCCCAGCGGTACGGCAATCCCGTCGCGTCGTACATCCTGCTCGTGGACCCCGAAGGTAAGATCATCGCGACCTGGCTGCGGGACGAAAAGCTGACGAAGGCAGTTCGCGAGGCGCTGGACCCGGCTGGCCTTCCCCTTCCCTCGCTCTGACCAGACGGACCTCGAGCAGTACGATGGCGCCGTCCACCATTCGCGGACATGTGTCTTGCAGCTTCCCGGCGTCGATTCTCCTGAAGGAGTTGCAGACGCGGATGGAACAGCCAGGCTGGACCGAAGAGTGGGATCGTCTCAAACCGAACTTGGATATGTTGCTCCGCTCAGCCACAAATCGCTTCCGACGCGCCGGCTGATACTCGCTGCGGGCTACAGGTGTCCCACGTAACCAACCTGGCGTGGTGCAATGTGAAGTGTGCAGGTGCGATTCACCGAAGCGGGATTCCAGTCAAGGCGTAACCTGAGGGCCTACCGCGTCTCCCCGTTCAGACTCAGCCACGGCAGTCTCCTCCAAGGAAGGCACTCGCCAGACTTTCAACTCATGACCCTGGCTGACCCCTATCAAGGTCCTGCCATCCGGAGAGAAAGCCACTTGATGCATTCGGAACGGCATCTTGATGGTCAGCAATTCTCGCCCGGTAGCCACGTGCCAGAGCTTGACCGTTTGATCGTCGCTCGACGAAGCCATGGTCCTCCCCTCCGGCGGGAATGCCAGCCCTCCGACCGCCTGCTTGTGCCCCACCAACTCGCGGAGGAAGTCGCCGTCTTCGGCGTCCCAGAGCATGATCCTGCCAAATATGGTCCCGGTGACGAGAATGCGACCGTCCGGACTGAACGCGGCCGACGCCAGGCCCCTTCGGTCTCCCTGGATGTAGTAGAGTGGTTTGACGTCGTTCAAGTCCGTGCACGACCACACGGCGATGGAATGCTCATCAAGGACTTCGCCGCCCTCGCCGATCAAGATCCGGTTCCCATCCGGAGAGAAGGCAAGACCGAAGATCGCGGAATCACAAGGCCTCCACGCTCGGGCCGTTCTGCGCTTGTGGTAGTCTTCGATACAGACACTGCCATCGGACCAGGCGGTCGCCGCCAACCCGCGGCTTCTGCAGACGTCGTACCATGACCGGGCCCGCGGGACCTTCTCCGACACCACGTGCCAGGCCCATCTTGATTGTGACAAGTCCCACTCCGCCAAGCCCTCCAATCCCTCGATGGTCCTCCGGACAATGACACCTGTCTCGTCGTCTGTGAACGCGATCGGCCAGCCCGGGACCTCTCTGTCCTGGAAGGCGGCCCGTTCCATATCGTAGAAGAGGGTCTTGTCTTCCGAGGCACCGGGACCTGCCACCACCGCAAGTCGCCCGTCGCGAGAGAAGAATGGGGTGCACCGGAACACCCATGTGCGGGTGGTCTGGGAGCCTGTTTGCCGCTCGATGTTCCAGATCAGCACATCGTGATCGAAGCCGGCCGAGGCGATGCGCGTGCCGTCGGGAGACAGGGCCACCGCCCGTATCTCGCCTCGATGTCCCCAAAACGGAGCGATCTCTCGAATCTCTCGAAAGGGCTGCGCCGAGACGTCCCACAAACGCACACTGTGGTCCTGCCCTCCCGTCACCATGAGAGTTCCGTCCGACGAGAAGACGGCCTGAGTGATCTTGCTGCTCGGTGTTCCGGAAACCGGAACCGTGACACGATTCGTACGGAAATCCCACAGCCTTCGTCGCGAGTCCCAGTTCATGTTCGAGATGAACAGCGCCGTGGTGCCGGGGATGAAGCCGGCGTATTGCCAACCGGCGTTGAAAGGAACGCCATTCGCGTCGGCAAGGCAGGTAGTCCGGGTCCGGGACTCCACATCCCAGATGTCGTATCGTCGGGTCCCCAGGGCACAGATCGCCAGGTACTTGCCTGCCGAGGAGAAGGCCAGCGTGCAATCCGCGTGATCGGTCTTGTACAGGTTCGGGTCCTGCGCGTCGCGGTCCGGAGCCTGACCCAGCCACGTCATCGCGCCATCGGCGCCGTAGTCCCACAGCCCGATCTGTCCGGTTCCGTAGCCGATGGCCAAGAGGGTGTCCGTCGGTGAGAATGCGGCACAGGCGCCGCAGTAGGCCGGGCCTGGAAATCGCCTGGAGAGCTGGAGACTCGCGGTGTCCCAGATGAGTACCGATCCTTTCCCTGTCGCCGCGGCCAGATACCTGCTATCGGTCGAGAAGGAAACGGAGATAATCTTGCTGTCGGCTGCCTGGCGCAACAGTATGTTCCCGTCCTTGTCCCTGACGATGACCGACCGGTCTTCACCTCCCGAGGCCAACATCTCACCATTGGGCGAGAAGGCGAGGGACAATACAATATCCTTATGACCCGCCAGTCTCTTTTCCTGGTCTCCTTGGGCTTTCTGCCAAAGGTAACGCCATTCCCAGCCCCGTATATCGTTGTCCGGAGTCAGCCCCAGATAGGCACTCAGGAGTTGCTGGGCCGCGCCGAGATTCCCATCGCCCAGAAGTTGCTCCGTCGCTTTCATATCCGCCGCATAGAGGTTCAGACGTGCATCCTTCTCGCTGACTTCGGCCTGATCACGAGCCAGTCTTGCCGCCTGTTCCGCCGCGAGTGCACGTTCCTTTTCGAGTGCCAACTGACCCGAGACGATCCGCTGCTGTTCCGCGGCGCGGTCGGCGCGGACCATCTGCCAGACACTGACAACTGTGGCAACGATCAGGATCGCCGCGATAGCTGCCGCGGAGGCGAAGACAACGCGGTTGCGGCGGATAAGCTTGCCGAGCTTGTACAGCGCGTCCGGTGGGCCGGCCAGGACCGGTTCCTGGTCCAGATATCTCTGGATGTCCTCGGCCAGGGCGTGGGCTGTCTGGTAGCGATGGGCACGGTCCTTGTCCATCGCTTTGAGCGTGATCCAGTCGAGTTCGCCGTGCAGACGGTGGCCCCAAGTGCGGACATCAGTGCGGCGGTGCAGGGCCAGCCTCGCGGATTCGTCCTGTTCGATCGTGCTCAGTCGTGCGCTCGGTGTCTGGGGGTCCTGCTCGCGGATCATGCGCCGCATCCGCTCGGGCCCGCCCTCACGCAGAGTCTGTGAATCGAAGGGCAATGTCCCGGTCAGCAGTTCGTAGAGCAGGACGCCCAGCGAGTAGATGTCCGTGCGCGTGTCGATGTCCTGGCCGGTCATCTCGGCCTGTTCCGGGCTCATATACTCCGGCGTACCGATCATCTGGGCCTGCTCGGTTACCAGCGTTCGTTCCGTCAGTGGTTGCGTCAGTGCCTTGGCCACGCCGAAATCGATGATCATCGGGATGGCCTGTTCCCCTTCGTAGGTCACCAGGATGTTCGAGGGCTTGATGTCGCGATGGATGATGGCCTTCTGGTGAGCGTGTTGTACCGCTTCGCAGACCCTCAGGAACAACCCAAGCCGCTCTGCGACGGTCAACTTGTAGCGGTCGCAGTGCTCCGTGATGGGAACGCCTTTGACGTACTCCATCGCGAAGTAGGGTCGGCCGGCGTCGGTGGTCCCGGCGCTGAACACATGGGCGATGTTGGGATGGTCGAGCAGCGCCAGGGCTTGTCGTTCAGCTTCGAAACGCGCGATGACCTGCTTGGTATCCATCCCGGGTTTGATGACTTTGAGAGCCACGCGGCGTCTGACCGGCCGCTGCTGCTCGGCCAGATAGACGATCCCGCAGCCACCTTCCCCCAGAATGCCAACGAGCTTGTAGGGACCGATGCTGGCTCCAGGCCCCATCGCGCCGTCGGGATACGCAAGAGTGGGTATGTCGTCGGCCGCCATCGTCTCGTCATTAGACTCACTCTCAGGATCACGCATAGCGTATCTCCAGCACCAGAGAACTCGCGGGCTTCATTGTAGGCGATTGTCCTGTCACGGCAAGCTCTTTTGCATTGCCGGCGATTTCCGAGACTTGATGTAACACGTCTCTGTTCCGCGCAACTTCATTCCGGCAGCGGCAAGACCGTACGTCATGCCGGTCGGTCCCGGTCAAGGAGCTCCCAAGAGATCGTGTGGACAAAGCACAACTTCAGAATGGGCGTGGATACCTCCGCGCCCGGAAGGAGCAGGCCATGAGCGGGCACAGAGAGTGGCGGAGATTGGATCGGCGGTGGTTCTTGCAGTCGGCGGCGGGAGCGGGGGCGGCGCTGGCGTTCGGGCCGGCCGCCTTCGGCGCGGCGAAGGAAAGCGAAGGGGCCGAGCTGCTCAACGTCGCCCTGATTGGCGCCGGGGTCCAGGGCTCGACGCTATTGACCGCCTGTCTGAAAATCCCCGGCGTTCGTTTCGCGGCGGTGTGTGACATCTGGGAGGCCTACAACCTCAGAAGGGCCTCCCGACTGTTGCAGCGGTACGGCCATCCGGGCGCCCCATACACCGACTATCAGGCGATGCTGGACAAGGAGAAGAGTCTGCACGCGGCGATCGTCGCCACGCCGGACTGCTGGCACGAGACGCATACCGTCGCCTGTCTGGATGCCGGTCTGCACGTCTACTGCGAGAAGGCGATGTCCAACACGGTGGCGGGGGCCCGACGGATGGTCGAGGCCACACGCAGGACCGGAAAGCTCCTTCAAATCGGCCACCAGCGTCGCAGCAACCCGCGCTACCTGTTCTGTCGTGACAAGCTCCTCAACGAAGCACGATTGTTCGGCCGGATCACGGCGGTTAACGGCCAATGGAACCGCGCCGTCCAGGCCCCGTTCGGATGGCCGAAAGGGACGGAAATCGATCCGGCGGTTCTGAAGCGTTGCGGCTACGATTCCATGCAGCAGTTCCGGAACTGGCGCTGGTACAAGGGGCTGGGCGGCGGTCCCATCGTTGGTCTGGGCGCGCACCAGATCGACGTCTATAACTGGTTTCTCGGTGCCCGCCCGAGGGCGGTGCTCGCCAGCGGCCGGCTCAATTACTATGATCGCAAGACGCACGAGTGGCACGACACCGTCATGGCCATCTACGAGTACGACACCCCGCAGGGCCCAGTCACGGCCTCCTATCAGACCCTCAGCGCCAACGGCAATCAGGCGTATTTCGAGAGATTCATGGGCGACCAGGGAACACTGATCATGTCCGAGCGGTCGGACCTCACGAGACTCCATCCGGAACCCGCGGGCGGCCCGGCGCTCACGTGGGCCCAGTGCGTCCGGAATGGTCATCTGACCGCTGGGCCGGAATGGATGAAGCTTGTCGAGCGGATGAGTCTCGAGGAACTGGCCAGTGCCCTTGCGGTGACGGGTACCTTGAATTCCACCGGTAGAACTCCGACCCTCGAGCTGGCGGTCGAGATGCACAAGCTGATCCACCAGCCGCACCTGGAGAACTTCTTCGACGCCATCCGCGGCCGGGCCAAACTGAATTGTCCGGCCGAAGTCGGCTACGAGACAGCCGTAACCGTGCTGAAAGTCAACGAAGCCATCGCGTCCGGCCGTCGACTGGAGTTCGGGGCGGAGGAACTCACGGTCTCGTAGACACGGACGGCAATCCCGGGCGGAGTCGTGTCGGTCCGCGTGGGGGCCCGTACGTGTATCTTCTTCAACCGAAGCTGTAGTGCTTGCGAACGGCCTTCTCGACGTTCCAGACGCAGTCGAGGTCCTGGGGAAAGATGACCAAATCGCCCGGCCCGAAACTCACGGATTCCCTGCCGTCCGAGACGGTGACGTGGCCATCCAGGATCAGGCAGGTCTCCTTTTCCGTGTAGGACCAGTCGAACGTACTGGGCTCGCACGTCCAGATCGGCCAGCTTTGGCACCGCCGGAGTTCGTCCGTCGTCGGCTTGCGCACTACGATATCTTTTGCCGTTGGCATCACTGCATACTCCTTCCGATTCCACCGCGGCCCGGAGGGCCGCTGCGCGTTCGGGCAACCAGACACCCGTGAAACCTCCCGATTGTAACGAACTCCTCGGGATGATGGAAGTGGCCGTCTGATTTTTCGGCCCTCCTGCTGGTGCCCACAGGGCACTTGTGATATATTGACGTTTTTCCCCTGACGCTTTGTTTGGAGACTCGATATCGATGGAGCCATGCCAGTGGGATGAGCTCAAATGCTGGTTTGACGAGTACACCGGCCGCTATTTCGGCGCGGACGAATACGTCAACAGGCACCTGCGTCTCAAGCAGGAGCATACCCGGCGTACGGGCGCGGAGATTCTCTACCTGGCCGACCGGCTCGCTCTCGACGACAACGACCGGCGCATCGCCGAGACGATTGCGTTGCTCCACGACGTCGGCCGCTTTCCGCAGTTCGCCACCTACCGCACATACAACGACCTCAGGAGCACGGATCATGGCTGTCTCGGCGTCGAGGTCCTGGATCGGGAAGGCGTGTTGGAGTCCCTGGCCGCGCAGGAGAGAGACTGGATCCGGACGGCGGTCGCCCATCACAACCAAAAGGCCCTGCCCGCCGATCTCAACGGCCGGGCGCTGCTGTTCCTGAAGCTCATCCGCGACGCGGACAAGCTCGACATCTACCGCGTGGTCGCCGGTATCTACCGCCGCCATCGGGAGGGTCGCGAGGGATCCTCCTTCGAGGTTGAGCTGCCTGACGAGCCGCGGGTCTCGCCGGAGGTGGTGGCGGCCGTCCTGGCCGGGCAGCTTATCGAGTATCGCGCTCTCCGCACACTCAATGACATCCGACTCTGTCAAATCGGCTGGGTTCACGACATGAACTTCGCCGCGAGCTTGGAAAGACTCCGGGCCTCCGGTCTCCTCGAGGAACTGCTCGGTTACCTGCCCCCAACCGCGGAGGTCGCACAAGTCCGAGAGGCGATCTTTCGACATATCGATTCGAGGCTCTTGACGGGATAGCCCAGGCAGGACTACCAGCATCGCGGGGATCTGCTCCTGCGCCGGCTGGGCCGGATGCGACAGCCGGAACTATGTCACCTCCCCGCCGCGAGAGCCCTGCCCGCCGTGATTGGGAAGGTGTTTACGAGTATCGGCGCGTCCTGTATATTGAACACGTGACGGGCGTTGTTCCTGGGCGAGTCATGGAGTCAGATGAGACCATCATGCAGTACATCTTGAGTGTCATCCCTCTGATTGCGGCGCTTCTCGGCATCTACCTGACCGGGTTCTACAGCTATCTCCTCTTTCACAGCCTGGCGGAGATCTTCAGCGTGGTCATCGCCTGCGGCCTCTTCATCGTGGCCTGGAACGCCCGCCGACTGCTCCAAAACCACTACCTGCTGTTCATCGGCATCGCCCACCTCTACGTGGGAGGCATCGACATCCTGCACACGCTGGCCTACAAGGGAATGGGCATTTTCGAAGGATACGGGGCGAACCTTCCCACCCAGCTCTGGGTCGCCGGCCGCTACGTGGAGGCCCTTTCTCTCCTGCTGGCCACGGTCTTCCTGCACAGGAAGCTCGCGCCACGTCTGACCCTCGGCGCCTACGGTCTGGCTACCGGGATTCTTCTGGCCTCGATCTTCTGGTGGGGCGTCTTTCCGGATTGCTACCTCGAAGGCGTCGGCCTCACGCCGTTCAAGATCTACAGCGAGTATGCGATCTGCCTGATCCTGGCCGCCGCCATAGGACTTCTGGTCCGCCACGCGCGGGACTTCGAGCGGAACACTCTGATCCTTCTCGTCGCTGCCATCCTGGTTACTATCGTCCAGGAGCTTGCCTTCACCACCTACCTGAGTGTCTATGGATTCTCGAATATGATCGGGCACCTGCTGAAGGTGATCTCCTTCTACCTGATCTACAAAGCCATCGTCGAGACCAGTCTGGTCAGGCCATGGAATCTCCTCTTTCGGGACTTGAAGCGGAGCGAAGGGAAGCTGCGCGAGCTGAATGCGACCCTGGAGAGCAAGGTGGCCGAGCGGACGGCCCAACTGGAGCACCGCGCCCGCCAGCTTCAGAGACTTGCTCTGGAACTGTCCCAGGCGGAGGACCACGAACGCCGGCGCCTGGCGGAGATCCTGCACGACGACCTGCAGCAGCAGATTGCGGCGGCGAAGTTCCACGTGGGCCTGATCGGCAGCCGGGCCCAAGGCGATCCGGCGCTCCAGAAAGCCGCGGCCCGGGTCGATGAGATGCTCATGGACGCGGTGACCAAGTCGCGGAGTCTCTCCCATGAGCTGAGCCCCGCCATCCTACAACACGGCACTCTGAGGGAGGCCCTCGAATGGCTGGCCGACCAGATGCAGACGAAGCACGGTCTGGTCGTCCACGTCGCCAGCGACGGTCCGGTGAATTCGAATTCCGAAGTCCTCAAGAGCTTCCTCTATCGAGCGGCCCAGGAGATGCTGTTCAATGCGGTCAAACACGCCCACGCGGGTGAGGCCACGGTCTGGGTCCGACGGCTGGGCCGGTGTCTGTATCTGTCCGTATCCGACAAGGGGAAGGGGTTCGATCCGCAGGTGCTCAGGGCCGCCAAGGGGTTCGGATTGCTCAGCATCCGCGAACGCGTCGAGCTGATGGGCGGACGCATGAGGATCAGAAGCGCCGAAGGACAGGGCAGCAAGTTCTCGATCGTCGTTACAGACGCAGAGCCCCTGGAAGCGGGCGTTTCGATTTGACGAAGCGGGCTCCGCGCCTTAGAATGCGCGCTTGCTCGATGGACGATTGAATGACTGGGCATTCTGCCCACAAATCCGGAACTGCGGGCCTGGAGCCCGTGCTGCCAAAGGAGTTGCCATGCAGGTGATTCAACAAACGACTACCCCCGGCTACGAGCCGATGCGCGGCAAGGTACGCGATGTGTACGACCTGGGCGACAAGCTGCTGATCGTCGCCACCGACCGGATCAGCGCGTTCGACGTCGTCATGGCCAACGGGATTCCCTACAAGGGCATCGTCCTGACGCAGATCTCGAAGTTCTGGTTCGACTTCCTGAGCGGCCAGGTTGAGCACCATCTCCTTTCCGACGACGTCGCGGAGTTCCCGCCGCCGTTCGCCGGCCGGCCCGACCAGTTCCAGGGTCGCAGCATGCTGGTGAAGAAGGTCCAGGTCCTGCCGATCGAGTGCGTAGTCCGCGGATACCTGGCGGGCTCCGGCTGGAAGGAATATCAGAAGACCAACACGGTCTGCGGCGTGAAGCTCCCGCCGGGATTGAGGCAGTGCCAGAAGCTCCCGCAGCCGATCTTCACCCCGGCCACCAAGGCCGAGCGCGGCCTGCACGACGAGAACATCAGCTTCGAGGAGGCCGCCAAGATCGTCGGGCGCGAGCAGGCGACCTATGTTCGCGACCAGAGCATCGAGATTTTCAACCAGGCCGGCAAGTACGCCGAGGGCAGGGGGATCATTCTCGCGGACACGAAGTTCGAATGGGGCGTGACGCCCGACGGCAAGATCATCCTGATCGACGAGGTGCTCACGCCGGACTCCTCGCGGTTCTGGCCCGCCGACCGGTACGAGCCCGGCCGCGACCAGGAGAGCTTCGACAAGCAGTTCGTCCGCAACTATCTCGAAGACATCCACTTCAACAAGTCCGGTCCCGGCGTCGAGCTGCCCCCGGACATCGTCGAGAAGACCAGCGCCAAGTACATCGAAGGCTACGAACGCCTGACCGGCAAACCCTTCACCTGGAAGGCGTGAGCGCTGTGGGGTACGGATCATGGCCGACAGATCTGGAGACTGGTTCGCTCAAGCACAGCGGGATGTGAACCACGCTGTGGACGCCTCCGAGCATGAGCATTTCGAGTGGGCGTGCTTCAGCTCTCAGCAGGGTGCCGAGAAAGCGGTCAAGGCCGTTTACTTGCGTTTGCACGGCGAGGGCTGGGGTCACTCGGTCTTGAAGCTGCTCCAGGGACTCAAGGACAAAGTGAATGTCCCCGAATTCCTTTTCGACGCGGCCCGGGCCTTGGACAGGCATTACATCCCCACCCGGTACCCAAATGGCTTCGATCAAGGTTCTCCCGGCGACTACTACACGCAAAAGGAAGCCGAAGAGGCGATAGAATATGCGAGAGAAATCATCGGATTCTGTGAGGGTCTTCTTCGCGGATAAGGCCAGGGTCATGCGCGAGTTGCGCGACTGGGCCGCGCAGTTGAGACGGGAACGGCCCGACGTGGAGAAGATCGGCCTGTTCGGCTCCTATGCGACCGACACCTATGGTCCGCGCAGCGACGCCGATCTGCTGATCGTCTTGCGCACCAGCAACAAGTCCTTCCGCGACCGGATTCCGGAGTTCCTACCGGACGGCATCTCCGTGCCCTGCGACGTGTTCCCTTACACCGCCGGCGAGATCGAGAGCCTCCAACGTGAAGGCTCGCCCTGGATCACACATATCCTCAAGGAAGTCTTCTGGCTTTGATGTACATCTACTTGGGGACGCCGTCCCCAAACCCCTGGCATTTGTCGCTTTGGGCCAGTAGCATGGTACATGCAAGACGTATCGTGCTGTGATGAAAATGAGACGACGCAACGTCTCACAGATTTGGCTGGCGAGGCCCTCAGGCAAGATGCGAATCTTCTCGACGGCTTGGCCGAGCTCCGACCAGATCATGCTGAGGCTCTCAGGCGGAGAGCGAAGAAGGCCAGACAACTCAGGTCCGATCTTGGGTGTGGGAAGCTCGATGGTCTTGAGACAAGAATGAAGGAAATCAAGCCGCCGGATACGCCAACATGGCCCAACCTCTATGTCCTTTACCGAATCTGCTGTGCTGCCGCACACCCTAGCCTCAGAGGGTGGGAGCGATTCAAAACAGTCGGCCAAATCACGGTGGCAACCAAACCTTCTGACAATACGATACTTACCTCTGACATGGCCACATGGATGGCAGCCGCATCTGTCCTGTACCTGGTCTTGTGTGCCCACTGCCTGACGTAGACGAGCAAGGACGTGGCCACCAAAGCGATTCAGGAACTCCCGGACTCCGCGACGTGGGAAGAGATAGAGGAACGTGTCCGTTTCCTGGCTGCGATCGACAAAGGTCTTGCAGATATCAAGGCTCACAGGCTTGTTCCCCACGATGAGGTGAAGGAGAATCTTCGGAAGTGGGTACAAGTGCAGGCATGAAACATGCCTGTGTGGGGAGTTTTGCGCTTTGAGGCCTCCAGCGTGACAGGTGAACAACTTGTCCGCTTGGGGGCGTGCGGAGCACCCCCGCTGCTGGTGGCCCTAACGCGCTAAACTCCCGCTGCCAAGCGGACTCCGGATCGGTCCGGCCCTTCTTTCATCAGGAGGAGCATATCGTCAGGTGCCACAGTCCTTGGCGGCATCCCATCTCCGGAGGCTGTTCATCCCTGGGGCATTTCTCGTGAGAGTGCTTTACACACTTCTGTGATCCACCGGTTATTCTATGGTGAGAACTGAGCATGTTCCGTCTCACCGTGAAGGCCGGCCATGAGGCATGACGAGCGCATCGAAGTCTTTGACCGACTGAGGGTGAAGT
>ENA-OSEO01005363-OSEO01005363.1-sediment-metagenome-genome-assembly--contig:-NODE-5363-length-12408-cov-9.679345_pt1 | contig 12408 bp, 8 predicted proteins | sample MGYA00237883_ERZ534232 | MGnify/ENA metagenome assembly ERZ534232
ATCGCTGTTCGCTTTCCCGAAGTGCTCGTTCGGCTTCCATTCGTTCTGTAACATTACGAACATATTCAACAATGCCGCTTGGATCCCCATTTTCGTCCAGAATAGGAAAAGAATACAACTCCAGCCATCCTACGGATTGCCCTGATTCAATTAAAGCCACAATGTCCATTTGCAAGCTGCCCTTCTCCAGGGCTCTTATAGAAGGACAAACTTCACAACGTTCAGTTCTTCCGTGATAAAATTCATAACATTTCTTACCCTCGAACGGCATCGCATGAGAATACCATTTTTCCATTGTATTATTGATCCGCATAATGTTTAAATCTTTGTCAAGAACGGAAATTCCGTCCTGTATCGCATCAAAGATGTTCTGTAAAAACCTTTCGCTTTTCTTCAATTTATCTTCGGCCTGTTTGTGATGGGTGATGTCAAAAAAAACACCGGTCACGTATTTTATGTCCCCCTTATCATCACAAACGATCTGCCCTCTTTCTTGTATCCAATGGATATCCCCGGTTTTGGATCTAATCCTGTACTCTCTTAAATAGGACTCGCCTGTTTCTATCGCATGGATAAAGTGTTCTTTTGCAGCTTCTAAATCCTCCTCAACTATTATATCGGACCATTTCATTTTTCGAGCTTTAAATTCATCAGCATCATAACCAGTCAATAATTCGATCTTTCCATCAAAGAATTCGACAGACCAGTCTTTATATCCTTTGTATACAATACCTGGGAGATTATTTACCAACAGTCTATACTTTTCCTCACTTTCCCGAAGCGCCTCCTCCGCCCGTTTGAGCTCGGTAATATCAAATCCCAGGCCAATGAGAAAAGGTTTCCCATCGATCACCACGCGCAATCCGCTGAAGTAGTAGGGAATTTTCCTACCGTCCTTTGTCACGAGCTCAGCCTCAGCCGTCGAGGCACCTTCACGAAAAACTTCCTGCATTTTATCAGCGATATGCTCTCTGTCAGCACCTTCGAAGAAATCAGGGCCGTGCATCCTGCCAAGCTCCTCGGGTGAATACCCGGTAATGGTCTCCCATTTCTTGTTCCATCGAACGAAACGTTCCTCATCGAACACATAGAAGAGGCCGGGTAAACTGTGGATTATTCCTTCACCGAGCTTCTTTTCTTGGTGCAGTACCTCCTCTCCCCTCTTGAACTTAACCGATTCTTTCTCTAATTCTTTAACCTTTTGTTCCAATTCTTCATAGGTTGGTTTCCTGGACATTAGAAAATCCTCCAATTGCACCCCCAAAAAAAGCCTATATTCTGGCCCAGTATAGATACCATACAGAGGCCTTTATACATCAAATAGAGTAAACCCTATTTTTGAAAACTTTCAAATCTTCTCCGTCCACCGACAGGTTAACGCTATTCTTCAGGCGCAGATTTTTGGACGCTGACAACAAGCGTTTGTTCTATGGTTCTAAAAATTCTAACTGTAGTATCGAGAAGGTCCTTCATAGATATTCCACCCGCATTCCAGAAAGAGTGTACGGCAAGCTTCCACAGTTTCGCCTCTGCCTTCTTCGGTCTTTTCTTTTGTGTCTCGTGGGTTGGCTCCAACTTCTGCCCAGAAGAGGTTAGCGCCGCCGAGCCCTCCAAGGGTGCAAGGCTCGTGTGTACAGTTGCCGAGTACCGTTCTTGGCATGCCCAATCTTGTAATCGCTACAATTTGAGCCATACGAAGTTCACTTATCGTTCCTCGCTTGGCAATCTCAGTATCCGGAATCGGGATACGTCTGGCTGCACCGCTATAAGACGGATTGAAGGAGGCTGTGTAAAGTATCATATCGGCTAATTCCTCGCTGGTATGTTCAGGGCCGACAGGCTCAACACAAGTTCCCACCTTCAGACCGGCCTCCTGAAAGTTTTGAATGCTTTTTTTTCTCTTTTCCGGGCTGAGGCCCGAATCGACTCCTTCACGCAGACGTAAGGCGTGGTAGACACCCGAATACCCGGCCTCTTTCATCTTGTGAGCGTTGGCAAGTGATTGGTCGCCTACATTGGCAATGAGAATTGTCTCCGGTTTAAGGCTGCTGCGAATTTCCTGAGATATTTCCAGAAACAACCCGAACGGATACTGTGCAGTAGTCATTATGAAAATGGCATTCGCGCAATCTTTCTCAAATTGCTGTGCGTAGGCAACGGACTCTTCTGCGGTCAAACGAGTTTCTTGTGAGAAAATACCGTTTTTTAACGCAAACGCGCAAAACCCGCAGTTGCCCGGACAGGGTGCTAGGTTTAAGGCCAGTTGGGCATGTATTTCAGCCCTGTTGCCAGTCAAGTCCTTTGAAATCCGATTGGCTTCGGCCATTACGAGATAAGACCCCGAAGAATCAGGAGGCATCGAAAGAAGATTTATCAGTTCATGCCGGGATAGTTGTTCGCCGTCCTGTGATTTCCGTATCAGATAACGAATATCCATTTAGTTTTTGCTCCTTATTTTAACATCGAACTTAGGCTCGAGTACATGACTTGCCATCATTGCAAGTACAAGCACCTCAATTTAAAGTGCATATATCGCATTTCTTACAAAATTGCAAAAAAGGCAGGGCTCGGATTGATGGTTTCAAATAGAAACCTTAAAAGGTAGAGCTTTAAATTTTCATGTGGAAAGGCAGTTGTACATAAACTGTTGGATAGAACAGCGGTTCACAGGCCGCGAGGTTGAAACCTTACCTTTCGCAGAAGTTTGATAGACTTTGGCTTAATCACCCTCGTATAAGCCATGCCCCTGGTGGAACTTGTCGCTCAAGCTCCCAACAATCTCCTGGTGGCGGCTGTTGCCCAGGTGGCTCCCCTGGAAACCAGATTCTACATTTACCTGGTGGCGGCATATGTCCGGGAGGAATATCCGGCAATGTACTTTCATAGCGACCTTTCCCAGGTCCTTTATTAACTTCTACAGTAACTGAACCTGTCTCATTTTCGAGTATCACGTTGCCATATGTTGCGCACCCTCCTGTTGCGGCCGCTAAGAGTAAGAGAATAAACACGCGGAAAAACACAAAAAAGATTCGAACTTTCATTGAATAAGCCTCCATTTTTATTCAAGTGTCAAGTCAAGTCCGTCCTGTCACACCTAACGAGACAAATTCAGCCGACGCAAAGAGCCGCGCGGCTGATTTGCAGCGTTATCCATACGTTGTTGCGTTTTACTGTAATATATTTGCAATCCCAAAAGCCGGTTCAAAAATTGTGATATCAAACTCAGAGAATTGAGGAGTCAGGTGATGTATTCATCTTACGATTCTGTCAAAACAAATTTCGTTTAGGACAGATAAGCAAAACCTGTCTTCTCAACCTTCCGGAAATATCTATTCCGAAAAAATTCGCCCCACTATATTATTAGTTCTCAGTAACCGCTTCGACAAGGGAATTGGCTGTGTCTCAGGGAGAATCCGTCTTAGAGCGGATATGTATGTCCCTTTGGGGAAACGGAATCTCAATACCGGCTTTGGCAAACTCTTCGAATATGACAAAGTAAAGATCGCTCCGAACCCTACGCCGAGGCGTCTTGCGTACGTCAATCCAGACGAGCAACTCGAAATTGATGGAAGAGTCAGCATACTCTACAAAGCGTACCGCCGGATTATGGATTTTGTTCACCAGCGGTTCATTTTCAGCAGCAGCCAGCAGGATTTTTTCAACCTGGCGCGGATCCGATCGGTATGAGACGCCAACAGGCAGTTCTATGCGGATCAGCGGTGAAGAGAGAGAATAATTCACTACGGTGCTGGATATCATATTGGAATTTGGTACCAGATATTCAATATTGTCCCGGGTTCGCAACTTGGTTGCCCGCATGTAGATGTCCGTTACTTCCCCCATCATGTTTTCCACCTCAATCCAGTCACCCTTACGGATTTTTCCACCGAAAATAATGGTAAAGCCGCTGATGACGTTGGCTGCAATGTTCTGAAGACCGAAGCCGATACCGACGCCGATGGCGCCGGCAAACACCAAAAGAAATTTTAGATTGATCCCAAGGACGTTCAGGGCAATTAAAAATCCAACGACAAGGGAAACGTATTTGATTACCGTGTTGATTGCGTAGCCAAGTCCGGGATCGATACCAAAAGAAGGATACAATTTGTAATCGAAATACGCCTGGGCCAGACGGGAGACGTAGAAAAACGCCACCAGTATCAGGACCGCCATTACGACGAGCCAGAAGGTAATCGTGGTATCACCGATATGAAAAATTGGAAAAGACATAATACGCTGCAAGGGATTTAATAACCCGAGCATATTAAGAACAATAATCAACGTCGCCAAGACGGTGGCATATTTGAGGATGGACCGCAAGATGCCGACGAATATCCGGGCGTCCTCCTCGGTGCGGCTCAGCTTTTGGTACCACTGGTCCAAAAATCGCTTCAGGGTGTGATAGAGCGACATGATGAGAACAAACGCAGCACCGGTGAACCAGATCTTGATTAAGACCGTCCGACCGAATGATCGATATCCGACGCACCACAACAGGGCGGCCAGAAACGACACCATTAACAAAGGAAAGAAATATTTTTCCAAAAGCCTTCGAAATTTGGCATAGCTTTGAACCGGGAGTTCCGGCAGCAGTGACATAAAAGCTTTCTTGTGGAGAAACAGTATCAACAGGACCACTGCTATGGAAACCGATATCGCAAACCGCAAAAGCGCCAGGACATCGTCTCGGATCTCAAACACTTCCGCCGTCCAGTAGGCGACTATGCCGAAAATCGCATACAGCAAAGCGAGACGTGCCCAGCGATAAATCGTCGTGCCATACTGTGCAGTTACCTTGATAAGATCGCGGGTAAGTGATTCCTTCAGCAACCGCAATAAAAGTGCTCCGGCAGCCCACAACCCGAGCAGTCGGCCGACGAGTTGAAACCAGGCCGCGGAATAGTCAATCATGGCGTTGATGAGGGCGAATAACCCAAGCAGTATAAGCGGTATCAGGGCGGAAACCACCACCCTGATGCCGGATATAACGAAAGGGTAAGTGGCTTCCGGGATATATGCGATCATCGGTCCGACCCATCGTTCCACCCGGTCCATCACCCGCCGCTGACCCAGCAAACTGTAAAAGACACCCGCCAAAAACAGCACCATAAGAATAGTTCCGATGATGCCCAGTACCTTACTTTGCTCAATCACAAAACGCGTAAAGACGGGAATTTTTCCCGGCAGGGACAATGCCAGATTGTACAGGTAGGTGATGGTATTTAAATCCCAGCCCAGAGGAACGCGGTCAAAAAGTAAGCGCACTTTCTGCTGAATCTCTTCTTTGACTTTGGCAGCCTCCCGGATCATTACATCTTCCATTTCCCTGGATATGCTGATGGAAGGCTTTTTATCCTTTTCTGCGGTGTCCGTTTTATCCTGGGCGCCGGAATACGGTACGGCCATCAAGAAGACGGCGAACAACAGAACGAAATTGATTTTAATGAGTTTTGTCATTTAATGCACTTTTTGTTTGTTTTATAATATTGATCGAGCATTCCAAACTTTTTAAGTGTTTGATAGACACCTGACCATAAGCACCAACCGTATGTTTCGATCGATCCGTATGAAGGTTAACAGGTTCTGATTACATACAAAAAAATCCATTAAAAAGCAAAAGGTCAAATGTTTTCGGAAAGATTTGCGCCCTTAAAAAGGCACCATATGGATTTAAGGCCCTTGATATAATGGAGTTAGACCGGGGGTCAATATTTTTATCTCCTGGTTTCAAAAAAGCTGGTTCTTGACAATTTGAAACCCAGGTTATATTGCTGTCGCCTGATTTTTTTAACACATCGTCAGCGGTCAGCTTTTTGAAAATAAATCACTTCACATATGCCTGAACGTTATTCCGAAAATTGTGAGATCGGATGTTTCTTTTTGATAAGGTATCCCGGAAATATTTCCCTGCGTCTTCTTTGGAACGCGGGGTTTTTTAATTGCCGACAGAATTACCATCTCTACCCGAAAGAGCCTTAAAGAGGTTTTTTTACCATGAAAATTCTGATTTACATAGTCTTTTTGTTGACTTACGTGTTGATTGCATCCCGCCGTCTCTCCCTGTTGCCCATCGGCAGGCCGGCAGGGGCGCTGCTCGGCGCCGTTCTCATGCTGGTGATAGGGGCCCTGACCCCTAAGGAGAGTTACGCTGCGATCGATTATGATACGATTGTGCTGCTCTTTGGAACCATGGTGCTCACCGTATATCTTGAAAGGGCCGGTTTTTTCGAATGGCTTGCCGGCCGCGTTCTTTCCCTTTCAAGAACGCCGATGGGCTTGCTTTCGGCAACGTCTCTGATATCAGGTTTTTTGTCGGCCCTGCTGGTCAATGACACGGTTTGCCTGTTCTTAACCCCTGTCGTTATTTCCGCCTGCATCCGGGCCAACCTGCCTTTAGGCCCTTATTTGATTGCGCTGGCCACATCCGCAAACATCGGCAGTTCGGCTACCCTGGTCGGAAACCCCCAAAATATGATCATCGGCAGTTTGAGCAAATTTTCATTCATCGAATTTTTTCTTTATGCCGGACCGGCTGCGGCTGTAGGGCTTTTTCTGAATATCGGCCTGCTATGGCTCTACTATGGCCGGGGACTTCCCAAGAAAATGTCGCTGGATTTTCCGGTTGTTTTGCCCGGAAACAGAAATCACCTCTGGATTGTTCTGATGGTCACAGCAGGCGTAATTATTGGATTTTTTGCTGGATTTCATTTGGGATATACCGCGCTTGCGGGAATCTCGATATTAATTTTGATTGAACGCGAGGATCCCAGGGGTGTTTTTTCCCGGGTGGACTGGCCATTGCTATTGTTTTTCTGCTGTTTGTTTATCGTTGTGGCCGGACTGTCCAAAACCGGAATTATCGAGAGTTCCTGGAAGGCCAGTGCTCCCTATCTTGCCATCTCGGAACCAACGGGATTGGTCCTGTTTTCCGCCTTGATGACGTTCGGGTCCAATCTTGTATCCAACGTTCCCATGGTGATGCTGACCGGACCCCATCTCCATGAACTGGGATCGTCACCGCTCGGATGGGTGTTGCTGGCATACGTAACAACCGTGGCCGGAAATTTTACCCTGATCGGATCCGTTGCCAACATCATTGTCGCCGAACGGGCAAGGGATCATTATTCGCTCGGCTTCTTTGAATATCTCCGGTTCGGGGTGCTTTCAACACTAGTGGTTCTTATTTCCGGAGTAACGCTGATATATTTTATCATGACCTGAAGGAAATGAAACGCATGACATCACAGGGTGTCCCCTTTGTACGCAACTGGGTACGTCCTATTGGAACCTTGGGAGCCGGTGGCCAAGGCATGGAACATCGGTAAAAGATACAAGGCCAAACGGAAGCAGCACCGTTAGCAAGAAGACGGGGGACACTCGAATGCTTTACTTCAAAAATCCCTCTTTGATCGAAATGTCGCTTTTGCTTTTGAGTTGTGCCAGAAGTGCATCAAAGATTTCGGACTTTTTTTGCGCCAGCAATCTTTCTTTTATGTCTTCTTTTTCTTTTTCAAACGCATCGGAATCCGGTATTTTTCTGTCTTTGAACTGAATAACATAATACCCTTTTGATCCTTTTAAAACATTTTCCGGCAGTTTTTTTTCACGGGTCAGCTGAAAGGCGGCTTCAGAAATATCACGTTCAAATCCGATGTTGGGGATTGAACCGTTCCGGTTGAAAAAACCGGTGGTTTTCGGCTCCAGATCAAATTGTTTGCCGGCGTCGTTCATGGTTTTACCGCTTTTTAACGCCGCAAGAAATGCCGATGAATCCGCTTTTGCTTTTTGATCTTGTTTTTCTTTAATTAAATCGGCTCTCACCTCTATCTCGACTTTGTCGATAGGGGGGATTTCGGGTGGGATTTTATCCAGAAGTTGAAGAATGTAGTATCCGTTTCCCAATTCCTGAACATCGCTGATTTCCATGGCCGAAAGATCGAAAGCGACGGCAGCGAATTGTGACGGGTTGCTTATTCCCTCGATCGGGCCTTTGCTGGAAAAGAAATCCGTGGCTAAAATTTTCAAATGTCGCTCTTTTGCCGCCTTGATCAGATCCTCTCCCTCGAAAGCAATGTCGGAAACCGCTTCTGCTTCGTCATAGGCCAGACTTTTGGCCTTATTGTCGGTGAGTTTCTTTTGTATGTCCTTTTTGGCATCATCGAAAGGAGTGATGGATTCCTCATTAACCTTTTCGACTTTTATGAGATGCCATCCGAATTGGGTACGAACCGGTTCACTGATTTCACCGGCTTTCATGGAAAAGGCTTTGTCTGCAAAAGGTTTTACCATGGATTCTTTCCTGAATTCGCCAAGATATCCTCCGGTATCCCGGGTAGGCCCTTCTGAATACTTTTTGGCCAGTTCAGCGAATTCTTTGCCTTCTCTGGCCAATTTTAATATATCGATAGCCCTTTCTTTTGTTTTATTAACCGTCTCGGGGTCCGCATCCGGATCCATTCTTAAAAGAATATGTCTGGCCTCAACCGTTTTCGGCATCTTAAAGGATTCCAGGTTTTCATCATAATACTCCCGAGCCTCTTCATCGGACAGCGTCACTTTGGACCGATATTGTTCGGGATCTAAATGAAGATAACGGACTTTTACCATGGCGTCCGTCTTGTAATTCTCTTTGTGGTTTTCAAAATACGTCTTGATTTCTTCCTCGGAAGTCTGGATGTTTTTATAACGCTTCGGATCGAAAAACATGTATTCTATATCGACCGTAGCATTGATCCAGTTATACCATTCTCTGGCCTCCTGGTCCGACACCTTGGCGCTGCTTGTGATAAAGGTTCTTAATTTGTCAATCATCATCGCATTTTTCTGAGCCATTTCAAATTCTTCAGGAGTCATTCTGAGGCGATCCAGGATATTTTTATAAATGCGACTATCAAAAATTCCGGCGTTTTGAAACGCTGTTATATTTGAAATGGCGTCGGCAAGCTCTTCTTTGGACACCCGAAATTTAAGCCTTTTGGATTCCTGAATTAAAAGCCTGTTGTCGATCAACTGGTTCAACGCCTGCTTTTTGACCTGAAGTGTTTCGATCATCTCATCATTCAAATTGTTTCCGAATCTTCCGCGTAACTGCTCAAGAAGATTGTTGTAAGACTCTCGATATTCATCCAGTGTAATTTGATCGCCATTGACAAGTGCAACCCTGCCGCCCCTTTGTTCCCGAAAGCTTCCAACACCCCAGAAAACAAATACGATAACGATGGCGCCCAGAAGTACCTTTATCAGCCAACTCCCAGCCTGTTCCCTCATAAACCTGAGCATAAAATTCCTTTCCGTGGATATAAAAAATAACCTAAACGATGACTGTTATGGGTTTTGTCTGCCGATCAATCTTGGTGCCTACAGACTCATAACAAAACGCACACAGATATTCATACTTGTCTCCTTCAGGAAGGACAAGCAGCAGGCGCTTGCGAACTTGAACAGGCCGTTTGCATCTCGGGCAGTAAAGCTCCGTAGCATCAAACTCCTTGAACATGCTATTATCTTTGGTCTGTGCTGGATATTTACCTCGTGTTCTTATGAAGTTTTTCGGGTCCATTGTTTTACCTTAAAAAAGTTATGCAATACGTTGATTGAAAAAATCTTTTAGGTTCAATAGGTTATAACTGACAAAAATATGATAATATTTAGTTTCCTTAATTTTGTCAATACCTTCGCACCATAATTAATCCGAAATATTTATTGACATCCATCTCCCATTTTGCTTAGGTTACACCTACCATTCGGGGCTGTAGCTCAGCTGGGAGAGCGCATGACTGGCAGTCATGAGGCCAGGGGTTCGATCCCCCTCAGCTCCACCAAATATTACAAGGGGTTAGCTAAATCAGCAACCCCTTTTTTGGTGGAATTACCATGACCGAGTGCAGGAAGGGTGCCATTAGGTGCTATTTGTAAAAGAAAGAACTGTCGAATGAAAAAGTTAATTTATGTAATGTGTTGTGCATTATTGTTGTCAAGTAATGTTCCGGCCGAAGATATAAGTGCGGTTCAAGTTGATGTGTTGGCAAAAACGGATTTCAGCTGGGATGGGAGCCGCCTACCCGACTATCCGGATGGTACGCCAGAGATAAGAATCCTCAGAATCAAGATTCCGCCAGGAGCGCAATTACCTCTGCATAAGCACCCAGTAATAAATGCAGGAATGTTATTGAATGGAGAACTGACTGTGGTTACTGAAGACAATAGAACATTACGTCTAAAAACTGGGGAATCAATTGTCGAGGTTGTGAATAAATGGCATTACGGAAAAAATGAAGGCAATAAAACGGCAGAAATTTTAGTTTTCTATGCCGGAGTATTAGGTACGCCGATAACTGTAACCGGTGTGCCTATCATCAACACTCCTGAAAAATGAAATATTAGAATGGCTCGCTGATACAGGAAATCGGGGACATCGTTTGATGAACCGACCGCCAACCTTTGCAATGACCTGTATGGCGAGACCTGCTTATCCTTTCCCTGATCACGTCAGGCAGGGTTATCCAAGGGAATTTCAAAAATCGTTACACGATTTTATTAACCATAAGAAGGAGATGTTTCTTTTCTTCTGGCAGATAAAAGATCTTGATAAGAATTTGTAATTCTTTTTGAAAATACTCCTGCCAGTCGCTTTAAAACTTTAATACCCACATGAGGATGAAGATTGAATATTTTATCTAACGCTTCCCTTTTAATCTCTAGCGCCTTTAAATCCGTTGCGCAAACGCCTGAAGCGGTATACCGTCCGGATTCAACCATGCACGACCAGCCGAATATATCCCCCGGATCTGTCAGGCTATACGTTATGGTGCCACCATTTGTTACTTTCAGTTTAACAGTCCCTTCTACCAGGATATAAAGGCGATTAGCTTCCTCATCTTTTTCAAATATTACCGTTCCTTTAGCATAGCTCTTTTCGGAACAAATATTGGCGATCTCGTTCATGACCTCCTGGTCTACACCCTTAAAAAGCTCAATTTCTTTAATAATCATCTCGGTCCTCCTTTTATGAAGAACTTTAAATGTTAAAAAAACTTTCACGGTTTACAAGGCAAAAAGTATATTTTTTTAAATACCATATCGTTTTTCGGCACTTGCAGAAACCTAGATAAATTCTTCACAATAATTTTGGATAGGAGAGGATAGCTTTTATTTAACGCTACAACGACTGAAATGCGAATACATTATGATCAGATAGAGCTTTCATGACGAGGTATCGGGTAATGTCGTAATGCAGCTTTAAAAAATGTGAATGAGCACCTTTTCAGGGAGACATGGAAAACGAAGAGATTATGTTACGCAATTTAGCATTGTTTTTTACTGTTCAAACCTTGACGAAATCATAAACGTATCCTGGTAAAATAGGCGTTTTACGAAACGATAAAAATATTAATCAAGCAAATGCCGGTCTTTATCAACGATGTTCTCATCACTATAAATTATTTTTCCGGAAAGCATCCGAACCCTGTGGAACGTGTCCGTTAAAAATTTATTTAACTTTTCATGCATTGGACCACTCAGTCCAACACAAGAATTGGATCCGAGGGGAGGTTTTGAAACCTGTGATAGTTTCTTTATATATGAGATCCTTTTATTGTCCATTGGGAATTTCGTGCGTCTTTATCGTGGCCTGTTCATATAATTTTACTGATGACACGTTGTAGTATATATGTCAACACAAATTTTTTTATAAATACTCTCCAGCATAGCTTTTTCTATTCTCTCCGGAGTAGCCGGAGGCTTAGCGAATGAGTTAAATTATGCGTCATACCAGAAGATTATCTCAGTTGGATGTTGGGTAGATTCTCGGTGAGATGTTTTCCCATCACTCTGTCAGCGATAATTTCCCAATATCCGACATAATACTGGAGTAGCATTTGACACATTTTGTTAAAGGTCGGGTTTTCCGGAGCGATTTCATTAATTCCAGCGTCAGTCAAGATTTTCTCGACCTCTGGCTCACTTCTGAAAAATCTTAATCAATCCATCTATTTCTTGTTCAGACAGCATTGAAAGATTACCTCCTTGTCTGATGTCTCTAAAATCCATTGAAGAAACCCCGCTATTAGGCGGGCTTTTGATTTGGCATGAGTCGGCTGCCCGGTTCTCAACGGGAATCGATATTCCGAACGTCTGCTGAACCTGTGCTTTAAATCATTCGGAATTTTAACTCTGGAGTAGTAACCTGAAATTTTTTTGAGCAAATAGCAAGGATTTTTGACAGCCATTCTGTTGGTTTCCTTTCTCCCCCAGGAAGGTTCTGAGTGACCCTTAACGGGAACCAAGAGTTTAGCAAAAAGAAAAGCCCCTGTTTTAGGGGCCTTGTAACGGAAGTGGTGCCGAGGGACAGAATCGAACTGCCGACACGGGGATTTTCAGTCCCCTGCTCTACCGACTGAGCTACCTCGG
>ENA-OSEO01005364-OSEO01005364.1-sediment-metagenome-genome-assembly--contig:-NODE-5364-length-12405-cov-3.320733_pt1 | contig 12405 bp, 13 predicted proteins | sample MGYA00237883_ERZ534232 | MGnify/ENA metagenome assembly ERZ534232
TCAAAGCTGGCCTCACCCGACCTGGTGGGCGAGGAGCTATCCGTGACCTTGACGGTAAAGGTGTGTGTGCCTGCGGTGCCCTTGCCCGGCGTGCCGGTGATGGTGCCGGAGGTAGCGCCCAGGCGCAGCCCCGAAGGCAGGGTGCCGCTGATAATGGCAAAGGAATAGGGCCTGGTCCCGCCGCTCACGCTGAACGAGGCAGAATAGGAGACGGCCTCGGTCGCCTGCGGCAGGTTCTCGCCGTCGAAGATTAAGGCGGGAGCGACGATGTTGATAGGCTGGCTAAATGTTGCGGTCTCCACTCCGCTGGTGACTGTAACGCTGAAATAGAAAGTTCCACCCGTGCTGGGAGTGCCTGAGATTGTGAAGGTATTATTGCCAGTGCCGCCTGTCGCGTAATTCAGGCCGGGTATCACAGGCGGGCTTGACCATGCAAAACTGCCAGTGCCACCAGAGGCTGTTAAGATAGCGTTGTAGGGGACTCCCACTGTACCCGGTGGCAGAGGGGCGGGGAAGGAGGAAATATTCGGCGGCAGTGCGTGTACGGGGCTGACAAAAATAAAGGCATTGCCCAGTATGAGAAGGAGGCAAACAAGCACCAGGCGGAGTTTGGGTCCGAGGATACGCTTCAAAATCGGCAGTTTCTGCCGGCTGACGGATTCCATTGCTGGTATTATACACATTATAAAAGATTAATCAACCGCTGCCGGTTTTTGTTTGGACACAGGGAGTGTTCCCTCAGAACGGCGGCCACATAGTGTATAATGTGCTGAGCAAGGCCTCTGGAGGAGGAAGTACGTATGGTGGGTAACAGTTCGCATCCTCTGGGCAGGGGATACGTACAGGTCTACACCGGCGACTGCAAGGGCAAGACTACCGCTGCCCTGGGCTTAGCCTTCCGGGCCATGGGACATGGCCTCAAGACATATATCGGGCAGTTCATGAAAGGCCAGCCTTACGGTGAGCTGGAAGCGGCGAAGATGGTGCACCCTTGCATAACCATTGAGCAGTATGGCAAAGATACTTTTATCCACGTGACCGACCCGCCGAAAGAAGAAGATGTCCGGATGGCCAGGGCCGGTCTGGCAAGGGTGAGAGAGGCTATGCTATCGGGGAAGTATGACCTTGTCATTTTCGACGAAATCACCACCGCCCATTACTTCCACCTGATATCTATTGAAGATATGCTGGGGATAATAGCCGATAAGCCGGAGAACGTGGAGGTGGTGTTTACCGGCCGCTATGCGCCGCCGGAGCTCATCGCCGCCGCCGACCTGGTGACGGAGATGAAGGAAATCAAGCACTACTACAGTAAGGGAGTCACAGCCCGCGACGGCATCGAACGCTAGGTTGTGGCACGGCCTTGTTTACGTATTACCGTACTTTGTTTCACGGTTCTTATGATTCCAGTGGCGGCTGAAGGAAGAAGTAGCCCGGCCGCTTGCCAATTGTTTATTTGATGGTCGCCAATCAATCGTCTATTGTCACCCCTTTATCTTGACCGGCAGGCCGGCCACCATGAGATACACCTCGGTGGCCTGCCGGGCTATTAGCTGGTTGGCTTTGCCCAGCAGGTCGCGATATATCCGCCCCAGCCTGGTTTCGGGCACCAGGCCCAGACCGACCTCGTTCGAGACAATGATGAAGCTGGCATCAATCTTCTCCACGCAGGCGGTCAGCGCCTTTACCTCCGCGCTTACCCGTTTTTCAGCCTCCGGATAGCCGGGCTCGTCCTGCAGCAGGTTGGATACCAGCAGGGTGAGGCAATCTATGATCACCACCCCGGCCTCGCCGATATCTTTTTCTATCTGCTTGCCGATGTTGCCGGGCGCCTCCAGCGTTCGCCAGGTCTCAGGGCGTTCCCTTTTGTGCTGGCTTATCCGGCTCTGCATCTCTTCGTCCAGAGGCTCGCCGGTGGCGACGAAGAGGACTTTATCGCTGAGCCTTCCCGCCAGTTCCTGGGCATGGCGGCTCTTGCCGCTTCTGGCGCCGCCGAGCAGGAGAATGCATCTCTTAGCCAAGGCTGTACTCCAGGATATCCAGCAACCATCGGCCGTCTTTCAGCGCCAGATGCGTCTTGCCTATCTTTATCGGCCGCTTGAAGGACGGCCCGTCATAGACAAAGGTGTGGAACTCGCCGGCTTCGCCGCAGGGGTCCACATGCAGGTCTTTTGCCGCCCGGCCGAGGTCGACTGCCAGCTTGCTGTCCAACAGCCTGCCCGCCCACTCTCTGCCGAAGAACTCGGCCTTCGCGCTGACTATGACTGCCTTAAAGCCAGCCTGAACGAAGTCGTTCAAGAGCTGCATGGTATCCATCTGCCACAGCGGCAGTTCCGCCTTGAAGCCCACCTCGCCGCACACCCTCTCTATCCAGTCCCTGTGTTCCTGCAGGTAGATATCGCCGGTCACCAGCCCGCAGATGCCTTTCGGCTTCAGCGTCTCCAGGGCCTTCTTGAATCCTGCCTCGTATGTCTCCCACGTTACCTCCTGCTGGAGCATGGGCAGTCCCATAGCCTGCGCCTGCAGGGCTATCAGCCTGCTGTCCAGACCGTGTGACATGGCTCTTGTTGACTCCCTGTCAGTGAAGTTCACCAGGTGGCTGACCTTCAGTCCCCGGGAGGCGGCTTTCCAGTGGGCAAAGCAGCTGTCCTTGCCGCCGCTCCATGAAGCCGCATATTCACACATCAAGGCCTCCGATCAGTATTATGAGCAGAAGTGTCAAGACCTCGGCCAGCTCGTTAATGGCTCCGTAGGTGTCGCCGGTAAGCCCGCCCAGGCGGGCGCGGAAGTAGCCGGCGATGGCCAGGGTGATAAGCCATAAGCTGCCCATGAGAGCCAGGCCCCACCACCTCAGAGTAGATACGGCGACAGCCAGGGCTATCAGTGTGGCGACCAGGATCCTCTGCCAGCTGGCTCCCTGTTTGAAGGCCAGCCCCATGCCTGAGCTCTTGGCATAAGGAAAGGCGAAAATGGAGGTGACCATCGTCCAGCGGCTCAAAGTGGGCATGAGCAGCAGGGCCGGCAGCCCCGGCGCCGATGACAGCGAGACATATTTGAGCAGCAGCACCAGCACGGCGCCGGCGATTCCAAAGGCGCCGACCCTGGTGTCCGACATTATGGCCAGCCTTTCCTCTCTGGACTTGCCGGCGATGACGCCGTCGCAGGTATCCACCAGCCCATCCAGGTGGTGGGCGCCGGTCAGGACTGCCAGGGCCGCAACCAGCAGGGCAGGTATGACCGGCCCCGGCAGGATGAAGCTCAGGCAGTGTTGAATGCCCAGCAGGATGGCGCCCAGGACCAGGCCTACCAGCGGGAAATAGGCCAGCGATTGCCCCAGCACTCTGCCGGTGACTTCATGCCGCGATGGGGTCGGTAGTATGGTCAGGAACTGTACAGCCGCCCAAAAACCCACTCCGCTATCTCCCTCGTCGTTTCATTATTTTACTCGGCTTTGGAGACTCTCGCCTCGGAAAAGGTGGCCATCTGGCCGAGTAGACTGACCGACGCCTCAGCCAGGGAAATGCCCAGGGCGGCCCCGGTGCCTTCACCCAGCCGCATTCCAAGGTCCAACAAGGGCTTCAGCCCGAGGAACTGCAGGAGAAGTCTATGCCCCGCCTCGGCCGATAGGTGAGCGGCTATGAGATAGTCTCTGGCCTGAGGTGAGAGGCCGGTGGCGATAAGTGCGGCTGCGCCGGAGACAAACCCGTCAATTACCACCGGAATTCTGCTGGCGGCTCCGGCCAGGATGACTCCGGCCAGGCCGCCGATTTCAAAGCCGCCGACCCCGGCCAGCACATCTACCGGGTCATGCGGGTCAGGCCGGTTGACCGACAGGGCTGCCTCTATGACGCTGACTTTCCGCGCCAGCTGTTTCTTGGCGATGCCTGTGCCCCGGCCGGTGACTTCTGCTGCCGGTTTGCCGCTGATGGCAGCGAACACGGCGCTGCTGGCGGCAGTATTGCCTATGCCCATGTCGCCGGTGCCGATGATGTCCAGCCCTCTGACTTTCTCTGACTCGACTATTTCGATGCCTGCCTCGATGGCGCTCATGGTCTGCTCGCGGGTCATTGCCGGTCCCTTCGCCATGTTCCTGGTGCCGAAGTCAATCATTTTACATAATAGTCCAGGCAGCGGCTGAAAGCCGCCGGTGACGCCCATGTCAACAACGATAACCCGGGCTCCCACATGTCTGGCCAGGACATTTATGGCTGCGCCGCCGTTGAGAAAATTGAGCACCATTTGCCTGGTCACTTCTTGCGGATAGAGGCTGACTCCCTCGGCCACGACGCCGTGGTCGGCAGCCATAGTTATGATAGCTTTGTGAGCAAGCCGGGGTATGGCCTTCCCTGTGATTCCGGCAATCTGGATTGATAGCTCTTCCAGCCGGCCGAGGCTGCCGTGTGGCTTGGTCAGGCAGTCCTGCCGCCGGCGGGCTGCCGCCATTGCCGGGCTATCCAGGGGCTCTATGGCTTTCAATGTTCTGGCCAGTAAATCAGGCATAGCTATAAGCCTCGCGTTCAGAATTCGATTCCCCTTCTTCCGGGGACGCCCCTGTTGAATGGGTGCTTGATCATGAGCATCTCCGTCACCAGGTCGGCTTGTTGTACTATCTCCGGGGGCGCCCTGCGTCCCGTCAGTACCAGCTCGACCGGTTCCGGCTTTCGCTGTAGCAGGTCCAGCACCTGCGCGGTGGTTATGAATCCCCTGCTGACGGCTATGAAGACCTCGTCTAGAACTACGAGGTCATATTTTCCACCAAGTATGGTCTCTTCGGCGCAGGCCAGCGTCTGCCTGGCTTCAAGGCTTAGCTGTTCCTCAGGCCTGGTGAAAGCGTCGCCCACGCTTACCTGGACCAGATCGAAGGGATGGTATTTCGAGATGAAAAGGTGTTCGCCGGCGATTTCGCCTTTCAGGAACTGGATGAAAGAGACCTTCATTCCCTGGCCGACGGCTCTCATAGCCAGGCCCAGGGCGGCAGTAGTCTTGCCTTTGCCATCGCCGGTGTAAACATGGGTCAGTCCCTTTGAGCTTCTTTCAGTCATGCTTACCTCCCAGTGTTATCTGATAGACTCGGGATATATCCAGGTGCTGCCTGACCAATCCCGCCAGCTTATCATACTGTTCCTGCTTGCCGGCCGGAACGGCTGATACTGATGTCAGCCCCCTGGCCTGCCGGAGCCTGTTCAGGAAGGCCTTCGTGAATGCGGCATTGTGAAACAGGCCATGTATGTAGGTGCCTACCACCTGCCCGTTATCAGCCACAGCGCCATCGAAATAGTCGGCCTGTCCCCCGGATGTTTCGAAGACCTGCAAAGCAGGCCGGTCATTCTGAGCAATGGCCAGCCCCATATGAATCTCGTATCCTTCGATTTCGATTCCCTTCAGCCCTTTAAGCAGTCCATCGTCGGCAACCACCCTTGCCCTGACCTGTGTTGTAGTTTTCTGGCGGCTGAAGGCAGTCTGGCTATGGAGCAGGCCCAGACCCTCAACTATGCCTTCCGAAGCCTCGATACCCTCCGGGTCGCTTATACTCTTACCCAGCATCTGGTAGCCGCCGCATATGCCTATTATCGGGACGCCGGCGGCGGCCTGGCGGATAACGGCATCGGCCAGTCCCTGCCGCCTTATATGAAGCAGGTCAGCGATGGTGCTCTTGGTGCCGGGCAGTATGATCAGGTCCGGGTTTGCCAGTTCGGCAGCGCCGCCCACGTAGCGGACAGTGCATCCATGCGCTTCCAGCGGGTCAAAGTCATCGTAGTTGGAAATGTGTGGCAGGTGTATCACCGCCACGTCTACGGACCCGATGGCTGAAGGCGAGGCCTTTTCCTCCAGGTAGACAGAGTCCTCCTGGGCGATAGATATATCGCGGAAGTACGGGATTACTCCGAGAACCGGCCTTGCGGCGCGTTTCTCCAGGAATTCCAGCCCCGGTTTCAGCAATTCGAGGTCACCCCGGAACTTGTTCACTATCAGGCCTTCGACGAGGCCCCGCTCCTCCCCGGTCAACAGTTCCAGAGTACCGATGAGAGAGGCGAAGACGCCGCCCCGGTCAATATCCCCAACCAGAAGCACCGGGGCATTAGCCATCCAGGCGACCGACATGTTGGCGATTTCCCGTTCCTTGAGGTTTATTTCGGCGGGACTGCCGGCGCCTTCCATTACCACAATGTCGTACTGAGAGCGCAACTGGTTCAAGGCGTCCGCTACTATTGCCTTGAGGCGCGGCGTGTGGCTGTAATACTGCCTGGCCTCCAGGTTATCCGCTACCCTGCCCATGACGATTACCTGGCACCTGGAGTCAGCCTCAGGTTTGAGCAGCACCGGGTTCATATAGACAGAAGGTTCTATTTCAGCAGCTTCAGCCTGGACCGCTTGCGCCCGCCCGATTTCCCCGCCTTCTCTGGTGACAAAGGAATTCAAGGCCATATTCTGAGCTTTGAACGGGGCGACGCGGAATCCATCCTGACGGAAAATGCGGCACAGCGCGGTGACGATGACGCTCTTGCCTACCGACGAGGCTGTGCCCTGTATCATCAAGGTCATGGCTGGCATCAGCGGGCTCCAGTGTCTCTTATGGCAGCGATGAGCTTCTGGCATTCAGGCAGAGTGCGCGGGGCCAGCCGGACGCAGTCCGGCAGGCCGAAGGAAGTGCAGTCGCGCACCAGAAAGCCCTTCTTGAGCAACGCTTGCCTGAACTGGCTGGCGTGGCTTACCCGGACGAGGAAGAAATTCGTCTGCGACGGCAGCGGGGGCAGGCCTAGAAGAGGCAGTTCCCTCAGCAGATAGCTCCTGGCTTCGTCTATTTTTGTACCGCATTCCTGGAGATAGCCGTCGGCCTTCAATGCTGCTATTCCGGCCTTCTGGGCCGGCGTGTTGACATTCCATGGTGGGCGGATCCTCTTCAGCACCGAGATGATGGATTCGGCGGCCACGGCATAGCCCAGGCGCAATCCGGCCAGGGCGTAGTCCTTGGTCATGGAGCGAACGACCACCACGTTGCCCTGACTTACCAGGTCGAGGGATGCCCAGGCATCTGTGAAGGCGATGTAAGCCTCGTCTATCACCACGAGACTCTCCTGAGCGGCGTCCACTATCCGTGTCACCTCTCCTCTGGCCAGGTAGCGTCCCGTGGGATTGTTTGGGTTGCACAGGAATATCCCTATTGGCTGACATTCACGAATGAGTCTCACAGTCTCAGAGACGTCCAGCTTGAAGCCGGTCTGTGTTGTCGTCATCTGTTTTATGACCTGAGCGCCAGCGAGCTGGCTGGCGATTTCATATTCGCTATAAGTAGGCTGAGGTATCAGCACCACGTCCTCAGGACTAAAATAGGCCAGGGCTATCAGCCGGATCAGCTCGGTAGAGCCGCTGCCTATGATAAGGTTCCGTAGCGATATTTCCAGCCTTTCCGCTATCGATTCGGTCAGCTCTCTGGCTTCCGAGTCGGGGTAGCATTCGATGGACGCGCTTTTCAGCGCCTCCGCCACACCAGGTGGCGGGCCGAAGGGGTTGCAGCTAACGCTGAAGTCCAGTATGGCTTCAGGTGAAAGGCCCAGCTTTCTGACCTCGCCGATGTCGACGCCGCCATGTATAGATGGGGCCAGCTTCTCTATGGCAGGATTAGGCCGTAACAAAATGTATCACCTCAACTGCGAAGGCCAGGAGACTCCAGATTATAGCTGCCACCGTTGTCATGTACAGGGCGGAGTCAACAGTGTCCAGCGACAGGGAATACCGGCTATCGCCCAGCTTGTAGTGTCCCACTTTTTCAAGCTGGACTTCCAGGGCGCCGGCCATAGCGCTCATCGTCCAGCCGGCGTTGGGACTTTCTGCCTTGTCGTGGTCGCGAAGCATAGTATGCCAGGCCCGGGGGAAATTCCTCCCGGTTATCCACGCGGCCAGGACGGTCATCACGGCGGCGATGCGGGCCGGCACATAGTTGGCTATATCATCGAGCCTGGCGGCGAACTTGCCTGAATACTCCCACTGTCCGTGATAGCCTATCATGGCGTCGAAGGTGTTAACTATCCGGTAGGCCACTGCGCCCGGTACGCCGAACAGGATGAAGTAGAACAGCGGAGCCACAAAACTGTCGCAGCTATTTTCGGCTGTTGATTCTACTGTAGCTGATATAAGCTGGCTGCGGTCGAGCCCGGCCGTGTCACGGCTGACCAGCGACTTCACGCTGGTGCGGGCCTGTGCCAGATGGTCGGCGGCGATTAGCCGCCTGACTTCTTCTGCGGCCCGCTTCAACCCGCGCAGTGAGAAACAGAATTTCAGTAAGACGCTGGCAATGATAACGTAGGCGACAGCGTTTGTCTGCCTTAGATAGGCGAGGGAAAAACAGGTTGCGGTCACGATTAGCCCGATGGTAACCACGACAGCGCCGGTGCCGCAGGCCAGCTGCAGTGGCTTGCGTTTGGGGGACAGGGCTCTTGTTTCCAGGGAAATGAGCTTGCCCAGCCAGGCTACGGGATGCCAGGCGTTGGGTGGCTCGCCGAAGGCTAAGTCGAGGGCGAGCGCTATGAGAAGAATAGCTATGGTCTCCATATTGTAGGGTCATCCCTCCCGGGAGAGAGTGAACCGGTTATAGACGGTGCGACAAATGTCGCCGGCAAGTCGTTGACAGGATGAGGAAGGACGCACACCTCGGCTCCGTAGACCTCCTTGATTGCCCGGGCATTGATGACCTGCCGCGGTGTCCCATGACAGTGAATGCCACCTTTGCTCAGCATGACCAGACGGTCGCAATACTGGGCTGCCAGATTCAGGTCGTGCAGCGTGGTGATAATTATCAGTCTCTGTTCCAGGCACAGCCTGCGGACGAGGTCCATGGTCTCTATCTGGTAGTTGATATCGAGGTGGGCCGTGGGTTCATCCAGAAGCATCACCTTCGGTTCCTGCGCCAGGGCTCGGGCCATCACAAGTCGCTGCCTTTCACCGCCGGAGAGCTCGCCTACCCTGCGCCCGGCCAGGGCATACGTCCGGGTGACCTCCATTGCCCCTTTGACAATATCCAGGTCTTTCTGTCCTTCCCGCTGGAACAGCCCGAGATGCGGTGTCCGCCCCATGAGAACCACCTCGAAGGCAGTGAACATCTCCGGCAGGGCGGCATTTTGAGGTACAACAGCTACCAGCGCTGCCATCTTAGCGCGGCTTATTGCCGCCATATTCTGTCCGTTGAGGAATATCTGCCCGGAGCTCAGAGAAATCAGTCGCGTTATGCCTCTAATCAGCGTTGATTTTCCCGAGCCGTTGGGGCCGATAATGCCCAGCAGCTCTCCGGGCCTGGCCTCGAGGTTGATGTCGCGCAACACGGTCCTCTTGCCGTAGCCTAGGCTTATATTTTCCAAGCGCAAAGTCAACATCTAGAAAATTGCCCTCTTTTTTTGCCTTAGAAGATAGAGAAAGAAAGGAGCGCCCAGGAATGCGGTGATCACGCCCACCGGTATTTCGGCAGGCGCCAGCACCGTGCGGGCCGCCGTGTCAGCGAGTATTAAGAAGCTGGCCCCGCCAAAAGTGGCCAGCGGAAGCAGAAAGCGATGGTCCGGCCCCCAGATGAGCCTCAAGGCGTGGGGGATGATTATGCCCACGAAGCCGATGATGCCGCAGAAACAGACGGCAGCGGCCGTCATCAGGGTAGCGGCGACGAGAAGGACCAACTTTACCCGCTCCACATTGACGCCCAGTTGCTGTGCCTGTTCTTCATCTAGTTGCATGACGTTCAGTGGTCGGGCATATATCCAGATGATTGCTATGCCGAGAATGACATACGGAGTCACTACCGAGACCTGCCACCAGTTGGTCAATGAGAAGGTGCCAAGCAGCCACGAGATTATGCCATGCAGTCTGTCCCCTGAGGCGACCATCAGGTACGAGGTAACTGCTGCCAGAAAGGCGCCCAGGGCTACACCAGCCAGAATGAGCACCGTTATGGGCAAAGTCTTGCCCACCCTGGCTACTAGATAAACGGCAGCTACGGCCAGGAGAGCCCCGGCGAACGCCAGTAAAGGGACGCTGGCTGATTGCCATGAGGCAGGCAGCAGGAAGCCGATGACGGCTCCGAGAGCGGCTCCCTGTGCAACCCCGATGAGGTAGGGATCAGCCAGCGGGTTGCGGAACAGTCCCTGGTAGGTGGTGCCGGCTACCGCAAGGGCGGCTCCCACCAGTCCCGCCAGCAGCAGCCGTGGCAGGCGAATATTGAAGACGATCGTCTCAACGCTAGCTGTCCAGGCCGGTTCGACGTGGATGAAAGGCAGCTTGGACAGGAAGACGCCTGCCAGTGTGTCCAGGGGAATGTGCGTGCTGCCTATAGCCGAGGTCACTAGCACCGTCACTCCGAAGAATAAGGCCAGGCCCAGAATGGCGTAAGACCGGCTCCGCCACCGCAGCGGATAGCTGGCGGCCGCCTTAGTCGCCGTGGCATCTTTTGACAATCGCAGTTCCATATGGCTACCTGGTCCCTGTGAACAGTTCAGGATGAATGAACCTGGCCATATCTTCTAAACCCTCAATCGCCCTGGGGCCTGGGCGATGTACCAGGTCACCATCGATCTTGTATACCCTGCCGTACTTGAGTGCGTCAGTATTCTTCAGTCTGGGTTCCTTGTTTACGTATTGCCAGGTAAGGTCCTCGCCGGCCCCCATGTTAACGGAAGCTATGATCACCTGTGGATTTCTGTAGACTACGGTCTCAAGGTCAATGTTCTTGTCTCCTGCTATATCACTGGCGATGTTTTGTCCGCCAGCCTTAGAAATTAAGTCGTGGGCAAGTGTGCCCGTTCCTGCAGTGAACATCGGGTCATGCCAGGTGAGATACAGGACCTTTGGTTTTTGGTCCGGCGTCAGACTTTCAGTTTTGACAGTCACCGCTTTGGCCCGGGCGTTGATGTCTTCCACCAGTTGCAAAGCGCGCTTCTCCTGGCCGGTTATTCTTCCGACCAACCTGATGCTGTTAAACACTCCTTCCATATCGGCTGGTGCAAGCACAAAGACGGTGAGGCCAAGCTTCTCCAGCGAAGGAACAACCGTTCTGGCGTGGACCGGCGCTGCCAGTATCAGGTCGGGGGTCAAAGACACCACCTTTTCCACGTCAACCGTGCTGAAGCCGCCTATTTTCAGTTTGGCCGTAGCTGCTTTGGGATAGTTGCAGTACTCTGTGACTCCTACCACCTTCTCATCCAGGCCGAGGGCGAACAATATCTCGGTGTTGCTTGGCGCCAGGGACACCACTCTCAGGGGTACCTCGTGTATAGACACGGTTCTGCCGAGGTCGTCTGCTATATTGCCCGCAGGAGACTGGGCGGCGCAGCCGAGACATAAGAGAAAGAAAGACAAGGCCAGGAGGCCAGAGCGCTTAGCGAAGTGTCCAGTCGCCTCAAGCGTCTCCCGTATCCGCATAAAATAACCCCCTTGCTCCGAAGGCAAGGGGGTTATTTAAACAACAAACCCCGCCCCCTTACTCCGCGGAGGCAGCTAAAGCTGTTGAGGCTGGTGTTCTGACTGTACAGCAGGCGGGACTGTGCCGGAATTGCGCCGGCTTGCTTCCCAATTAAGCCCTCGGTTGCCTTCAGGCGCCTCTCATACTTTATTTTGTTGCCCAAGAATATATGAAAGCCAGCCATAAGTCAACCTGCGGACGATTGCCTTGCACTCCCATTTGGGCGAAGCTATAATCTACGGCAAGATTTACAGATGGGCCAGAACAAATTCTCCGCAAGACTAGCTATCGGCATACTCATCGCTTTATTCTTTGGAGTTGCTCTTTTTCTACGCATTGCCCTCCCGTACGACAAGGTATTTGTCGGCGACTGGATAAAGTTCTCAGGTGTGGATGCCTGGCACTTCATGCGCCAGGTTGACAGCCTAGTACGCAACTTTCCACAGGCAATCTCCTTCGACCCCTACGCCCGGTATCCCGGCGGCAGCGCAGTGGGCGGCTACAGCCTTTTTGTCTACTTTCTCGGTGGGATTACCTGGCTGTTCGGCTTTGGCTCGCCTTCACAGCACACTATTGACGTGCTCGGTGCATATCTTCCAGCTGTGGTAGGCGCTCTTACCGTGGTTCCGGTATATTTCCTGGGTAAGGCGCTATTCAATCGCTGGGCTGGCGTTGTCTCCGCGGGCCTAGTGGCCGTATTGCCGGGTGAGTTCCTGGGCCGGTCGGTTCTTGGCTTCACCGACAGGCATTCAGTTGAAGTTATTCTCACCGTCCTGACCATGCTGTTTTTTGTGCTGGCATTCAAGGGCGCCGCACGGAGACAGCTTAGCTTTGAGGCTATCAAGCGAGGAGGCTGGGCGCTGGCGGCACGGCCTGTTGCCTGGAGTCTGGGTGCAGGAGCCGTCCTGGGTGTCTATCTGCTCACCTGGAGAGGGGCTTTCATCTTTCTTTTCATAATAGCTGCC
>ENA-OSEO01005365-OSEO01005365.1-sediment-metagenome-genome-assembly--contig:-NODE-5365-length-12403-cov-3.533993_pt1 | contig 12403 bp, 10 predicted proteins | sample MGYA00237883_ERZ534232 | MGnify/ENA metagenome assembly ERZ534232
TAATGCTGCTCTCCGCAAATGGAATGAGGAGGGTTCGTTCAGGTCTGCCGGTTCTGTGGTGTATTTGCCCACGCACGAGATCCAATTCACTGCGGCGCAACAAAACAGGGTAAACGCGCTCCTGCTTGATTTTGAGAAGAACCCGCTAAAGCCACCCGGTATCAAAGATTGCATCAATGCTGTCGGTGAGGAGGTTTATAATGTGCTGGTAGCCCGAGGGGAGCTGGTTCAGGTCGCGCCGGATATCGTTTTTCATGGGAAAGTATATAAAACACTGCTGGAAATGGTCGATGAAAAGATCGGAGTGGGTGGTACCATCTCCGTCGGGGAATTCCGCGATCTTGTGCAGACCAGCCGGAAATACGCGTTGGCGTTTCTGGAACATCTTGATGAATTGGGGGTAACAGTCCGCGAGGGGGATACCCGCAGGATAAAGAAACTTGCGCCGCACCGTTGACAGACTCGGCAGTACCTCTTATAATATCGTTTGCCTTATCCCGGCAGGTTGAAGCTGGGGTATTTGTATGTATTCCCAACTTCCCCGTTGTCAGGCGTAAAGATGCGCAGGGCGAGCGGTGAAGTGAAGATTGGAGAAAAGTAATGAGATATGCAATAGTGGAAAGTGGCGGAAAGCAGTATAAAGCCGTCGAAGGGGCCACCATAGAGGTGGACCGATTGCAAGTTGAAGAAGGGCAAGAAATCCTGTTGGATTCTGTCTTTCTGGTCGCAGACGGTGAGGACGTATCGATCGGTACGCCAGTTGTTGCGGGCGCCAAGGTTAAAACGACAGTGGAAGCTCATATCAAGGGCAAGAAAGTGATCGTTTTCAAGTATCGTCCCAAAAAACGGATCCGTGTTCGCACAGGCCATCGCCAGCAGTACACACGTCTTAAAGTTGAAGCGATAGAAATGGAGTAGGAATAATGGCTCATAAAAAAGGTGGTGGTTCCAGTCGCAATGGTCGCGACAGCAATTCCCAGCGTTTGGGTGTGAAGCGATACGCGGGCCAGTTTGTTCTTTCCGGCAATATCCTGGTTCGCCAGCGCGGCACCAAAATTAAGCCCGGCGACAATGTTGGGCGCGGGAAAGATGATACCCTGTTTGCTACAACAGATGGGGTTGTTGAATTCGATACTTTACCAACCGGCCGCAAGCGTATTAATGTAAAACCGGTTGAAGAAGCGTAAGCAGGTTAATTTCCTGAGCCGTCTTACCTTCCCCTGGTTTGACGGATGCAGTGAAAGGAATGGTTAATTGTAATGAAAAAGGATATTCATCCAACTTACTATCCGGAAGCAACAGTGATTTGCGCTTGTGGAAACACCTGGAAGACAGGTTCGACCCAAAAAGAAATCCACACAGAAGTGTGTTCTGCGTGTCACCCGTTCTTCACTGGACAAATGGCTCGTTTGCTCGATAAAGAAGGCCAGGTGGATCGTTTCTACCGCCGCCTTCAGGCCCGGCAGGAATATATGGAAGAGCAGCAAGCGCGAGAGTCAGAGCGAACCTCTCCTGATCGACCGATCTCGGAACTTAAGGTTTCCAAACGGGCAGTGGATGTTCTCGAAAAAGCAGGTCTCAAGACCGCTGGTGATGTGCTGAATAAGTTAGCAGAGGGCGAACAGGCCATGCTGGATATTGAAGGCTTTGGCCGAAAGTCTCTCATTGATCTGAAGAAAAGCCTGCGCCAGTTAGGTTATGAGCTCCCAGCCGCAGCGGAAGATATTGTTGTATAGCGGCAGGACAGATTCATAGAATATTTTCCAAACAAATCCCCATCCATCCGGGTGGGGATTTTCTATGGATATATATATATAATGAATGTATGTGGTTTCATGATTAAATAGGGTAAAATCTTTCCAACTTTCTTGACAGGAGAAATTTATGAAACATCACTCTGGGTCTTTAGAGGTGGTATGTGGTTCAATGTTCTGTGGCAAGACAGAGGAGTTGATCCGGCGGCTGCGCAGGGCGTCGATCGCGAAGCAAAAAGTACAGGTATTCAAACCGGCAATTGACCAGAGATACTCTGATCAGCAGGTGAAATCTCACGCCGGGATGGCTTATGACGCGATCCCGATCACCGTGGCAAGGGATATTCTTTCACACCTTCAAAGCGACACAACCGTGGTGGGGATTGACGAGATACAATTCCTGGACGCTGAAATTGTATCCATTGTGGCATCCCTGGCAGATAAAGGGATCAGGGTGATCGCGGCCGGGCTGGACCTTGATTTCAGAGGAGAGCCCTTTGGCAGTATGCCGATCTTAATGGCCAAAGCGGAGCGGGTGGATAAGTTACAGGCTATTTGCATGGTTTGCGGGGAATATGCCTGCCGCACCCAGCGCCTGGTGAATGGTAAACCAGCGCGATATGATGACCCGATTGTCATTGTGGGCGCGGCAGAGTTGTACGAGGCACGCTGCCGGAAACACCATGAGGTGCCCGGAAAGGAAAAATAAAACATGAAGATGAAAGACTATCGAGAGTTTCTCAGTGAAATTTTGGTCTCGGAGGAATCGCTTCAGCAGAGAGTCGCCGAATTAGGTGCTGAAATCACCCGGGATTATCAGGGCAAGGAACTGCTTTTGATTTGCATTCTTCGAGGCGGTGTGATGTTTCTGACGGATCTGATGCGGCATATTGATGTGCCGCACGCCATTGAGTTCATGGCGGTGTCTTCTTATGGTTCCGGCGCGCGGGAATCAACCGGACAGGCGCGTATTACCCTGGATCTGAACACGGATATTCGAAACCGGCATGTTCTGCTGGTTGAGGATATTATTGACAGCGGGCGCACCCTGGCCTCAGTGTTGGAAATGCTTTCCACCCGAAAACCAGCCAGCCTGAAAGTGTGCACTTTGCTGGATAAAGCCGACCGGCGCGAGGTTGAAGTGGACATCGCGTATTCCGGGTTTATCATTCCCAATAAGTTTGTATTCGGTTACGGCCTTGATCTGGATGAATACTACCGAAACCTGAATTTCATTGGAGTGGTTGATCTGGATAAGTATGGAATATCTTTGGATGAAGAAACCGAAGATCCACAGTGATGTTTACTCTTGATTCGCCGCTGGAACCAGTGGAAGTTTTTGGGGCTATTCAGGCGCATGCTGAAAGCCTTGACAGTATTTTCCTGGTAGGGGGTGTGGTGAGGGATTTACTTTTGCGGCGCCCGATCCATGATATCGACCTGGTGCTTGCGGGTGATGTCCGGTCACTAGCAAAGAAAGTCGCCAATTCTCTGGACGGCGATTTTTTTATGCTGGACGCTGAACGGGAAACAGCGAGAGTGCTTTATACCATCTCAGGGGATGAGAAACTGGTTATCGATTTTGCCGCTTTTCGTGGGAAGACCCTTGTGGAGGATTTGCAGGCGCGGGATTTTACGATTAATGCTATGGCGCTTGCGTTGAATCACCCAACTCAATTAATTGATCCGTTGAAAGGCGCGCAGGACCTTAGAAACAAGATCTTAAGGCTGTGCTATCCGGACGCTTTATGGAGCGATCCGCTGCGCGTGATTCGAGGCGTGCGGTTTGCCCTCGATCTTGAGTGTAAAATTGCGCCGGAGACCTGGAGTTCGATGAAAGAAGCCGCTCCGGCATTGTCAAAAGTTTCCGCGGAACGAAAACGGGATGAAATCTTCAGGATATTGAGCGGCAGTGATATCAGCAGCGCATTCCGTTTGCTGGATCGGGCTGGTGCGTTGGGGTCAATCTTTCCTGAATTGCTGGCTTACAATGGCAACCGTACGGCTATACCAGGCGCGGCAGAACATTTTGAAAAGGTTATGGCAAGATTGCAGAACCTCGAAGTGCTGCTGGATGCTTTAGGGGAAGCTAACAGACGCAGGTCTGTCCAGAATATGATCTCAGGGACTGCTGTGCTTCAACTTAATCGTTTCCATGAAGAGGTGCGTGTTCATTTTGAGCAGCAGATTTCTTCTGGCAGGAAGGCGCGCGAATTATTGTTTTTAGCGGATCTGATACTTGGTTTGTTTGAGGAAAGAAAAGCCGAATCGGATGCTGGAACGAAGGGCAGCTTTGAGCCAACAACAGACCCGGGCAGCAAAGTTGCCGTGGCATGCGCCCGCTCATTGGCGTTGAGCCAGGTTGAAATGAAACGCCTGGGAAAGATGATCGCCAGTGTCCCACTTTTTCATTCGCTTGCCGGGTTGGGGAAGGATATCTCCCCCAAGGATATTTACTGCTATTTCCGCGATGCCGGGGATGTCGGGATAGATGCCTCGTTTCTGGTGATGGCAGATGTTCTGGCTGCTTACCGCTGCTCAATGCCGCAGGATTTGTGGCTGAAACTGCTGGCTGTTATTGAGCGGGTCTGGGAAGCCTGGTGGAACCAATATCAGGAAGTGGTCGACCCACCGCAAATATTGACTGGGAGCGATTTGCAGCACCATTTCAACATCCTGCCAGGACCGGTTGTTGGGGCGGGGTTAGAAGCTGTCCGTGAGGCGCAGGTTGAAGGAAAAATTGCCACAAAGGTAGAGGCTTTTAATTTTCTGGCGCAATGGTTCGAAATTAGAGATACTAAACCCTGATCCAAAGGGGATGAGCAGGAGGTCGCATGACGCACCAACCCGTTGATTTATACTATGAAAGTTATGGCAAGGGTTTCCCTGTTATTTTTCTGCATGGGTTCTCATTGAGCCATGTAATTTGGGAAGCGATAATCCCGTTTTTGAAAACGGAGGCGCGGTTGATCCTGCCCGACCTGCGGGGTCATGGTAATTCTCCGGCGCCAGAAGGCCCATACACCATGCGGATGATGGCGGAAGATGTTCTGGCGTTGATGGATAAATTGGGGCTGGATAAAGCGGTATGGGTTGGGCATTCAATGGGGGGGTATGTCTGCCAGGCGGCGGCGCGAGATTACCCGGAACGTTTGGCCGGCCTGGCTTTTGTCGCCACACGCTCTCAGGCGGACACGGTGGATAAAATCGAAGCGCGTTTGAGAATGATTGAGCAGGTTCGCCAACATGGAGTCAGCGTGGTGGCAGCGGATATGTCTGAGCGGCTGACCTATCAGAGTAGATGGCAGCCGACTAATTTCAGGATCATTAATAAGACCCCGTTACCGGGGGTCATTGGAGCGCTGCAGGGGATGGCTTCACGGCCTGATTCGACGGGTCTTGTGCGCGATCTGTCTCTGCCGTGGGTTTTTGTTGCGGGACAAAAGGATTTATTTGTGCCGCTGGAAACCGCCCGCGAAATGGCTGCCCCGCTTGCCCCCTCACATTACTTTGAAGTGCCTGAAGCCGGACATATGCCGATGATGGAAGCACCAGAAATTGTCGCGCGGGCGATACGGACTCTTCTGTCAGAACTTAAAGTGGATGGTGATTAAAGACTGCGGCGGCAGAGTGTTGAGTTCTGCCGCCGCTGCAACCATTCAATTCTTATACTTTTAACAATTGTGGGCGATATAATCGGTGGAAGGGGAGTGATTAGAACACAGTGGTCTTTCCGCCCGAAAGCGTTTGACCAGTTTCTGAACATGCGCGAAGAGCATCGCATTGGGAACCGGTTTGCTGAGGAAATTATCCGCTCCCGCGTTCAATGTCGCGGCGATGAGTTTGGGATTATCCATCGCGGAAAGAATTAATATTGGCACAGAACTAAATTTTCTGATTTCCTCACATACCTCAGCTCCATTCATATCAGGCATTACCAGATCTAGGATGAGAATGTCTGGGAGACATTGTTTTGTCAATGTCAAACACTCCTGTCCAGAGCTGGCAGTCAGAATATCCGGTGTTAATTGCGAGATGACCAGTTTAAGCATTTCGGAAGTTGCGGGGTCGTCATCGATGATCAATACTTTTATTGGTTTATTCATATCCAAATTTTTCTCCGGGGTTGCAATATTTATTATCCCCGAAACCTATCATTTAATACCTTGCAGATGGTTTACAAAACAAGGTGCCTGTTTTTGAAGAGAAGGGTTGCACACGACAATGTGTAAATCAATCTTATGGTAAAATTCTTAATTAGCGATTAAATATATTGATAACAAAATAAGTTCTTGATTTTAAGATTTTTCCCAAGGAGGAACCGTAATGGCGGAAAAAAAATGGGTGTATTTATTCACCGAAATTGAACAGGCTACTGACTATGTCAATGGAGATTGGGAAGGCGTCCGGGGTTTGCTTGGCGGCAAAGGCGCGAATCTGGCCGAAATGGTGCGGATTGGTGTTCCCGTCCCCCCTGGTTTCACAGTCACCACTGAAGCCTGTAACGCATATCTGGCTGCTGGCGCAAAGTTTTCGGATGCAATGTGGAATCAAATGATGGTAGCGCTCAAAGAGGTTGAGAACCAATCCGGAAAGAAATTTGGCGATCCGAAGAATCCACTTCTGGTTTCCTGCCGGTCCGGGGCAAAATTCTCCATGCCTGGCATGATGGACACTGTATTGAACATTGGTTTGAATGACGACACAGCCAAAGGTATGGTTGAACTTACCCAAAACGAACGGTTTGTGTACGACTCTTATCGCCGTCTGGTTCAGATGTTCGGCTCTGTAGTGCTGGACATTCCTGACGAAGCCTTTGAAGAGGTCTTGGATGCGGCGAAAGAGGAAAAAGGCGCGAAAATTGATACGGATTTGACCGCCGATGATTTGAAAGAGCTTCTCGCGAAGTACAAAGTTGTGGTGCGCGAACACAAAGGTTTTGATTTCCCGCAGAATCCGCTGGACCAGATGAAACTGGCAACCGAAGCTGTCTTCCGCTCCTGGAATGGCAAACGAGCTGTTGACTACCGCCGGGCCGCTGGCATCGCGGACGATCTTGGTACTGCCGTAAATATCGTTACCATGGTCTTCGGAAACATGGGGAACGATTCGGGTACCGGTGTGGCTTTCACCCGCAACCCTTCCACTGGTGAGAAAGTTTTGTTCGGTGAGTATTTGCTGAATGCCCAGGGTGAAGATGTGGTGGCAGGTATCCGTAACACTGAAAAGATCGTTGATCTTGAAAAAGATCTTCCCGAAGCGTACCATCAATTCCTGGATATCTGCGATAAGTTGGAAAACCACTACAAAGAAATGCAGGATATGGAATTTACCATTGAACGCGGCCAATTGTGGATGCTCCAGACCCGGAATGGCAAACGAACCGCGACCGCAGCGGTGAAAATCGCTGTGGATATGGCAGATGAGGGCCTGATCACCAAGGACCAGGCTGTGTCGCGAGTAGAGCCAAGCCATGTAGATACCCTGCTGCACCCTCAATTTGACATGGCAATGCAGGGAAAGGCCCGTCAGGATGGTAGAATGATCGCCACCGGCGTGAATGCTTCTCCTGGTGCCGCGGTTGGCGAGATCTATTTTGACGCGGATACCGCTGAAAAGATGGCAAAAGAAGAGAAACGCCAGGTAATTATGGTTCGTCCCTTCACCAAACCGGATGACGTGCATGGTATGCTGGCTGCGCAGGGGATTCTCACCAGTGAAGGTGGCGCCACCTCTCACGCAGCAGTGGTCGCCCGCCAGTTTGGTGTGCCCTGTGTTGTGGGTGCCTCTTCCATCCGGATTAACCTGAACAAACGCGAAATGGTTGTCAATGGACAGGTAATCAAGGAAGGTGAGTGGATCTCAGTTGACGGCACAACCGGTGAAGTTTTCGTTGGCAAACTTGAAATGAAAGCAGCCGCGATTGAAGAACAGACCGATCTGTTGAAACTCTTGAACTGGGCGGATGAAATCTGCGCCCGGCCTGGAACCCGCAAGTTCCCCGAAGGCTGGCCGACCACCGGTTTGCAGGTATGGGCGAACGCGGACTATCCGGCGGATGCCCGCCGCGCCCGTTCTTATGGCGCCAAAGGTATTGGCTTGTGCCGCACTGAGCACATGTTCTTTGAGCCGGAACGGCTCCCGATTGTGCAGGATATGATCCTTGCGGATACTTCTGCCGGCCGGACAGCAGCTTTAGACAAACTGCTGCCTTCACAGCGAGCTGACTTCGAAGGCCTGTTTGAGGCAATGGATGGCTTGCCCGTCATTATCCGTCTGATTGATCCCCCATTGCATGAGTTCCTTCCTGGGGAAGAAGAAATCCTTGAGGAAGTGATCACCATGCGGGTTAAAGGTGAGACAGAAGGACTGGATGAGAAGGTAAAACTGCTGAACACCATCAAATCGCTGCATGAATCTAACCCGATGATGGGCCTGCGTGGTATTCGCCTGAGCATTATGATGCCCGAAATTGTGGAAATGCAGGTAACCGCGATCATGGAAGCCGCCGCCAATATGGCTCTGAAAGGGATCGACGTGAAGCCGGAAGTCATGATCCCGTTAACTGGGCATATCAATGAGTTGAACCTGATCCAGCCGCGGTTGGAAGAAATTGCCAAACGGATCATGGCTGAGAAAAATGTCAACTTCCACTATAAATTTGGCACAATGATCGAGATTCCGCGCGCCGCGCTGACTGCAGGCGAGATCGCTTCGGTTACAGAGTTCTTCTCGTTTGGAACCAATGACCTGACTCAGATGACCTTTGGTTACAGCCGCGACGATGCCGAGCGCAATTTCCTGGTGAAATATGTTGAAGAGGGAATTCTACCTAAGAATCCGTTCCAGACCATCGACCAGGATGGCGTTGGCCGCCTGATGAAAATGGCAGTGGAAGATGGCCGTGCAGCCCGCCCGGATCTCGAGGTGGGTATCTGCGGCGAGCATGGTGGAGATCCGGCTTCGATTGAGTTCTGCCACCTGGTTGGCAATAACTACGTGAGCTGTTCCCCGTTCCGTGTTCCGGTTGCCCGTCTGGCCGCCGCCCACGCAGCGCAGAAATACACTAAATAACACCGAACCTCTAGCTGGGGATCAATCCCTGCTAAAATCAACAAGGAGCTGCTCAGGTAACCGAGCAGCTCTTTTTATTGTCCGCAAAGGTCAGCATGGTGTTGTGATAAAATTAACAAAGTCGATAATGGGGGAGTGAAAAATCTATCCAGGAGAGCGCATGACAGGAAAGAAATGGGTTTATCTTTTCGATGAAATTGGATTGAATACCCCCGATATGGACCCCAGTTACCATGATCAGGAATGGTTGTTTGGCAGGATGGGGATTCAACAGGGCGAACTTGCGCGCGCCAAGGTTCCTTTTGTTCCCGGATTTATGATCACGACCGAATCCAGCGCCGCTTATCTCAAAGGAGACAAGCAAATCTGGCGGGAAACCTGGGACCAGACCCGCCAGGCGATGAAATCGCTTGAGCGTCAAACCGGAAAAACCTTTGCCGCAGAAAAGGATCCGCTTTTGATAAGCTGCCGGACATACAGCAGCGGGACCAGTGTAAGTTTGATGGAGCCAATAGTGGGGATTGGTCTGAACGATCAATCGGTTCTGGGTCTGGCAGAATCTACTGGGAGCCGCCGATTCGCGTTTGAAACATATGTCCGTTTTATCGAGACACTTGGGTTTGCGGCATTTGATATGCCTGGACAGGCATTTGAGGGTCTCTTGGATTTGGGCGATGCTGATGTCACGCTGGATGATCTGACATTGGAAGACTGGTTTTATCTGGTGGGGCGGTATAAAAAGGTTTTTAAAAGACACATCGGGACAGAATTTTCTCAGATTCCTTACGAACAGCTGCGGTACGCGGTTGAAGCTGCCTGCCATTCCTGGAGCAGTAAACGGGCGGCGATCCTTGAACGTGTCCCTGGTTTTCCCCCGATCCATTTGGAAGGACAAAACCCGATCTGTGTCCAGACGCTGGTTTTCGGTAACGCGGGAGAGACCTCAGGATTTGGCGTTGTTTCCACAAGGAACCCAACCCGGGGCGACCGGGTGTTCTATGGAGAATATGCTCTGAATCAGGAAACCCCTGATCTGGCGACTTCATCTGAAGAATGTTTACCCATCAGCCAGCTTGAAGCAGATCACCCACAGGCTTTTACGCAACTGGTAGAAGCTTGCGCTCAACTAGAGCTTTATTTCAGGGATATGCAAACTGTCAAATTTTGCATTGAAAAAGAGCGCTTATGGGTTCTGGAATCAAGGACAGGAAAACGCACGGCCCGTGCTGCGGTGAAAGTGGCTGTAGATATGGTTAAGGAGGGGTTGATTGCGAAAGACGAGGCCATTTTACGGGCTCAACCTGACCAGATTATGGAAGTGATCTATCCCCAATTTGATTTCAGTGTCCTTGAACAACTAAGAGGTGAAGAATCGTTGTTGGCTATGGGTGTGGGCGCCTCACCGGGTGCAGCGGTTGGGCGGCTCTATTTTGATGCTGACACGGCCGAAAAAATGGCGCATGAAAAAAGGCAAAGCATTATTTTCGCCCGACCATTTTTCAGCCCTGAGGATGTGCATGGTATGCTGGCAGCAAACGGGTTAATCTCACTGGAGGGCGGCGCCACATCCAACGCCGCGGAAATGGCCCGGCAGTTTTCAAAGCCTTATGTGGCGGATGTGAGCGCGATTGAGATTGACCTGGAACACCGGGAGCTGGTGATCAATCAGCGTATCGTGAAGGAAGGGGATTGGATTTCAGTTGATGGAGGAACCGGCGCCGTTTTTCTGGGAAGGTTAGCGCTGATTGAGCCCAATATTGAGGATGAAAGCAATCTTTATAAACTGCTTGAATGGGCGGATGAAATTTGCGCCCAGCGCGGCATTCGCAGAAAGCAGAATGGCTGTCCCACAACAGGTTTGCAGGTCTGGGCGAACGCAGATTATCCCAATGACGCCTGGCGCGCCAGATCGTATGGAGCGAAAGGGATTGGTTTGTGCCGTTCGGAGCATATGTTCTTTGAAGTGGAATTATTGCCCATTGTCCAGCGCATGATTCTGGCAAAAACGCCGGAGGAAAGCAACCACGCGCTGGGTCGGCTGCTTCCATCACAAATCAATCATTTCGAAGGATTTTTTGAGGCGATGGATGGCTACCCGGTGGTGATCCGTTTGATGGACACGCCCTTGAATGAGTTTCTTCCTGAAGAGAAGGACCTGCTGGAAGATATTATCACCATGCGGGTTCATGGAGAAATGGAGAACTTGACTGAAAAAGAACTGCTTTTAGTTAAGGTCAAATCCCTTCAAGATTCTAATCCGGCGATGGGGATCCGGGGAGCGCGTCTGGCGATCCTGATGCCGGCGATCATGGAGATGCAGGTGCGCGCGATTTTTGAGGCGGCGGCAAACGTGATGCTTAAAGGCGTGAAGCCGAACCCGCGCATCATGATACCGATGACGAGTATGGCCAGTGAACTTCGCTATTTCATTCCCAGATTAGAGCAGGTCGCCAAAACGATCATAGATGAACGGGAAGTCGATATCCCATATATGTTTGGCGCGCTGTTGGAAATCCCGCGCGCCACAGTGACCGTTGAGGAATTCACTGAGGTGGCACGATTTTTCTCTTTTGACACGGATGTTTTAACCCAATCGGCTTATGGATTTACGAGAAAAGATTTTGAGTGGAAAATTTTGCGGAAATATCTTGATGAAGGAATACTCACCAAAAACCCCTTCCGCTCTTTGGATACCCTTGGGGTTGGGAAACTGATGGGGATGGCGATCCGGGAAGGGCGGAAGAGCCGCGCGGCTCTGGAAGTAGGCGTCTTTGGCGAGCATGCCAGTGACCTCGGCTCTATCAGTTTTTTTCACGAAGTAGGAGTCAATTATGTCAGCTGTCCGCCTCTCCTGGTGCCGGTAGCCCGTTTGGCCGCGGCGCACGCGGCAATCCGGCAAAGCCAGGGACGATAAGAGAATTTCTTCTTTCTTTTGAGGTGAATGTTACACGCACAAGCTCTGTGTTTTCAGAGCTTGTTGTGTTTAAAAGTGTCTTACCAAATCCGAGAAAGTCTGTACCATAAAAATCTAAAATTCACCCGGATAGGGGTGTACAAAGTTTATCTTTTTTATCCACAGTTGCTTATAATCAAGACAGAACAATAAAATTTTAATTCCTTCATTGATCAAACCAGTAATTGCTCAATGTTTATGGGAGGGTGTTTTATATGGATAAAAATGAATATCTGAAGCTGTACAACGAGATGGTTGTTATCAGAAAAGTGGAAGAAGTGGCCGCAGAGCTGTACGCCCAGGGCAAGATTGGCGGTTTCCTGCACCTTTATATCGGCCAGGAAGCAGTCAGTACAGGGTTGATCTCTGCGCGAAAACCCGAAGACCGGATCATTACCGCCTACCGCGATCATGGGGTCGCGATCAATGCCGGCATACCAGCAAAGACCGTGCTTGCGGAACTGTTGGGCAAGGCGACCGGTTGTTCAAAGGGTAAGGGCGGGTCCATGCACATGGCGGATGTTTCTAAGAACTTTTGGGGAGGGCACGCGATTGTGGGTGCTCACCTGCCGATTGCCGCAGGATTGGCGCTTGGAGACTCGTATCCGGAAAATTCGGCTGT
>ENA-OSEO01005367-OSEO01005367.1-sediment-metagenome-genome-assembly--contig:-NODE-5367-length-12397-cov-3.552273_pt1 | contig 12397 bp, 15 predicted proteins | sample MGYA00237883_ERZ534232 | MGnify/ENA metagenome assembly ERZ534232
TCGAAATTGCCTTGGCGGAGAAACTGCATAGACATTTTTACCCCGAAAAACTGTAAACAACGCTCGATTTTCTTACATTTTAGGAACCAAATAAAAACGCCTAGACGCGGAGGACTATGCCAGATGATCGAACGGTTGCGGATCCATATCTCTCAGATATTTGCCGTCTTATTGATAATCTTTATCGCTGTCTCCGGAAGCCTGTGGGAAGAAAAAGCACCATTAGTCACCATGGTTCTGTTTCTTCTGGGGGCTCTCCTGGTAGGCATCGCCTCGCTGGGCAGGTTGTGGTGTTCCGTCTATATCGCCGGGTATAAGACCGACCACCTGGTAACACAGGGCCCGTATTCCATGTGCAGGAACCCTCTATACTTTTTCAGCTTTCTCGGAGCGCTGGGCGTTGGATTCGCTTCTGAAAATTTCCTCATCCCACTGCTTATTTTTATCGGATTTGTCACATATTATCCATTTGTCATCAAAAGCGAGGAAGCGGAACTGAGACAAGTGCATAAAGATGAATTTGAACGGTACTTCAAAAAAGTACCGAAATTTTTTCCCAGGATATCATATCTAATGGAACCGGAAGAATATGTCGTTAAACCAAAAGTTTTCAGAAATCACATGTTCAGCGCTTTATGGTTTGTATGGTTTTTGGGTATCCTCGAAATCATCGAGGGATTTCATGAATCAAACATCATTCCCACGCTATTTAAGATATACTAATCTGTTTTCATTGGCACCCCAACATAACCGTTGAAAACAAAACGGATAATTTTATCGTAACAGGTTGATATCGCCTTGTCAGCTTCTCATAGAAAAACGTATCACGGGTTACCGGGAGACATTTGGGCGCTTGGATTCGTCTCGATGTTTATGGATATTTCATCCGAGTTTGTCCATAGCCTCCTGCCGATATTCATGACCACCATTCTTGGCACATCCATTATTACAATCGGTATCATCGAGGGTGTTGCCGAAGGAGCCGCTGCGGTCACAAAGGTATTTTCGGGGGTGATCAGCGATTATTGCCGAAAACGCAAATTCATCGCTGTGGCCGGTTACACGCTGAGCGCCATAACAAAACCGATATTCCCGCTCGCGGCGACGACAGGATGGGTATTCGGAGCACGGTTTGTTGACCGTATCGGAAAAGGCATCCGTGGCGCACCGCGTGACGCACTGGTCGCGGACATCGCTCCACAACGGCTTCGGGGGGCGGCATACGGCCTTCGCCAGTCACTCGATTCGGTCGGCGCTTTCGTGGGGCCTCTTCTCGCCGTTATGTTTATGATCTGGTTCGCAAATGATATCAAGAGCGTTTTGTGGGTGGCGGTCGCACCGGCGTTTATTGCCGTTTTTCTACTGATCACAGCAGTCCATGAACCCAATCACCCGGAACATCCAGCCAAGCGCAAAGACTACTTGGCGCTGACTGATATCAAGCGCCTTTCCCTACGATACTGGCTCGTTGTCTTGCTTGGCGCTGTGTTAACCCTCGCCCGGTTCAGCGAAGCGTTTCTGATCCTTCGTGCCCGGGATGTCGGACTTGCCATTGGCTACGTGCCCGCGATCATGATCGTGATGAACATTGTCTACGCATTGTTTGCGTACCCAGCAGGAGCGGCGGCCGATCGAGTATCGGCGCGAACGCTCCTTATATTCGGACTCATGATACTCGTATCCGCCGATATCGTGTTGGCGGTTGCTGAGTTACCCTGGGTCACATTTCTCGGGGCTGCATTCTGGGGACTGCATATGGCGTTTACCCAGGGATTGCTATCGAAGCTCGTTGCCGATACCGCCCCGGTGGAGTTCCGCGGCACGGCCTTCGGAGTCTTCAATTTATCAAGCGGCATAGCACTCCTCCTTGCAAGCATCATTGCAGGTCTCCTGTGGAGTTCCTTTGGCGCTTCGTTCGCGTTCATCGTCGGAGGATCGTTCGCAGTTCTGGCAATGGTGGGATTGCTCTTCTACCGCCCTGAACTCATGGCAGGAGGAAGAACAAAGCAGTAAAATACGAGACCTGCCTTGTTACACCCAACCTCACACCTTGCACCTTGTTCCCAAAACAAGCTCCGAAGGAAACGACTCATTACCATTTGAAAGTCTCGACGGAAAATTTCTTGACATGACACTACCATGGAGTTAGTTGGTCAAAATGATTCATTGAAATGCAAGTATTATATTTGCTTGTGAAAGGCTGTACCCAAGGAGGGATTATGGTCTGATCATCAAAGCCCTGTTTCTCACAAAGAGAGATGGGGTTTTTGTATGTCTGCAAAGCAAGGGATGAAGACAAAAATGACTGATCCTCAGAGGGATAAATCCGAACGAAGCCGACGCATAAACCGCTTGTCCTGGACCCATAATCCAAACAATACTCCCCAGTGGATGGATTGGTGCATGTCATTTCGTTATTGCTCTTTTAAGCTAAGGATAATCATCATGTTTTAATTGAGTAAATTGGCTGCAATACCGAATAGCATACAGGAGCGGAAGAAATGGTCCAAAGGTCTCAAGAGGATTATGAAGAAGAAAATAATAAAAAAACCCGCTATTTCTAGCGGGTTTTAAACTATATTGAACCTTATCGGATTATGTTCTGGTGGCGGTGCAGGGAATTGAACCCCGGACACTACGGATATGAGCCGTATGCTCTAACCATCTGAGCTACACCGCCCCTGTGAAAAGGAGCCGTACTCCTACCCCATATTGACGGACGTGTCAAGGGGCTTGTTGAACATCTATATCATACGCCACGATCACGCTCCGCGACAGGGAAGATCCCAGTCCGACGGCAAGAACAACCTCATCTTTCCCATCGTTATCCATATCCTTTATCTGGTAATCGGCAACGTATCCCTGTATCGTCTGTGTCCTCCAATTCTCGGCCAGCCCGAGTCCGTCCCATCCGAGGTTATATATCTCGCTGCGCGTAAACATTCTGAAGTTCTTGAGTGTCCTTCCCGTGGGGGAGATATTTTTGATGATGAGGATCTCGCTTTGCCCGTCTTTGTTGATGTCACACGTGAGGATCCTCGTTTTGACGTACACGTTATCGGGGGCGCTGGCTTCGCCATACCCTTCCCTTCGTTCATCCCAATCGAAATTGATCAGATTGTTACTCCCCCCGTACACATCCTCGCTGGTCCATATCAGGTCCTCGCTTCCGCCGATCGTGTGAATCTGAGAGAGGAACTTCCTCGTCTTCCGATAGACGTGGAGCCGATCGTATTCCCCGAGGGCAACGATCCGTTCGGCGCCTGCGTCGAGCTTTGCCATTGTCAGTCCGAAGACTTCCACACCTTCGGGTATGGGCATCCGGTTACCCTCGCGATAGGTATCACCTCGCCAGACAATCTCGTGAATCGGATTCGCAAAGGGTTTGTCTTTTTGTATGACCGACATTGTCTGTCCCAACAATACGGGCCCCCCGTCCGTGTTGATAACCCTCATGAACCAGCTCAGATCGGACGCGATAGTCTCATATTTTCCATCCTGGAATTCCATGACGAACGATGAGACGCTGGCACTCGAAAAATTGGTCACGATAATCTCGTCAATACCGTTGTCGTTGATATCGGCAACATCAACCGCCAGGTACTGGTCGTAGGATTTTCCGGAGAAACTCTGGAGCAGCACAAAATTCGCTTCATTCTTTCGGTAGATCATGACGGTGTTGCCGTCGATTACGACAACCTCGTTCTTGCCGTCGCCGTCAACATCGCCAATGTCCATCCCTTTGAACGTCTTCGTATAGTGCTGGCTCATCCAGAATCCCTTATGCGCCAGCGGATTGGCGGACGTCATAAATGAGGGATTGATAACGGAGGTAAACGTGCCCTGTCTGGTTGCGATTACTTTCCTCTCACCGGGACCCCGCGGCGGTGCGGCGGAAGACCCGCTCACCCCGGCGGACGGCGGAGAACTGCCTGCCGCCACAGGCGGGGTCAGCCCCAGAACATGCGCCTGTATCTTGTTGGCAAAATCGGTGATCCGGGGGATGACCTCATCCATCCCCTGACTCTGTTCGAAGACGCCCAGAGGCGTTTTGTACGTCGATACATCGAGCAGTTTCGCATCGATGCTGATGCTGTTGCCGATCTTCGTTATACTCCCCCACACCGTGTAATCAAGGTTCATCCTTTTGCCGAGGCCGTAGACATCGGCAATGGTCGGCTCTTTATTCTCCAGTTTTTCGAGCGCTTCCTTGACTTCCTGTTTCGAGCTGACGCGAATTTTCTCGCTCGCGGAAAGGCGGGAGATCAGCATGTCCCATATTCCATCACGCACGTAGGTGATATTCTCGGAACTGTGAACGGAAAAAGGGAGAACCGCCACCTTCTTTACCGTGCCTTGACCCTGCTCAGCCCGGGCAGGCCCGGAAATCATGACACCCAGGATACAGAGAAACAACAAAAACCGCTTCATTCCACCCTCCTTTGCGTTTGGTTACACAAAACTCTTGAGGAGCCGCAGGTTTTCAAGATCGGAGGGGGTTTCTATAATCTTCGGGATACCCGCAAGAGAAGTGTCCCCCATAATCAGCCTGAACAGTCCCTCCCCGATCATCCCCGCCCCGATATTCTCGTGCCGGTCAACCCGGGACCCCATTTCCCTCTTCGAATCATTCAAATGCATAACCATCAGATTTTCTTTTCCTATTGTCCTATCAATCCTTGTGAAAAGGTCATGATAGCCTTCCCTCGTCCGGAGGTTGTATCCTGCCACAAATACATGGCACGTATCAAGACAAAACGCCAGGCGGGAATTTTCTTTCACCTGTTCCATAATACGGGCGATCTCTTCAAGGCTGCTCCCGAGGCAGGTTCCCTGTCCCGCTGTCGTTTCCAGAGCGATTTTAACCAAAGCGCCGGTTGTCTCAGCGTGTATCATGTCGAGGGCATCAACGACCCCGGCAATACCCCGCTCAACTCCCGCCCCTCTGTGATGCCCGGGGTGAAGAACCAGAAGATCGACACCAAGCTGTTCACACCGGCGGATTTCATGCACCATGGCATTGAGAGATTTCAGGTATATCTGTCTGTCGGGAGATGCCAGATTGATCAGATAGCAGGCATGGGAAATAACCGGGTCGATCCCCGTCCGTTTTCTTGTTTCACGGAACCGCGAGATCTCCGGCTTCTCAAGGATCCGTTCCTCCCACCGGCTTGCGCTCTTGGTAAAGATCTGAATGGTGGCGCACCCCAGCGAATCCCCTCTCAGGAGCGCCTTTTCGAGCCCCCCCGCAATAGACACATGCGCCCCCAGGAGGGGGACCGTATGCCCATCCATACCTGTCTCCTTAGGAGAACGCCGCCTCTTCCGGTGTATATGCGCGGTTCGGGACACTTACAATTTCGGAACAGCAAAATCAATGATGGTGGTAATGATGGACTGGTTGTAAAGACCGATCAGGAGAATTGCCGCGGCCACAACAAAGGTGGGGATCAGCATGCTCAAGGGCGCCTCACTCACCACCGATCTCTCGTCGTGAGAATGGGCACCCCCCGCTCCGGAGGCTCCGAAATCGTAATAGCCGGTCTCAATGATCCTGAAAAACAGAATGACATTCACCAGGCTGGAAAAAAGGAGAGCGCCTACGAATATCCAGTTTCCGGCCATGATGGAACCCTGGATCAGATACCACTTGCTGAAAAACCCGCATGTGGGAGGAACGCCGATAACCGACAGGGCGACAACGAGAAAGGCCGCCATGGTAAAGGGCATCTTCTTGAATATGGCATCAAAGGCCGTCAGTTCGTTGTTCTTCATCTTGTACGCGATGATTCCGGCCACGGCGAAGAGGCCGAGGGTCATGACGACATCATTCATGACATGCAAAATGGCCCCTCTTATCGCGACGGTGTTGGCAACCCCTACGCCCCCGACCATGTACCCGACCTCGGCAATCACAATATAACAGAGCATCCGCTTGAAATTTTTCTGGGCCAGGGCCATGATCGCCCCCATGAATATGGCTATAATCCCCGCGTACAGCAGGATCTTTGTCACGGGGAGAAGTTCTATGGAGAAATAGGGCCTGAAGAGAGTAAACATGACCCGCAGCATGATGTAGACGGCAACCTTCGTCATCAGCGGCGCTATCAGGGCTCCGGCTACGGAAGGGGCCTTGGTATAGGCATCGGGGAGCCACAGGTGCAGGGGGAAAAGGGCCATCTTGAGGGCGATACCAACCATGAAAAAGGCAAAGGCCACCAGGATCACCTTGGAGCCATACAGCCGGGGCAGGATCTCGGCCAGTTCGGCCAGGTTCAGGGAACCGGTAACCATGTAAAGGTACCCCACGCCGAGCAGATAGAAACAGGCTCCGACGGTCCCCAGAATCAGATACCGGAAGGCGGCCAGGGGGGCGCCATCCTCTCCTGTCGCAATCAGGGCATACCCCGCCAGGGACGCTATCTCGAGAAACACGTAGAGATTAAAGACGTCGCCCGTGATAACGATTCCGAGGAATCCCGTTACCTGGAGAAGATAGAGGGTGTAAAAAAAGATCGTCCTGTCGGGAAGTTCCGCTTCAAGGCTCCTTTTCGAATATATGGCCACCAACAGAGCAGATCCGGTTATCAGGACCAGCATCATGGCGTTCAGATGGTCGATAACATACTCGATTCCCCAGGGCGGGAGCCAGCCCCCGAGACGATAGTGGATAACCCCCTCGTGCATTACGGTGTTCAACACAACAACCGAGCAGAGGGTGGAACCCAGCAGAGCGAGGATGACCCACGGGTAGCACAACTCTCTTTTCAGCCAGCCGACCAGCGGTGTGGCAACGGCGGACATCAGGCATATAACAACGATCAGGACGGGAGCTTGTTCTACTATCATTTGATTGCCTTGAGGATCTCATCCTCTTCCAGAGTATGGTATTTTCGGTACATCATGATGGCGATGGCAAGAGCGACACCCAGCGTCGCGATGGAAACGACGATCGCCGTCAGCATCAGGACGTGGGGCAGGGGGTTCAGATACTGTGCGACATCTATCACATGCCCGCCGTGGGCATCCGCGTCGGTCAGAATCGGCAGAGTTGCTCCGCCTCTCTTGTAAGAGATGGAAACGAAAAAAAGGATGATCGCCGTCTGAAAGATATTCATCCCGATGATCTTTTTGATCAGGTTGTTCTTGGCTATCATGGCGTAGAAGCCGATCATCATGAGAGTAATGTAAATCCAGTAGTTGTATTTTGCTATGATGAAATCCATCGTGTGGAACTCCCTATCCTCTGGCTTCGTTCCTGCCGCCCCGTCTTCTCAGAAGGAGAATGCAGGCCATCCCGGCGGTGAATATAACCGTCGTCTCGCCCAGGGTGTCATACCCCCGGTAGTCGGCAAGAACCGAAGTAACGATGTTCGGCGTCGCCGTGTCTATTTCGGTATGCGTAATATAGTAAGGGGAAACATGGGTGCTGGCCGGCGAGTTGGGGTCGCCCCAGGCCGGCATGTCGATGGTGCCGTACATGAGAAACGCTCCCACAATAATGGATACGATCAGGCTCAGAGTTTTCAATCCCGTGTCCTCCTTGTCGTTTTCAGAACGGCGGCAACCAGGAGAATCGTTCCGATCCCCGCGCTGACCGACGCCTCTGTGAAAGCGACATCAACAGCGCCGAGCTGCGCCCACATAAGACACATGAAGAAACTGTATGCCCCGAGGATCATGACGGCGCTCAAAAGATCCCTCACAGTGATCGCCGCCACCGCGCAGATCACCACAAAAAGTTGCAGAATAATATCAAAGGGTATGTTCATCTTCTCTCTTCCCCTTTTACCCACGGTTTCAGGCCGCGCCGTATACCGGCACGGGAAATGGCGTGCGTCGCCGTCGGCTGTGCCAGAAACATGAAAACGGCAATAACCACGATCTTCAGGGCCGTGAGCGAGAATCCCTCATACAAAGCAAAGCCGATGAGACACAGAAAGACTGCCAGGGTGTCTCCCTTCCCCGTGGCGTGAAGCCGGGTGAAGAAATCAGGGAAGCGCAGGAGCCCGATCGTCGCTGTCGTGAAGAAAAACAGGCCTCCGAGAATACAGATTATCGCAAGGCCGACCAGTATATATGTCATCCGTCTACCGTTCCATTTCCAGGTATTTTGCCGCGGCTATGCAGCCGATGAAATTCAGGAGCGCATACACCATGCTGATATCAATAAACATCTCGACGCGGTTGTACACATACCCGATGATAAGCAGTATTATGAGCGTCTTGGTGCCAACAGCGGAGATAGCGGCGATCCGGTTGAATACCCCCGGACCGAATATAGCCCGGTACAGCACCAGAAAAACCAGGGCGCATAAACCCATACCGACTGCAACAAAAAATATATTCATATGCAATACCTAACCTGCGTGGTCTATCGTTCGCCTTCCGCTCTGTCTTCCCGCCTCTGATCCTCGGGCAGAATGCCGCCTGTCGATATATCGAAAAAGATTGAGTACATGATCGCCATGACCGTGAATCCGACACCCAGCTCAACCCCCAGAATTCCCAGAGACCGCGCATGAGGCGCGTCAACGCCCAGGATGACGGACAACTGGCTGTAGTCAAGGTAGTTTCCCCCGAGAAGGAGACAGATAAGACCGATCCCCGCATATATGAGGACACCCAGGCTGCCGAGGAAGATGAGAGCGCCTTCGGGCAACCTTCTCTTGAGCTCGTCATACCCATGGGTGATCAGGAGCAGAGCCATGCTCGCGCCCAGGATAACCCCCCCTTGAAAGCCTCCTCCCGGACTGTAGTGGCCGTGCATGATCACGTACAGGGCGTATAACTGCAGGAAGGGTACAAAGATCCTCGCAATGGTCTTTATGATGATGTCATCGCTTTTGCCGATCATTTACATGCCTCTTTTCAACTCAGCGAATATGCGGGATACATCCAGGACATCCTGGATGTATATGTGGTCAGCCTCCATAAAGATATGGGCCACCCGATCCTCCATCTCTCCCGTATCCAGGCTGGCCGCTATCTTCCGGTCGAGAGCATGGACCATGAATTCCCGATCGGCGATATCAATCGTGACGGTACCGGGCGTGAGAGTTATGGAGTTTGCCAGCATGACCCACGAGATATCGCTTTCCAGCTTTGTCCTGAACTTCATAATCTGCGGATCGATGGGCATCTTCGGCGACAGGGCAAGATAGGCGACGTAAAAATTCGAGGTTATTATTTCACGAAGGAGCCAAGGGACGTAGGCCAGAAATCTCCGGGCGATGACGCGACCGTCTCCTACCCTCACATTGGCAAAAAGGAGATCATGGCTGAGATAGGCCACGATGAGGGAGCATATGACACCGAGAGAGAGATGAAAGGCGTCAAACTTGCCGGACAGGAGCGCCCAGAACACCATAAGCATGACAAAGGTGATAACAAATCCCTGAACACCCGACCGTGCTTCATGAGCGCCCTTCAGGATGGTCTGGAGCTTCTTTTCTTCCATCCACCGTGTTTCGGATGTCAGTCTCGTGGCCGTATCAAGGAGGCCGACGGCCTGCGTCTTGGCATTCTCCAGGATACGGAAGGCATCATCCGCCGCATGGATAAACAGTGTTACTTCCATCGCATCAATCACCCTCGGCTGCGTAGGGTATAAAAAATACCGGCACAGCCGCGTTTTTTACCACCGTATGAATGGTACTTCTTTTGAATATTCGCTTCATCAGAGATCGTTGGGTGTCCGATCCCACGACAATAACGCTCCCCCGGTAATCTTTCGATGCCGTTACGATTTCTTCAGCCACATCCCCGGCATAGATGTGGGCTTCCGTGTTGATACCTTCATCCAGGCAGATCCGTCGGGTACGCTGCAACCGATCTTTCAACTCCCGCATAGCGCCTTGCAGGAAGACCAATCCGCCGTAGAAGAAGATCAGCGTGCCGAGAATGGGAGGAATCCAGGTCGAGCCTGGAAACTCCGGTGCATTGTAACCCAGGAGGTTCTGGATATGCGCTGACCAGAAGACCACAGGAAAAGTGAGGATCAGGGAAATCCAGAACCGGTCCCGGAACATCTGGGGAGTGTGACCCTCGTGCCGGTCGTGGCCCTTTTGATGGGCGGCCAGCCGATCGTGTCCTTCACGCGCTCCGTGACCAGCAGCGGACTGATCGCCCTCGTGGCCGTGATGGTTGGCCCGGTGGCCGCTCACATTGTAGATACGCGGCGGGTGACAGGTGCATTTAGGAACAGGTGAAGCACTGCGTCCACCCGCAAGATCTCCCGAAGGTTCGGTCATGGCCCCTTTACCGGCGCAGGTCCCCGCGAACGAACGGGGTGAAACCTAGCAGAGCCGCAATCTGACGCGCGCGAGTTCCGCGACCGGAGTTGTCGCGAGCCCAGACGCCTGACACCCGCACTTGGCAACTAGGAACGCACACCATGACCTCCATGAGAAGGCCTCTTCCGTCAAGAGCCATATTCGAATCGGCGGACGCCCTCCCGGCGTCGGCGAATCAGGTTCGTTTGATCCCTGCCCGGCTTACGGCCCAGTCCTGATCGTCCCCCAGACGTCCAGGGCATCGAGGGTGAGGCGCTTGTCCGAGGCGTTACTTGAGCTGCGGACGATCTCAACCATGTGGTTGCCCTCGGGGAGGCTGCCGGAAGACCAGGCGTTCACCCGGTAAGTGGATTCCGGGGCGACCAGGTCGACCGTTGCCTTCTTCACTCCGTCGAGGTAGACGTCGGCCACCCCGGTGGTGAGGCCCTTCACTGCCGTCCAGTCCAGACGGGTGCCACGGAAGTAGACGGTGGCCAAGGCGCCGGGCGTCGACGACCTTGCGTAGCTGCCCCAGGAGGCAAGGGTCTGGGCGACACTATCCCAGGACCCGGTGTAGTGCAATCGCGGGTCGGACTGCTCCCGGCGGCGACACTGGCCGAAATCGTCGGCGGTTACGGTAAGCCTGTCGCAGTGGACCCCGCCGATCCAGAGGCTCCTCACGTCCTGACGCATCTGGGCAACGGGGTGCCAGCCTTGGGGTTGAGGCCAGGCGTTCGATTGACAGAAGTAGGTGGCAAGGCCCTGCTTGTAGATCCAGTCGATGGTTATGTAGTTGCCATAGACACCCACTTGAGAGACGGGCACCACCGAGACGATACCCCGGAAGTAAGCATCTATCTCATTGCCATCCGAGGCGGGGAAGTCGACCGTGTAGTAGACAGGCGTGGTAGTCGGAACCCCGAGTCTCTCGAGGGCGCGCACCGCTTCTTGGGCATCCGCCACCCCTTGTGCAAAGCCGTTACGAGCCGAGAAGTGGTTGTCGGAGTCCTCGAACCAGAAGAAGTAGTCCACTCCGGCGGCGGTCGCCCCCTGGAGTTCCGCCTTGGTCACCTGCCGCCACGTGGCCCCCTTCCACGGCAGATAGCGCCCGATGAAATCGCGGCCGGCGGCTTTCAGCTCGCGGAAAAAGGTCGGCCAGTCAACGTTAGTCATGGAATAGTCCACGCCGTAGCGCCTGTCACCCGTCAGCACCTCCGCCACCTCTCCCCTCGTAGCGGGGGCGAAGAAGTCGAATCTCGGCCCCATGTCCTGCAGGCCGTCCAGCAGTCCGGCGTAGGCTGCTTTCCTGGCCGAGGGGTAGTGAGTAGGATCGAACTTGCCAAAGGACGGTGCATAGTTAGAAGGAGGCGCGGCCAGGTCGGTCGCCCGGGCTACCATGGTCATGAGCTGGGCCCGCGTCACCTTGCCATTAGGGTCAAAGGTTGAGGTTGTCGTGCCCGTGGTTATGCCGGCCGCGGCGCAAACGGCCACGTATTTGTCCGGGTAGAAGGGATCGCCTGGACTCAACCCCTGGCCAACGTCGCTGAACGGGCAGGTCTCGCCCCCGCTAACCGTCAGTCCCAGAGTCTTCACGATCACCTTGGCGAACTGCTGCCGACTCATCGGACTGTTCGGCTGAAAGGTCTCGTCTCCGAACCCGCTGATGATGCCTCGAGTCTTCAGGTCCATGATGGCCGGCGAGTAAGGATGGGTGTCGGGGACATCCGAGAAGGATGGAGCTGCCAAGGCAGACGGAGTGAAGAGCAGAAAAAGGATCAGAACGGAGACGAAAAGGAAAGCGACACAAGACCGGCTCCTCGTAGGTAACCGCATAGCTCGCCTCCAGCAAGTCTGCTCTCCTTGACATGCCCAGACTACGCCGTGGTCGATGAGCTTGTCAAAACGGTCGGGCAGGGAGAGAGAATGAGGCTGACACCAGAGGGTCTCCTCGCGGATGCACCCCGCAACCTGCTGGAGCGTGCCAACCTACGCTCGCCCAGGATCACTCAAAGCCTCCAGGAGGCAACGGAACACCATGAACGGGTGGTGACGGCGACTCAATCTGGTCAGCCCAGGCTAGTCTCTGCCCGCAAGAAAGCAGTGACCGCAGCGTAGGGCGAAAG
>ENA-OSEO01005372-OSEO01005372.1-sediment-metagenome-genome-assembly--contig:-NODE-5372-length-12386-cov-3.288732_pt1 | contig 12386 bp, 11 predicted proteins | sample MGYA00237883_ERZ534232 | MGnify/ENA metagenome assembly ERZ534232
CATTTCGTTCCCTGCTGTCTCAGATGCGGGATCCCGACGTTCGGCGAGGTTTGGCGCTCACCATGCGGTTGATGCGCGTCATCGGCGCGCAGGCGGGGGCCGCTGGGGCGGTCGGCGCTGCGCAGGGCGAAGCCGGGCGTGAGTCGGCGCCCAAGAGCGGCTAGCTGGTTATCGGGAGAAACCCTCAAATGAGGAGGAAGAGCATATGCCGTCCCGGGTGATTGCAGGCAAAGAAGTGCAGGTCAACGACGAGGGGTACTTGACGATTCCTGCCGAGTGGAACAAGGACATCGCCGCGGAGATCGCCCGCGAAGAAGGTCTGAGCGAGTTGACCGACGCTCACTGGCGGGTCATCGATTTCTGCCGATCCCAAGCGGACCGACTCAACGGCAAGTCTCCGACCTTGCGGCAGATAACCACGGGGACCGGTATCTCCACCAAGGAGCTATTCACGCTGTTCCCGAAGGGGCCGGCGAAGAAGGTCGCCCGCATCGCGGGTCTGGGCAAGCCTGAAGGTTGCGTGTAAGCGGATATGTACCTCGGATCCTGATGCGGCCGGTTCTACAGGGGGAGGATCACAATGCCTGACGACGATCGCAAGATCGCATTCATCTGCTCCAAGGGGACTCTGGACATGGCGTATCCCGCGCTGGTCATGGGCTGGGCCGCGCTGGGAAACGGCATCGACGTGACCATGTTCTTCACCTTCTGGGGCATGGACATCATCAACAAAGAGCGAATCGATCATCTTGAGTTGGCACCGGTGGCCAATACCAGCATGAAGATGGGCATGATGGGCGTTCCGGGCAATTTGGGCATCCCGAACCTGATGGGTGTCCTGCCCGGCATGACGGCTTTTGCCACCAGCATGATGAGGAAGAAGATTGCCGACGTCGACGCGCCTCCGGTCCGCGAGTACCTGCAAATGCTGGTGGACGGCGGCGCCAAGCTCTATGCGTGCAAGATGTCCGTGGACATGATGGGGCTGAAGAAAGAAGACTTCGTCGATGGGGTGCTCGATATAGTGACGGCTGCCGATTTCATCGACATGACCGAGAATGCCCAGATAATCTTCATTTAGGTCGGGTGGGGCCGGCCGGCCGTTCCGGCCGTGGCCGGCTGCACGCCGTGGAGCGTGGTGCTCGCTGCCGTGACTCTGGAGTCGGCGCTGTCGCGGCCGGCCCGGATGTTAGCCGACTCGCTCCAAATGGGGCAGGCCGTCGCGGGTAGTCGCGTTGAATACGCCCGTCCACGTCCAGCCGATCTTGTCCCAAGGGCGATAGTCGAGGTCGGGCGAGCTCACCTCTCGGAGGGCAAGTTCCACCAAGCCCCCGCGTTCGAAAAGGCTCTCGGGCAGGCGCCAAGCCACACGGGAGCCGGGATAGATGCCGGCGCGGGCGAGATATGTGAATTCCCCGAGCCACCGGGCCCCAATAAGCACCGCGTTTGGTTGAGCGTCGAGGGTCATACAGAGCATGGCATCGACCCAAGGCACCTTTGCTTCCTTCAGTTCCGGCTCGCTTTCGCACGAGGTCAACTTCTTCTCCCTTTCTCAAGTGCGGTATACGACCGCGAGACAGTGTTACCGAGTATTCCCCGCTTCGCCAATTCGTCACTCACCACGCCTACCCTCCTGGTTTGTGCTTGACACGCGGGGCCAGGCCGCGAACAATACATGCAAGAATGTGGTCCGATCGGCTATTGCATCACCGGAGTGAGGAATCCCATGAACCTGCAGTATCTCGCATTGACAGTGGAAGACGGCGTGGCGACCGTCCTTCTCAATCGCCAGGAAAAGGGCAATGCGCTCTCGCCCGAGGTGCTGAGCGAACTGGGCGACCTTTTCTTGGAATTGGACACGCGGACCGATGTGTCGGTGATCATCCTGACCGGCGGCGAGAGAATCTTCTCCGCCGGATTCGACCTCGACTTCTTGCGCACGGTGGAAAAGGGTGCGAATGAAGCTTTCACGGCCTTGTTCCATCGCGCATACAGGTCGATCATGTTCTGCAGCCAGCCGGTTATCGCGGCCATCGGCGGAGCCGCCGTGGCGGGTGGTTTCGACCTCACCTTGATGTGCGATATCCGCTACGCGTCCGAGCGGGCCAGGTTCAGCCAGCGAGAACTGGTTCTCTCGTTGACTCCCATCCTCGATCCGCTGTGGCGGATTATTGGGCTGGGGAATGCCCGGGAGTGGGCGCTTACCGCCAAGATGATCGATGTCCAGGAAGCATTCCGAGTCGGTTACGTGAGCCGTGTCTTCCCAGAGGGCACAGTGGTGGAAGAAGTGACCGCGATAGCAAAGGAGATGGCCTCCTACGATCGCACGTGCTTGGTTGAGACCAAGAAGCTCTCTGTCGAGCTTCTTCAGAGCAGTCTCGACGGGTCGATGAAGATCCAGGAATGGCTCTTTCGCAGCTACGTTGGCTCGGAGGACAACCATACGCGTATCGACGCACTTCTGGAGAAGATCCGCGCTGGGAAGAAGAAGTAGATGATAGCCACGCGGATAACCGAGCTATTCGGGGTCAAGCATCCCATTGTCCTCGCGGGGGCGAACTGGCTCACGGAGCCGAACTTGGTGGCCGCGGTCTCCAATGCTGGCGGACTCGGCCTCCTTGCCACGGCGCAGTACACGCCCGAAGAGACCCGCAGGAAGATCCAAGCCGTCCGGGCAGCGACAGACAAGCCGTTCGGCATAAACCAGTTCCTCGTGGGTCCCGGGGCCAAGGAGAACATCAAGATCGCCATCGAGGAGCGCGTGCCGGTCATCAACTACTCTTTGGGCAAGCCCTGGTTCATCAAGGACGTCCATGAGTATGGAGGCAAGGTCATCGGGACGATTGCCCTTTCCAAGCACGCCCTCAAGGCCGTCGAGCTCGGGTGCGACGCTCTGGTGGTGACGGGGCATGAAGCCGCGGCGCACGGCGCCGATGCGACCAGCCTGGTCCTCATCCCCATTGTGGCGGCGGCCGTGAACGTGCCGCTCATAGCCGCGGGTGGCTTCTTCGACGGTCGCGGGCTGGCCGCCGCCCTCGTTCTCGGTGCCGATGCCATTTCGATGGGGACGAGGTTCATGGTCACCAAGGAATCTCGGCTTCACCGCACCTTCAAAGACCTCGCGATCAAGGCCGGCGAAGAAGACACGCTCTGCAGCACCAACTTCGACGGGATGCCCGGCCGGGCGCTCAAGAACAAGCCGGCCGAGAGGCTGGCGCGCTCTGGCTTCCCCTTTTTCGAGTCGATGCAGGCAGCACTTCAAGTCAAGAATATCCTCGGCCTGTCGACGACGCAGTTCGTTCGCTTGAGCATCTCCATGTTGGCTGCGCACGAGGATTCACGCGGCCTCTTCATGCAGGCACGCCAAGCCGTCGGTGCGAGACGGCACTTGCTCAGCATTGAGCAGGGAGACACCGAGAGGGGGATCCTGTTTGCTGGGCAGAGCTTGGGAGGCATCCATGATGAGCCCAGCTGCCAGGAGTTGATCGAGCGGGTAGTGGCGGAGGCGGAACAGGCCCTTACAAAGACACTCACGCTGGTAACCTAGACCTTACGTCAGAAGGGAAGCGATATGCAGTACCGCCCATTTGGCAAGACCGGGGAGCTGGTTTCGGCCCTGGGTTTTGGCTGCATGCGATTGCCGACCCTTGACGGGCGGCCGGAGCAGGTCGACAGGCCGAAGGCCGAGGAGATGTTCCATTACGCGGTCGACCACGGGGTCAACTTCTTCGACACCGCGTATACCTATCACACCACGGGCTTCACGGTGCCTGGGAGTTCCGAGCCATTTCTCGGCGACATGCTCGCGAACGGGCTCCGGGACCGCGTGCTCCTCTCGACCAAGCTCCCGCCCTGGGCTCTAGAAAAGCCTGAAGACATGGAGCGCATCCTGAACCATCAATTGGAGCGCCTGCGGACCGACCACATCGACTGCTACCTGCTGCACGGGCTGGGAAAGACTTCTTGGGCCAAGTTTCTCGAATTCGGGGCGCTCCCATTCCTCGACCGGGCTATCGCGGAAGGCAAGATCCGTTACGCGGGCTTCTCGTTCCACGACGACTTGCCGGTTTTTGAGTCAATCCTTGCCGGATACGACTGGTCCTTCTGTCTCCTGCAGTACAACTACATGGACGTCGACTACCAGCAAGGTGGGCGCGGCCTCCGTCTCGCTGCCGATCGCGGCTTGGGCGTCATGGTGATGGAGCCGCTCAAGGGCGGCAAGCTCGCGCAACGCATCCCCGAACCCGTGCGGAAACTATGGGGCGAGGCGCCAATACGGCGTGAGCCGGTTGAATGGGCTCTCCGTTTCGTCTGGGACGACCCCGGGGTGGGTGTCGTTCTGAGTGGCATGAGCGATATCGAGCAGATGAAGAAGAACGTCGAATTGGCCGATCAGGCGGAATCCGGGGTTATCACGCCCGAGGAGATGGACGTGATCTCCCGCGTGAGAGAGGAATACATCGCGGCCACCAAGGTCGATTGCACGCGCTGCAAGTACTGCATGCCTTGCCCGGCCGGCATAGACATACCACTCGTCTTGGGGTGTCTCAACGACAGCGCCTGCTACGGTGACGCCGCCGCCGAGGCGGGAGTCTACGGCTTCTATGTAACCAGCGGCACCACGGCCAAGGCGTCTGACTGCACCGAGTGTGGCCAATGCGAGGACTTGTGTCCGCAGCATCTCCCGATTCGCGATTCTCTCAAGGAAGCCGCGGCACTGTTCGACGCTCCACCCCAGGAAGCGTAGCGGTTGATCCGTAGCTAGGCGTTCGCGCTCGGTCTCCGCGCTGATTCCGACTACGAGCCAGACGCATGGTCACGGCGAATGCATATTTTGCGGCTGCGCTGACAGGTGTCCTCGCACTTGAGGCAGTATCGACGGGGGTCGAGGTCCTCAACCTCCGCCGACTCCGACCGGAGTTGCCCGCCGATTTCGCTGAGGTCTACGAGGCGGAAACCTATGCCACTTCGCAACGGTACATGCGCGCGAAGACCAGGTTCGGTTTTGTGACAGCGGGCTTTGACCTGGCCCTTCTTCTCGTGTTCTGGTTGGTCGGAGGCTTCGGGTGGTTCGATGGCGTCCTGAGACAACTAGGAATCGGGCCAGTCTTCACGGGGCTTCTCTTTCTGCTTGCGCTCCTCGCGGCCCGGGGGATTCTCGAGCTGCCCTTCGGCGTGTACAGCATCTTCGTCATCGAGGAGCGGTTTGGCTTCAACAAGACAACTCCGCGCACGTTCATTCTGGATGTCCTAAAAAGCGCTCTCGTGTCGGCGGCGTTTGGGGTTCCTTTGTTGGCCGGATTCCTGGCCGTGTTTCAATACTTGGGATGGTATGCGTGGATCGTTGCCTGGGTGGCGGCCGGAATGGTCACCATCATTCTGCAGCTGCTACTGCCGACCTTTGTTCTGCCGCTCTTCAACAAGTTCAGCCCGCTTGCCGACGGCGAGCTTCGCTCCGCCATCTTCTCCTACGCCGCGAGGGTGCACTTCCCCCTCAAGGCCGTCTATGTCATCGATGCTTCTCGGCGGTCCACCAAGGGAAACGCCTACTTCACGGGCTTCGGCAACAGCAAGCGCGTCGCATTGTTCGATACCATTGTCGAGCGACATTCAGTGGCGGAGCTTGTGGCCATCCTCGCTCATGAGATCGGCCACTACAAGAAGCGGCACATACTAATGGGCACTGTCGTCGGCGTCATCGAGATGGGGCTGTTTCTGGGACTATTCTCGGTCTTGTCGGTGGAGCGGGGTTTATTCGAGGCTTTTGGCGTGCCGCAGACATCGGTCTACACAGGGATTGTCTTTGTGGCTGTGCTCTTGCGGCCGCTCCAGTTCTTCCTCTCCATAGGGGATGCCGCCCTATCACGACACAACGAAAGGCAGGCCGACTCGTTCGCCGCGGGCACGACGGACGGCGGCGGTGCGTTGGCAGCGGGTCTCGCCCGGCTGTCCAAAGACAGCCTATCCAGCCTGACGCCTCATCCCCTGTACGTGCTTCTCAACTACTCGCACCCACCGGTTCTCGAGCGGGTCCGTAGACTGGGCCGCCACCCCAATGCACTGGCGCATCCTGACTCGGAGCATCCGAGAGCCTGAGGATCGGGGCGAGATAATCGCGGCGGGGTTCAGGCGCAGGCAGGCCGATGACGGGCACCGGCACGAGTTCATGGTGGCCGAGTATAGGCGCGTGAGATAGACGCCGGGCCGACGTCACTCACCGTCGGCCCGGCGCGCGGCTACGCGCGCACTTTCCCGTCGAGCATGTGGATCACCCGGTGACAGGTATCCGCTACTCCCGGGTCGTGCGTGACCAAAACAAGGGTTGTGCCGGTGTCTCGGTTGATCTGGTGCATCATCCCGACGATCTCCTGGGAACTCGCTGAGTCCAGGTTGCCGGTAGGTTCGTCGCCGAAGATGACTTTGGGGCTGTTCACGAGCGCGCGGGCGATCGCCACGCGTTGTTGCTGACCCCCTGAAAGTTCAGAGGGACGATGGCGGTGCCGGTCCGCGAGACCTACGTGCGCGAGGGCGTCCATTGCCGAGTCCCGGGCTGCCCGCTTGCCTTTGCCCGCGTATTGACCTGCCAACGCCACATTCTCAAGAGCAGTCAAGCTCGGCACGAGGTTGAAGGTCTGGAAGATGAATCCCACCTCAGTGCGCCGGAGGTCGGTCAGGCCACCGCCGTTCAAGCCGTCCACCCGGCGTCCGCCCAGCCAGACTTCGCCGGAGTTCAAAGAATCGAGACAGCCAAGAATGTGGAGAAGTGTGGATTTGCCGGAGCCGGAGGGGCCCATGATGCCGACTATCTCGCCCTCCGTCACTTCGACGTTGGCTCCCTGAAGTGCATCCACATAATTGTCCTTGCTCATGACGTAGCGCTTGTGAACGTCTATTGCCTTGATGAGCACGTCCATCTCATTGTTCTCCAAGTCCTTATTCATATCGAAGGGCAGCGACGGGCTTCATGCGGGCCGCATGAAGCGATGGGTACAGGCCGCTGATCAGTCCTAGAAGGATGGCAAACGCAACGGATCCGATCGCAAGCCGGGGCGTAACGAGAAAGAGGTTGAGATTCGAAGCGGCCAGAGCCATATTCGCGAAAAGGGCTGCGATCCAACCTAGAGCCAGGCCGGTGGCGCCGCCGATGAACCCGATGACCCCGGCCTCCGCCAGGAACTGACGCACGATCTGTCCATCTGAAGCACCAATCGCCTTACGGATGCCGATCTCTCGCGTGCGCTCGCTCACCGACATCGTCATTGTATTGATGACCGAAAGCCCGCCCACGATCAGCGAGATGATCGCGATTCCATAGAGGATCGCGTTAAGGATCTTGGTGCTGCTGGCAATCTGCTCCTGGAACGCGCTCGGGCCCGTGGCCTCTACGCCGCTGACGGTCTGGGTTATGAGGGAGGCCAATTCCTCGGGATCGGTGCCCTCGGTAGGGTAGACCACAAAGGAGGTCGCCAAGTCGTCCTGATTCACCTGGTCTCGGATCATCTCCGGCAGGTCCTGCACAAAGAGTCGCTGTGCGTCTGGGAGGGTCATCCATACGGAGCTGTCCGGGGCGGTCAAGGTCTTTTCCAGGATCCCGGCCACCCCGAACTGCTCGCCCCTGATGGTGACGGTACCGCCGACTTTCGCGCCCAGTCTGTCGACCAGGTCCGACCCAATTACGACGGAGCCAATATCGTCGGCCGTCAGGTCGCGGCCGTCGCTGAATGTGGTCTCGAAACTCTCCAACTCGATGCCGCGCATGTCACTGCCGGCGATGATCGACGGCATGCCAAACGAGGCGCCCGCTTCAGTCTCGAGAAGCATGCTGATCTGGCCCGAAGCCTCAGCCACGCCCGGCACCTTTCTCACCTCCTCGAGCTTGCTGAGGGACAGAGGACCCACGGAAAACATTCCGCTTCCCGGGGCCGCCACCGTCACCTTGTCTGAGTAGTATCGCGTGCCTCCGGCAACGAGCAGGTTGATCTTCTCGGCCATGCTTCCCATCACTACCAGGGACAGCACTCCGATGGTGATGCCAAAGATTGTCAAGAACACACGGAGCTTTCGCCGAAACACGTTCCGCAGGATCTGCATGCAATCACCCCTGTCGCGCACACAACCACACTTGGCTTGGATACACCCCTCGCCTGTGCAGGATACCGGGAATGGGCATGCTTGTCTCGGGCTGAAACGAAGAAGAACAGAACGATTAACGTTCAGTGACTACAGAACCCCGCTCGGGTCCCAGTCTAGGTGCACGCCTCGATCAAGCGAGTCCAATTGCTGCATGTCCTCGTCGGTAAGAGAGAAGTCGAAGACCCGGATGTTCTCCTCGATGTGGTTCCGTTGCACCGATCTGGGGATGGGGATGAATCCATGCTGAACGTGCCAGCGCAGGACCACCTGGGCGGGAGTATGCCCGCGCCTCCTGGCCACGTGCTCGATCACCGGATGATGGAGATGCAGGGCTTTGGTGAGGGGACTGTAGGACTCGATCTGAATACCGTGACCGACGCAGAACGAAAGCAGGCCACCTGGATGGAGGAACGGATGCAGTTCTATCTGGTTGACGGCGGGTACGACCTGCCCGTGTTCCAGGATCTCCTCCAGGTGTCGAACCGTGTAGTTGCTGACGCCAATAGCCCGGCATTTGCCTTGAGCGAGGATCTCTTCCATGGCCTTCCAGGTTTCGATGCGCGAGGTGCCTCCCGGCCAGTGGATGAGGTAGAGGTCAATGTAGTCAATGTCGAGGTTGGCAAGGCTGGTGAGAAACCCTTGGTGAGTGCCGCGACGGCCGTGATCCTCGCTCTCGAGCTTCGTTGTGACGAAGATCTCTTCCCGGTCGAGCCCGGAATCCCGCACTGCTTGGCCCACTTCGGGCTCGTTCCAGTAAGCGAGCGAGGTGTCGATCAACCTGTATCCGGCCCCCAGCGCCCACAACACGGCCTGGCGGGCCCTCGCGGCTGGTACCTGCCAGGTGCCGAAGCCGATCCTCGGCATTTCGATCCCATTGTTCAGAGTGAGCGTGCTTGTGGGCATGGCTTGATTGTTGCCACGGTGTGGTGGGGGCAAACGTGCCGCAGGAAGCGATGACGGACCTGCGCCGCCCAAGGAACCATCGTAGGCAAACGAAGCAGGCATCGTGGCTTCGGGGGCTCGGGGTGCTACTCCTTTGTCACCGTCCAGGTACCGGTGACGCTGAATCCCGTTCCACCGGCGTCGAGAGTGCCTGCGATCACGAGTGTTTCACCCTCCTTGCGTAGCGTTCCACTCATGCGCGAACCTGCCGCCGAAGACTGGTCGAGCTGGAAGATGAGCGTCTCGCCATCAAAGGTGAAGGGGAATGTCTGCGGATCGTTGGTGTACGTTACCTCGACCTCCTCGTTCTCGGCGGCCAACTCGGCGGCCAGGGCCGACATGTCGATGAGAGTGACGGTGGTGCCGTTCCCTATCTCGTCAACTGTGATGTCCATGGTCATGGGAAGCGGCCGCCCTTGCAGCTTGGCGAGCAGTTCGCCTACTAGCGCCAGAGAGCAACCCTCTTCTGCGCTGGACGGGGCCGTGTTTTCGTCGATTGCGAATGATCCGAAGGTGAAAGTGCCGCTCCAGCGGCCATTGAGATCGAGTTCCTCGATGGTCAGCGTGGCGCAACCCCCGGTATCCGAGCGGACTACCCTGATAGTTGGTGTGTTCCCCTCCTTAGGGGATACCGTCCACGTGACTTCACCCGGAGCGTCGAGGTGCTGGCTCGTGTCGCCGGTGATCGCGCCTTCGCCGGTCATGGTTATCTTTAGGTCTGTGCCGCTGCCGCCGACCCTTGTCACCGACGCTGTCACCGTGTAATCCGCGGGGCCGCCGTCGGCGACCAGGCTCACGGACGCGAGTTCCAGGAGATCTTCACGGTTGAGTTCGTTCCCGGGACCTCGGAGTTGATTGATGACTTCGAGGACGGCATTGTCCACCCGCAGCACTTTGCCGCCCACGTCGGCGGGAACCGCCACTGTCGTCCCATCCTCCTGCTCGACCTCCACTGCGGCCGTCCGCACAAGAATATCCTTGATCTCCTGCGCGGTCAGCTTGGGATTGATCGACTTGAGCAGGGCGGCGGCCGCTGTCACCTGGGGGGTGGCGAAGCTGGTTCCGTCATTAAGCACAGGCTTACCGTCGGGATCGAGGCCGGTGGGAACACCCGAACCGCAGGCGGAGATGCTGACCTCCCCATCGCCGGTCGCGTAATTCGATCCGCTGGACAGATCTTCGGTGAAGTCTTCCAGCGTCCATTCAGCGGGGATAGTACCTGCCGCCTTGCGGGTTTCGTAGACCTTCTGGAGGGTCGCCTGGTCATACCAGTCGGCGGCAGTGGCGCGGTCTCCAGTCTGATCGAGGGCGCCCACGGTCATGACGTTGGGGAGCTTGAAACCGCCCGGTCCGTAGTTGGCCCCGTCAAGAGCACCGTTCTCATTGCCTGCCGCTGCTACGAAAAGAACCTCCGGATGGTCCAGTTGCATCCTCTCGAAGAAGCGCTTGTACGCCTGCGCCCGCCAGGCGTTGTTGGCGCTTGGCTCAGCCGGGCCGATCGACAGGTTGATGACGGTGGCTCCAGCCTCAACCTGCTTCTGCATCTCCACGAGGGCGCGCACGTAGAATCCCTGATACTGAGTGGGGTCATTCAAGTCGGGGTTTGCGCTCTGGTAGGCCCAAGACCCCTGAGTCGTATTGCTCAGGGTCATCGTGAGCTTGTCCTGAAGAACGCCCGCGACGCCGGTGGCGCCGCTGCCCGGGTCGGCACCTATGATGTGGGCCACTTGTGTGCCGTGCGAGAGGCCCCCGCTGTCGGGTGCGGCCTGACCGGTGGTGTCCTTGGGAGACAGACCTCTGACCTTGGCCTTACCGGAAGGGTACTTCCCGTTCTGGTCGGGGAAGTTGAGTTCGGGAGTGAAGTCGTGGCCCGACTGCGTGTACACTGAACTGTCGACTATCCCGACGTGCGCGTCGTTGAGCTGTATCCCGCTGGCCCTGAGGACGTCCCACGCTTCCTGCATGCCGATCATTTCGTAGGCGGCCGCGTTGGTTCCCGTCTCGTACATAGGGTCGCGGAGTGGCGAGCACTTCTTGCCTTCCTTCGGGGCTTTGACGACGTCGACCCCGTTGGGAAAGGCGGAGTCAACTCCAGGGACGGTGGCGGCCTTCTGGACGGCAGTCTCTAGGTCGGCAGCCGTGGTGCCGGACGTCTCGATCTGGTAGAGGCCGATGTACTCCATCTCACCCACCACGCGGCCACTCACGGCAACCGCCACGGCTTCGGCCTCCTCGCGGGCGCTTCCCTCGGCCATGAGTACCAGGATCTGGTTCGCGGGAGCGGGGCCGTATTGCTCGGTCTCGACGACCGCTGCGGGATCGGCGTCGACTATCTGCGCCTTGCCAAGGCCCTCTTGGGTGGTAACAGTCGTGGGCTCGTCGCTGGTCGACGTGCTGACAGCCGCTTCCTTGGCCGCCTCGCCGTCGCTTCCGTCCCGAAGCGCGAGAAACGCGCCAAGACCCGATCCCACGAGGATGATGGCCACGAGCGGTATGAGCACCGGAAGAAGCCAGGCCCGCCGCGCTGGTGGGGCGGAGGCTGAGGGCGGAACCGCGACAGTGGGCTTGCCAGCGGGTTCCCTCGGAGCGGTGAGGGAGATGAGCTCTGGAATCTGGGACGCGGGGAGCCAGTCGGGCAACCCGCGATTCCATACAAGGTCATCCGGAGCGATAGCTCCCCGCGAGGCCTGCGCATGGAGTTCTGCCCACGTAAAGGGCCCGGCCTGCGATCCCTCGGGTGCACCTTGCTTGAAGTAGTACCAGCCTGAACTCATCGCGCCAGCGTCCATTGAGACTTCCTCCAAGCCTGCTGCGCCTGTGCACCACGTCCGCGCTTCAGTATATGATGAGAAAGCCGTACGTCAATCGGGTTTTCTTGAGCCATTGGGAGGCTTGCGCTTGCATCCCGTGCTTATGAGCTTCAGCGCAGGGCAGACCGAGATCGTGGTGCGCTCATACAGCTTCTTCATGGTGCTGGCGTGGATTACTTCGTTGAGTGTGGGCGCTGTCAGTGCTCGCCTGCGGGGGTTGTCCGGACGGCGCGCCCTCCTGACCTACGGCATCGCCCTGGCAGCGGGGGTGTTGGGAGCGAGGTTGCTCGATCTTGGGGTCAATTGGCATTACTACGCGGAAGAAAGTGGGCGCATCTACTCATTAGGATTCAGCGGTTTTTCTCTCTATGGTGGGCTGATCTTGGCTCTTGTCGCGGGATGTATGCTTTCGCGCGTTTTCCAGTTGCCGCTGTGGCGCTTGGCCGATAGCGCGGTGCCCGCCCTTGCTGCGGGGATCATCCTCATGTGGACGGGTTGTTT
>ENA-OSEO01005376-OSEO01005376.1-sediment-metagenome-genome-assembly--contig:-NODE-5376-length-12376-cov-4.698837_pt1 | contig 12376 bp, 10 predicted proteins | sample MGYA00237883_ERZ534232 | MGnify/ENA metagenome assembly ERZ534232
GCCGCCTCTTCGAAACGTGAGCCGAAGGAGTAATTTCCCTCGAAGGCGCCGCTTCCCAGTTTCATTTTGCCCTGCCCGTCTTTAAGTTTTCCTTCCCATTTTGCTTGTGCTGTTCTTACCGGCATCTGTTACCTCCTTTACTCATTTCGGGTTCTGATCGGTTTCGGTTTTGGACAGCCTCTATCCAAGTCAGGTTATTCAGAAACTTAATCTACCACGCGACAAAATAAATACCTGAAATCATGTATTTTCATTCTGAAAACCCATAAGGGATTAACAGCGGACATACTGTTAGGGCCTGCTAAAAATACCCAATTCGCCTGATTTAAATTTTCCGGATATGATTTCAGTATGGACAGAAAAAGAAAGGAGGTGAGTCTCTTGGCAGAAACCGGTGATACCTATAGATGTGATGTCTGTGGAATGGTGGTCGAAGTAAAAGAGGCCGGCGGCGGAGAGCTTGTCTGTTGCGATCAGCCGATGGAAAAAGTTACTTGATCCCGTATTTTTTAAAATGGCGGGCAGCCGGCGGTGGAAGTGTTTTTACTCGCCGCGACTTATCTTGTTGGTGTTGGCGCGCCTCCGATGGCTCCGTGGGCGGCGTTGGGATAGGATTCCACGCCGCTCCGCGGCACATGCCCGGCGGTTTTGCTGATCGGCATCCGGCTGCCCCCGTTCTTTTCCGGCTGCCCGTTCCAAGAGACCGGCCGTCTTCGGATGACGGAGATTTTCAAGAATCTGGGTGAAACCGCGGGTAATCCGGAATCGCTGAAATACATTTATTTTCCCTTGAATATACCCAATCCAACCTATTTTCCATCAGCCGATCCTATTGAATAATGGCATTCAGAAATCCCTGAAAGGCTTCGGCCGGCGCTCCCTGGCTGCGATTGCCGGAAAACCCAATGAAGGAAAGGAAAATGATCAATGCCCATTAAAGAAATCGATCTGAACCCGCAGATTCGCTATCTATCCATCCTGGATGAAAAGGGACATCTGGACAAGGATCTGGAACCGGAAATTTCGGACGATCTCCTGCTCAAGCTTCATCGCACCATGCTCCTGAGCCGTCGCTTTGACGAACGCCTGCTCTCCCTCCAGCGTCAGGGGAAAATTGGCACCTTCGGACCGATCAAGGGACAGGAGGCTTCCCAGCTGGGTGCGGCGGCGCTTCTGGAGGATGGCGACTGGTTGGTGCCGTCCTTTCGGGAAATGGCCGCCGAGATCTGGCGTGGAAAGGCGCTGGAGAATGTTCTCCTGGTATACGGGGGGTACAACGAGGGAAGCATAATCCCGGATGAGGCCACTTTTTTGCCTGTGGCGATACCGGTCGGCACCCAGATCCTGCATGCGGTCGGCATCGCTTATGCGCTCGCATACGAGGAGAAGGACCGAGTCGCCATGGTCTTTTTCGGCGACGGCGCCACCTCGGAAGGCGATTTTCATGAAGGCCTCAATTTTGCATCGGTTTTCAGCGCGCCGGCCGTCTTCGTCTGTCAGAACAACCATTGGGCCATCTCGGTTCCGCGCTCCCGGCAAACCCGCTCCCGGACACTTGCCCAAAAGGCGGTTGCCTACGATATGCCCGGAATACAAGTGGATGGAAACGATATCCTGGCAGTTTACGCAGCGGCCAAGGAAGCGGTGGAACGCGCCCGCAAGGGGGACGGGCCGACCCTGATCGAGTGTGTCACCTACCGCATGTCGGTGCATACGACCGCCGATGATCCCAAACGCTACCGCAAGGAAGAAGAGGTCGAATCTTGGGAAAAGCGGGACCCCCTCACCCGCTTCCAGAAATACCTGAAGGAAAAGGAGCTCCTGTCCGAAGAAAAAATCGAAGGGCTGGAAAGCGAAATAAAGGATGAAATCAAGAAGGCGGTGGAGCGTTTCAACAAGAAAGCCGAATCTTACAAAGATTCCCTGACGATGTTCGATCATTTGTTGGCAGAACTGCCGGATTACGTTCAGGAGCAAAAAGAGGAATTGAAACGGGAATTGGATGAAAAAAAACAAACCGGATGACGATGGAATTACCACGGAGAGAGGACGCATGCAAAAACTAAACCTGGTGCAGGCAGTGAACCTGGCTTTAAAGCAGGAAATGGAAAAAAATGATCGGGTGGTCGTCCTGGGCGAGGATGTCGGTGTTGACGGCGGCGTGTTTCGCGTGACCGACGGCCTCATCGATAAGTTTGGGGAAAAACGCGTCATCGATACGCCGCTGGCCGAATCGGCCATTGCCGGCGTATCCATCGGTATGGCGCTTTACGGATTGCGGCCCGTATGCGAGATGCAGTTTTCGGGTTTCAGCTATCTGGCGTTTCACCAGATTGAATCCCATGCAAGCCGCCTGCGGGGAAGGTCCGGCGGGCGCTTCCATGTGCCCATGGTGGTGCGTATGCCTTACGGCGGCGGCGTGCGGGCATTGGAGCACCACTCCGAAAGCCGCGAGGTTTACTATGCCCATACCCCCGGATTGAAGATGGTCATCCCCTCGACGCCGCGCAATGCGCGCGCGCTGCTGGTCAGCGCCATTCGCGATCCGGACCCGGTGATTTTCTTCGAACCCAAGGCCGTCTATCGGGCCTTCCGCGAGGAAGTTCCGGAAGAGGAGGAAACCCTTCCCATCGGGGAGCCGCAGATCGTGCGGAAAGGAAAGGATCTCACCCTCATTTCCTACGGCGCCATGATGCGGCCGGCCCTGGAAGCGGCGTCGAAACTTGAGGAGGAAGACGGCGTAAGCACGGAGGTAATCGATTTGTTGACCATTTCCCCGCTGAAGCATGAAACTTTTACCGAGTCCGTAAAAAAAACCGGAAGAGCTGTGGTGATCCATGAGGCGCCGCGGAGCTTCGGGCCGGGAGCCGAGATAACGGCCCGACTGGTGGAAAAATCGTTTCTTTACCTGGAAGCGCCGATTCGTCGCGTGACCGGATTCGATATCCACATGCCGCTTTTCCAAAAAGAGCTGGATTATCTGCCGGGAGTCGCGCGGATCCTGAAAGCGGCACGGGAAACATTGGACTACTAAGGACCTATTTTTATAAACATGTTTTTGACTTAGAATACAGGAGACAAGTTATGCCGACAGAATTCAGGTTCCCGGACCCCGGTGAAGGCGTTCATGAAGCTGAGATCATCGAAGTGCTCGTATCCGAGGGGGATAAGGTCGAGGAAGGACAGTCCGTCGCCGAAATAGAATCCGACAAGGCCACCATAGAAATTCCCGCTCCCGTGACGGGCACCGTTAAGGAAATTCGCATAAAGCCGGGCGATGTGGTCAAGGTGGGCGATGTATTGATGGTTTTTATCGAGGAAGGCGAAAGCGACGAAACGGGCGACGGCGTACAGGAAGAAAAAGCACCAGAGGAAACTCCGCAGGAGGAAGCGCCTGCAGAATCAGAAAAGAAAGACCGGGAGAAGGAGCGGAAGAAAACCGAGGAAGAAAAGAAACCCAAAGCGGCGGAAACTGCGCAGATAGAGCCAAAGAAAGTTGAAGAAGATAAGAAACCAAAAAAGGTCAAAGGTCCGGTCCCGGCAACCCCCTCTACCCGGCGACTGGCCAGGGAATTGGATGTCGACCTGTCCGAAATCGAAGGGAGCGGCCCCGGCGGGCGGGTGACCCCCGAAGACGTAAAAGCCCATACAGAAGAATTAAAGAAAGCGCCGGAACCGGAAAAAAAACCGAAAAGAGAAAAGGAGGCACCGTCCCAAGCCGCACCGCAGTTGCCGGATTTCAGCCACTGGGGAGCGGTGGAGCGCGTTGCGCTTCGCTCCATCCGCCGGGCAACTGCCAAGCGGATGGCGCAGGCATGGGAGAACATCCCCCATGTATCACATCAGGATGTCGCCGATATTACTGAACTTGAAGCGTTTCGGCGTGAAAACAAAGCGGATGTGGAATCATCGGGCGCAGCGGCTCTCACCCTGACTGTTTTCGCATTAAAAGCAGCGGTTGCCGCTTTGAAAGAACATCCGCGTTTCAATGCCAGCCTGGATTTGGAGGCCGGAGAAATCGTTCTCAAGAAATATTATCATATCGGTGTCGCAGTGGATACCGAGCGGGGGCTGCTCGTCCCCGTCATTCGGGATGTGGACTGCAAAAGCATCACAGATCTGGCGAAAGAATTGCCGGAGCTGGCGGAACGGACCCGGCAGGGAGAAACGGATCTCCAGGAAATGACCGGCGGCACCTTCACCATCACGAATGTTGGTTCCCTGGGAGGCACCGGGTTTTCACCCATAATCAATTTTCCCCAGGTTGCCATTTTGGGACTGGCGCGGGCACGTCTCCAACCCGTCATTGAAGGCGATCTGGATGAATTTAACGTGGTTCCACGATTGCTGCTTCCCCTTTGCATGGCCTTCGACCATCGGGTTGTGGATGGTGCCGATGCCGCCCGCTTCCTCCGGGAGATTATCGTGCTGCTTGAAAACCCCAGGCGGTTGATGATGACCTGATCGTCCAATGGTGCGGGATGGGCCGCCGGGTGCGCATCGTATCCGCCGTTTGTCAATGGCGCCGCAACCCTGGCCGATAGGGTAATCGGCCCTACGAAAAGGCGTCGTCGCTGTGCGGATCAATTACCCTAAGGCGGGTCATTTATCCGCCAATTGTTGTGGCGGACCGTACCCGCCAAGGATGATGGGTTGCGCCTCTTGCGCCGAGGATGCGGTAATTGCCCTGCAAAACCAGACGAACAGAAAAGGATATATAAACCATGGTAATGGGAGAATTTACAAAGGAAACGGACGTATTGATCATCGGCGGCGGACCGGGAGGGTATGCGGCGGCCTTTCGGGCAGCCGATCTGGGCAGGGAGGTAACCCTGGTGGACACCGAAGGCCGCGCCGGCGGGGTATGTCTGTTTCGCGGCTGCATCCCCTCCAAGACGCTGTTATACGCGGCCGGACTGCTCCACGATGCGCAGGAAGCCACAGATATGGGCATTTCCTTCGGCGAACCGGAAATCGATCTCGAGGCGCTGCGAAAATGGAAGAACCGCGTTGTGGACAAGCTGGCCAAGGGACTGATGCACCTGTGCGAGCGCCGCGGCGTCGAAGTTCTAAAGGCCAGGGCGGTATTTGAAAGCGCCGATCGCGTGCGGCTGCAGGATTCGGATTCGGGCGTATCCCGCATCAAGTTCCGCAAGGCCGTAATCGCAGTGGGCTCTCAACCCGTAGCGCTTCCTGAAACTGAATTCAAAGGCCGGCTGATGGATTCCAGCGCTGCGCTGGAGATCCAGGATGTTCCCGAGAAACTGCTGGTGGTGGGCGGCGGCTATGTCGGTCTGGAAATGGGATCGGTTTATGCTTCCCTGGGCAGCCGGGTTACCCTGGTGGAAATGACCGACGGGCTGATGCCCGGCTTGGACCGCGATCTGGTCAAGCCGCTGGGTGACCGTTTGAAAAATCTGTTTGGCGGAATCTATCTGAATACGAAAGTCAAAAAAATTGATGTACAGGAAGGTCAGGTGAAAGCGACTTTCAGTGGAGAGATCGAGCCTTCCGAGCAGACCTTCGATCGGGTGCTGGTGGCTATCGGGCGAAAACCCGACACCGGCGACCTCGGTCTGGAAAACACGAAGGTGAAAAGAGACGACAAGGGTTTCATCAGGGTAAACGAGCAGCAGCAAACGGATGAAAAGAGCATCTATGCCATCGGTGATGCCGTGGGCGGCGTAATGCTGGCCCACAAGGCCATGTACGAAGGCCGGATCGCCGCGGAAGCGCTCACCGGCAAACCGGCGGCATTCGATGCCCGGGCCATTCCGGCCGTGGTATACACCGATCCGCAGGTCGCGTGGTGCGGGCTGACGGAAGCAGCCGCCAAAGAGCAGAATCGCCCCGTTAAGGTCAGCCGGTTTCCGTGGTCGGCCTCCGGCCGGGCCGCCACCATGGGGCTGTCCGCCGGCGTAACCAAGATGCTTATCGATCCTGAAACCGGTCATATCCTGGGGGTCGGGATCGTCGGCCGGGATGCCGGCGAACTGATATCCGAAGGGGTTTTGGCTATCGAAATGGGCGCACTGGCCGATGATGTGGCGCTGAGCATTCATCCCCATCCGACCCTGTCCGAAGGTGAGGAAGAGGCGGCAGAGGTTTTTCTGGGAAGCGCAACGCACATTTTACCGCCTCGAAAAAAGTAGCGCTTTGTGGGAATCGAGATCAACCAGCTCAAGGACCGCATCCATCGGATGCCCGCGGATCGATGACGGGGGTACCTTATAGAATCAAACAGGTGTGCTTAAATTCCGGAATCTAATCCGGCATCTTTTTTATGCCACCCCAGGTCCGTAATTTCTCGATTTCATCCTGGAGTTTTTCAATCACCGGTGCTCCATGGGAACTGGCCGGGATGCCATAGAGTTCGACGGCCGCGGCCGCCAAACGGTCCTTGGCCCTGAGAATAAAGACCGGTTCATCCTTACCGATTTTAGGAATGTCCAATTTTCCGTATTTGCCTGATATTGCCATAAGTCGCCTCCGTTTTGCTTCTGATAATTAAAGAATTCAGCCAAAAGACCCTACCGCAAGTGCTCGATATCGGGACGTGGCCGGATGACCTGGTCACTGTTACCATAATTTTGACGATTTGGTTTGTCTTTGAATTGTCAGGCGTCTGATGGATGTACTATCATTTGCTGTTTGAAATACAGTGTAGAACTGATTTCGCCGATCCCAAAAGAGGTGTACCTTACAAACAAAGAAACAAAGAGACCAAAAGAAAGGAGGAACGACACCATGGGTGAAATGCCGCAAAGAGATGTTACCGGTAATTGTGAAGGCCAATGTGAAGATCGAGTCAAGGAGGGCGAAGAAAAACGCCAGGAAGAGATTGATAAAAAAAATGAGCTCGGTTCAACGGAGGAAGGGCCTGTGGCGCCCGGTGCAGAAAAGAGAAACGAACCGCCCGGGTCAATGGGTGGGCATGTATAGGGATTGGAAATGCTGAAAGAAAAGGCGGCAATGTTTATGCCGCCTTTTCTTTTATTTTTTAAAAGGAGCGGATCATGACTGAGAGAAAGAGATGCCTACGTGCAAATGCTGAAAGCCAGGCTGGATCAATGGAATGTTGAAATTGATAAATTGTCGGCGAAAGCCGATCAGGCAGAGGCCGGAGCAAAAATAGAATACCAAAAACAACTATCGACTCTGCAGTAGAAGCACGAAGATCTGCGGGATAAAATTTCAGATCTGCAGCAGGCAGGTGGATCTGCATGGGATAATCTCAAGCAGGGGCTTGAACACTCATTGGATATTTTCAAAAAGAGTTTCGCCAAAGCCAAAACCGATTTTGAGAAAGGTTATAAAGAAGGAAAAGAAGATTAAATTTAACAAATTCTAAAGGAGGATAAATCATGGAATCGAATGAAAAACCCATCCTTGCTTGCAGTATGGCCCGAATCGTTAATACCCCTGAAAGTTTCGAGAAGATGCAAAGCGTTGGCCCCAAGGTGTGCATTACTACTGCCAGCGCTTCAGGATTTTTGGGATTCCAATCCAGCATACAAACCGGGATCTTACCGATGGCCGGTCGTTGGGGAGGCGGGAAAATGCATATGGAAGAAACCCTGAATCCAATCAGAGAGATACAGTATACCGCTTGGGAATCATGGCAAGCCCATGAAGATTTTCACAAAAAGAAATTTAAACAGTTCTTTGAATTATGCGGGGCCTGCCTTTCGATGGTGGTCGAAGGACCTTGGGAGCCGGTTTATCAAATTGTTAAAGGCCGAATGCCCCCAATTAGAGGAATGGGCCAAATAGCAGGCTTAGCCGCAGATCTTCAGAATGAAAAAGAGTTTGTCCGATTTGTAACCCCTCAAAGATGTGTGGCTTTTGCAGAACATACCGTCTTGCCCGAACATGATGATGCATTCGAAAAAGGGGCTATTGAAACGATGGAGGCCCTGTCAAGCACGCCCGGTTTTCTTGGATACATGATTTTAAAACAAATCGGGGTTTGTGCGATAGGCAGTTTCATGTTTGATCCCGAATCTATGGCCTTGGCAAGGCAAACCTTTGGTTCTAATGCTCCTGAAGATCCTAAACCTCAATTCAGTACCCCCGATTTAAAACCTAATCCCAGTGAATATGTGATTCACAGTGAATGGGATGCTGTTGAGATGGCTCGTATGGGTTTTGGGCGCACTTTGGTGAACAGTACGATCCGTAAAATCCATGATGAAGGCGTAATGGATCACTTGGCAAAAGGTCCTTATGTTGTATTTTTTAAGCCTATTATGGAAGAAGATACCTGGAGATCGCTAATAAACTGATGAAACACGACTAATAGTAAAAAATTTAACGGTATTTCGTTCAGGGCAGTCGAATGGTTCCGGGAATCACGCGGCCATCGAAATGTTTTCACTCGAATTCTTGACGCACTATGGCGAGGCGACCAAAACCGCCACCGGCTTTTTTGGGAAATCCGGCTGGGCATTCTCATTCTGATCTTCCTTGTCTGGCAGTTTTTAGCTGCTGAAATTGTGGGCGGAATTGTGCTGATCATTATCAGTCGGCAGTTGGTTGAATGGACATATACGAAGGCCTGGCTGCAGAAGGCCCGTGAAAAGGTGGAGCAGGAAGTCGACTCCAGAAAGGAGGACTTCGAATGGCGTGAGCGTATTCGAAGCGCGCAGGGCTGGCATCTGGTGAGGTTGAAATTGCGGCCGTCGATCCGATCGCTTCGATGAAAGCAATGGACAACCTCGAGATAGGGAAAATCGCCGAAACAATTGGGCAGAAGCTGAAAAAAGCAATCCAAAACACCTGACAGCTATTAAACGCTTTTACAGATAAAATGAGGATCAGATGGATCCTAAGAAGGATGATTTTGATCTGTCTGGCAACGTCGTTTTTGATAGCCGCCCCTTTGTGGGCGGCTGAAAATCAACCGATGCAGACACAAAACCCATCCTATTCAGATTCCGAATATGGAACTGGAGACGCTTTGGGACCAGAAAAACCCTGATCCTGAGAAGGTAAAAACCCTGTCAAACCGAATAACGGAGCTACGCTCCAAGTTGGATCAGAAACACGACGCGTATCTGACCCAGTGCCGACAGGAGTTTGGAGACCGCGGCTGGACTTGTCCCGGCGGCGGCCGGCGGGGATATTAAGATTCATTTAGAAGGAGAGCAATATGAGCGGTAACCAAAACATCTCCCGGCGTGAATTTATCAAGGCAACCGGGGCAGGACTCTTCCTGGCGGGTCTCCACTGCGCCTTGCCTCTGCCGGCATGGGCGCTAACTGCAAACTCCGGGATCACGAGAGCGACGCGCCGACGCCGTTATGACCTTACCATCGGTTATTCGCCGATTCGAATCGACGGCCGGGAAGGTATATCCACCGGCATCAACGGCACGGTACCGGGGCCGCTGGTGCATCTGCAGGAGGGCGACGATGTGGTTCTCAATGTGACCAACCGGTTGATGGACACCGAACATGCCTCGATCCACTGGCACGGAATCCTGGTACCGTTTCGGATGGACGGGGTTCCGGGGGTGAACTTTAACGGCATCCAGCCGGGTGAGACTTACGAATACCGTTATCGGGTCAAACAGGCCGGAACCTACTGGTACCACAGCCACTCCCGCTTCCAGGAACAGACCGGCGCCTACGGCCCCCTGATCATCGACCCGAAAGACGGGGAACCCTTCGCGTACGACCGGGACTATCCGGTGGTGCTTTCCGACTGGTCCTTTGAGGACCCCGAGACGATCTTCCGCCACATCAATCTGATGGGCCACTATTACAATTACCAGAGACGGACTGTGTGGGATTTTTTCGACGACGTCGGTGACCGTGGCTTTGCAAACACGGTCTCCGAGCGCACGGCCTGGGGCAGGATGCGCATGAGTCCCGTCGACTTGGCCGACGTGACCGCCTACACCTACACGTATCTCATGAACGGTCACTCACCGGACATGAACTGGACGGCCCTCTTCAACCCGGGCGAAACCATCCGCCTGCGCTTCATCAACGCCTCCGCCACCACCAACTACGACGTTCGGATACCGGGCCTGGACATGGAGGTGGTCATGGCCGACGGCAAAGCGGTACGTCCGGTCTCGGTTCACGAGTTTCGCATCGGGGTGGCCGAGACCTATGATGTGCTGGTTCGGCCCAGGAAAGACCAGGCTTTCACCCTTTTTGCGGAATCCCTGGATCGCAGCGGCTACACCCGGGGCACCCTGGCTCCCGAAGCGGGAATGGAGGCCGCGGTGCCTGCACTGCGGCCCCGCCCGGTAAGGCGTCTGGAGGATATCGGCATGGGAGGTATGGCCCGCGGCGGGATGGCCGGCATGAGTCATGGCAAGATGGATGACGGGAACAATCCGCCGCAACACGACCCACGAATTCCAGGACCCAACGGGCCGACGCCCTTCAAGCCGGAGAAAGAAAACACGAATGTGGCCATGGTAATCATGAATCCCAGATACCGTCTGGACGAGCCGGGCCTCGGCCTCGGCGGCGACGGCTGGCGGGTTCTGACCTACGGCGATCTTGTCTCCACTGAGCCCCAGACTTACGTTGCGACTGTCGACCGGGAGATGACCATCAACATCACCGCCAATATGGAGCGGTACATGTTCTCCTTCGACGGCAAAAAATTCAGCGGACACCCCGGGCCCTACCTCTTTCGTCACAACGAGCGACTGCGTCTCTTTCTGGTCAACCACACCATGATGGAGCATCCCATCCACCTGCACGGCATGTGGATGCAGCTTGAGAATGGCGCCGACAAACTCCCGTTCAAACACACCATTCTAACCAAGCCGGGCGGGGTGCTCTCGGCCCTGATCACGCCAATCGAAAAAGGAGACTGGGCGTTCCACTGCCACCTGCTCTACCATATGGAAGCGGGCATGTTCCAGGTCGTTCGGGTTGCCTGAAAGGAGAGGGACTACAATGAAAACTTGGTTGACACTTCTGCTTCTGGTGTTTCTGCCGGCAGCGGGCTTGGCTGCGGACAGCTCTTTCAGCGATCCCGAGGATCGTCACTTTCCAGCCGACTATCACAAGGTGGACAGCGATCCGGAAAAAGGTGCAGCGATTCGAAAACACGCTGACGATGCGCAATCGGGGACTCAGGAAAACTTCGGCCTACAGCCCGTTCATGACAATGAACTCTTCGCCGTCTTTCTCGGAGACCGTCTGGAATACCAGACCGGAGAGGGAGAAGACTTGCTGCTTTGGGATGTGCAGGCCTGGGTCGGCGCGGACTACAACAAGTTATGGTTCAAGAGCGAGGGGACATGGCTGATCGATCAAGAAAAATTCGAGGAGGCTCAAACCGAGTTGTTCTATAGCCGCAACATTGCTTCCTTTTGGGACGCACAGGTCGGCATCCGCCACGATTTCAAGCCCGACCCCGACCGAACATTCGCCGCGTTTGGCGTTCAGGGACTTGCACCGCTTTGGTTCGAGGTGGAGGCGACCGCTTACATCAGCGAGGACGGTGACGTCTCGGCTGGCTTTGAGGCCGAATTTGACCTGCTTCTCAGCCAGAGGCTGATCCTGCAGCCACGATTCGAGAGCAGCATTGCCTTACAGGAGGTCGAAGAATACGGGGTCGGCCAGGGCATCAACGACATCGAACTGGGCGTCCGGCTGCGCTACGAATTCCGTCGGGAATTCGCCCTCTATATCGGCGTTTCCTGGAATCGGAAGCTCGGTGAAACGGCGGATCTGGCGGAGGCCGACGGCGATGATATCGACGCCACCTCTTTTGTGGTCGGCGTAAAATTGTGGTTTTAACTGAGAATGGTATTCGCAGGACCCATAGTGTTTTCCGAGAGGAGGTCTGGTCAATTTCCACCCTGATCAATAATTATCACGATATATCAGATGGTTGCCTGAGTATACCCGCCGTTCTTAACATGAACGGCATTTCCAAGCACATTGACATAGGCATGAATGAAGTGGAAAAACACAAACTCCGGGCTTCTGGCGAAGCCTTAAAAGAAATTATCGGGCAACTCAACATCTGAGACGAGGACGAAAACATGGCAAAAAAGAATACTCACAAACACGGGGGCCATGATTCATCCGGTGGTTTCTCATAACATGAAGGCCATGAAATACACGAAGGCCATCAGGGACTGAAACAGGATGGGCATAAGGCAAGCAAGGGTTATGAAGGCCATAAGGGTGGCGATCACCATGCTCACATGGCGGCGGATTTCCTGAAACGGTTCTGGATCTCACTGGTCATTACCCATGAATAAGTTCAAGCAAATCTGGAGCAATCTGCGGTCGAGCTTTTGGTTTATGCCTTCGCTGATCGTCGTGGTCAGCATTGCCTTCGCGATAGCGTTGATCGAAGCAGACTCCGCCGGGAGCGACCGATGGCTAACCCGTTG
>ENA-OSEO01005378-OSEO01005378.1-sediment-metagenome-genome-assembly--contig:-NODE-5378-length-12375-cov-5.099854_pt1 | contig 12375 bp, 13 predicted proteins | sample MGYA00237883_ERZ534232 | MGnify/ENA metagenome assembly ERZ534232
GATGATCAGCGCGGCCACGAGCTGGCGCAACCTCTCTAGAGAAGCGATCACCCCCCGGGCCAGGGTATAGGGCCCCTGTCGGGCGCCAGCGAAAAGCAGGCCGCCCCGAGGGGTGATCCGCCGGCCAACTGGTGCTTGCGTTGCCCCTCAAAACATGCTAAAATAGAGTCTGATATTATAAGGATATAGGACGCTAAAGGACGGTAACCATGGGCCCGCGCAAAACTGACAAACTGGTTGTTGTTTCCACCCCCGCCAACACGGAGATCATGATCCAGGCCGGCCAGGCCGCCAACCGCGCCGCGGCGGGGCACGTGTTTGAGGACTACCGCGCCCGGAAGGCCGACAACACGATCCGCCGGCATGATAACGACCTGGCCCGCTTTGCCGAATTTCTGGCCGCAGCGGGTATCCCGGGGGGTGACCTGGCCGGCGATCCTGAGGCCTGGCGGGGTGTCACGTGGGGCATTGTCGAGGCCTTCCGTAACTGGATGATCGACCAGGGGGACGCGATCAACTCAGTGAACGCCCGGTTATCGACGGTCAAGGCCTACGCCAAGCTGGCCGCCAAGGCCGGCGCGATCAGCGACCAGGAACACGCCCTGATCCGCACGGTGAGCGGGTATTCCCAAAAAGAAGGCAAGCGGATCGACGAACGGCGCGACCAGAGCCGGCGGGGCGCCAAAAAAGCCGCCGCCGTCCAGATCACCGACGACCAGGCCGCCCGGCTGAAAGAGCAGCCTGATACCCCCCAGGGCCGGCGGGATGCGCTGCTGATGTGCTTGCTACTGGATCATGGCTTGCGGGCCGGCGAGGCCGCGGCCTTGACCGTGGGGGATCTGGACCTGAAAGCCGGCACGATGGATCTGTATCGCGCCAAGGTCGATCTCCAGCAACGGCACAAGCTCACAGCCGACACGCTACGGGCGGCCACGGCCTATTTTAGCGCCGGTGATGCCCCCCTGCCGGCTGATGCGCCCCTGCTGCGGGCCAGCGTGAAAAGCGGCGCGCTCACCGCCGCCGGCATGACCGAGCGGAGTATCACCCGCCGGGTTGCCGTCCTGGGTGAGCAGATCGGGATCGACGGCCTGAGCGCCCACGACTGCCGGCACTACTGGGCCACCTACTGGGCGGGCAAAACTGACCCGTTCCGGCTCAAACAGGCCGGCGGGTGGGCCAGCCTGGCGACGGTGGATCGCTACGTTGAGGCCAGCCAGATCGCAAACGACGGCATGGCATAACCAGCACCGGGGCAAACGTCCCGGTTTTTGTTTCGCCGTCGGTCGGATCACCCCACCGGTGGCCGCGGCCACGGGCGCCAGATCACCCCTCGGGGCGCCCGTTTCTTTCACGGTTTAAACGGGTCCCAGCTCGCCCCCTTGTTACCCGCGGCCCGCCCCTTTTCGGCCACGTTCTGGCCCCAGCCGGTACCCGTTGGGTCCCCCCACCAGCCGCCGCGGCCACGGCACGGCTCACCCCCCAGGCGGGCCGCTGGGGTTGGCTTGCGACTCGCCGCGGGGCACCCGCTGGCCGTCAAGATCCGGGTTTCCCCTGGCCCGGCGCCCCTGTGGATAGGGCCGCCGTCCTGGCTTAGGGGCCCGCTTGGGCACACGACCGCCGGCCAGGATCACAATAGCGTCGAGGATCGCATTCCGGGCCCGGGCGCTCCGCTGCTGCTCATGCTTTGCTCGGCGCCGATCCGCGGCCCCCGCTTTGCCCGCCGGCGCGGCGATATGCTCATCTAGCCATTCGTCGCTCCGCTCGTGGCCCACGTATCCGCCGGCCCGGGTGTACGTCACCAGCGGCGCCCCTTCGGGTGCCAAGGCCCGCAGCTTGGCAAGGGCCCGCTTCACCTGGTCACCCGACAGCCCACACCGGGCCGCGATCTCCGCCTGTGTCCGGGCAGGCCTTAGCGTGATCTCGCGGTAGACCAGGACGGCCACGGGGCCCAGGGCCCCCCGCTCCGCTGCATCGGTACGGCTTGACAGGTGCGAAACCGGATCACTATCTATCTTACCGGTGGGGGGTAGTGATCCGCTTTCGCCCCGCTGGCCGTCTTGGCTCTGCCTCCCTCTGCCGTCCGGATCAATCGCGCCTGTGGGGGATCTTTGGGGCCCCACGGGCGCAAACCCCGAAGGGGTTCCCGCTGCCGCTACCGCTGGCCCGAACCGCCACAGCCCGGCTCCCGAGCTGCGATCCGCGCCGGCCTTTACCACATAGCCCCGGTCCTGCAAGCGTTCCAGGGCCCTCAGGGCCGTTTCGATGCGGCATCGGGCCAGCTCTACCAGTTCGCGCACAGATGCCCGGAAAAGCCCACCGGATCCCCCCACACGGGCCCGCTCTGCCAGGGCCACGGCGACGGCCCGGGTGCTGGGCCCAGTGCGCCCCGTCCACTGCTGCGCCTGGATCCAGCGGTCGGCTCGTTGCCAGTCGGGGATCACCCGCGGCGCCGTGGTGGCTGCCATGCCGTAGTACTCGCGCGATCCGGTGTCAGCGTTGCGGTAGGCGCGGTCGATGGTGTCTCGGGCCTTGCGTTCGTCCTCGCCGCACATGAGCGCCGCGGCCAGTAGCCAATCACGCCCCTGGCCGATGGGGACACCGCACCCGGCGCAGTCGCACGCGGCCCGGAACAGCTCGTTGTTGCGCGATCCGTTCGGTGCCCCCTGCTGTAAAAAGCGCCGGGTTCGGTTGCTCAGGTTGTAGCCATCGAAGGGGCCGCCCTGAGTCTGGTTGGGGGATTGTTGGGGAGTGTCACCGCGGCGCCGCGGGCGGGTCGCCTGAGCGGGCAGGCCCAGATCCCGGAGCTGCTCAACGGTGAGTTGGGGAATGTCGCCAGAGTCGGTCCACTGGTAGACGACGCCGGTCGGGTGCACGGACGGCGGGGCCAGCACGTAACCATTTTCCCCGCGGATCTCGTACTCGCCGGCGTGATCGCCCGTGATCTGGCTGGCGGGGATCGATTGGATCGGGCCGTCGATCACACGTAGGTACAGGTGGCCGCCCTTGGCAGTCTTGACCGTGCGCAGCGGGATCCCTTCCTGTTGGAACATGGCGCGCCAGTAGTCGAAAGCCGCGGGGGTTTCGCAGTCGATCACGGCCAGGTTGCAGCTTGTGCGGCCCACGAGGACGGCCAAATTGGGGAGAGTCCCGAGCTCGTGGGTGTATTTGCCGATCACGGTCACCAGGTCAGCCGCCGTCAAGCGGTTGTACATGACCGGCTTCCACGGGATCCCCCCGCCTTTGCTGGCGAACGGCTGGATCGTCACGTTCAAGCCCATGAAGAACAGCTCCAGGGCCGGCGCGGTGATCCGTTTCAGGTCCCCTGTTTGCACCCTCTTGCCAGCGATTCGAGGGTCGGGTATAATCTGGTTGTCAGTCGCCACGCGCCGTTGTTGTGGTGTGGCTTGGCTGTCAGGCATGGCACACTCCGTCTGTGTGTCGGTCTGGGGCTGCGCTGGCCGGCGCGGCTGTATCGTTCGATAAAGGGAAAATCCTTAGCCCCACGCACCGCTCCAACGGTGCGTTTTTTTGTCAATGAGGGGACCTGCTCACTGTTGTACCCCCTTAGTGCCTCTACCGCAATCCACCAGGTACGCAAAAGAGCCGGCTTGCCGGGCAAGCGTGGCACGGGTACGGTTTGTCACGGTTTGGCGGGGTTACATGGCTCATTATACCCCCCGGGGCACGGGTAGCACAAGCGTTCTAGCCGACCAAATTTTTCTTTATGCGCGTTTTTCATTGTTTTGGCTTTCCTAAATACCCCCCGGGGGGATACGTTGGCTTGGGATCCAGCCCCCGGGGGGTGATGCTGGGGCCGGCGGCCAGTGTATCAGATCGCCAGTGCGGCCAGGCCGGCCCCGGTCGGGTGGATGGCTACGGTTTTCTCTGACTCCAGAGTGTTGCCCCAACGTAGACAAATGCGCCCAGAAAGAACAGAAAAAAGCCAAGTGAGACGTATACCCCGATAGCGTTACCGTCGTCAATGGAGGCGATCAGGCCTGTCAATGGGATGCCACCTATCAGGGCAAACATGCCCACCCACATGAAAACGGCGCCCAAGAGCTCCCAATCAGCAGCATCTATCCCCAGCTTGGCACGAAGGCCACGAAGCCGGCGCATCGCCAGCGCGGCCCCGCCCAACAGTGCCGCCAGAATGAGCCCGGCGACAACCTCAGTAAGAACCGTGCCCCAGTCCATCACTCGCCCCCTTGCCCCGCTTTTCGCCCTCAGTTTGCCCACGGCACGGTCGCCAGTATTCGCACCGGCGACAGCACAGCGCCGGCCAGGTGCGCCCGCCGGCGCGGGCCTTGACCAGCACCAGCGGGGCGCCGCAACGGGGGCACAGTGGCGCGTCTTGCGCGGTGTAGATCGTTACACGTTCGTCTGACATCACGCTCCCCTTTTCGGGTGTCTACTGCTGTCCACTTTACCCCCACCGCGGCGCCGCGGCAAAGGGGTTAACAGGTTCAGTTCCGTTACAGATGATCCGCGGCCTGTTTGGCTCTGAAAGCAGCCACCCGGCATTTTTCAGAGCAGTAGATCCGGCGCCGTGTGCGGTCGTCTGGTAGCGGCGCGCCGCACTGCCGGCAGGTCCGTTTGGCCCGGATCTGGGGCTGGCCGGCTAGTGCCTTCCGTTGCCGTTGCGCCCGTTGGCGCCCAGGGCTAAAGGGCGCGCCGGCGCCCCCTGGTGAGCCAGCTCGGGAACGGCTGCCGGCGCGGTGATCGCCAGCTCCGGCGCTGCGTCCAGACGGGTCCAATCATCGGCCCTCAGTTCCCGCTCGACGAGCTGGCGCCAGTGCCAGCCGGTCATTTGCGCCATGATCGCCTCCCGTTCCGTCTTGCCGCGCCCGCTGGCGTTGACCCGCTGGATCATGGCCCTGAGCGCGTGCATGTAGACCGTCTGGAAGTCCGGCGAGGCCTCCGGATCCGCCGTGGCCGCGGTCCACTGCGCCAGCGCGGCCCGGTAGGCCTGCTCGTTGGCGTGGTGGCGCTGAATGTCATCCAGCCATAGCCGCTCGAAGACCAGGCCCACGCCCAGCACCACAACCGGCGGTAGGACGGCCTCCAGAATGGCAAACGGGTTAGCCGTGATCATGCCGCGCCAGCTCCCCCCTAGGGCAAACTGGACGTTGCCGACCAGGGCGATCAGTGTGGACGCCAGCGCCAGCGCGATCAACGTGCCCCGTTCCCGGCGATCACGGGCCAGGACGCCGGCGGCCAGCAGAAAGCCCAGGGCGCCGGCCTCGGAGCCGATCACCACGGCCACGCCGGCGATCAGGGTTGCCGTCCGGTGCTCAATTGTCGCGCTGAACGTATCCGAGCCGATGGTATAAAGCCGCATGGCGGAGATCGAAAAGAACGCCACCAGCAACACGATCATGATCGCCGTCACGATCCGCACGATGTAGGCCGGGTATGCGCGCCCGGTGTGATCCTGGAAGTGGGCGCGCTCCGGTTTTGCGCCCATACGTTTGACCATGTTCCGGCGCGCCTGGTCGCGCGCTTCGAGCCGTTGGGCCTCGGTCAGGCCGGCGAGCTGGGTCAGGTCGATCTCTTGCTGAGTCTGGTGCATTGTGTGCCCCCTTGAAAAAACAAAAAAAGCCTACGGGATGGTCGCAGGCCTGGGCAGGATGTGCTATACTACTGTCACAGCCAGCCCATACCTGGCTTGTCACAACGTCCGGCGTGTTGCAGCGCGCGCGGACGTTTTTTATTGACTGCCCCCTAGTTTACTACGGATTGCGGGGGCACGCAACTATGGCGATCAGGGTTTGCGGGCCTGCGGTGGCAAAGGGTAGGCAGGGCCACGCAGCCGGCCCGTAAGCACGTTTTGGGCCTGTAGTGTAGAATTGCCATACTTGCGTGACTGCGCTCGAAAACCATAGGCACAGGCTGGCAAAGACCATGAACGTAGCCAAAGCATCCCATTTGATCGGCGTGTCTGACGACTCGATCCGCCGGTGGACCAGCGAATACGCCGATTTTCTGAGCCCCACGGCCAGCCCGGGCAGGGGCAAAACGCGCGTGCTGGCCCCGCACGATCTGGCCGTCCTGGCGTATATTGCGACCTTGCGCGACTCGGGGCTAGGCCATGAGGAAACCCGGGGGCGCCTGGCCGAGATGCAGGGTAACGATTGGGACGATCTGCCGGCGGTGCCGCCTGAATGGTTTGACGACGGCGAAACCATGACCGTCATGCAGGCCGCCGGGCGCGCGCACGAGCTGGCGACGATTGCCGCACTCCAAACCGAGCTGACTCACGTCCGATCCGAGCTGGCCCGGGCAGAGAACAGGGTAGGGGAGCTGCAAGCGCAGCTCTCGGAGATGGAAACCCGCCAGGCGGCCAGCGAAGACGAAAAGCACCAGGTCGAACAGGCCAAACACGCCGTTGAGCTGGATCTAGAGCGCGCCCGAGCTGATGTAAGCCGGCTGGAAGGGGTGCTATCGTCGTATAGCTTCGGACGGGAGAAACCCGTCAACGTGGGGCTGATTGTCGCCGTCGCCCTGGCCGCGGGCGCGCTGCTGGTGATCGTCGCGTTCGTCGTGGCCCGGCTGGTGATGTGATGGAAAAGCTGGACAGCGCCACGATTTCAGCGATTGCGGCGGCGTTGGGAGCCTTTGTAAGTGCCTGTGTGCTGGGGCTTTCGATTTATCAGGCCCGGAGACAAGATGATTTACTGAAACGTACCAGTGAGCTAGAGGTCGATGTCAATCGGATCTCCGTCCATCTTCGGGAATCGCTTGATCTTTTGCACGATGCCCGTCGTCAGGTGTTGACGCTTCTGCATCTTTTTATTGTCACCCGTAGCGCCTCAACCCGGAACGTAGAGAACATGGCATCCCTCTTGACCCATGTAGTTAATCTAGAGGCGCTATTAAAAGTAGTGGGAAATGAGAAGGTAAATAAGACTTGGCGAGAAGGGATTTCTCCAGTGTTTTTAGGGTTGGATGATGCCACGCCGGATGAATTATCAGAAATTATGATGACAGATCTGGCTGACCAAATAGCAAAGCTATTGGAGGGAATCTATGAGATGATAAGGGACGCAACGAACCGTTCCGAAAATCTGTAGAGTGACCCCGTTGTTGGCCGTGGCCGGCTGGTGATGTGATGGAAAAGCTGATCGAATTGGCGCCCAACTGGGCGGGGATTTTTGCACTTCCGATCTCTCTGTTTGCTGTCTACCTTCATTGGCGAACCTACCGGCGCGATAAAGGGAAAGTGACGATCACTGACATTGAATTTCGCCATCCGGGCCCCGGGGGGACGCAGTTTATAGTATCGTTTGTCAATTCTGGTAGGCGCCCAATCTGCCTTGAATTGGCACGCTTGCGAATGCGATCCAAACCCTATTGGATAGACGAACGGTTTTCAAAGCCGCGTTGGCTGAGTGAGGGCGAAAAGGGAGAAAAACAGTTCTTTGTTCATACCCCCCAAATGGTGAGGTCGGAGACATCGGGCAGGCCTGGTTTAGCTTATCGATTTGATGAGGCAATAAACCCCATTGAGGTTGTTGCTGCTGAGGTTGTAGACACCACGGGTAAACGATACAAACGAAAGCTGACACGGCGCCAAAGAAAAGAGATCGCGCGTCGATGGCGTGATGAAAAGGGGTAGGGCATGGGGCCGGATTACATCAGCCCGGAAGAAATAGAAGCACTCCGCCGGCGGGGTGAGGCGGAGCGCCGCACAAAGCGCCTGCTGCTGATCCTGCTGATCATCAGCTCGATTGCTCTGGCGCTGCTGTCGCTGCCAGGGTAGGGGGCGAACATTATTCCAATCGCTTGATTACCCGTAGCTCCGCCTCGCTCAGCTTGAACCATTCGCCTTCAACTCGTTTGTGACGCAGCATTTCATGTAGATCTCGTTCCAGATCCTGCGGGTGGTCAGTTTCGATGATACGGACGATATGGATTTTTTGAGGCGATCCGGTCTGGAGCTGCGCGATCCGGCGCGATACATCTCCCTGGGTGATACCGATCTTGTAGTATTGCCCGGCTCGGACGATATAGACCTTACCCGGCCTGTTGTCCTGCGTGTCGGGGGGTTCCTGCTCTGCAAAATTGTGTATCGTTCGTTCGGGTGAGTGCGGTTTTCGCCACGTAAGGATTGCAAAGATCGTCAAGGTGGCGGCGAAAATTATAGAGAATGCTGCTAGGTTCCAATCTTCCGAGCCGATTGAGGATATACCACCGCACCAAAAAATCAACGCCAAGAATCCTAAAAACGCTACTCCCGGGTCTTTCATCACCGGATCTTTTGTCAATAGACGCAGTTTGTCCATCCAGTTCATGAGTGTTCTCATTCGAGATCCTCATCAGCGAACATGTCCAGAGTCCGCGCCTGGCTTTCTTCTTTCACTCGCTGCGCCTGTTTGAACGTGCCGACCTGTTGGGGCATGTCAACCCCTTTGCCGTCGAGCAGCTCGTCAATGGTCAGGATCTGGATCCGCGGGTAGTCCCGGTTCCATCCCAGCGACTCGTAATAGCCGGCGCTGGCGGCCTCGGTGATCATATCTGGGGTGGGGTGCTCAAGCGTGATGAATACCCCCATGGCGGCCTTTTCACGATCCACGGTGCCCACCAGGTCCCGAATATCGCCGGACTTGACCTTGCCGGATTTGACCTGAACGATCACCCGCTTGGCTTTCCCCGAGTCGCCCTCAGTGAACGTGATCACGCCATCGATGCCGCGATCTTTCCCGCGCTTGCCCTTTTTGCTGCCGGCCTCACCCCCCAACGGGCGGGCCTGGATAAGCGACAGCGCCCAAAACTGGAATTGAAACCGATCATCCTCTGCGAGCTGGCGCGCGCCGTCCACTGACACCGGTTCCCCGATCACCTGGTAGTCTGTGCCCGGCGATAGGCCAAACATATCCTGTAGGCGGTATTTTTGGAGTGCTACGCTCAAATGGGTGATGTCGATCCCGATCCAGTGCCGGCCCAGCTTTTCAGCCGCGGCGATAGCCGTACCACAGCCACAGAACGGGTCAAGCACGACGTCGCCGGGGTTGCTGCTGGCCTCAATGATACGTTCGAGCAGCTCCAACGGCTTTTGGGTGGGGTAGCCGAGTCGTTCGGATGAAGTTCTCCCCAACACGGGGATATCTGTCCAAATGTCGCCAACGGCCTTGCCGCCGGTTTCATGAAGATATTGCTTCAACTTCGGGTAGGTTCCTCTTGGTGGCCAGTAAATTCGCCCGTCGGCGTCGAGTTCATCGAGCTTGTCCGGTGTGTAACGCCAGTGCCGCCCAGCGCCGATCTGTTTTGGATCGATACCCCGCCATGGCTGGCCACTTGGGCCTTCTGTAGTGCCGGCACCTGTGAGGTTATCGACCATATACCGACCACGTTCGTCTTGATGTCGATACTCACGCTCTATCCATTCGTCGTCTGGCATTACTCTAGGGGGGTTGAAAGATACTTGTTGTATGTCTTTGGCAAAACAGAGGATGATATCGTGCAATCTGGGCCACCGTCTGCTACTAACATGCGCTGCCGTCCGGCGCCAGACGATCTCACCCTGAAACTGTTCTCCGCCAAAAATGGTATCCAGAATGATCTTGAGGTAATGGCTGGCCGTCGGGTCACAGTGCAGGTACAGGCTACCGGTGGGCTTCAGGACGCGGTGCAGCTCGACCAGGCGCGCGGCCATCATCACCAGGTAGGCCATCATCTGGTTAGCGCCGATTAGATCCCGCAGGGCCTCGATGGCTGTTGAAACCCCCGGGGCGGCTTCCGTCACCAACTCGTGATAGGTCTGCTGTGCCGGATAGCCCCAGTGCCAGGTATCCTCAAACGCCGTGATCTGCGCTTCGCTCTCAAGCCCGCTTTCGTCTTTGAACAGCACGTTATAGCTGCGGTTGCTGTTGAACGGCGGATCCAGGTAGATCAGGTCAACACATTCATTCGGGAAGTGGTCACGGTCGCGCAGGATTTCCAGATTGTCGCCGTAGTAAAGCGTGTTGATCATGCCGGTCATTCCCCAGGGCTACCTAAACGGTCACCCTGTAGGATAGCACGAAACGGCGGGCCAGGCCGGCAGGAATTGGGAGCTAAAAATGTAACAACCTTGAACCGAGGACCTCAAAAACGGTACGAAAAGTGAACCGGGGACCCGACAAAAGTGTGCAAAAACAGGGGCTATCAGGTCAAGTGATGCACAAAAAGCCGGGCGCCTGGCCACGGCAGAGCTACCCGTTGGCCTGGTCACTGCGGCCACGGAAGGCGGGGGACCAATCATTATCGGGGCGCCAGAAATCAGGGTGAACGGGATCAGAAAAACGGAGCATGTCTGTATCAGGTGTCCAGTTAGTGCCGTCGGGAAGTACGGTGTCTTCGTTGAAGTTGGCCTCCTCCAGGTTCGCCCCTTCCAGGTTCGCTCCTGCTAAATTGGCACCGCGCAGATTGGCACGATGCAGATTTGCCCCTTCCAGGAAGGTTCCGATGAGTTTTGCGTTTTCCAAGTCAACATGCCCCAGGTCGGCTCCCATCAAATCGCCCCCATGCAGGTAAGCCCCGTGCAGACGGGCATACTGTAGAAACGCTCCTCCCAGACAAACACCAAATAGACTCGCCTTTCGCAAGTTGCCAAACCACAAGTTGACTCCTTGGAGATCGGCATCTCTCAGGTCTGCCCCTTGCAGTTTGGCGGATTGCAAGTTCATCGCGTGTAGTGATCCATCTGTCAGCCAACCATGCCGTCTTAATTCCTCGACGGCTTGCACTGCGACCTCGTTTACCTGGCTGCGCATGCGGGCAATCAGGTCAGCTTTTAGCCGTTCTCTTTCCTCACCACCGCCAATAATGCGGTTGATCAGGATGAACGTCACGACGGCGCCGCCCAGCTCGGTCCCCAGGTTCAAAAACAGGCCCGCCCAGTCGCCGGCCAGGAACGCCGGCAGTAGGGCAGACAGCGCGGCCACCACCGCCAGCGCCGCCAAGATTTTCGCCGTCTTGCGCTGTGCATCGGTCTGTTGCCGCCACCACGCGCCCGATCTGGCCCGCCATGCGCGTATCTTGTCCATCGTTCCCCCTTTCGTTTCACTCACGATAGCACAGCCGGCGCCACAGGCAAGCCCCAGAGTCAGGGGGAACAAAAAACCGGGCGCTATGGCCCGGTGAAAAGGGCAGGGCGCCAGCTCGTGCCGGCGCCCGTCCAGGACGTCAGAGCAGGCGCCGGACCTGTTCGGCGGCGGCCTCGTTGATCTGATCAGACTGTGAGATCGTGCCGGTGTTGTAGCCCAGCGCCTTATAGAGCTTGTAATCCTCGTCTTCGGGATCGGGGCGGAGCATCGTGATCGCGCGCTCCCAGCCGCTGTCACCCTCTTGGACGTGGCCCACGTCGTACCCCAGATCGACCAGGGCCGCCGTCACCTTGTCCAGCTCGGGCCATGCGGTGATGTCACCCGGAAAAGCCTTGTCGTCAATGGCGTTGACCTTCCAGGTGCCGTCCAGCGTCTTACGCGCCTTGATATAGCGCCGTTTCATGAGAACATCCCTCCACAAACTAAAAACCCGGTCGAAAAGTGCTAGCCTTGCCGGCGCTCACCCGGTCAGCCCACGGGCGGTCATTTCCTTGTCAAGCTCCCGGTTGAGCGCGTCAAGGATGTCGTTCAGCTCGTCACGGGGGACGGGCTCCCACTGGCCCGCCCGGGTTTCTGGCCGCGCCGGCTTCTCTGCCGTCGGTACGGGCAGCAGGTATTTAGCGAGAAAGGACCGGGCGCTGCTGTCGCCGTTCATGGCGTCTGCCGTCGCCCGCTTGACGATTTCCAGCCACGTATCAGGCGGGCAACCCTCTTGGGTGGCCTTCAGATACGCCAATTCGGTTTCCCGCTTAGGCCGGCCTGGCCCGGGCGCCGTTCCCGGCTGAAAGCGCCCACGATGATCGCGTATTGCCGTCATGCTGCTAACCCTTCCACACACTACCCGGCCCACCGCGGCGCCGCGGGGAAACCCAAGGAGAAGGCGGCGCCGGCGGGGGTCGGTTTTGAACGCCAGTGCTACCGTTATAGTAGCACGTTTGTTCGGTTTAACATTAAAAAACCGCGTAGAAATAAAACTCGTTTGCCCCGGCCCGGGGGGTGATCACCCCTCGGGCCAGGCTGGCCCGGCCAGGCGGCCCCAGACTCGCAAAATGGCCCCTCAGAGCGTCGATCCGGGCCGGCCAGTATGTTTGGTCATGACGGGGCGTTTTCGTGACTCTGGCGGCCTGTTTTGCGGGGCATTTTTTCGCCCGGGGGGTGATCACCGCGCCGGCAGGGGTTAAGGGTAAATTTTACCCATAGCCCGGCATAGGGATGATCAGCGCGGCCACGAGCTGGCGCAACCTCTCTAGAGAAGCGATCACCCCCCGGGCCAGGGTATAGGGCCCCT
>ENA-OSEO01005379-OSEO01005379.1-sediment-metagenome-genome-assembly--contig:-NODE-5379-length-12373-cov-3.897609_pt1 | contig 12373 bp, 9 predicted proteins | sample MGYA00237883_ERZ534232 | MGnify/ENA metagenome assembly ERZ534232
CCATCGCCACACGCGCCACCGACTCGTGGACCGCCTTCTGGCAGAGCCGCAACCGCGTGCTGCTCGCCGGCGGAGCCCTGCTTGCGCTGTCGTACGTAACGTCGTTCACCCATTGGCCTCCGCTGGCGATCCGTGGGCAGGGAACATCCGTGCACGGCGCCGGTCTCGTTGGCGGATCGATCGTGTTCGCCTGTGTGTGTTGCGCAATCATCGACTTCGCCCGGCGACATGGCTGGCAGCGCATCGCCATCACCGGCCTGGCCGTGTCGCCGCTCGTTTCCGGCGCCCACTGGGTAGCCGTTTCGGGTATCGGCGCCAGCGGCGCCGAGGTCTGGGTGCAGCGGGCCGGCGTGGGCGGCTCATGGATAGCCACCAGCGGCCTGGCCGGCAATCCGGCCGTCGGCGTCTTCGCCGACCTCCTGGTCGACGCCGGGGGCTCGGTGATCATGATGGAGCCCATTGAGGCCGTGGGCGCCGAGGAGCCCTTGGCCAAGCGGGCCATCAGCGAGGAAGTTAGGCAAAAAATCCTCAAGATGATAGGCAACGAGGAGAAGCGCTGGTCAGTCCCCGGGGCCCAGATGGAGTTCATGTGCAAGGGCAACGTGGACGGAGGGCTCAGCACCATCGAGGAGAAATCACTGGGCGCCATCCACAAGAGCGGCAGCCGGCCCATTCGCGGCGTTCTCCAGAACACTGACCGCCTCCTGGAGAAAGTCCCGCCCGGGGGCGGACTTTATCTCCAGGACGGCACCCACATGGAGCCCCATACCATGACCTTCATGGCCGCCGCCGGGGCCCAGATAGTCGTCTTTGTCACCGGCTGCGGCGGAGCCTTCGGCCACGCCGTCAGCCCTTTGGTCAAGGTGACGGGCAATCCGGAAACCTTCCAGAAAATGCCTGACGACATTGACCTCAACGCCGGGACCGTAATGACCGGCCAGGAATCAATGGAATCGGTCGGCCAGAGGATCCTCGACGAGGTCGTGGCCGTGGCTTCGGGCAAGAAAACCCGCGGCGAGGAGCTCGGCTACTTCAATTTCAACGTCTACCGCCGCGACCCGAGGCTGGAGTCTCTCCTGGGCTTGACCGTTTAGCGGGGCGCCATTGCGGAGCTCTTGGGACCGGCTGGCGCACTAAAGGCTTGACTGCCGGCCCTGTGTTGTGTATTTCTGGGCGACGATTCCGTGGAGGAGTGAGTGACCCTCTGTTCCCAGTACACCGGCGCGATGGGTCGATTTAGGGCCTGGCTGTGGCGATATTGCTCCGGGTCCGCCGTCGAGCCGCGGGGGTCAGTGGGCTGAACTAGACTCTGACTCAGTGGGCCGTGGGCGGACCGGATAAGGGGCAGCCCATGGCCCTTGCTTTTCTGATTGGGCCATGGGGGCATCCCCGTGGCTCTTTTTATTGAGGTCCGCGGCCCGGAGACAAGGAGGCTTTAATTGAGCTTGATCGGGACCGTCGCCCCGCCGGGGGACAAGTCCATCTCCCACCGGCTGGTCCTCTTCTCCCTCCTGGCCGGCGGGGAGATGAGGCTGGCCAACCTGTCCCCCGGCCAGGACGTCCTCTCCAGCCTGGCCGCGGCGGCCAAGCTGGGCGCCCGGATGGCCGATCTGGATTCGGAGACGGTCATCCAGGGGGCCGAGGCAAGGCTGGTCGAGCGGGCCGAGATCGACTGCGGCAACTCCGGGACGACCATGCGGCTGCTCATGGGCCTCCTGGCCGGCCGACCCGGCCGGTACGTCCTGGACGGCGACCCCTCCCTGCGCCGCCGGCCCATGGAGCGGGTGGCCCAGCCCTTGAGGCTCATGGGCGGCCGGGTGGACTGCCCGGACGGCCGCTGCCCGGTGACCCTGGAGGGCCAATCCCTCAAGGGCATCGACTTCAGCCTGCCCGTGGCCAGCGCCCAGCTCAAGAGCGCCGTGCTCCTGGCCGGCCTCCAGGCCGAGGGGGCGACCCTGGTCCGGGAGCCCAGGCCCAGCCGGGACCACACCGAGCGGCTCATCCAGGCCCTGGGCGGCCGGATCAGCCGGGTCGAGGGCGGCTGGCGGGTGGAACGTTCGGCCCTGCGCCTGCCCGAGCGGGTCAGGGTGCCCGGCGACGCCTCCTCGGCCGCCTTCTTCCTGGGCGCGGCCGCGATCACGCCCGGCAGCCGGGTCACGGCCGAGGGCGTGCTCCTCAACCCCACCCGGACCGGCTTCCTGGAGGTCCTGGCCCGGCTGGGGGCCAGGGTGGAGACCCAGGTCCAGGGCCGGGAGCCAGAGCCCTGGGGCCGGGTCAGGGTGGCCTACTCGCCAGGGCTCCTGGCCTGCCGGATCGGCCCGGAGGAGATCCCGGGCCTGGTCGACGAGGTGCCCATCCTGGCCCTGGCGGCCAGCCAGGCCCGAGGCACGACCGTGTTCCACGACGTCGGCGAGCTCAGGCTCAAGGAATCCGACCGGCTGGCCGCCCTGGTCAGCCAGCTCGGCCTGATGGGGGCCAATATCTCCCTGGAGGGGGACAAGCTCCTGGTCAGCGGCCCGACCCGGCTCAAGGCGCCGGACCGGCTCGACTCCTTCGGCGACCACCGCATCGCCATGACCCTCAGGCTGGGCCTGGCCCTGGCCGGCGGGGGCGGGACCATCCGGGGCGAGAACTCGGTCGGCGTCTCCTACCCCGGCTTCCACCAGGACCTGGAGAGGTTGTGGCGATGAAGGTCTTCGGGATCATCAGCGACGAGCGGGCCCTCAAATCCAAGTCGCCGGCCATGCACACCCGGGTGCTGAGGCGGCGGGGTCTGGAGGGGGTCTACGTCCCCTTCAGGGTCGAGCCCGACCACTTAGGCGAGGCGGTCAGGGGCCTGAGGGCCCTTAACATCAGCGGAGCCAACGTGACCGTGCCTTACAAGGAGACGGTCATCCCCCTCCTGGACGGCCTGTCCGAGGATGCGGCGGCCATCGGCGCGGTCAACACCATCGTCGGCCGGGACGGATTGCTCCTCGGGCACAACACCGACGCCGGCGGCTTCAGCGACAGCCTGGAGGGAGCCGGTTTCCAGGCGGCCGGCCGCTCGGCCCTGGTCTTCGGCACCGGCGGGGCGGCCAGGGCGGTCGCCTTTGCCCTGCACCGGCTGGGCGCGGCCTCCCTGACCATCGTCGGCCGGAACGGAGCCCGGGCCGCCGAACTGGCTTGGCCCTTCCAGGCTCGCTGGCTGCCCTTAGGTTCGCCGCCGGTCCGGCGTCTCAGCGCTGACCTAGTCGTCAACGCCACCTCCGCCTCCAGCCGGGCCGAGTCGCCCGAGCTGGCCGGCCTGGCCGCCGGCCTGAGCCTGGCCGGCTGCCGCCTGGTCCTGGACCTCAACTACGGCCGGAGCGACAACTTCTGGCGCGACCTGGCCGCGGACCGGGGGGCGGCCTTCCGGGACGGCCTGCTCATGCTGGCCCACCAGGCCAGGCGCAGCTTCGCCCTCTGGACCGGCCTCGAGGTCGAGGTCGAGGAGTTCCTGGCCGGCCTGGAGGAGGGCTCGTGACCGGCAACGTCTACCTGGTCGGCTTCATGGGCGCGGGCAAGACCACGGTCGGCCGGCTCCTGGCCGAGGTCCTGCGCCGCAAGTTCGTCGATATGGACGAACTCCTGGAGGCCCGGCTGGGGGAGCCCATCCCCGAGGTCTTCCGCGGCCGGGGGGAGGAGTTCTTCCGCGGCCGGGAGGCGGCCCTGCTCAAAAAACTGGCCCGGCGGCAACGGCTGGTCGTGGCCGCCGGCGGCGGCGCGGTCGAGAGGGCCGAGAACAGCACCCTGATGCGCCGCTCGGGCCGAATCGTCCACCTGGCCGCCGACCTGGAGGTCTGCCGGACCAGGGTGGCGGCCCAGGGCCCGGGCCTGCGGCCCATGTGGAGCGACGCCGAGTCGGTCCAACGCCTCTTCGAGCGGCGCCAGGCGGCCTACGACGACTGCGACCTGCGCCTGTGCGCGGACGGCCTGGGGCCCCGGGAGGCGGCCCGGGAGATCGCGGCCCGGCTCTTCGGCGAGGACCGCTTCCCGGTCAGGCTGGGCCAATCCGAGTGCCCGGTCATCTGCACCGGCGAGGCGCCCCGGGCCCTGGCCGAACTGGCCGGCGGCCGGCGGGTGGCCCTCCTGACCGACCGCCGGGTCGGCCGGCTCCACCTGGACCGCTTTCAAGAGCGCCTGGCCGACCCCCTGGTCATCATCGTGCCGGGCGGGGAGCGGATCAAGACCCTGGGCACGGCCGAGCGGGTCTACCGCCAGCTCCTGGCCGGCCGCTTCAACCGCGACGACCTGCTCGTCGCCCTGGGCGGCGGGGCGGTGACCGACCTGGGCGCCTTCGTGGCCGGCACCTACAAGCGCGGCCTGGACCACGTCCTGGTGTCCACCTCCCTCTTAGGCTGCGTCGACGCGGCCGTGGGAGGCAAGGCGGCCCTCAACCTGGGCCGGACCAAGAACGCCGTCGGCTGCTTCACCGTGCCCGCCGGGGTCGTCCTGGACGTGGCCGCCCTGGGGACCCTGGCCCGCCGGCAGATCAGGGAGGGCCTGGTCGAGGCCTACAAGACCGGCCTTATCGGCTCGCCAAGCCTGGCCGAGCTGATCGAGGAACACTGGCCCGCCCTCCTGGCCGGCGACCGGCCCCTCCTGGCTAAAGTGGTCTCCCTCTCGGCCAGGACCAAGGCCGAGGTCGTGGCCCAGGACTTCCGCGAGTCCGGCCGGCGCTTCGTCCTCAACCTGGGCCACACCTTCGGCCACGCCGTGGAGAGCTGGCACGGCTACCGTTTAAGCCACGGCCGGGCCGTGGCCCTGGGCCTCCTGGTCGCGGTCAGGCTGTCCCTGTCCCGGGGCCTGATTGAGGCCCCCCTGGCCCAGAGGATCAGCGTCACCCTCAACCGGATCGCCGGCCGGCCGGTAACGCCGCCGCCGCCGGAGGCGGCCTGGGAAGCAATCCGGCAGGACAAGAAGATCAGGCAAGGGCGGAGCGTCTTCGTCCTTCTGGAAGGCCTCGGCCGGCCGGTCCTGGTCGAGGACGTCTCGCCGCCGGAACTGGCCGCCGCGGTCAGGGAAGTCTGCTGAGAGGTTAAAATGGGCAGCATTTGGGGGCGCTATCTGCGCGTGACCACCTTCGGGGAGTCCCACGGCCCGGCCGTGGGCGTCGTCGTCGACGGCCTGCCGGCCGGGCTGGAGATCGACCCGGACCGCCTCCAGGCCGAGATGGACCGGCGGCGGCCGGGAGCCTCCCCTTTGGCCTCGGCCCGCCGGGAGCCGGACCGGGTCGAGATCCTCTCCGGGGTCGGCCAGGGCCGCTCCCTGGGCTCGCCCATCGCCCTGCTCGTCCGCAACATGGACGCCCGGCCCCAGGACTACGCGGACATCAGCCGCCTCTTCAGGCCGGGACACGCCGACTACACCTATTTCAAGAAGTACGGCCTGCCGCCCCAGCCCGGCGGCGGCCGGGCCTCTGGCCGGGAGACAGTGGGCCGGGTGGCCGCCGGGGCCCTGGCCAGGCCCCTCCTGGATTCGATCGGGGTCGAGGTCCGGGTCTACACCGTGGCCGTGGCCGGCCTCGAGGCCCGGCGGATCGACCCGGCCCGGGCCGAGGCCGACCCCCTCCGCTTCGCCGACCCTGATCTGGCCCAGGAGGCGGCCCGGCTGGTCGAGGCGGCCCGGGCCGAGGACGACTCGGTGGGCGGGATAGTCGAGGTGGTCGCCCAAGGCCTGCCGGCCGGGCTGGGCGAGCCGGTCTTCGACAAGCTGGAGGCCCTCCTGGGCGGGGCCCTCCTGTCCATCGGCGCGGTCAAGGGGGTCGAGTTCGGGGCCGGGTTCAGACTAGCGGCCATGCGCGGCTCCCAGGCCAACGACCCTATCCGGGCCCAGGGCTTCCTGTCCAACAACGCCGGCGGCACCCTGGGCGGCATCTCCACCGGCCAGCCCCTCGTCGCCCGCCTGGCCGTCAAGCCGACCCCCTCCATCGCCAAGGCCCAGCCGACCGTGGACCTGGAGGGCCGGGAGGCCGAGATCAGGGTCCGGGGCCGCCACGACCCCTGCCTCTGCCCGCGCATCTGCCCCGTGGCCGAGGCCATGACCGTCCTGGTCCTGGCCGACGCCTGGCTGGAGGAAAGAGCCCTTTCGGGAGGTTTTTAATGAAGATCCTGGTGGTCAACGGACCCAACCTCAACCTGCTCGGCCGGCGCGAGCCGGAAATCTACGGCCGGACCAGTCTGGCCCAGATCGAGGAGTCCTGCCGCCGCCTGGCCGGCGAGCTGGGCCTGGAGGTCGAGTTCTGCCAGTCCAACGGCGAGGGCCAGCTCGTCGACGCCCTCCAGCGGGCCGAGGGGGAGGCCGACGGGGTCATCCTCAACGCCGCGGCCTACACCCACACCAGCCTGGCCCTGCGTGACGCCGTGGCCGCCCTGAGCCTGCCCGTGGTCGAGGTCCACCTGTCCAACCCCCAGGCCCGGGAGGAGTTCCGCCGCGTCTCCTATCTGGCCGGAGTCTGCGCCGGGTCCATCGCCGGGTTCGGGGCCGAGTCCTACCTCCTGGCCCTGCTCTGGTTCGGGCGCCGGGCCGGCTGACGGCTGGAAATTGTTCGGCCGGCATACATTTTTAACTTGACAGGCCCGCCTCGGGCGGGTGTATCTTGGCCGGACAGAATCAGGGAGAGGATTGCAGCCTTGAGTTCGATTCCGGCAGTCACGGGCAACGCCAGGCGATTTACCTACTATTATTATTTTGGTAAGGTCTGCCCGCGGGCCGGAGGAGGCGGAGGCTTCTGAGGTAAGCTGAAACTGACAAAGGCCGCGGGCAGACCAGAGGGGTCGCCCGCGGCCTTTTCGTTTCATCGAAGGCCGCGGGTTAAACCCCGCGGCCTTTCTTGTTTGGTCACCACATCAAGGAGGACTGAGAAATGCAGGCCAGATGCGAGATCACCCCCCCGACCGAACCGGCACCGGCCCTGGCCGGCCAGATGGCCGTCGAGCCCAAGGCGCCGCCCTACCAGCGGGTCAGCCGCCTGAGCCGGAAGACCAACACCCTGGTCCGGGTCGGCCAGGTGGTCATCGGCGGCCCCAGGTTCGTGGTCATCGCCGGACCCTGCTCGGTGGAGGGCGAGGAGCAGCTGCTCGCCACGGCCCGGACGGTCAAGGAGGCCGGCACGGCCATACTCCGGGGCGGAGCCTTCAAACCAAGGACCTCACCTTACAGCTTCCAGGGTCTCGAGGAGGACGGGCTCAAGCTCCTGGCCCTGGCCCGCCAGACGACCGGGCTGCCCGTGGTCACCGAGGTCATGGACACGGCCGACATCGGCCTGATCGAGTCCTACGCCGACGTCTTCCAGGTCGGCTCCAGGAACTGCCAGAACTTCTCTCTCCTGAAAAAGCTGGGCCAGGCCAGGAAGCCGGTCCTGCTCAAGCGCGGTCTGATGACCACCCTGGACGAGTTCCTGATGTCGGCCGAATACATCATGGCCTCGGGCAACGAAGAGGTCATCCTCTGCGAGCGGGGCATCCGCACCTTCGAGGTGGCCACCCGCAACACCCTCGACCTGAGCGCCGTGCCCATTCTCAAGGAGAGAACCCACCTGCCGGTCCTGGTCGACCCCAGCCACGCCGTGGGCGACTGGCGCTACGTCTGTCCCCTGGCCAAGGCCGCCCTGGCCGTGGGGGCCGACGGGCTCATGGTCGAGGTCCACGTCCATCCGGAGAAGGCCCTCTGCGACGGCCAGCAGTCGCTCCGGCCCGAGGTCTTCAACATGCTCATGACCAGCCTTAAGGCCATGGCCCCCGTCTTCGGGCGGGAGATGTGATGGATTCGCCGGAAATCGACCGCTGCCGCCAGGAGATCGACCGGCTGGACCGGGAGATTCTCGACCGGCTCAGCCAGAGAGCTGACCTGGCCGTGGAGATCGGCCGGCGCAAGAAGGCCCTGGGCCGGCCCACCCTCGATCCCGGACGGGAGGAGGAGGTCGTCTCCCGGCTCCTGGAGCAGAACCACAACCCCCTGGCCGGGGACGCGCTCCGGCGGATCTACGTCCAGATCATCTCCGCCTGCCGCGCCCTCCAGAGCCCGGTCACCGTCTCCTACCTCGGCCCCGAGGCCACCTTCAGCCACCTGGCCGCCCGGGAGTACTTCGGCGACTCGGCCGAGTTCCTGGCCCGGGAGTCCATCGGCGACGTCTTCGGCCAGGTCGAGACCGGCCAGGTCGACTTCGGCATCGTCCCGGTGGAGAACTCCCTCGAGGGCGCGGTCAGCCAGACCCTGGACCACCTGGTCGAGACGCGGCTCAGGGTCTGCGGCGAGAGCTATTTGCGGGTGGCCCACGCCCTGCTCTCCCTGGAGGCGGACCTGGCCCGGATCGAGCGGGTCCTCTCCCACCCCCAGGCCCTGGCCCAGTGCCGGCCCTGGCTGGCCAAGAACCTGCCCGGCGGCCAGGCCGTTGAGACCTCGAGCACGGCCGAGGCGGCCCGTCGGGCGGCCCGGGAGCCGGGCTCGGCCGCGGTGGGCCTGGAGATGCTGGCCGAGCTGTACGGCCTCAAGGTCCTGGCCCGGAACATCCAGGGCCGCCGGATCAACCTGACCCGCTTCCTCATCCTCGGCCGGGGCGACTGCTCCCGGACCGGCCGGGACAAGACCTCCGTCTTCTTCACCACCCCCCACCAGCCGGGCTCCCTGTCCAAGTGCCTCCAGCCCCTGGCCCGGGCCGGGGTCAACCTGACCCGCATCGAGTCGCGGCCGTCGAAGCAGACGCCCTGGGAATACGTCTTTTTCCTTGATTTTGAAGGGCACCGCCTCGACGAGCCGGTCCGGGCCGCCCTGGAGAGCATGGCCGAAAAGGCCCTAAGTCTGTCCGTCCTGGGCTCCTACCCCTGCGGCTGGAGGCCCGGCCAGGGGGCCCGGCCGGCTCAGCCCGGCCGGGTCGGCCCGGGGGCCGGGTCCTAGATCATGGAGCCTGGCTTTGCGGCCGTGGTCGGCGGCAGGGGGGCCATGGGCTCGCTTCTGACCGGGCTGCTGGCTCGGGCCGGGTACCGGGTCGTGGTCCTGGACCTCAGGGACGGGCCGGTCTCCTGGGACGAGCTGAGCCGCTGCCCGGTCGTCTTCCTGGCCGTGCCCATCCCGGCCCTGGCCGGGGTAGTCGAACGGATCGGCCCCCTGACCAGCCCGGACGGGGTGGTCATCGACCTCTGCTCCCTCAAGGAGGACCCGGTCCGGGCCATGCTGGTCCACTGCCGGGGAGAGGTCATCGGCGGCCATCCCCTCTTCGGCCCGGACGTGGGCTCCCTGGAGAACCAGACCTTCTTCGTCTGCCCGGCCCGGTCGAGGCGCTGGCTGGGCTGGCTCAAGGGCTTCCTCCGGGACCAGGGAGCCAGGGTGATCGAGATCGGGCCCCGGGAGCACGACGACCTCATGGCCGTGGTCCAGGTCCTCAGACACCTCCTCCTGACCAGCTTCGGCCTGAGCCTGGCCCGGCTGGGGTTCGACCCCAGGACCGACCCGGGCGTGGCCGGGCCCTGGTTCACCACCCTCCTGGACATGCTCGGCCGCCAGCTCAGGCAGCCGCCGGGCCTCTACGCCGATCTGGCCGTCCACAACCCGGCCACCGGCCGGATCTGCCGGGAGTTCGGCCGGGCCGCGGCGGACAGCCTTCAGGCCTTCGGCTCAGGGGACCGGCGGGCCATCAGCCAGGTTCTGGAACAGGTTTCGGCCTATCTCGATGGGGGCGGGAGCTAGCCGGGGTCGTCAGAGGCGTCGCGCCCGGCCCCGGGAAGCCGAACGGCTTCCCGGGGCCGGGCGCGTTTCAGTTGATCCCGATCCAGGCCCAGCCTAGTCCATGGTCACGTAGGCCGGCCAGAACTTCTCGGTGCTGGTGACGACCATATTCTTGATCTTGCTCCGGTGGGCAATGACGAACTTCTCGGCGTGGAGCCAGATCCAGGGGCAGTCCTCCCAGACGATCTTGGCCGCCGCCTCCAGGAGGTCCTCCCGCTTCTTGGGGTCCTGCTCCAGCCGGGTGGCGGTGACGGCCTCGTCGTAGACCGGGTTGTTGTAGAACTGGGAGCCCAGCCCCCGGGGCGGGTTGTTGCTGGAATGGAACTGGCCATAGAGGGGCAGGTCCGCGTCCATGGTCCAGGAGGCCCAGCCCAGGACGAACAGCTCCAGTTCGGTCTGATCCAGGGGCTTAAGCAGGCCGGCCACGTAGGTCGGCCAGTCGTAAGTCCTCAGCTCCACCTTGATCCCGATGGCCTGGAGATAGGCCTGGACGGCCTCGGCCACCTGGGTGTCGAAAAGGTAGCGGCCCTGGCAGGTGCGCATGTGCAGGGTCTGGGAGAAGTCGAAGTTGGCCTGCTTGAGGAGCTCCTTGGCCTTCTCGGGATTGTAGTCGTACTGCTTGGCCATCTTGCGGAAGCCCATGACCTTCTGGGACATGGGGCCTTCCATGGGCAGGGCGGCCTCGAAGAGGACCTTCTTGCAGATGGCCTTCTTGTCCACGGCGTAGTTGAAGGCCTGGCGGACCAGCTTGTCCTTGGTGGCGCCCTTCTGGCAGTTCAGGCCGATGTAGACGGTCCGGGTGGCCAGGGGCATGGCCACGGTGATGTTCGGATCGGCCTCCAGGGCCTTGATGCTGGCCGGCATGGGCTTGTAGCAGATGTCGATCTGGCCGGACCTGAGCATGGCCTCCCGGGTGGCCGCCTCGGGCACGATCAGGAAGGTCATCTTCTCCACGGTCGGCTTGGGGCCGTAATAGCTCTCGTTGCGGACCAGGACGATCCTCTCGCCCTTGACCCACTCCTTGAAGACGTAGGGGCCGGCCCCGACCGGGTTCTGGCGGACCTCGTCGCCGTACTTCTCGATGGCCGCCGGCGAGATGCAGCTGGCGATGCCCGAGGAGAGCGTCGCGGCCAGGGGGGCGTAAGGATACTTGAGGTGGAGCTTGAGGGTGTGATCGTCGACGACGGTCACCTCCTTGATCATGGAGATGGTGAAACGGAGAGGCACCCTCTTCTTGGGGTCCAGGGCCCGGTCAAAGGTGAGCTTCTGGGCCTTGGCGTCAAAGGGGGTCCCGTCGCTGAACTTGACCCCCTGGCGGAGGTGGAGGGTCCAGGTCAGGCCATCCGCGGAGACCTCGTGCCCGGTGGCCAGGCGCGGCTCCAGGGAGCCGTCGGCCCTCTGCCAGTAGAGGTCGTCGTAGACCAGGCTGGCCATGTTCCCGATCAGGAGCGTGGTCTGCTCCTGGGGGTTCAGGGTGTCGGCGTCAATGCCGATGCCGATCTTGAGCTCCTTGATGTCAGCCCCGGCCGCCGCCGGCAGCAGCGTCAGGCCCAGGACCAGCAAGATCAATAAACCAATCCTAACCCTCCCCGATTCAACCTTGATGGACATCAACCCTCCTTTCCTAATCTCGGTGGCTGCCTTCAACCACCCGGCCGCCCTGCATGACCAGGCCGATGGCTTCGGCCCTGGTCAGCAGGTTCACGTCCGCCAATGGATCGCCCTCAACCACGACCAGATCGGCCAGCTTGCCCTCCTCGACCGCGCCCAGGTCCCGCTCCAGGCCCAGGACGGCCGCGGCCAGGCCAGTCCCGGCCCGGAGAGCCTCGGCCGGTGAGAAGCCGTTCTCGACCAGCAACTCGGCCTCCCTGAGGTTGCGGCCGTGGTAGTTGAAGGGCGTGCCCGCGTCCGTCCCCAGGGCGACCTTGACCCCGGCCTCGTGGGCCAGCCTCAGGCTGGCCAGGTGGGCCGGCTTGACCCGGACCGTCTTGTCCACGGCGAACTGGGGCACCCCGTTCTCGACGCCCATCTCCAGGATCCCTGCAATCTCGTGGTCCAGGACCTTGCGGGGAAGCCTGTCTTCGGCGATCACGTATCGGAGAATGCCCCCCAACTGGGGCTTCGCCTCGAAGATGGTCGGGTGATATCCGAGCCTTGCCAGATAATAGCTCAGTGTGAGGCCTTCGGCGCCGCCCCCTATCACGGCGATCTTCTCGCCGCTCCCAGGGGCCTTGAAGGGGCTCAGATGTTTGCCCGTCCGCATCTCGTAGTCTGCCACAAAGCGCTTGAGCGGGTTAATGGCCACCGCCTCGTCCACGAGATTGCGCCGGCAGGCCAGTTCGCACGGGGCCGGACAGATGTACCCGCAGATGAGGGGGAGCGGGCATTTTTCCTTGATGATGGCCAGTGCCGCCTCGTCGTTGCCGTGTCGAATCTCCTGAATAAAGGCGGGGATATTGATCCCCGTGGGGCAGCTTCGCTGGCAGGGGGCCGTGCACTCGTCCGTCACATACTCCCCGATCATCCGTTCGGAGGTGGAGGTAAGGGTGATGATATGCTTGGGGCAGACCCGTTCGCAGGTGCCGCACCCGGTGCAGCGGGACGTGTCCACGACGGGCAGGTTGTCCGG
>ENA-OSEO01005382-OSEO01005382.1-sediment-metagenome-genome-assembly--contig:-NODE-5382-length-12365-cov-2.476807_pt1 | contig 12365 bp, 15 predicted proteins | sample MGYA00237883_ERZ534232 | MGnify/ENA metagenome assembly ERZ534232
CCGGCACCCGACGCCCAGACAACGACTGAGGGGTACCTGCGCAGCCATAGGCCCACCAAGGTCCTATGGTACGGGCCCTACCTCACCCTGGCCCCCGGCAGGTACGCGGCCCACTACGTCCTCAGGGCAGAGACGCCGTTAAGCGGCCCAGGGCCAGCGCTGACCCTGGACGTTGCCGCAGGCAGAGGGGCCAGGGTCCTCAACGCCACCACGCTGCAGGCCGAGGACCTGGCCCACGGTGGGTGGGTAAACGTCACCCTCACGTTCACCTTAACCCAGGAAGCCGAGGTTGAGCTTAGAGGCCTCGCCCCTGCCCAGGGCGAGACCCTCACCCTCCGCGAGGTTACCCTGGCGCCTCTCAGGCGGCGCCCCGGGTAAACGTTTAAAAGCTCGGCGCAGGTGAGTAGAGACGCAAACGCAGCGGTGCAGTGAACTTGGGAAAGGTACGCACGGAGATGGTTAAGAGGATCAGCCTGGAGTTGCTGGAAAAGTACCCCTACAGTTTCGGCACAGAGTTCGAGGCCAACAAACAGTTCCTGAAGCAGGTCGAACTTGAGGTCTCCAAGAAGCTGCGCAACAGGATAGCCGGGTACATCACCACCATAATCAAGGGTGACCTTATGGCAGAGGCCCAGGAAGCCGCGGCAGAGGCCCTAGAAGAGATACAGTAGACGAAGACAAGGCGTTCAGCCCCTTAACCCTACGGAAGCCTATATTCTATAGCTCCAAGCCTAGGTGGCGCTTCAGCTCATGCACCGTGAAGCCTATCTCCATGAGGCGGGCTCCCAACTCCTCCTCAGGTACCCCCGCCTTTAGGAAGCTCTGCCTCAGCAGCTGGATGCTTTCCCTCACCTCCCAGGGGTAGATGATCCACTCGCTCACCTCCTCTGCGTAGTAGTCGGGCCTGTACACGCTCCAAGGCTTGAGGTGAAGCGTAGCCACCCTCACCTCACCGGCCCCCATACCCTCCACGTACTCCCTGACGAGCCTCAGGCTGTTACCGCTGTCAGCCACGTCGTCCACCACGAGTACCCTGAGCCCAGCCACGTCAGCGTTAAGAGGGTAACGGACCTCGGGCTCCTCGGACCTCACGTTCACACCGCTGTAGTAGACCACCTGGAGGCTGGCCAGCCTCCTGACCCCCAGCTGGTCGCTGAGGATCCTGGCCGGGTCGAAGCCGCCCCTGCTCACGGCCACCAGCAAATCGGGCTCGAAGCCGCTCTCCACAACCTTATCAGCCAGTATCTCTGAGAGTCGCTGAACTTCGCCCCACGAAAGGAAGAGGTAATCCAACCTTGAAGCCTCGGATTCGGGTTAAGAGGTTTCATATAGTTGTTTGAATAAAGCGCTTGCGGTTAGACGACCATGCCCGACCTGAGAAGCGACGCCGCGGCGTGGATAACCGGTGTCATCAAGGACTTCGTAGCTTCCCCTGAGAACACCTTGGAGAAGTGGGGCGACGAGCCAGCGTGGGCCGAGCCCCTCGTGGGGTTCAGCAGCGGCGCCGACAGGCTATACCAGTTCTACAAGGAGGACATAGGCCCATTCTACGTCACACCCATAGAGTTCATGGGCGACGCCTTCCCAGGCAAGAGGTTTACGGCGGAGGGGCTCACCGTGATCAGCTGGATACTTCCCCAGACGGATGCCACGAAAAGGGATCAAAGGAAGGAGACCCACTTCCCGAGCGAGAGGTGGGCGCGCAGCAGGATCATAGGGGAGAAGGTGAACGTGAAGCTGAGGAGCCACCTGGTGGAGAGGCTGAGGAACGAAGGGGTGGAGGCAGTGGCACCCATGCTCTCGCCACTCTGGAAGCCTGCGACCTCAGAGAAGTACGCCAACGCCTCAACGTGGAGCGAGCGCCACGCCGCCTACGCTGCTGGCCTGGGCACCTTCGGCCTCAGCGACGGCCTGATAACGCCCGTGGGCAAGGCCATGAGGACGGGCAGCGTAGTGGCCAACGTACATGTTCAGCCTAGCCCTCGCCCCTACGACGACCACCACGCCTACTGCCTCTTCTACAGTGAGGGGACCTGCGGAAAGTGCATCGACAGGTGCCCCATAGGCGCCATAACGCGGGAGGGCCACGACAAGCGCACCTGCTCCAAGTATGTGGACATGACGAGGCAGTACGTGACCCGCCACTACGGGTTCGACGGCTACGGGTGCGGCTTCTGCCAGACCGGCGTGCCGTGTGAGTCGGGCATACCTAGAAGCATGAAAAAATAGAGCTTTTACTTGGCGGTGGCCACCGAGCCATCCTGGGTCACAGTTCCAGCCCACGTGAAGCCTGGGTCGCCTTCGATGGTTAGCTCGACCTCGTATGTGGGCTTCCAGACCACAGGGTATCCCACCTTGATAGTCCACTCACCGGAGGTGTACTGCAGTGTGCTGTGTCCCAGCAGTCCCTCGGGCGTCAGATCCAGGGTCTCCCAGGTGGCCGGGGCCTCTAGGCCCTCAAGCTCCTCGTAGTTGGCTAGGACGTACTCCACCGCAAGGTCTCTGGCCTCCTCGGGGCCCAGTATCTCCGTTGGTGCGGGGGCTAAGCTGGTGGACGTCTCGGTAACCGCTGAGCTCTGATCTACTTCGCCTTCCCACGTGAACGAGAGGTCTCCGCTGTACTCCACGGTAACCGTGTAGACGGGCTCAAGCACCACCATGAAGTGTACAGTGACGCTCCAGTCCGCTCCAGTGTACATGTACGTGCTGGCGCCGAGCAGACCCTCAGGGGTCAGATCCGTGAATGCCCACTCATCAGGGGAGATTAACTCACCCAGCTGAGGGTAGTTCTCCAAGATGTACAGGATGGCTAGGTCCCTCGCCGCCTCGGGTGAGAGAACCTCAGACATCACTTCATTCTGGTTAAGCTCATCCCAGACCCCGTCGATGACGGCGCTTCGGACCTCGCCCGCGCTAACCACGATCCTGATCTCATGGGGAGTGATGACCTGGGCCAGTACCTGGCCGGTCCTGTCCCCGTACCCGGGTTGGCTACACTCGAAGGTCACCATGAAGGCGTACTGGACGGGGTAGCTCTCCATGACGAATACATCGTTTATTTGGATCGAGGCCTCGATGCCGTCGAACTTGAAGGTGGGGGAGCTTCTCAGGAAGCTGATGGCGATGTTCTCGGCCTCCTCGGCTGTGGTGTCGCCTGTGGGGAACAAGTTCCCCTCAACCTCGTCGTACGCCTCGTCGGTGATGGCCCTCATGACGCGGCCTTCAGTCACAACGATGCGTGTGACGTGGGGAGTCAACACTTGCAGCAGCATCTGGCCTGTCCTGTCGCCGTAGCCGCTGTGCCTAGATGTGAACGCTATGGTCACCTCCCAGGTGTTTGGCATCCTCAGGGGCTCCACCTTCACGACCTCGACGGTGTCCTCTATGCCGTCGAAGGCGTAGGTTGGCATACCTTTGAGGTAGTTCAAGGCGACTGAGGTCGCCCCGTCCTGTGTGAACTGGGGGCTCAGGCTTGAAGCGTATAGGCTCAGCGCAGGGAACGCGCCGATGATCATCACCGCTAGTAGCGTGCTTACTTTTTGATTCATATTATATCCGCAACACAATACATACGGGTCCAGTATAATCCCAGTGTTTAGAACATATGTTCGATACCTTAGAACACGGGGAAGACACATAAACTCCATTCGCCCACCTAGAAGCAAAGAGGGGGAATGTTGACGCGCGCATTATTCGTCGGCAGGTTCCAGCCATTCCACTACGGGCATCTACACGCCATCAAGACCATACTAAATGAGTGCGACGAGCTGGTGCTCGTGGTGGGGAGCGCCCAGATGAGCCACGAGCACGACAACCCTTTCACGGCCGGCGAGCGGATAGAGATGATCAGGGCCGCTCTCAACGCCGCGGACATACCCACAGACAGGTACATGATTATCCCAATTGCTGACGCCCCCGCCCACAGGGTCTGGGTGAGCGCCGTCGAGAGCCAGACGCCCCGATTCGACATGGTCTACAGCAACCAGAGCCTAACCAGGAGGCTTCTCATCGAGGCCGGCTATAACGTCAAGTACATCGAGATGTATGAGCGCGGCAAGTACGAGGCCACAGAGATCAGGCGCAGGATACTCGAGGCCGAGGACTGGAGCGACCTGGTGCCCCCTGAAGTATACAGGATTGTGCAGGAGATCGATGGAGAGAACCGGATAAGGGACCTGGCCAAGTCGGACTCCTACAACAAAAGGAAGATCCAAGATGAGTAGGTACCTCAGGCTGGACCCGAGGCTCAGGGAGAGGTTCCCTGACCTGAACGCTGAGATCATACGCTTCAGAGACATCAAGGTGGAAAGCCGAAACGACCAGCTGGAGAAATACAAGGGCGAGGTCGCGGACCACATCAAGGAGAGGTGGAGCCTCGACCAGCTACGCGACGACCCCGTGTTCAGGGCCTACAGGGACTTCTTCTGGAGGCTGGGCATAGACCCCACCAAGAACAGGCCGGCAGCCGAGGCCCTCATCAGGCGCGTCCTAAGGGACAGCCCCATACCCAGGATAAACACGTGGGTGGACGCGTACAACCTGGTGAGCATGGAGACCGCCATACCGATAGCCAGCTTCGACGCGGACAAACTTATGGGTGAGCTCGTCATGAGGGAGGCCGAGAAGTCTGAGACGTTCACAGGCATAGGTATGGATAAGCCCGTCACCCTCACGGGAGGCGAGGCGGTCATAGAGGACGGGGAGAGGCTGGTGGCCATATACCCGTACAGGGACGCGGACCACAGCAAGGTCACCGTCGGGACGGTGAACGTGCTGATGCTCACGTGCGGGTCGCCGGGCATCACGCTCAACGTCCTCGCCAAGGCCTCTTCAATGGCCCGGGAGGTTCTGACCAGGTTCTGCGGCGGCCGCGCAGAGTAGGTGCACCCATGATAGAGGTGGACGGCTCCATTATGGAGGGAGGTGGACAGCTCCTGCGAATGTCAACGGCCTACAGCGCCGTTCTGGGCGAGCCGATACACGTCACGGACATCAGGGCGGGGAGGAGCGACCCCGGCTTAAAGCCCCAGCACCTCACGACCCTCCAGGCCGCGGTCACTCTTTGCGGAGCTGAGCTAGACGGAGCTAAAGTTGGGTCCAAGGAGGTGTGGTTCAGGCCCGGCATCATCCGTGGAGGCGAATACAGCTTCGACATAGGCACGGCGGGCAGTGTAACCCTTTTGCTTCAATGCCTCGCGCCCATCGCCGCCTTCGCAGACAGCCCCGTCAAGATGAGCGTCACGGGTGGAACAGCGGTCAGGTGGAGCCCGCCCACTACCTTCGTGGAGAAGGTGGTCTGGAGGGCCTACCAGGCCATGGGCATCAGGTGCAGGCTGAAGGTGTTGCGCCACGGCTTCTACCCCAAGGGGGGAGGCCGCGTGGAGGCTAGCTTGGAACCGGTTGAGCGGCTCACGCCCTTTCGTGTTGAACAGAGGCGTGTGAGGGAGGTCTACGGATCATCCGTGTGCGGTAGACTGCCCGAGCACGTCGCCCTGCGCCAGGGCAAGGCAGCCCAGGACGCCTTGAAGAGGGCAGGGCTCAAACCCAGGCTGGACACCGTTGCTCTGGAAGGCGTAGACGCCCCCCTCTCCCCGGGAAGCTTCATCTGCCTATGGGCCGACGAGGGGTACCTGGGCGCGTGCTGCCTCGGCGAGATAGGAAAGCCTGCTGAGAGGGTTGGTTCAGAGGCCGCGGAGACGATGATCAGGCTCGTGGAGGCCGGCGACGTGGTGGACCCCCACACGGCGGACCACCTCATCCTCCCCATGTCCCTGGCTGAGGGCGAGTCAATCTTCACCACATGCGAGCTAACCCTTCACACATTGACCGCCATCAGGCTGGCCGAGACTTTCACAGGCGCCAGGTTCAAGGTCGAGGGCGGAGAAGGCAAGCCTTCCCGGGTAACCTGCCGAGTAGCTGCGTGAGTATACCTTATCCCCGTGTGCGCGGATATACTGGAAGAAAAGCGACCATGATCATCCTCCACTACCTGAGGGGCAGAGTAAAGGTCGAGGGCGGCCCAATCTACCTGGACACCCTGAAGCCCTCGGAAGAGTTCCCCGCCTACATGTACCATGAGGTAGTCAGGCATCTGAAGGCCTCGGGGGAGGAGTACAGGGACGAGGTTCTGAGGGACGAGGCCCCGCCCCACATAGCCACGAGCCTTGAGCTACGGGACTACCAGGCTGAGGCCCTCAAAGAGTGGAAGGAGGAGGACTGCAGGGGCATAGTGGTGCTGCCCACCGGGGCGGGCAAGACGATACTGGCCGTGAAGGCCGTAGAAGAGCTCCAGTGCTCGACCCTGGTTGTCGTGCCCACGGTGGTGCTGGTGGACCAGTGGAGGCAGGTCCTGGAGGACTCGCTAAAGCAGAGGGTGGGAGCCATTGGCGGAGGCCACGACGAGATCAGGCCCATCACGGTGGCCACATACGACTCCGCCAGCCTCAGAGGAAGCTCCTTGGGGAACATGTTCAGGTTCTTGGTCCTAGATGAGGTCCACCACCTGGCAGCCCCCACCTACAGGCGGATAGCCCTCAGGTACGCGGCTCCCTACAGGCTGGGCCTGACGGCCACACTTCAGTCGGATGAGGACACCAGGGACATGTACGAGGAGATCGTGGGGCCCGTGGTTTACAGCCTGGCGCCCGAGCACCTGGCCGGCACCCACCTAGCCGACTACGTGGTGAAGACCGTCAAGCTGCCTCTGTCTCCCCAGGAGAGGCAGGAGTACGAGCACCAGTACCAGATATACAGGGGCTTCCTCAGGAGCCGCAACATAAGGATCAGGGGAAGCAGAGACTACCTCATGTTCGTGAGGCGAAGCGCCCGTGACCCCGAGGCGAGGCGCGCCCTCATTGCCAGGAACAGGGCCATGGACCTGGCGCTGAACAGCGGCAGCAAGATAGCCTACATGAAGAGCCTGCTGAAGGCCAACCCCGAGGAGAAGACCCTCATATTCACAAGCCACAACAAGCTGGTGTACAGGCTCAGCAGGGAGCTGCTCATACCCGCCATCACCCACGTGACGGCCCGCGAGGAGAGGGAGCAGATACTGGCGCGGTTCAGGGACGGCTCATACAGGAGGATCGTCACGAGCAGGGTTCTGGACGAGGGGGTGGACGTCCCAGACGCGTCGATGGCCATCATCATATCGGGGTCAGGGAGCAGCCGCCAGTTCATACAGCGCCTGGGCAGGATACTGAGGAAGCGTCCCGGGAAGCAGGCGGTGCTCTACGAGCTGGTCTCCGCGGACACCGCCGAGACCCACATGAGCGCCAGGAGGCGTCAGCGTTGATGCTGCCCACGGAGCATCTGAGGGTACATAGACGAGGTGAGACGATTCGGCCAATTTACTTGGGCGAAGAGAACAGCATGTCCAAGACCCTCATAGCGGTGTATGCGGACCACGTGGGTAGGAGGAGAGGAGACCTAATGGAGGCGCTGTCCGACTGCGAGGACCTTGGGTACGACTACAGGTTGGTGAGGGGCCTGGCGTCGGTCCTAGAATCTAGAACCATTTTCGCGGTGGGCGCGTCTGTTCCCCCTTTAACCGCGCGGTCAGAGGTCTTTAAGGAGGCGGGGACAAGAGTGGTGACAACTGAGGCAGATAGGGTGGAGGCTTTGAAGGTGGTTGCTGGTAAGCTGGGAGTCGAGGCTACCCAGCTTGACGCCAGCCTTTACGCTGACTTGGAGGAGGAGCAGAAGGTAGTGGAGTTCAAGGCGCCTTCACCGGGGGAACTGAACAGGTTCTACAATTATGTTCAGACTGTTGCGCTCCTAGCGTATAGCAGAAGGATCACCCTTTCCACGGAAAAGAGAGACGAGTATCTGGCTTCGTTGGCTGGCGCCCTAGGGAACGTGGAGGCACCTGTGGGGATGGGGCCCAACACCGTGAGCGTGTCCATGAAGCCGACTAACCGCATCAGCATGAGGGGCTCCAAGGTGGACGAGCTCATGGCCCGGCTCCTCAAGGTTGGCGGATGGACCTTGGAAGCCGTCATCCATTACCCCTCCAACAACAAACGGCAGGGGATGCTAACCCTCAGCCACGACGTCCACGGCGGCCTCCTGGAGCGAGACCCCGCGGAGGAAGAGACCGTCATCGAGATAGTGCCAAGAAAAAAGAGAAGCCCCCCGCACGGCGACATCATCGTGTTAGAGGAGCTTGCGGCGCGTAGAGGTGTCACCGAGGATAGGCTGCTGAATGAGATCAAGGAAGAGGGCTTCAAGTACGTTGACTTGGGCGGTGTACTGGTGATCTCCGAGAAACTGAAGGAGCTCCGTGATGCCTTGAAGAGTGTGGAGACCCTGGGCGAGGCGGGGTCCGTTCTAAGGAGCCTCGGCGCCAGTAACTTCATGCCGATCCTTGAGGCCCTCGGGTACACGGTGGAGTGGAGGAAGCCCCGTGACACGAGCAGGGTGTACCGCCCGTGATGGGCAACGTATATATCGCGCGTCTCGTACACAACTCTGGAAAGTGAGGCTCAGATGGGTTACCAAGCTATACAGGGAGCCACTACGGTTGGCCTAATATGCAGCGACGGCGTGGTGCTAGCCAGCGACAAACGGGTCAGCTGGGGGTACCTAATAAGCAGCAAGAGCGGCAAGAAGGTGTTCAGGCTCACGGACAACATAGGCTTGGCCTTCGCTGGCCTCATGAGCGACATGCAGGCCATGGTCAGGGAGGCCGAGGCATACGCCAACCTCTTCAGGCTTGAGAAGGGGCGGCCCATCACGACCAAGGCCATGAGCAAACTCATCTCCAACATGCTGTTCAACAGGAGGGCGATGCCTCTCCTCATGGAGACGATGGTGGGCGGAGTGGACCCCGATGGGCCCCAGCTGTACAGCATGGACCTGGTGGGCAGCCTCATACCCGACGACTACATGTCTGCGGGCTCAGGGGCGCCGATAGCGATGGGCGTTCTGGAGTCGGACTACAACAAGGGGATGAACTGTGAGGAGGGGGTCAAGCTGGCGCTGAAGGCAATCAAGGCGGCCATTGCCAGGGACGCGGTGAGCGGCGACGGCATAGACCTGCTCATTCTGAGGGCCGGAGGGTTAGAGGAGAGGACGATCCCTCTTAAGAGCACTTAAACACGTGCTTCTCTGAGAACCGGGTATTCAGGTCGCTCGATCTCAACGTTTTTATCTGGACGGGCGGATTCATCTGGGGCGGGGGCTGGTAGTTCAGTGGTATGAACGCTGGCTTCGCAAGTCAGAAGTCGGGGGTTCAAATCCCCCCCAGTCCACCACTTGATGCTACTGTGGCTGTACATTTCGTGTTCAATTTTTGGTCTTGATTTAGCTGAGGTTCTGATGCCTCTTCCAGTTCCCGAGGACAGTTTTATGTTCACTGTATATTAATCGATCTGAGGCGCCTCGGGGGGAAGCTTCTGAAGCTACGTTTTATGCCTTGACCTGCCAGAGAGGCTACTGGAAATAGGTTAGATGAAACAATCAAAATTGTATCCTAAAAGAAAAAAGGGTAGGGCTATTTCGTCGTTATCGAGTACCGTGTGCCTAATTTTGCCAGAGCCTTATCGATCCTCTTGATGAGGTCGTTCAGCTCATCCATGGTTGGGTGCTTGAACCACTCGAAGAAGAAGTCGTACTCACCAAGCTGCTCACCGGACTTGCTGATGATGGTGTCGCATCTCTCCTGGGTGATCTCACCGAGCTCCATAAAGTATTCGTAGGCTCCACCCGAGATCAGGGGCGTGCTCTCTAATCTCTCAGCGTAGCTCGGTACTGAGTTCGCGATCACGGTACTCATGATGCAGACCTCGGGCATGTCGATGGCTATTTTCTCGAGTTCCTTTATAGCGTCATAAACCGGCGGACCGTACAGTTTGACGTAGCTTATCATCATCGATCATGACTTGTTTTAATTACCGCGGATAATAAACGTTTAACGGGTATACTATCTGCACGAATCTCCATGGCGCATATTACACGTGTATAAAGTGACGGAGGCGTTGATCAGGCGTGTGCAATTCGTGATGCACCCAAATGTGATGACCTTTTATCTGTAACTGCACCGTAACCGCTTTTAACCTCTTTAAAACAGAAAAACAGAGAACTGTTTGAAGATCGTCATAGTCGGCGCCGGCCCAGCAGGGCTCTTCGCCGCCTACAGGTTATCCGCTGAGCACCACGTCACCATCCTAGAGAGACAGAGCTACGTCGGTGTGTCCGGGCTCCACAGTGATGGTAAGCTCAACTTCCACCCGATGGTCGGAGGCGACCTGACCGAGTTCATGCCTGAGCGTGACGCCTGGTCCCTGGTCGGAGGCATCAGGGACCTGTTCAGAGACCTGGGAGTCGAGATGGCCCGCACCGACGAGGAGGGCCTCAAGGAGTTGGAGGCCGAGGCTAGCAGGGCTGGAATAAAGTTCGTCAAGATAGAGCAGAACCACATAGGCTTAGATTACCTACCCGGCGTCATGGAGGAGAGGAGGAGGCTGGAGCGTCGAGCCCCCTTGAGACAGGTTAAGCTCCCCCAACACGCCTCAGGAGCCCTAGCCGCGGTAGAGCCACGGAGCCACGAACCGGGTCAGGGCGCAGGCCACGGCGTCCCTCAGCGCGTCGACCCTGGTGAGCCGTCTCTGAGTCATGACGCCTATGACGCCAATGCCGTCGAAGACATTCTCCTCTCCCATGATCCTGTCGATGACTTTCTTGCTATCATCCGTCTCGGGGTTCACCTGGCGGAGGATTGACTCATCTATCTCGTAGCCGGCGGAGCATCCCACACCCATCCGGCCATTTCTTAGTACCACAGCGTAGTTACGGTCGAACCACCTGCCCGCGAACTCCACCACTCCCCCCTCGATACCCACAGAGTACTCGCAGTCGGGGCAGCTCACCTTAGCGCCTTTGGCCCTGTTTGCGGCGCCGGTCATGATCTCCATGTCGCCAACTGGGAAGGGGTTCACCTCGGAGGCTACGTCTACGGACGCAACTTCCACACCCTCGAAGAACATGCTGAAGGCATCCTTCACAGCCTCGGCCTTCAGGGGGTTGAGGGACCCCACGGCCACCTTCATGGATGTACGGATAAGCGAGTAAACTTAATAACTGTTAGCTCCGGTAAGCCCTTGAGGTTGAAATTATGAGCGAGAGAAAAGACAAGGTGCTTAAGGCCATGAAGGACGCCGGCAAGCCTGTGCGCCCCGGGGACATCGCGGAGAGCCTGGGTATGGACAGCAAGGACGTGTCTAAAGCCATCGACGCCCTCAAAAAGGAGGGAAAAGTCCACTCGCCCAAGCGGTGCTTCTACGCTCCCGTGTGAGCCGGCGCCTCAACAACTTTTTCCTCTACAAGGATGTCGTATGCTAGCCTGGCAGCAGTTTTAATCAATTCCCTGCAAACTGTGCTCCACATCTTCCGTTCCCTGTAGGTCTGGTATTCATCAGGATTCCCGATGTCCAAGCCTAGGATACCAGGGCAGCTCAGTGAGCCCTCAGCCTCGGCGAAGGCCTCAGCCATCTTCCTCGAGTACCAGTGAGGCGGACGATCAGCCACCTCCGGCTTATCCCGGCCCAGAGCCAGGCCGAGCCCCATGACTGCCCCGGCGAAGGCGCCGCATAGGTTCCCTGTTCGGCCCACACCGGCAGCGAACCCGGTGGCCACCTTGGGTATGCAGCCGTATGACTCGCCCAGGGCTTCCATGATGGCCATGAGAACCGCCTCGGAGCAGAGAAATCCTTCCTCCGCGTAGTCCGCGGCCCTCTTCGCGATATCCTCTCTCGTGAACACCTTAAATCACTTTGAACCTGAGTACAGTCCTTTGGTTATATGTTTCCCCCGGCCTGAGAACCGTGGACGGGAAGCAGGGGTGGTTGGGTGAGTCCGGGTAATGCTGAGTCTCGAGGCACAGCCCGGAGTGCTTCAGTATGGGTTCGCATCGCCTACCCGCCTCAGAGCCGTCGAGGAAGTTGCCCGTGTAGAGCTGAAGCCCCGGCTGAGTGGTTTCCACCTCCAAGGCTCGCCCCGTCACGGGTTCAAACAGTTTAGCTGCCCGCCTCAGCCCGCCGCCCCTTAGAACATAGTTGTGGTCGTAGCCTCCAGCCGACAGCATCTGGGGGTGCCGTGACCCGATGTCTGCGCCCACCTTTTTGGGTTCACGGAAGTCGAGGGGCGTCCCCGTAACCTGAGCTATCTCACCAGTGGGTAGAAGGTTCTCGTCGACATCTATGTACGCGTCGGCGTTAAGCTCCAGCACGTGCCCAAGCACATCTCCACCGCCGGCCAGGTTGAAGTAGGTGTGGTTCGTCAAGTTGATCACCGTGGGCTTATCCGTGGTGGCATGACAACTGATCACAAGCCCATCATCGGTTAGAGTGAGGCGTACAGTGGCCTCC
>ENA-OSEO01005383-OSEO01005383.1-sediment-metagenome-genome-assembly--contig:-NODE-5383-length-12364-cov-2.862293_pt1 | contig 12364 bp, 11 predicted proteins | sample MGYA00237883_ERZ534232 | MGnify/ENA metagenome assembly ERZ534232
GGTTGCCTTTGACGAATCGCACAACATGGGCAACTCCATGGCGGTCAAAAAGAAGCGCGGCCGGTCCAGGCCGTCGGCAAAGGCGCTGGAAGGCATTAAACTGCAACAGCGGCTGCCGAAAGCCAGGGTTCTGTATGTGTCGGCAACCGGCGCGACCGAGGTGATGAACCTGGCCTATGCGGACCGGCTCGGATTGTGGGGCAGGGGGACACCTTTTGCCAACAAGATGGAGTTTGTCAACCAGGTGTCGGCCGGCGGCATGGCGGTCATGGAGATGATCGCCAGGGACATGGCCCTGTAGACCAGACGGGACGGGATCCTGCGTTTAAAAAGGATGACCTGGTCCCGCGATTTTAGATAGCTCCAGACAGTAGCGGCCAGGATACCGAAGGTAGTGGTCTTGATCCCCCCTCCTGTGGATCCCGGGGAAGCTCCGATAAACATGAACAAACTGAAGATGAGGAGCATGGGAACAGAAAGAAGGCCGATATTAACCGTATTGAATCCCGCTGTCCGCGGAGTGACTGACTGAAAGAAGGAAGCAAGGAGTTTCTCTTTGATCGAGAGGCCCTGAAGGACTCCGCTGCTTTCCATGACGAAAAAGAGGACGGCTCCCGCCAGGATAAGGAGAACGGAGGTGGTCAGAACCAGTTTTGTCTGCACCATGAGCATGCGTCTCCTCCTGTCCAGAGGCTGAAAGAAATCCATGAGCACAAGGAAACCCAATCCTCCGAGGATAATGAGAAACATCACGATGAGGTTCACCGAGACATCCCCTCTGAAAGCAGCGAGACTGGTGGAAAAAGTGGAAAACCCGGCATTGCAGAACGATGAGACGGCATGGAAGACCGAATGGAAGAGCGCTTCAGCAGTGTTTTGAAATTTGTCATGCCATGAAATGAAAAGGAGAAAAGCCCCGGCAGCCTCGATGGTAAAGGTGATGGTAAGGATCTTTCCGATGATCTTGTGGACCCCCCCGATATAGTCCGTGCTTAAGACATCGCTCATGAGAAACCGTTCCCGGAAACTCATGGTCTTGAAAAAAAAGATGGTGAAAAAGGAGGTGAAGGTCATGAGCCCCAGTCCGCCGATCTGAATAAGGGTGAGGATGACGAATTGACCGAAATGGGTAAAGTAGGTGGCGGTGTCCACGACGATGAGTCCTGTCACACAGACAGCGGAAGTCGATGTGAAGAAGGCGTCGATGAGAGGCATGGCCCCCGGAGCTGTGGTCGCCCGTGGGAAAGAAAGGAAAAGAGTACCGATGACGATGACACCCAGAAAAGAGAGGATAAAGAGCTGCTCAGGCCTCCAGTTGATCCCCGGGAAGACCAGACGGTTGACCTTGGTGAGTTTGATGATGAACATGAAGACGATATAGACCTGAGCTGCGACAAAATAGCGCGAAAGATGTCCCCCCGGGCCTCCTCCGTAGATATCAAACCTGATGAGGACAAAATGGACCAGGATCAGGGCCGTGACGATATAGAGAGACCGGTGTTCGCGAAACTCGTCCCGGGGACGGCCCTGGATGAGAAGCATAAGGATATTGTCCAGGACAAGGACTCCGGTGAGGATAAAAGCTCCCTGCCTGATGACGTGGAGCATCCCGGGATTAAGGAAAAACCCGTAATGAGCCAGGAATGAGACCACAGCCACCAGGGTCCCGGCGAAAAGAATGGTATCCAGTAAAGAGATAAGACGGTCTTTGTTCATATCGAGTGAAGTATATATTTTCCTGGGGTGTTGTCAAGCGATTATGGAGGGAGGGGCCGAAGCCGCCTCCCTCTCTGGACAGGATCTACTGAAGAAAGATCCGCATGATGAAGTCAGAACCGAAAAGCATGAGGACGATGGCCAGGACCAGTGAGATGATCACGGCTCCTTTGATAATATCCTGGGCTTTGAGAGTCCCCAGAAGCAAAGGTTCCCGGCTGAGATAAGCGGATGCCGCATAGAGTTCTTCTCCGATGAGAGTATAGTCGCAGGCGGCAATAAAGAAGGGCAGCTGAGATGTGGAGTCCGTTCCGGCGATCTGGATCGCTCCCACGGTATTAGCCGTTTCTGCGAGCATGAGAGACTCAGCCCAGAACATTCCCAGCAAAAAGACTGTGGCGGGTTTTTCACGCACCATGGCACCGTTCACAGCAGCTGCGTAAGCAAACTGTCCCACAGAAGCCAGGTAGACCATTCCTTCGTCGTGAAGATCCGCCCGTCCCGCGGCCATATAAGCTTCTTTGACCACATCCTGGGCCACGGTGAGGACTACCGGGTCCTGGATGGGAACCGAAAATGGCGTCTCATAAGTGGCCACCTGTTGAGCCACGGGCCTCAGAATATTCAGAGACGCCAGTGTGGCGATATCATCGATGACTGAAGTCCCGGGAATATAGTAGACCGGACGCCCCATCTCAGTGGCGCGCCCTACGGCATCGTCGATGGCTTCCAGGCCGGCAATGCGGCGGATAAAGATCTCCTGTCCGCGCTTCGCTTTACGGATAAGCACCATAATGAGGCCGATAAAGGCCAGAGACCAGATAAAGGCCCCTAACCGGTCGGAAAAGTACCATTGGGCTGCTGATGTGGCCTCTTTGACCACAATGGGCCCCTGGCGCTGTCCCTGGGCATCATAGGCGAAGACTTCGGCCCGGACAAGGGTTCCGCTCTTGTCGACCGGAATGGTATGAAGAAAAAGAGCTCCGGCGTTTTTCACCATGATGGTATTGGAAAAGGCCCCGTCGATATAGAGGTCGATGGCGTATTGCGGAACCTCTGCAGCGGTATTGCCAGGTGTAAACTCCAGCTCCACATTGACTCCTTCGTCGTTGGGGGAATCATAGAGGCTCAGGTCACAGGCATAGAAGGGAGTCTCTTCGTTTGTCTCCTGAGCGGCCATAAAGGGAGCGCTCAGCAGAATCAATAACAGAATAATCGTAATTTTCTTCATCTCTACCCTCCTATGGTCTGTTTAAAGAGCGGCCACCACTCATTGAAGATGAAATTCATCCGTCCGATGAAGAGGCTGATCCGTCCCATGAACGTATAGCCGAAAGAGGCCCCGAAGCCGATCATGAGATAGAAGAGCGCGGGTTTATTGGCAAACTTGATTATGGGATGGTCGTGTTTGACCGAAAAGAAGAAATAGACCAGGACCACGATGACACCGAAAACGAGAAGCGGCCCTGCTGTGGCCAGATCCAGGGTCTTCAGGGATGGATTCTTGAAAAAATCACCGATGAGATGGCCGTTGAGAAGCGGCTGGCCCAGGTCATCCACCACAGTTCCTCTGATCTGAGTGAGGACACTGGTCTTGAAAGAGGCCACGATGGCATATCCGCTCCAGAACCCCACGGTGATGGAGATGGGATAACGGCTCACCCACTCCGCTTTACGTGAAAACCGGGCCAGGAAAAGCAGTCCGATGAGAGTGGCAAAGACTAGAGAGATGAGGGTGAGGATCTGACTGTTGTCAAAGGCCACTGTGATCGGGTCCACGATCTTTCTCATAATGATCTGAGAAAAGACCATGACCACCTGATATCCCACCATGGTACCCACGAAGAGATGCTCGGCAAATTTATAGAGAGGGTTATCTTTCCAGAGGAATGAGAAGATAGCCAGGCTCAGCAAGACAGCGATTGTATACCAGAATAACATCATAACCACCTACCTCTTGTTTTCCGCCCGGCGTGATAAAAAGAAGCCGAGGTTCGCGAGAATAATGAGAAATATGACATAGAAATGCGCTGAAGCCTGGGAAGCCATCCCCGTCCGGGCTGACATCCGCGTAGACAGATGCGACTGCAGTTCCTCTTCGCTGAATCCGGGAGTATAGATCTTAGTGTCCCATACTCCTTCAGGGGCATCGTTGTAGAGGTTTCTGAGGTAGGATCCGATATCCTCACCGATGACCTGCGTCTCCAGGGCCTGAACCAGTTTTTCATATTCAGCGGCTCCGCGCAGCCCTCCCATCATCCCGATCATCTGGTCAGTCTGAAGGAAGGGGTAAAACTCCGCTGCAGAGACGGCTGTGGTCCCGGTAGCGATCTTTTTCCCGTAAAGGGTGTTGGCATAGGTCACCCAGAAGCGCGGGTACGAAGTCCCTGAGACGGTGACGATGAGCCCTATGCTCTTGTAATTATAGATCTTGTTCAACAGCGGCAGTGCCGTACTCAGGTTGCCGTAAAAATCCTTGACCAGAAAGTTGCGCACATCGCTTCCGAAAGCGATGACAGCAGCCGTCATGGGATAGGGATACCCCATAAAGACAAAATCCTTCCCGTAGACAGCGCCGTACTCCTTGGCAATAAAAGTGGTGATGTTCTTGGCCAGGTCTATGGAATCGGGAAAGGCGGCCCAGGTGATAACAGGTATCCTCCTCATGAAAGCATGGCGCAGGACACTCATGGTCATGGGGTCCAGCTCGGCGTTGGTGGAGGGGCTGTAGTCAAAGGAGAGCAGGATACCCTGTGGGGTATCAGGATGGGACTGGTTGTAGGTATAGATCCCCTCAATCTCATCATAGATATCCTTCACTTCCGGCATGACAGCGGGATTGTAGGTCCATCGGGCCAGAAGCGGGATCATGACCACGACGAACATGATGACATAGAGGACCTTTTTGTCCAGGGACATGATCTTTTCATACCAGGGGGTCTTCATTATTCACCACCTCCCAGATAAGAACGCTCTATGCCTAAGACGATCTTGATGGATGTGGCGACGATCCCCAGCCCGATCCCCACATTGACAGCGCGCATGGCGGCTGTGGTGGGGACTTTCATGATCCAGGCCGTGATGTCGTTAAAGATGATGAAGGGGCCGAAAGCCACACGCCCCACCATGACGATCACACCGGCAAGAAGCAGGACAGTGGCCAGCCAGGTACGTGCCCTGAAGGCCCGGTATGCGGCTGATGTGATGTAGAAGGCCAGAAGAGCGAACATGCTGGCATCCAGGGGGACACGCACATAGTTGTACATGTTCTCAAACAGGCCCTGGAGAGCTCCTTCCGGACGGAAATAACCCACAAGGCCGATAATCGTCATAAAAAACATGGCGATGAATGTCACATAACTGAAAAAAATATCTTTATGCTTCCGCCGGATCTTTGTCATATGATGGCGGGTCAGACTGGAGATCCCCACAGCCAGGGCAAAGGCGGCGATGATCGCCATCCAGTCGAGCATGGTATCCAGCAATCCCTTCAGGGCCGGGACCATCTGAACGATGATTCCGATGAGCCCGAAGAAGAAAGCCAGAAACAGAGGCAGCGTTCTCTTCATAAGGTTGACTCCTTCCATTCGTTAAAGTTGTGGTCTTGATGAAAATATACTCTGCTTTTTTTTCATCCGCAATAACAAAAGTGACCTGTTATTTATACGCTTACGTCTCTTTTTTGTTGGAGAAGATATGGGGGGAGATGGGGAGACGGGAAACCGTCTCCCCGTTTATTTTACCATTGGGGATTCAGGAATGACTCCATGAAAAAGTCCAGCCCGATGAGCTGAAGGATAATGGCCAGGATAAAGACCACAAGAAGGATCCCCTTGAGGATATCCTGGGCCTTCAGGGTTCCCAGCAGCAGTGGTTCCCGGCTCATGTAGGCTGAAGCGGCATAGAGTTCTTCTCCGATAAGGGTGTAATCACAGGCTGCGATGAAGAAGGGCAGCTGGGAGGAGGCATCGGTCCCGGCGATCTGGATGGCACCCACGCTGTTGGCGGTCTCCGCCAGGATCAGCGACTCGGCATAAAACATCCCCAGCAGAAAGACCGTGGCCGGTTTCTCACGGACCATGGATCCGGAGACAGCTCCGGAATAGTCAAACTGCCCCATGGAAGCCAGATAAGCGATCCCGTCCTCATAAAGGTCCGGACGTCCTGCAGCCATATAGGCTTCTTTGACCACATCCTGGGCCACAGAGACCACGATGGGGTCCTTGACCGGAACGGAAAAGGGCGTCTCATATTTAGCCACCTGACGGGCCACAGGCCTCAAAATATTGAGCGAGGCCAGGGTGGCTACATCAGCCATGGTGGACGTCCCGGGAATGTAAAAGACAGGCCGCCCCATTTCAGTGGCCCGTCCCAGGGCATCATCGATGGCCTCCAGGCCGGGGATCTTTCTGATAAAGAGCTCCTGTCCCCGTTTGGCCCCTCTTACAAAAAAGATGATAAGGCCGATAAAGAGAAGCCCCAGGATAAAGGCCTTCATGGAGTTCATGTTGAGCCATTCACCCTTGCTCACCACGTTCACGGATCCCAGGTCCACCAGGGATCCGTCGGGGAGCTCCCCCTGAACATCCACAGTGACGGGAACACCGGCCTGACGCGTGATGAGGGGCAGGATAATGAGTTTTCCCGCATTCACCAGCCGCCGGACACGCACCGGGTTCTCCCCGATGGAGATGTTCAGCAGAAACGCAGGCATCTCGTCGGGAGAGGCCAGGGGCCTGAAGGTCAATTCCACCTGTTCCCCGGCATTGTTCGGCGTATCATGAAGTGCAAACTCAGCCGGAGCGCTCTCCTGCGCAGAAAGAAACGGCAGGAAGAAAAACAGGGCACAACCCATCAATAATAAGATTTTCTTTTTCATGCTCACCCTCCTATCCGCTCACCATGTTTTTGAAGATGGGCCACCATTCATGGAAAATAAAATTCATCCTTCCGATGAAAAGGCTGATACGTCCCATGAAGGTATACCCGAAGGACGCCCCGAAAGCCACCATGAGATAGATCAGTGCAGGATTTCGGGAAAAGCGGACCACAGGGTTGTTGTTCTTCAAAGAGAAAAAGAAGTAGACGATCACCACAAAGACCCCGAAGACCAAAAGAGGCCCGGCCATAGCTTCAAAAAAGAAGTTATGCAGGGTGGGGTGCTTGAAAAAAGTCCCGATCTTCTCTGCATTGAGCAGAGAATCCCCTGCAGGATCCACCACAGTCCCGTACAGCTGGCTCAGGATACGCGCTTTGAGGCTGGGGATGATGGAATATCCCGTGAGATAACCCACAGTGATACTGATGGGATAGCGGCTCACCCAGCTCCAGTTCTGCGAAAACCTGGAAAAGTAGAGAAAGCCCACGACGATCCCCAGTCCCAGCCAGACAGCCAGAAGAACATCGCCGTCTCCCAGAGCCCTGCGGAAAGGGTTCCAGACACGGGGCAGAAAGAGATTCGTGTAACTGACAAAGATCGTATACCCCACAGACGTCCCCACAAAAAGATGTTCTGCGAATTTATAGATCACATTATCCCTGAAGAGAAAGGAGAAGACGGCTAACGTGAGAAACAAAGCAATGGTCATCCATAGAAACATACCCATATTCCCCTCCTACCTTTTGTTATTCCGCATCCGTGCGAAATAGGCGATATTTCCGATGATAATCAGGATGATAACATAAAAGTGCGCCGTGGCCTGGGGAGCCATCCCCTGACGGGCTGTGTTTCTCCTGGCCAGGCTCAGCTGGATCTCTTCCGGAGTAAACTCAGGAGTGTAATAAGCGGTGTTATACTGGCTGAGGTCCTTTCCGTCATAGAGTGTCTCCAGGTAGGCTCTGACATCACTTCCGTTGAGTTCTTTTTCCAGCCGCTCCACAAGCTGCTCATATTCGGCAGCGCCTTTGAGCCCTCCCATGAGCCCCACCATCTGGTTGGTCTGAAGAAAGGGATAGTACTTGGCCGCGGAGACCGCTGTGGAACCTGTAACCACCATCTTCCCGTAAAGGCCGTTGGCGTAGGTCACCCATGATTCAGGATAGGAGGTCCCTGACATGGAAAAAACCAGGCCTATACGGTTGAAGTTGTATATATTCTTCAGCAAAGGAAGGTCTCTTGTATCGTTTCCCGCTTTGTCACTGGCAAAGAAGGTCTTGACGTCTGTAGCCAGGGCGATGATGGCCTGGACAAAGGGGTAGCCATAACCCAGGAAGACATAGTCTTTACCATAGACAGCCCCGTAATCCTTAGCGATGAGATGCATATCCTGTTCCCCCAGGTCCACACCCGTGGGAAGCCCGGACCAGGCGATCACAGGGATCCCGCGCAGAAAGGCATGCCTCAGTGTGGCAAAGGACATGGGATCCAGTTCAGCCATGGTGGCCGGATCATAATCGAAAGCAATAAAGATAGCCTTCTTATTATCAGGGTTTTCCTGATTGTACTGATAGAGCTGCTCCATATGGTCGTAGATCCGCTGGACTTCGTCTGTAACGTAAGTACTCACTTGCATCTTGAAAAGGACCGGCAGGGCCACCACAAAAAACATGATGATATAGATCACCGGTTTGGGTATGGCCAATAGTTTTTCGTACCAGACGTTTTTATCTTTTGTCATCATTCACCACCCCCGAGATAGGAACGTTCGATTCCCAGCATGATCTTGATGGCTGTGGCCACCATTCCCAATCCCACGCCGATCATGATCCCGCGCATGGCGGCTGTATTGGGGATGAGCATAAGCCAGTTGGTCACCTCTCCAAAGATCATCAGCGGGCCGAAAGCCACACGCCCCAGCATGACGATAAAGCCTGAGACCAGAAGGGTCCCCGCCAGCCATGTCCGTGCACGGAAAGCGCGGTAGGCCGCCGAGGAGATGTAGAAGGCCAGCAGGGCAAACATCGTGGCATTCAAAGGGACCATGATATGACGGTAGAGATTGTCTGCAAAACCTTTCCATAGCGAATTGGGGTGATAATACCCGATGATGGAGACGGTGGCCATGACCACCAGCGCCGTAAAGGTCACAAAACTGAAAAATTGATCCTTATGTCTCCTTCTGATCTTCGTGGCATGATGCCGGACCAGGCTGGCCAGTCCGATGATCACCGCAAAAGATGAGATGGATGCGATCCAACTGTTGATGGGATCGATAAATCTATCCTGCATGATGGGCGAGATCTGCAGCAGGATCCCGATCACAGCAAAGATAAAAGTAATAATGACAGGCAGCTGTCTTTTCATAAATCAACTCCTTTCACGCATTTGCACTTTAAAAATAACATGGTGAGCAGACTTGACAAGAGAAAAAGTGGAAAACAGCCTCTTTTCCTCCTGAAAGAGAGCTCAAAACCCCCTCCAGCCTTCTGATTATAAAAAAAAGGCCGCAGCTTTTTGCTGCAGCCTTTTTCCCTAAAAGAGCGTCTTACTGCTCAGATAGAAATCTTTGACAAGCAGAGGAGGAGTAAAGACCGAGTACCAGGAGTCCACAAAACCGCTCCCTTTTCCCACATCGATAATGTCTTTCAACATCCTCAAAGGGGAGTCATTCCACCGGAAATGAGTCGCTCCCGTCACGATCTTTCCGTCTTCCACATAGAAAAATCCATTGCGTGTCATCCCTGTGAGAGTAAAGTCCTCCATGCGCACCATGCGGATATACCAGAGGTCTTTGATATAGAATCCCCGTCCCATGGTGGCCAGGAGCTCTTCTTCGCTTTTCTCTCCGTCACTGATGATGACGTTGGACGCGCTCCAGGGGACATATCCGTTCTTGTCAGCCCAGAAGCGTGTACAGGGAATATCTTTCAATACCCCCTTCTCCATCATCATCCGCTGCGGGACAGCCAGCCCGTTGGAATCAAAAGGCAGGGAAGGAGCACTGGGGCAAGCCGGGTCTGTCCCGATGGAGATCCGCGGGTCGATGAGTTTCTCCCCTATTTTCCCTGAATAGGGGGAATAGCCCTCATCGACGGCCTGCCGGTCAGCCCCGAAAAATCCCAGCCAGATCATGAGTTTGGACGCCGCCTGTGCTGAGATCAGGACATTATAGCGTCCGGGTTCGAACTCTTTCCTCTTCTGAAGGAGCTCGGCGTCTTTCAGGGCTTTTTCGAAGTCCTTTTCCGGCTGCATGGAAGCCAGGTCATACCCGTTGGAAAAGGAGTTTCCTTTCTCCCCGTTCTTGTCGATGGTATTGGAATAGCCTGCGGAGGTGTTCTCATAATATTTCATCAGGCCGTTGGCCGTGGCCAGCCCGGTGGTTTTCAGGGTATGAAAGACCGTCCCGTAAGCTGTCACCTGGTTTTTCTCAGCCATGCCTATGGCCCGGGCGGCGATACCGGCGCGATCTTCCGGCCCGGCTTTGATGACTTCCGGATCCACCATGAGTTCAACCACTTGTCCGTCCTCTTCAAGAGTGGGCAGATATTCCTTGTCCGCCACAGAGGCGTCCACAGCCTTTTCGCTTTTTCTCACAAGCTCGCGCAATCCTTCATCGCTGCAGTCGGCACTGGTGGACGTGGCTTTCTTTCCGTCACGCCAGACTGTAAGAGAGACTGTCTCCCTCAGGGTGTCAATATTTTGAGTCACTTTGTTATCGGCAAAACGGGTCAGGGCTTCATTTTCATTCTCATATTTCAGGATGAAGTCATCGACCTCGCTCTTTTTTTCGATAAACTCGACGATTTTCTGAAAACGGTCTTTCTTATCCATTAAAAGCACCTCCCACATCAATATTCCTGAACCTCGCAGGGGACGATCCATGAGTCATCTGCTGTGTCTGAGACGGCTCCCCTTTGCCGCAGTTGAGGACCCCGTAGGGTTCCCAGAAACGCTTGTCACAGATCGCATCACAGGAATTCCAGAATTCCGGTGTGATAGACTGGTAGATCACGTCCTTGAGTGGTTTTGTGATCTTTCCCTTTTTGACCTCGTAGAACATATCCCCGCCGAACTGAAAATTATACCGCCTCTGATCAATGGAGAAACTGCCCATTCCGTCGATGAGGATGCCGTCTTCGGTGCCGGCGATGAGGTCATCCAGAGAAAGAGGTTCTTTTCCCGGTTCAAGACTCAGATTAGGAATACGGTTGATGGGTTGAGAGGCGTAGGAGTCCGCCCGGTTACAGCCCATGCTCTCTGAATCTCCGATGGAGTGAGCTGTATCCCTGGTGGTCCCGTAGTTGACAAGGATCCCGTCTTTGATGATGGGCCATTGTTTTCCGGGAATGCCGTCGTCATCGTTTCCCCAGGTGGACAGCCCCCCTTCAAGGGTATTGTCCGCGGTAAAATTGACTATGGAGGATCCGTAGCGGAACTGATTTCTTTTTTCAGGAGTGGCAAATGAGGTTCCGGCAAAATTGGCTTCCCATCCCAGCACACGGTCGAGTTCTGTGGGATGCCCCACAGATTCGTGAATAGTCAGCCGGAGATGGGACGGAAGAAGGATGAGGTCCTTTTTCCCCACAGGGCCCCGTTGGGCTCCGAGTTTTTTTATGACGTCATCAGCGATCTCCTCGGCCTTGTCCACGATATTCAATGATTCGATCCATTCGAACCCTGCATTTTTCGGATACTCAGCCAATCCCCGGGTCTGAAAATCACCCTGACCCACGGCGGTGGCGTTATAAGTCGCTGCAGATGTAGTGACCTGGTTTTCCAGGTCAGCCCCCTCTGTAGAGAGAAAATACTGGTGCATCCGCCGGAAATACATCCGTCCGGAGACCCGTTTGATCGCTTTCCGGGCAGCCATCTTTTCATAGGCGGCGATGAGCATCCCGGCTTTCACCCCGAGAGAGACATCAAAAGGGTCTTTTTCAACCTTTGTCCTGAAGACACCCCGTGCCGGTTTATCCGATGTGAGCTTAATGGGTTCCTGGACTACAACAGCCGCAGCCCTGGCAATGGCCACAGCTTTTTTCACTGTTTTCCGGACAGCATCTTTTGTCAAAAAAGGTGTGGCGGCAAATCCCCATCGTCCTTTCACAAGGACCCTGACCCCGATTCCCACCTCTGTAAAGTTGTCCACATGCCTCAAGACATCGTTTTGAGTCATGATGATCTCGCGGTCTGTGCGGCGAAGACGGGCATCCCCGTAGTCAACGCCTTCAGCTGACATGGCCTCAAGGGCCCATTGTGCGATTTCTTTCATATCCATCACCCCTTATATTTCGGTTTACTAAATAACTCTAAGGGATGGTGAGCAGAAGGTCAAGAAAAATTGATAAAAAAAAAGGGCGGGGAGAACCCCGCCCTGCTCTTATCAGTACATTCCCATTCCGGGCATTCCGCCGCCCATATCGGGGGCTGCGGGTTTTTCTTTTTCAGGGACTTCATAGACCACTGCTTCTGTGGTGAGCAGCATAGAGGCTGCCGACGCAGCATTCTGGAGAGAGGAACGGACGACTTTTGTGGGATCGATGATCCCGGCTTCCAGAAGGTCCTCGAATTTGCCTGTGGCTGCATTGAAGCCTTCAGCATCTTTGGACTTTTTCAGGCGTTCCACGATAACAGCCCCTTCCAGCCCCGCATTGGCCACGATCTGACGGGCGGGAGCTTCGATGGCTTTGAGGACGATCTCAATACCTGTCCGGACATCGCCTTCTTCTTTTTTCGCCAGGGCTTCCAGCCTGGGGATACATTTCAGAAGAG
>ENA-OSEO01005384-OSEO01005384.1-sediment-metagenome-genome-assembly--contig:-NODE-5384-length-12363-cov-7.831923_pt1 | contig 12363 bp, 15 predicted proteins | sample MGYA00237883_ERZ534232 | MGnify/ENA metagenome assembly ERZ534232
GTAATGGTTAAGGGTTTCATGACAAAAGAATATCATGAAATCCTTTGATACGCAATTACTTTTTGCGCTGTGTATAATAAGGTCAAAGAGGCAGCAAAGCTCGACAGCGATCGCGCCCAATCCCTGCTGACCCTTGTGCGCGCCGAAACACTTCCAGAGAGATTGAGATTCGGGCAAGGAGAGAGTGGTCTTGTCACCAGCAAGCAGACGTAATCCGTGCCAACGGTTGTGGTCGTCCTTGGAGGCTCTTTGCAGCCGAGACACCAGTGCGCCATACAACCACGATAGAGCGTCGAGGGGAAAAACGCGAACGGGCCTTGCAGAAGGCAGCTACGGAAATGGACCATTTGATGCCGAGCTGTCCCGTAGTCAAGCGCAGGATCTCGAAAAGGCTAGATCGATGGGTATCCAACGAGACAGCCAACATCAACCAGAGGGTTTGCAAAGTGGCCAGTTTGCGGCGACGGTGCCATTCTTTCTTGAAACGTCGTCGATTTTCCACCGCAGCCACAAGGGTGGGGTCGAGCCACTGTGCGAGCAACTGCAGATCAGGCTGTGTCATGGTTATCCTCCTTGGAATTGATGAGCGTGAAGGTGGCAGGAGCGCTCTGACGAAATAGAATGCCCTGGCGTGCCTTCTTTGCCAACGCACTGGACAAGGTATCCCGGTCGGCGAGGCGTCCGAAGCGCTGCTGAAGGAGCCGGGCGAGTTCGTTGACGTGCAGGGGTTTCCTCTTTTCAGTCAGTAATTGAACTGATAGATCAACAAGAGACTGACGTCTTCTTCCTCGCCGGATATGGGGAGCAGGTTCGATCTCAGGCTTTCCCTGGAGTTGCCGGATAGCGCGTAATTGATAATCTAACTGCAGCTCAAGGACTTGAAGAAGGACTTCCTTGACATCTTCTTTTTTCATGAAAGGGTTCTCCCTAAGGATAAAAGAAGAGAAAGCATATCAGTAGTTTAAAGTCTTACATCACATATTACTGACGTTTGTCAAAGGAAAAAGTTGGGAAATAGAGTAAAGGAGGGCACTTGCGGTAACTAAGGGAATTGGTGGGGAGGTAAAATATTAAGCTAAGGCAATGAAATAACTCTGTTTATCGTTAAGTTAACGGCATTAGGTCGGACCAAGGCAACCACTTGAAATCACGATGAAAGGGTAGAAAAATAGCCTTGAAAAAGGTTTTAAACAGGCATTTTCGGGAGCGAAAAGACGGTTCTAAGGAAATAAGGGAATGCAAAAGGAGGCAGTGAAACGGTTTTGACAATCGCAATCATGATGCCATGGCTATGGAAGCAGAGGCGCGAGGGAACGCGGCGCTCATATTCCGAGGCTTGCTAATCTCCGCTCCGGCCTCTAAGCCTGTTTTTCAAGCCTTTCTGCAAATTCCTTGACAGTTAGAATGGGTATGTTTTTATAGCTGCGGAGATCGAGAAGGTGCTTGTCCCCGCTCACGATGCAGTCTGCGTCCCCATCTATGGCACACGCGAGGAACATTTCGTCTTGGGGATCCAGGGGCACAGCGCCTGCGACCAAAGCCCGCCCAGGAACGACGATGGTATCCGCCTTTAATAGATCAACGAGGCTCTCGATGTCTTCCGGTCTGATCGAGTATTTCCCAGAGATTCGTGGGGACTCCAGCACCTCCACGATTTCGGCTATGATGGAAGGTGACGTGACGAGCATGTACCTGCCGTCCCGCCAGGCATTTAGAACCTGAGCGGGCAAGCCTTGTGTCGACAAAAGACTGCTCACAAAAATGTTCGTGTCAAGAACGACCCGCAGCACGGCGCTCTCTCACTTTAGTTACAGCGTCGCGAACGTCCGATTCTATCTCCTCAACCGCTGCCTCGTTTGAATAAGACCGAACCCGCTCAATGACCTCAAACCGAGCTTTTCTCTCCGCGACAAGACGTTCGTAGACAGGGACAGGAATCACGGCCGCTACGGGTCGGCCTGAGCGTTCCACAATCACTTCCTCCCCGCCATAATTGACGCTTCCCAGGAGATCGGCGAACTTGCTCCGGGCATCTTTGGCACTCATCCTCTTAGCCATGCTTGTCACCTCGCTTTCAGATACAATGACAAGATAGATCATTTTGTATGTTTTGTCAAAAATGTACAATTTTGTTAAGCGAATCAGCAATGCTTCAAGGCAAAGGCTCGGCTAACTAACCACAGATCAGAGCCATTTCTTGACGAAAGCCCTGCCGGATGGGGTTTTGAGGTAGGTTTCTGAAAAAAGGGCCTTGTCGTGGTCAACGCCAGAAATGCCGGTTGGCGAAAGTCGATGCAAAAGATTAGAAATGTTTTGAAGCAAAGGCTCGGCCTGAGTGGGTCTTGAGTTATAGTTCATGAGGGGAAGGTCTTAAATCCAGAAGTGGCGATTGGCAAAGGCGTGGCCGGAACCGGATTTGAGGTAACGTTCAAAATGCTGAGCCTGTTCTAACGTTTCAAATGCGATATAGACTTTAAGTTTCCAGGGTTTGAGCTTGGCAGAATGGCTACATTTACCTGCATTATGCTCTTGAAGCCGCTTCCTTATATCGGATGTGTGACCAATATAGTGTTCCCCAGGATTAACGCTGCTTTCCAGAATGTACGTGTAGTGCATTTAGCGTGAACCAAGAACAAATCGTCCTCCGTCGCCCAAGGCTATGGAGGACACCATCCTTCACTCGTTCCTTCTTCAAAACTGGCCTGCCATCCGTAGCTCGTGAGCGAAGCGAACAAGCGAAGGATGGTGGAGGCGGGGGGAGTCGAACCCCCGTCCGGAAGCAATCCACTTAAGCGTCTACATACATAGCCCGATAATAAGTTTTCGCTCCAAGGTTCCCTGTCGGGCGAAGTCACCCAGGAACTAACCTGCAAAAGGTTTCGCCTTCCCGGCAGGCAGGTTCGCCGGTTCAGCTATCCCGCTAGTCGACGCCCTTATCTATCCCGCAGGAGAGGAAAGACAGGACGTTGGCCTTAAGCGGCCAAGGCAAACGCGTAATCGTCTGCAGTTGTGTTTAGTCCACCCGTTTTTACGAGGTCAGGTGGGACCTCGGTATGCAACTTAAGCTTACTCACCCCCGTCGAACCCGTTTCGCCCCCTTTCTTGGAAGGTGTTTGGTAGGTTTATTGAAACATTTTTAAAATAAGCCTTTTTCCAGCCACAGTCAATAGCAAGTAACAGATGCCCGTTATTCGGGCGGGCGGGCACCAGGCGATGGGTTTTAGTGGTGGCTGCGTAAAAAGTCCCAAAACACCGGCTTGGTCATTGCGAGCCCTTCGACAGGCTCAGGATAAACTCCGCGAAGCCGTTCGGCCCCGAGCTCACGGCCGAGGGGCAATCTCGTAACTAGCCGGATATCCGTGAGATTGCCACGCTTGCCCGCCTCTGGAGGGGCGCTTCGCGCCTCGCAATGACCGTGTGGGACTTTTTACGAGTACGTCAAGAGGTGATAGCTGCGTAAACGCTCATGACCCTCACAAGGGTCGCCCGCGCCCATAAATGCGCCTGAGGCGCACAAGAATCCCCCTCCATCCCCCTTTTCCGTCATTCCGGCGAAAGCAGGAATCCAGGAATACCAAGGACCTCTGGACCCCGGCTTTTCCACCCTCCGTAGCATAGCTACTGCGGATGACGGGCGCCGGGGTGACGACTTTAATGACTTTTTATGAGACCGTCAAGAAGTGAGGAAGTGTGGTTGGACGGAGCACGAGGCGGCTCAGCTCAAGTCAATAGCGGTCCCTTTTTCGCTCGCGATCCATGTCCCTCTTCATGTCTTTCTCTTTGATGGCCTGCCTTTTGTCCGCCTTCTTTTTCCCTTTCGCCAACCCGATCTCCACCTTGGCCCATCCCCCGGAAAAATAGACCTTCAGAGGGATCATGGTGTAACCCTTTTCTTCGGATTTTCCTACGAGGCGCTTGATCTCCTTCCTGGTCAGGAGAAGCTTCCGGGTTCTGACAGGGTCCAGGTTCACGTGGTGTGCAAAAGGGTAGGGACTGATGTGCATGTTGTAAAGGAACACTTCCCCTTTCTTGACCCTGGCATAACTGTCCACGAGGTTTCCCCGGCCGTCCCTCAGAGATTTGACTTCCGGCCCCTCAAGCATCATGCCGGCCTCGAAAGTCTCTTCAATGAAGTATTCGTGGCGGGCCTTTCTGTTCTGGCAGACGACTTTTTCGGACATGGTTTTGTTATAGGTTATTGGTTATCCGTGTTCGTGATACCCCTGCCCTCTCCCCCCGGATCGGGTGGAGAGGGGGTTCTATTGTCGCAAGCAGGAGCTTGCTCCTACAGTTGCACCCCCTCCCCCAGACCCCTCCTCCATCCTCCGCAGTAGCCCGCTACGGAGGACGGGCGCAAGGGGAGGGGAGATTCAGAGCGGTCGGGTGGAGAGGGGGTTAATTGTTGTCACCCGTGCCTCAGGGCGCGTTTCTCCTGATTGTTGTAGCTGGTAATCAGACCTTGCTGGTCCAGGTCCTTTAGCAGGGGCCTCATCTTCGCCTTGATCATGTCGCGCACCTTCGTCGCCGTGTCGAGGTCGAGGATTTCCTCCAGATCCTTCCGGGATTCCTCCAGAGAAAGGGTCCGGATGATTTTCTTGATGATCGGGATTCCCAAAGGGTTCAGGCTCAACTCCTCGATGCCAAGGCCCACGAGGATGAAAGTGCACAGCGGGTCTCCTGCCATCTCGCCGCAAAGGGCCACGTCGATTCCCGCTTTGTTGCCCGCCTCCACCACCTGCCGGATCATCCTGAGAATTGCGGGGTGAAAGGGCTGATACATGTAGGCCACGTGCTCGTTCACCCGGTCTATGGCCAAAGCGTACTGGACGAGGTCGTTCGTTCCGATGCTGAAGAAATCGACGTGTCTTGCAAGAAGGTCCGCCACGGCCACGGCGGACGGCACTTCCACCATGACCCCCACCCTGATATGCCGGTCGTATTCATGACCCTCCCTGTCGAGATCGTTCATCACCTCCTCGAGGATGGCCTTGCTGTCCAGCAACTCCTGAACCCCGGATATCATGGGGAACATCAATTGCACCCTGCCGAAGGCGCTCGCCCTGAGGATCGCCCTCAACTGGCTCTTGAAAAGCCCGACTTCTTTGAGGCAGAACCGGATCGCCCTCAGGCCCAGGGCCGGATTCGCCTCTTTGGTGAGCGCAATCTCGGACGATATCCTGTCCCCTCCGAGGTCGAGAGTTCTGATCGTCACCGGGCTCGGGGAAATGATCTCGGCCACCTGCTTGTAATCTTCGAAGAGTTCCTCCTCGGCAGGCAAGTTCGCCGACCTCAGGTAGTGATACTCCGTCCTGTAAAGCCCGATCCCTTCGGCGCCGTGATCCTTTGCTGCGACCACCTCCTCGAGGAGCTCGATGTTCGCTCGCACCGCGACCCGATGGCCCTCTACCGTTTCCGCCGGTAAGTGGCTCAGCCGGATGATGCTCGATTCATACCGCTCGCGCTGGAGCTGCTTTTCCTGAAAGAGGATGATCTGTTCATCATCAGGGGCGATGATGACCTCGCCCGCATAGCCGTCCACGATAAGCAGTGTGCCTTCCTGGACATGGTGGGTCACCGTCTCGAGGCCCACGACCGCCGGGATCTTGAGGGACTGGGCCATGATCGCCGCGTGAGAGGTTCGACCTCCCACGTCGGTGATAAAGCCCATCACCTTGCCGATGTTGATGGAGCTCGTGTCGGCCGGGGATAGTTCGTGGGCCACAATGATGACCCGCTCGTTGATCTCGGAGAGGCTCTCCTGCTCCTTCCCGGCCAGGTTTCTCAAAACCCTCTCGGCCACATACTCGACATCGACGATCCGCTCCTTGATGTACCGGTCATCGATCTGAGCAAACAGCTTCTCGATATTCTGCACCGACTTCTTGAGAGCCCACTCGGCGTTGATCTTCTCGCTCAGGATGGTCTGGATCGTCGCATTGCAGAACATGCTGTCATCCAGGATCATGGTATGCGTGTCCAGGATAAAGGAGTGCTTCCTGAGCTGCTCCGGCATCTTGTTTTTGACGGCGATGATCTGCTCCCTGGCAGCGCTGATGGCCTCCTTGAATCGATCCGCTTCCCTGGAAACCTGTCGCTCGTCCACAAGGTACTGGTAAAGGATTTTAACCCTGGAGCGATCGACAAGGCGGGCCTTGCCGATGACGACTCCCGGAGAGACGGCAATGCCCTTCAATCTCTTCACCGTTTCCTTGTGAGTCTCCTTCATCTCGCTTCACCAAACTTCTGCTCGAAAAGGCGGGAAAGGGCCTCGATCAGCGCTTCAGAGTCTTCTCCCACGGCTTTCACCCACACCTCGGTCCCTTTAGGGCAGGCCAGGGTAAGGATGGACAGGATACTCGATCCGTCCGCTTCATGGTCGCCCCTCCCAAGGCACAGGGTGGACTTGTAGTTGCCCGCGAGGGAGACAATTTTGGCCGCAGCCCGCGCGTGCAGTCCCAGCTCGTTATTGATCAACAGTTTCCTGGTCAGTTCCATGGCACAGGTGTCAGGTGCTCAGCTTCCATTTTCTTTCAATACACGCCTTGTAGACGCTTCGGTAATCCAGCCCTGCTTCGGATGAAATTGCCCGCGCCATATCCCTGACGCTCACTCCTCCTGTCTTGAGCATGCCATCGATCATGGCCTCGACGTCTTCATCAATCTCACCGCCCTCTTTTCGCTTTTCGCAGCCCTCGACGACGAGCGTGTACTCCCCTCGGATCTCCCCTTCTTCCCCGACCCTGCTCAACACGGTGCCAAGGCTCCCCCCGATCACCTCCTCGAAAAGCTTGGTCATTTCCTTGAAGAGCACCATGGCCCGATCCCCAAGGATCTCGTGCATGTCCTCGAGGGTCGCCACCAGACGATGGGGGGCCTCAAAGAAGACCAGCGTGTACGGCTGCCCCTGCAGGCTTCTCAGTTCCCTCCGCCTCTTTCCCGGTTTCGGCGAAAGAAACCCGAAGAACAGGAATTTCTCCGCCCGCAATCCTGCCGCGGACAGGGCCGCGGTCACCGCGGAAGGACCCGGCACGGGACAGACTCTGATGCGCTCCTTCAGGGCCTGGCTGATGACAAAAACCCCGGGGTCCGAGACGCCCGGCGTCCCGGCGTTGGTCACGAGCGCCACATCCTGCCCGGATTTCAGCCGCCTCAACAGTTCCGGCCCCTTGGTTTTTCTGTTGTGCTGATTGTAGGATGTCAGCTTCGCCTTGATGGCGTAACGCTCGCAGAGAACCCTCGTGTGGTCCACGCTCTCCGCCGCGATCCAGTCCGCTTCACCCAGCACCTTCAGGGCCCTCAACGTGATGTCTTCGAGATTTCCGAGCGGGGTGGACACCACGTAGAGGGTGCCCGGTTCCCTATTCCTATCAATGGTCTTCATCAAACTTCAAGCATCGATTTCCTACTGTCAGCATCATGAGTAGGAAGTACGTAGTAAGCAGTAGGCACTGATTCTTGCTGCTTACTGCCTACTTCCTACTGCTTACTCCTCGTTCACGGGTAGGCCAGGTCAAAGGCGTTGCGGACCACTTCGATCTCCTGGCCTCCTCCGTCCAGGTTGATGACCACCACGTCGAACCTGGCTCTCACGTCCGCAAAGCCGTTCGACTTCATGTAGGCCAGGGCTACCTTGGAGAGCTGCCGCCTTTTGCGCTGGTTCACAGCCTCCTTGGCATACTCCAGGGATCTGCCCCTTCGCGTTTTAATCTCGATAAAAACCAGCGTATCCCCGTCCCTGGCAATCAGGTCCACTTCACCCAGGGGGCAGCGGTAGTTTCGGGCAATGCACCGGTACCCCAGTTTCTTCACCTTCTTGAGGGCGAAATCCTCCCCCCACTTGCCGAGGTCGAGCCTTTGCCTTGTCATCTCAGGCCACCCCCCTGAAGGTCAAGCGGTGGATCGGACAGGCGCCGTGGGCCCTGATGGCCGCCAGATGGGCGGATGTGCCATAGCCCTTGTTCTCCGAGAACCCATACCTGGGATACAGGGCGTGGTAGGAGCGCATGATCCTGTCCCGGTATACCTTGGCCACGACGGATGCCGCTGAAACACTCAGGCTGATTCGATCTCCCTTGACCAGGCACCTCTGGGCCGTGGGCATCGAAACCGGGCACGTGCCGTCCACGAGCAGGAAATCCGGAAAAGGCATGAGAGAAAGAACCGCCCGCTTCATTGCCTCCAGGGACGCCCTGAGAATATTGGTCTCGTCGATCGCCTTTGCGGACACCACGCCTACGCCGACCGCCAGGGCCTCTTCGTTGATGCGGAAGAAAGCCTCCTCTCTGGCTTTTTCCGTCATCACCTTGGAATCCCTCACCCCTTCGACGGTCTTACCCTCAGGGAGAATCACCGCGGCCGCAACCACCGGGCCTGCCAGCGGTCCCCTTCCCGCCTCATCCACACCCGCGATCAGGCGATACCCGGACTTGCGGGCCAGGGACTCATGATAAAGCACGTCAACCTCTGAGGGGAAATCGCATTCGGGGAAGAGAGATAGGGTGTCGGGCGTTCTGGCCATAAAAAGAGATGGTGCCTCCTTCAGGCCCCCGGGATCCTGACGGGATGTCGCCCTGCCAAACCGGGCGGGCACGGGGAAGAGGCCCCCTGGACATCTCGCTTAACAGAGGGATGCAACGTTTTCCAGACTCAGAACTCGGGTGAAAAAGGGCCTTCCCCTAGGTCCTCTTCTCCTTGATCCTTGCCGCCTTGCCCCTCAGTGCGCGCATGTAATACAATCGTCCCCTTCTCACCTTGCCTCTTGTGATCACTTCGACCCTGTCGATGTTGGGCGAATGAAGCGGGAAGATCCTTTCCACGCCGATCCCATAGGAAATCTTGCGCACCGTGAAGGTGGCTCCCATCCTGCCTTTTCTCTTGCGGATCACGGCGCCCTGGAAGACCTGAATCCTTTCCTTGTCCCCTTCCTTGATCCTGGCATGAACCCTGATGGTGTCGCCCGGCCTGAAATCGGGGATATCCAACCGCATCTGCTCTCTTTCAAGACCCTCAATGATATCCATTCACTCCTCCTCACGATCCCCCCGGATGTCTGCCCGCCAGCCTGTCCAAGATGATAGCCGCCGCCGACCTCACTGAGAGGTGATTGTAGTCTGTATCTGTTTTCACGGGATCGAGGAAGCAGTCGGCCTGATCGAAGACCTCCTCACCAAGACCCCATGCTGTGCCGAACAAAAGCAAAATGAGCCTGCCGGCTCGCACCATGCCCGCAGCCTGGGAATACCCGAGAACCTCCCGCCTCTTCACGGAAGCGTCCGTGCTGACCAGGAGAGGGCGTTCCCCTTCGATCTCGGCCACCTCGCGAACGCAGTCGTCGATGGCGGCGCAAACGTGGATCAGTTCCAGCGCTTCCTTTCTGTTCGGGTTGTAGGTTGCGCCGTAACCGGTTGTCCAGTGCTGAATGACCCGGCCTGCAAGCTCCTGCTGATCCTCCAGGGGTGTGATGACGTAAAGCCTCTTCACTCCATAGGTTTTTGCCAGCCTGGACAGATCGTGAAGATCGAAGGTCGTGATGGCCGAGGCAATGCGTTCATGATTCTTGTTGTAGACCGGGTAGTGAACCAGCCCCACGTACAGGCGCATCCGAGTCATTTATCATTCATCATTGATCGTCGGTCAATTCCCCGCCTTTGCACCCAGCTTTGCGAGGATGCGCTTGTCCTCCTCGTTCAGCCTGGCTTTTTCCAGGAGATCGGGCCGCCTTTCAAGGGTCCGCCTGAGGGATTCCGTTCTTCGCCAGACACGGATCTTTTCATGATCCCCTGACAGCAGCACCTCCGGGACTTCCTGATCCCTGAAAAACAGCCTGAGGAGATGGGTTACTGGCAGCTCAAGCGCTTTTCCGAGCGCATCGAGGCCGACGGTTATGATGCCCGGCATTACCTGGTGGATATGCACCTCAAGCTGGCCTTTCCCCTGATCAACATCCTCATGGTCCTGCTGGGGATTCCCATCGCCCTGGGGCTGAGGAGGGGCGGTGCGGCGGCCAGCATTTCCATCGGGGTGGGGGTTTGTTTCATCTACCTGGTGACCCTTGGCATCATGCGCTCCCTAGGCCTGAGCGGGGTCCTGCCCCCCTGGCTGGCGGCCTGGATGGCCAATTTCCTCTTTGGTTTGATTGGAATCTACCTGATGATGCGGCTGAGAACCTGAGGCAGGTTGAAGGTGTTAAATGCTTTCATGCCGGGATAAAAATGCATAACCCATCTTATTTAGAGCTTTTGGTCATCTTCGCCTTCAGCCTGGGAATTTCTTTGGTTTTGACACCCCTGGTGCGGCGCTTCGCCGTTGCCAAGGGGCAGGTGGCCGTGCCCCGTGACAACCGCTGGCACCGTCGGCCGACGGCCCTGCTGGGAGGGGTGGGGATTTTCAGCGCCCTGGCGGTCACCTGGATTATGGCCGTTTTGTGGTTGGGCTGGCCGCTGTATGGACGGCCGCTGCTGCCGGTCATGCTGGGGGCGGGGGCCATGTTCGGGCTGGGCTTGTTTGACGACCTGCGCCAGATGGCGCCGCAGCACAAGCTGGCCGGCCAGTTGGCAGTCGCAGCAGCCCTGGTTTTCCTGGGGTTCCGGCTGGATTGGACCGGCTGGCCGACCATCAATGTCTTTCTCACCATCTTCTGGCTGGTGGGGATCACCAATGCCTTCAACCTGCTGGACAACATGGACGGCCTGGCGGCCGGTGTGGCCTTCGTCACCGGACTTTTCCTGGGCCTGTTGCTGCTGCTCAACCCGGCCGGACCCTTGAGCGCAGCTTCCCTGCTCTTGACGGCGGTCTATCTGGGGGCCGTGCTGGGTTTTCTGGTGTACAACTTCAATCCTGCATCCATTTTCATGGGTGACGCCGGCAGTCTGTGCATCGGTTTCACCATGGCCTGCCTGGCCATGACCGGCGCCACCAAGTCGGGCTCAATGACCGTCACCTTGTCCTGCCAGGCCAGCCGGCTGGCCAGCATGTCCCTTACGCCCTTGACCAGATAGGAAATATCGTCTTTGGCGTTGGTGGTGAAAGGCAGGATCACCACCCTCTGGGGAGCCTGCGCCAGGCCCACCTGTGCGGCTACGCAAAATAAAAACATCACCACGGCCACCGCCCCAAGGCCGGTACGGCCCATTTTATGCAAGGTCATTATTTTACTCCCAAAAAACAAGCAAATATGGTTGCGGGAGCACAATTCTTCCGTGCATGCAAGCTAGCATGCCACCTGATTGCTGTCAAGCTAAGCCATCCTGATCTTTCCTTGGTTGACACCAGCCGACCTTTGCTCCAAAATCCTTAGTTGACACGGGGAAGGCAAGGCCTTTTCCCCTTTTTTGACTTTGACTTTAGCCTCTGGAGGACAGCGGCCATGGAATGCCCCCATTGCAAACAAACCCTGCCTGCGGCCGGACAAGAAGAACCCAAGCTTTTAACCTGCGCCGGCTGCGGACACCTCTCCTTACCCGGTGCCAATTTCTGTCACCAATGCGGCCGGGAGCTTCCCCCCCCCGAGGGAGAGGAGCCAAAACTCTTAACTTGCACAAGTTGCGGCCGCAAGTCTTTACCTGAGGCCCGCTTCTGCGCCCAATGCGGCCAGGAAATGGCCGCGGCCGCCCCGGAGCAGGAATCCGCCGAGTTCGATCCCAAAAAACGCACGGCCTGCTCCGACGGCATGTGCATCGGGATCATCGGGCCAGACGGCAAATGCACCGAATGTGGAAAACCTTATAATCCGGCCGCCGGCGAGTAAGCTCCATGTTTCAACTCATGGTTACCGGAAGGTTTGCCGCCGCCCACTCCTTGCGCAACTTTCAGGGCCGTTGCGAAAGCCTGCACGGGCACAATTGGCGGGTGGAGGTGGTGGTGAAGGGTTCCGAGTTGAACGAGGCCGGGCTTCTCATGGACTTCGGCGAACTCAAGCGGATTCTAAACAAGTTCCTGGACAAACTGGACCACGGCCACTTAAACGATATCCCACCCTTCAACCATCTGAACCCCTCCAGCGAGCTTATCGCCAAATATCTATATGACCAGATTTTACCAGAACTTCCCCTGCCTGTAAGCCTGGTCAGCGTATCGGCCTGGGAGTCGGAGGACAGCCAGGCAACCTACTTCGGGTAAAACCCGAAAGGTCGCCTGGCCGAAGGGCGATCAAAGCCATGGACGGCTTTGATCGCATCAGCCTAATACCAATTTACGTTCAAGCTTACGATTTTGAACTTAAATTGGTATGCGGGCCAGGACGGCCCGCCGAGCGCGTAAGCGCTCGTAAGGCCGGGCAAAACCACGTTTTTGCCCGGCCGACAGGATATCAAAGCCATGGACGGCTTTGATATCAAATTAGGATTAAGCGGCTGGCGGGGCGAG
>ENA-OSEO01005385-OSEO01005385.1-sediment-metagenome-genome-assembly--contig:-NODE-5385-length-12361-cov-5.455715_pt1 | contig 12361 bp, 11 predicted proteins | sample MGYA00237883_ERZ534232 | MGnify/ENA metagenome assembly ERZ534232
TATTTACTATTTCTTTTTTAGCGAGAGACTTTAGTAATTCGAGTTTTGATTAGAAGAAAGAGGGACTTTCCGCGAAGTCCCCCCATTTGGAAAGATCTAGCTGTAATACCCTTTAGTTTCGAACCAAGTGAAGGACAGAGCAACAGTACTAGAAATGAAAGATAGAAATATGATAACACAAAAAGGAAATTGGTTAAACATGTGAGTTTCAGAACTGTCAGGTATTCTTTGAGAAATTAGAACCTTATCCTAGAAAGATGTTCGAAGGCAAACAGAGGCGATATTATGCCAAAAAGGGGGAACATCGAATGAGTATCAAAAAGATCGTTCTTGTGCTTTTAATATCAGTTATGCTTGTTGTTAGCGCTTTTGGCGCAGAGAAGAAAAAGGTAATTCTTGACACAGACATGGTTTTTGGTTTTGATGATGGTATCTGTATGGTAATGCTGGCAAATGCTCCGAATATCGATTTGCTCGGAGTTATTACCAACTATGCCCACAACTATGTGGCGATAGAGGCTGCCGCTGGTATCAGGCAGCTTGAGCTGATAGGTAAGGCAGACGAAATTCCTGTCTTCATGGGCTGTCCGTATCCTATCAACGCATATCGTGTGACTAACAAAGCATATGCAGCCTGGGAAACCACTTTCCTCGGACGAAACGCCACTAAGTCGAACGAAGATCCAGCATCTTATGAAGCTTATCTTGAAAACCCGGGAGTTCCTCGCTGCGGGAATCCTGTAACACCTGTCCAGAAAGAGCACGGTGTGACATGGTTGATAGACACAATAAGGGCCAATCCAAATGAAATAACAATCGTTGCAATTGGAGCTATGACGAACATAGCAGCTGCAATATTGCTTGATCCGGGAATAGTACCCCTTGTAAAGGAAATACACTACATGTCTTCCTCTTTCGACATACCAGGCAATACGACACCTGCAGCAGAGTACAATATTTGGTATGATCCGGAAGCTGCACACGCTGTTTACCGTGCGCCCTGGAACAGACAGGTATTCAACTCTCTAGACGTTGACCAGTACTACAAGTACAGAAAGGAAACCCACGATCAGATCAAGGCTGCGAACACACCAATAACCAGAATGCTGGACGAGATGTATGGTGCGCGATTTGAACAAGACCCTAATAGAGAAGTAAGCATCTGGGATTTGCTCAGCGCAGCGTATGTTATTGATCCCACGTTATTCCCGGAAATTGTGACCAGATACGTGGACGTTGACACTAATTACGGTCTTAACTATGGAAGAACCACTAGTTATACCAGAGAAGGGACTCAGCCCCAGGGATCTCAGAAGGCCGATATCCTTTGGAGAATGGATGAGCCTAGATTCTGGGATCTTTTCGTTGAACTCGTAACGAAGGTTCCAGAAGATCCTGTTAATCCCACTTGGTGAGCCGCTGAACGGTAATTTCTGGAAAACTGAGAAACGATTAATTAGCTGAAGTTTTGTGAGCCTTAAGTGAACGGAGCAGGTTCTTCTGGGATCTTAAGGCTCATATTATTTGGTTATCAACTAAACGTGTTCAATTGGAAGAAAGGGGGAGTAATTGTGAGAAGAAAAATCGTGATTGCTCTAATATCTGTTCTCTTGTTGATGTTAGGAACGGCTACTATAGCTGTTGAGAAGGTAATTGTGGATAGTGATTTAAACTTTCTTACAGATGACCTAATGGCTCTACTTATGCTTCTTCAAGCCGATAACATTGAAGTTCTGGGAGTAACATCAGTTTTGCCAAGTCCCTCTCATGAGCAAGGTATTGCCAACGCCTTAAAAGTTATTGAAACTGCAGGGAAGCCAGATGTTGGGGTTTATCCTGGTAGCAAAGTTTCTTTGATGTGGAAAGGGAATGTTCCAGAATTCGTTGATCCAGTCGAACCTGTGGGAGGCTTTTCCACTCTAGAACCCCAAGAAAAAAACGCCGTCGATTTCATCATAGATACAATCAATAAGGATCCTGGAAATGTGAATATTGTTGCCCTCGGACCTCTAACAAACATTGCGTTAGCCCTGCAGAAAGATCCTTCAATTGCTGAAAAAGTGAAACACATGTACATTATGGGAGGACAGTTCAACATATCTAACGGACGAATTCAGCCGTGGAAAGAAGGCGAAGTTGCAACTTTGGCGGAGTACAATATTCGGGCAGACGCTGAAGCAGCATACGTTGTTTTCCACTCTGGAATTCCTTTGACGATAGATCCGCTAGAAGTTGGCCGTTGGGCTATATTGAAGCAGGAACACTTGGATCGCATAACAGCGGTAGATACACCAGTGGCTCAACTATTCCATCATCCCGGTAGATTTTTCACAAGCAAGGCTTCTCCAGACGATCCAAAGTCTGGATGGGATTATACATATGACGAGATAGCTGCTCTGTCGATAATAAGTCCTGACCTTGTAAAGACCAAGGAAGTTCCTGTTGACGTCATAACTTCAGGACTTGCCTATGGGCAAACGATAGTCTATGGAAGAAATGCACCAGAAAACGCTCCAAGGGTTAATCTCATTTATGATGTTGATTACGAAGCATTTATAGACCTGTTTGTTGAATTAATGACCAAAGATGCCAAAAAGAAGAAGGTCATTCTAGATTCAGACATGGTCTTTGGTTTTGATGATGGTATCTGTATGGTAATGCTGGCAAACGCTCCAAATATCGATTTGCTTGGAGTTATCACAAACTATGCTCACAACTACGTAACCATTGAAGCTGCTGCGGGAATAAGACAGCTTGAGCTCATAGGGAAAGCAGACGAAATTCCTGTATTCATGGGCTGTCCCTATCCTATCTACTCGTATCGTGTGAAAAGCGAAGCATATGCGGCATTTGAAACGACCTTCCTTGGGCGTAATGCTTTGAAGGGTGCAGAGCCTGAGTCTTATGAGGCTTATCTCGAAAATCCGGGAGTTCCTCGCTGTGGAAACCCTGTTACACCGGTTCAGGAACAGCATGGTGTAACCTGGATTATTGATACCATCAGGGCTAATCCAAACGAGGTAATAATTGTTGCAATCGGATCGATGACAAACATAGCGGCCGCAATATTGTTGGATCCAGGTATAGTACCTCTTGTTAAGGAAATACATTTCATGTCTTCCTCATGGGACATACCCGGTAACACGACACCGGCAGCCGAATACAACATCTGGTATGATCCAGAAGCCGCAAAGGCCGTGTACCGTGCACCGTGGAACAGGATGGTATTCAACTCTTTGGATGTAGACCAATACTACAAGTACAGAAAGGAAACTCACGATAAGATCAAGGTTGCAAACACGCCGATAACCAGAATGCTAGACGAGATTTATGGTGCGCGATTTGAACAAGATCCTAATAGAGAAGTAAACATTTGGGATTTGCTAAGCGCTGCATACGTTATCGATCCCACACTGTTCACAGAAATTCAGACACGTTGGGTAGATGTAGACACCAACTTTGGTCTTAACTATGGAAGGACAGTAAGCTGGACTCGTGAAGGACGACAGGCACCTGGAGCACAGAAGGCCGATCTTCTGTGGAAGATGGATGAGCCTAGATTCTGGGATCTTTTTGTTGAACTTGTAACGATGGTTCCAGAAGATCCAGTCAATCCAGAATGGTGAGTTGAACAATAATTTCTGGAAAACTGAGAAACACTTTGTTAGTTGATGTTCGGCGAGGCTTAGGATATTAATAAGAACCTTTTTGCTCTATTCATTACTTAAGCCTCAATATGTAAGATCATGAGTGTTTATATCGTTTATTGACCTGTTCATCAAGTAACACCAAACAAAGCGGACCTCTTATCGTATAACCCTCCTTTGGAAAACAGCCGACAATTTATCTTGATTGTCGGCTGTTTGTTATAGTTGAAGCAATTGAGTCAAGACAAATGGATTATGGGAATTCAAAACACTCATAAATATGCAGAATAAAGATAAATTCAGGAAGTTGAATATATAAGGCTAAAGGTTCAGATCAACATAGATATCGTTAAGCTGCTGCTCCTGGGTGATCCCAAAAACTATGAAAAATTAAGGTGTTTTCTATTCTTGAGTTCCTCTCTCCAGGCTGATTTTCATTCTTGATATATCCGATAATGGCAGTTCGGAGTCTCCCGGGGATTCCAGAGTAGCCGGGAATTCTATTGTGTTACCGGATCTTCAGTATATAGTCTAATTCTGTCGGGTCTATACGGTCGATTATCAAGGGTTGTAGAAAGCCAAGTATCTGTATCCCTTGATTATCTACATGCCTGTATAGATTGACAGGAAAGATAGGTGTATAATTTACACACTGTGTGTAAAGGTGGTGAAGTTGTGGAAGATATAAGAGAAAACAAGGAAAGGCATAATATCATGTTGAAACCTTCTTCATGGAAGGTATTGAAGGAGCTCAAGCGTATTCAGGGTAAAAGTGCCAGTGAAATCATAGAACACGCTTTGTGGAATCTGATAAAAACAGAAGGATATAACTCTCTGTACTTCAAGATAATGGCTACGACAGAACCATGTGATCCAGAAGAGAACGAAGAGCTCACCAGAATCTTAGATCAGATGACGGAAGAAGATCTAAAAGTAGTCAGAAGATATGAACTACATCGTTGAACTGACCAACGCGGCCGACAGGCAACTTGAAAAACTCGACCAGAAGCAACAAGACAGGATAAATAACGCCTTACTAGATCTTTGTGAGTTCTATGATGGTTTGTCTAACAAGAAGCCAGATGTTAAACCGCTTACTGGAAAGTATGATGGCCTTCTGAATCTATCTGTCCAGCATCTTTGCTTCAATGAGCGACTTCACACCTGCCTTCTTGAATCGCTGATCTATGCACAAGTTAAGTTCTATGTTGCTTCCTAGCGAGTCCATCAGCTTTGAAATGGCCAGATCTTCTAGTGTAAAGAGATACAACATTCGCGAACTGAACACTTTCGTCGGGGCTGTAGAGAGATATTGAAGCAGTGAAGAATGCGATAAGAACCGAGTTCAGCATACGATGTCCCGGGCTGATATGATATTGCTTTTCAGTTCAGGCGGAACGGACGAGTATTTGAGAACTCTCTGAAGCAAACGGAAGCCATCTAGTAAAAGTCAGCAGCGTTATGGAAGTTGGAAGTGCTGAGCAGAATATATTTCCGCGATCAGATCATAACTGAGAAAAGGATTTGACAGAAGCAATTTCCGCTAGCCTACCAGCGAATAACCGTCTTCGAAAACCTGTACGCAGGCTTCTACTACAGCGGGATCGTACAGTCTGCCTGAATTCTTCTTTATCTCGTTCAGGGCGAATGCTATTCCCAGAGCTTTCCTGTAGGGTCTGTGGGAAGTTATGGCCTCAACCACGTCGGCAACCGCTATTATTCTCGATTCTAGCCTTATTCCATCGGCCTTCATTCCTTCCGGATAGCCAGACCCGTCGAGTCTTTCGTGGTGCTGCAGTACAATATCGGCGATAGGCCAGGGCAGATCTATGTTCTTAAGTATGTTATAGCCGTTTCTCGAATGCTCCTTTATAAGGCTGAACTCTATATCGCTCAGCTTTACCGGTCTGGTCAGAATCTCTGTCGGAATTGAAATCTTTCCTATATCGTGGAGCAGGCCCGCAAATTTAAGGCAGGTACAGGTTTTATCGTCGAGACCCATCTTCTTCCCTATCGCTACGGCCAGATCGCTCACACTCTTCTGATGGCCGGCCGTGTATGGATCCTTAGCGCTAACAATATCCGATGCCGCACGAACGAGCGCTTCGAAAGCGTCCTCTAGCTTTTTAGATATCTGCTTACTTTCAGTTATGTCTTCACACAGTTCAACAACGCCGATTATCTTCCCATCAGCATCCTTAACCGGATAAGCCCTTATGAACCACGTCGTACCGTTATTGCTCGTTGATTCTCCAGTTTGCTGAGACCCCGTGTCAAGCGCCTTTCTCAGGATGCAGTCGTCATACTTCTTGCCATGCTGCCATACATCCTTACAGTTCATACCTATAAGCTCTTCCATAGTTGTTCCAAAACGTTCCGCAAGAGCCCTGTTTGCCCAGATTATGTTGAGATCGCTGTCGTAATAGACAATTGTTTCCCTTGTAGTATTGAGTATGAGCGCTTTCTCTTCCTCGGATTTTCTCAGGGTCGCCTGGCTAATAACTAAATCAGTTACCTCTCTGGCGAATCCTATGAAACGGGAGTCGTTGAGCTTTACGGCCCTGACATTCCAGTATCTCTTCTCGCCCGTCTTTTTAACAAAGGCCATTACGCCTTCGGCTTCACCGGTTTCTACAGTCTTTCTGAAATGATTTTTAGCATCATCAAGGCTCTCGGGAGCAATTAACTGTATCAGATTCATATTCAGCAATTCTTCTCTCGAATAGCCGGTGATTCTGCAGGGCGCTTCGTTAACATCGGTAAAGTTTCCTCTCTCGTCTGAGACGAATATCCCGTCCGGGGCACTCTCCACATATCTTCTGAACCTGCTCTCCTTTTCTTCGACCACTTGAAGAAGGCTGTCTCTTTCGGAGAGAGTCCTGGCAAGCTTAATATTCGCAAAACTAAGATCGGAAATCATTTCTGCAAACTTCGAGTAGAAGGTCATCACAGCATCTATAGTCTCCCGGCTCCATCTGGGGATGTTATCCAGCGCCTTTATATACTCGTCTTCGTTGAAACCATACATTCTTGCCTGTCTGCGGAAGAGTTCGTAATCCAGGCTTTCGTCTTGTATAAAAAACTGCCCCAGAAATAGGTTCCCCAGATGGGTATCGCCCACAATAAGTGGAGTTACCATATCCCACATATTGTTGGCACATTTGTAGAGCTTGAAAGTTCCCGGTTCTACACCCTTTGAAAGTTCGAGATCGCTGTAAAGACAGTTTCTGAGTGTTTGAGGATTCACGCGATGATACTTTGTGCATATTTCCTGCCAGCCGGTGGCAACAAGTATCTTGCCGTTAATATCGATGATTGCCACTCCGATATTGGTCAGTCTGTGAAAGTCGTTCATCAGAGACTGAATGGCCTCGTAGTCCAATATATCCTCAAGTTCCAGATCCCCAATCCCACCTTCGGGATCGAGAATCGCCTTGAGTTTCCTTCTTACTCTGCTCTCGCTCTCCTTCAGTTTCTCTTCAGCGTTTTTGCTTGCGGTTATATCTTCAGCAAAGAGAACAAGACTTTCGACCCGCTCATCCTGGCCGAATACCGGGTATATGGTTGTTTTCAGTACCATTCCTTCTCGCCGGTCTTCTATCGTCTTCTGCTTTCCTGTTTTCAGAACCTCTTCGGCGTGAATCTTTCTCGCTTGAGCGATTTCTTGCGGGACGAAATCATATAGATTCTTTCCAATTAGCGACTCAAGATCAGTGCCAAGCCTTTTGGAGAGAGTCTGATTGGCAGTTATAACCTTTCCTGAAGGATCTATCTGAAACAGTGATTCGGTTGGAGCATTTACAAGAGCCTGAAGCTGAAGGTTTTTCTCTTCAAGCAGCATTTCATTTTGCTTTCGCTGTGTTATATCCCTTACCGTGCTCACTACCAGTCTTTCACCACTATCTTCAATCAGAATAGAGTGTATCTCGACGGGAAAATGATCGCGGTTTCTACGATAATGCAGACTTTCGATCGTTCTAGAAGTGCCGACAGTAGCCTTCGACCAGAATTCTTTGAACGATGCTTCTGTAATATTAATATCGATGATCAACATAGACTCGCCGAGCATCTCTTCTCTGAGATAACCGTAATTTTTTAGTGCAGCATCGTTTATATAGACTATCCTGGCTTCCATATTGAAAACGAATACCGCATCCACGATATAATTGGCAAGATCAGCGAAAGACTTCATAAAACCTCCGTGATACCTGCAGTTCCCCGCTATACACAATGGAAAAACGTAAATTGATCCTGTGATTATACCATCTGATCATTTCTTAACAAGCGTGGGTTATGAGTTGCCGTATAGATCCAGATATTATAGATAGTGTACAATCCTTTCTTTTTCAACCGTCTATTGTATTCTCTCTTCTTTTCTCACACCTGATGCTCTCTTAATCAAGAACTTTGACGGGTAGCACCGAATAACCGCTTTTATGTTCTTGCGAAAACGGATTTTATCGCTCTTCTGGCTAAAAAATAGAGTCCCTATTTTTGGAAGTCAATTATAATTTTACCGCAAGTCCTGCAAATATGGGCCACAGGATATTCTGCCGGGAAAGAAAGCATACGTGGCGGCAAATAGATCGCGTTGTGCTTTTCCATTTCTTTTTTTGTGTAAAGCCTGGGCAGTCCTTCGCCGTCTGGCAAAAAGAACACGCCTCCGCGGCTTCTAAGGACCCCCTTTTCCATTAATGTGCTGCAGAACGGACATTTCATAAGTGGTTCCCTCCAAATTCTTATTTATCTTGCAATTTCGACGATTAAGATCTGGCCCTGTCCCATTTTAACAAAGAGAAGGCCAGGGTCAGTGTTATCCCATAATGTCCCCGTATTAGGGCCCGGCGCTTCTCTCTCCTCCGCTGGCTGGGAATGACGGAGAACGTCTCCTAACACTCTTACCAGACCCCACACCCAAATCCACGCTCTTTGAGCGGTGAGATCGCCTAAAAACGACCTGAGAAATGGAAACTCACACAAGTGGATATTTCTTTGTACATAATGTGATAAGTGCTATATTAGTCGTATGAGTGCATTGCACTTAATCTTATCCACTGCATGTTTTTTATAGAGATAGTTACAGACCTGAGCGATGCACCCTTCAATGTGGGGTGTGATTGTGAACAAGGTAATTCTTGTAGAGGGTCTTCTTGCCTTTCTTTTGATTGCTTCAACTGATGCATCTGCATGTGTTGCCGGACCCCTTTACTTTCCGGGAGATACTTATAATCTTGGCGATGGAAAACAGATAAATATTTTCCTTGCAGAGCAATCTCTCATGATATTGGATTGGCTATAGGTCGTGTCATTGTGGCAAATGATAATGCTGTCTGTCGCTGGACTAAAGACTAAGAGGGCTTCAGGATAGCCAGAACAGATACCCACAATAACTCAGGAGGTGTAGGGATGAAAGCGATATTGCTAACCAGTCTGCATTCTATTGCTGGCGACGTTTGCGCTGGCAAAAAGTGGAGAACTCGTGCTGGTAGAGAAGGGTAGCTTCACGATGGGCGACACCTGGGGGGATGGATATGAGTGGGAAAAACCAACGCACAAAGTGACGTTCACCTACAACTTTTATATAGGTAAATACGAGACTACATTCGACGAATATGACGCTTTCTGCGAGGCTACTGTCAGGAGCAAACCGAAAGACGAAGGCTGGGGAAGAGGAACCAGACCGGTAATCAACATCAGCTGGTGGGATGCTGTATCATACTGCAACTGGCTGAGTGAGAAAGAGAATCTTCCCAAAGCATACGACAGCAACGGAAATCTGCTGGACAAAGACGGAATGATAACGACTGATCCATCGAGGGTGGTGGGTTATAGATTACCTACTGAAGCAGAATGGGAATACGCAGCCCGTGGCGGCAACAAGAGCAAGGGATACAAGTACGCAGGGAGCGATAATGTAGATGACGTTGCCTGGTACACTTCAAACTCAGGATACAAGACACAGGAAGTAGGAAAGAAAACACCTAACGAGCTGGGGCTTTACGATATGTCCGGAAACTTGTGGGAGTGGTGCTCAGATTGGTATAACTCATACTCCAGCTCGGAGCAGACGAATCCTTACAACAGTAACGCTGGTTCCAGCCGGGTTTATCGTGGCGGTCACTGGTTCGACAGCGCATTGTACGTACGTGTGGCGAATCGCCTCAGCGGCTCGCCTTCAAACGTATTCAATGACCTGGGCTTCCGTATTTGCAGGACGGTGTTTTGAGTTTAATCTTAGGTCCTTATTAGATTTTTACTACAGCTTCGAAAATCGAGGTATGGGCTTATGTCCCACGGACATGAAAAGATACCTGAGGTTCTACAGCCTTCAGCATAATCACGATCCCTCAGGCATCGTGTTACAGCTTATGCGTTTCTCACGATCTCAATTTATGAACTTTGACTCAAAAAAGAGCTGCCTCTGTGAAGATAATCAAGAGCCGTTCTTGCGAGGAGCGGGAGAGTGGTTCTTCGATGTTGCGCGTCCAGGCTCTTTATTCTTGGTCCAGGACAAAAGACATAGTAAGTGCTGGTGCTAGCTCCCGTTTAGGAGCAAAACGGGATGACCCTGAATAGGATCCCTAAATAAGAGCCCTGAATAAGAGCGTATCAGGGCAGGTTCCTCAGCGCAAGCTCTCCCTTCCCGGCATGCCAGACTCACTTAACTTCATTCTAAGCTTGACACAGAATCTCGTTCTTTGTTTTGATGAGGGATCGCTATCTCTAGAGCTTTACTGCGAGAGCGTTGCGAGTTGTCGAGATAAGAGGGCAATTTGTGAGATAAGAAGATCCACCGAATTGGTCTTGTGGAGTGATACTGACGAAGTCTTCACTAGCTGCGAATTCTTCCCATACTTACCCGTTTGAATTCACGAAAAAGAATCTTCAGAAAAATCGCTCAACTGTTCCACGTTTCGATGAATCTCTCGTGAGAAACCAGCGGCCGGCTAATGAAGTTCAGAAGAGCATCATCTATTGTCTCTTTTCTCACAAGTTCACGGCCTACCTCCTCCACTTTGAGAAGTATCTCTTTCCCTTCATCTGTTGGCTTTCCCCTGTTAAACATTAGGTGAACATGCGGCCTGATTATCGCTCCGGAAAACACTAAACTCGCATTCTCCGCGATTTCACGCACGATTCTTATGAGAGTGTCGAAGTTTTCCTTTTCCCACCAGCCGCCTGTAGATATCAGTACAATCTTCTCCGTCTTCCATCCGGCTCTCATCTTTGCTCTCGTCCTGCCATCGACAATGGTAAGTACCGGATCTATCATAGGACATAGCCTGTTTATGAGATTCTGCATCTCTCCTGGCAGAGGAATGTAAACCGGAGCTGCCAGGATTAGAATCTCAGATTCTTTGATCTTCTGATAAATCGGCTGCAAACTATCATTTATGCAACAGATTCCCGGTTCTTTGTCCCAGCAGTGCATAGTCCCGCAACTACAAGGTCGTGGTGAAAAAGTGCTGGTATAGAAGAGTTCGGTATCACATCCCGCACTTTGAATTCCCTTTAAGAGCGGAGATAACAGTCTTGAAGTGTAGCCTCTTTCCATCCTTGGGCTACCATTGAAGGCAACTGCTTTCATCATTTCATCTCCTTTCAAAAAGACGAGATCAGGTCTTTTAAATAGATTATATTCTTTCGGTAAGTTATAAGGCATCTACGGAAAGATGCTGACTCTGTCACATTAACTCCGGGGCTCAGGACTGTGGAGCAATGAATCAGCGGTATATTCATTCTTTGAGGTTCTTCTTGAGAGAGTGTATCAACTTCGTTATTCTGAGTATCCCGTAAAGAAGTAGCACATCTATCAATATCAGCATGCCAAGTAGAACCCATATGATTGGCTGGTGATTGACAACCCTCAGTAAGTAAATCGGGGATATGAGTGCAGCGTTTGATGTTACAAGCATGGTTAACTGAAGACGTCTGTACTTCTCAAGTTTCGATCGGTTATCTGAGAAAATCTCGTCACAACCTGCCCCTGTTTTCTCTCTTCTGAAATAGTGCCAGCTAGAGAGAGACGCGACATATTGCCAACCTGCATCTTCGAAAAGGCCTGTGTATTCTTCGAGTTCCTTCCTGTTTTTCATCGGTCTAAAGTCAAAACGATACACAACATCGCCTGGTTTCCTACGAACGAACCTGTATGTGAAAAAGGAGACTTCTTCCAGATACCATCCCCGAAGTGCCATCAGTTGAAGCCAGCTGGCTTCCTTATCCTCATTCCAGGCAAAGAAGACTTTATGCACAGTTATTATATTTTTCTCAGACATCATTTATAAACCTCCTTTAGAGAATCTCAGCAGAATCTCACGCGCCACGTGAGCCAATCTGTCGACTCTTTCCGTTTCGCTTTCTATTAAACGCTTTCCCTCATCAGTTATCTGATAGATCTTCCTTCTTGGATTGTCAGGGTCTTCACCGCAATAGAAGATTGCGCCGAGCTTTTCAAGCTTTGATAGCGCACCATAGAGTGTTCCGGCGCCGAGCAAAACACGTCCATCGCTCATCTGCTCTACTTGCTGCATTATTCCATATCCATGCAACGGCTCGTAAAGGGAAAGCAGAATATAGAAACTCGTTTCAGTCAAGGGTGATAGTTCATCGAGTAGACTCTTTTTCATCTAAACAGCGTCAGGAGACACAGGGCTTCAGCCCGGTGAGGAATGACGCTTCCCTCCTTTCACATAATAGTGATGATGATCTTT
>ENA-OSEO01005386-OSEO01005386.1-sediment-metagenome-genome-assembly--contig:-NODE-5386-length-12358-cov-3.964335_pt1 | contig 12358 bp, 9 predicted proteins | sample MGYA00237883_ERZ534232 | MGnify/ENA metagenome assembly ERZ534232
CTATGTTCTGGTGGGGGATGGCTGCCTTATGGAAGGTGTTTCCTCGGAAGCAGCCTCTCTGGCCGGCCATCTTAAGCTAGGAAAACTGATCGCCCTCTACGATTCAAATGGAATAACCATAGAAGGATCTACAAGCCTTGCCTTTACGGAAGATGTAAAGATGAGATTTACCGCCTATGGCTGGCAGGTGCTGGAGGGAGACGCCCATAATCCAGCACAGATTCAGGAGCTTATTCAACGGGCTAAAGAAGAACAGGAAAGGCCCAGCCTTCTTGTCCTGAAGTCTGTAATTGCCAAGGGGTCTCCAAAATATGAAGGCTCCGAAAAGGCTCACGGAGCTCCCCTGGGAGAGGAGGAGAGCAGGGCTGCAAAAAAGAATCTGGGAATACCGGTAGAGGAAGATTTCTGGATAGATCCGCAGGCTAAAAGCTTTTTTGAAGGAAGAAGGGGGAAATGGAAGAAGATCTGGGGAAACTGGGAACAAAATTATCAGCTTTGGAGAAGAAAATTCCCGGAGCTTACCAGTGAGTGGGATTCATGTTTTACTGAAAATCCTGATCAGGTAGAGTGGCCATCCTACAAGACCGGTGAGGGAGTTGCAACCCGTTCTGCCAATGGAGCGGCCTTGAAAGCAGTGGCAGCAGCCTGTCCCGGTCTTCTGGGAGGATCGGCAGATCTTGCTCCATCCAACAATACAGACCTACCTTACGGGGATTTTTCTCCTAAAAATTGGCCTGGTAGAACCATCCATTTCGGGGTACGGGAACATGCAATGGGGGCTATTGTGAATGGTCTTGCTCTCCATGGCGGATTAAGACCCTTTGGGGCGACCTTTTTGGTGTTTTCTGATTATATGCGTCCTGCGGTAAGACTCTCTGCCCTGATGCGTCTGCCTGTTATCTATATCTTTACCCATGATTCAATTTTCGTAGGGGAGGATGGTCCTACCCATCAACCGGTGGAGCATCTTGCCTCCTTACGCATAATACCGAATCTCCTGGTTTTCCGGCCCGCAGATGCAGAGGAAACCAATGAAACCTGGAGATTCCTGCTTACCTATAAAAATGGTCCTGCGGCAATAGCTCTGACAAGACAGAAACTTCCTGTGCTGGAAAAACCCGTACACTGGAAGGATTCCTTTAAAAGGGGCGCCTATATAGTTAAGGATTCAGAAAAGTCACCAAGCCTTATTCTCCTTGCTACAGGCTCTGAGGTCTCTTTAGCCCTTAAGGCTGCGGAGCTTCTTTCAGACCGGTCTGTAAGGGTTGTATCCATGCCCTGCAGGGAACTGTTTTTAATTCAGTCGGAGGAGTATAAAAGGACCCTTTTACCCAAAGGAGTCCCTGTAATGGTTCTGGAAGCTGGAGTCTCTTCCGGATGGGAAGGTTTTGTTCAGGGAGAAAACAATATCCTCTCCATCGACCGGTTTGGAGAATCAGGGCCTGGGGAAGAGGTGGCAAAGCATTTTGGGTTAACCCCAGAGATAGTATTAAGAAGAATCCAGATAGGGGAAATCGAATAAACTCTTCCTTACGAACTTCCTGGAATAAAGGGGATCAAATTTCCTAAGGGATTCTGATTTTTTACAGGTATCGTCAAAATTGAGGTCTCTTCCTGTTTTTGGGATGTTTCCCTAGACTGTTCCGCAGATGATTCTGGGGTTTCGGGCTGGGCTGGCTCTTCCTCTGGCGACGGTTTTTCCTGTACCGGAGGCGGGTTCCTTGGTGGAGGCTGAATAGCTGGTGCTGCCGTGGCTGCAGGCGCGGATCTGCTTTCCGTTCTTGAGCCTGTTTCCTGCGAAGGCTGCGGTTGTTCCGGTTCTGGTTCTGGAGATCCCTGACCAAAGATAATCACCATCTCTTCATTCTCAGCCCTGTGTCTCAACTTAACCAGAAGGGTTTCCGTATCACGGTTATACACCCAGCCAGCAGTGTAGTTTTCAAAATAGGGATCACTCTTCCAGGGTATTCCATAAATTTGGATGCTCTGAAAGGGTTTAATCCCCTGGATAACCATATGGTGAATTTCCCCTTCTGGAAAGGTTATACCTATCCGAAATTCATTCCTTTCCATCCTTAGGTAGTTGATATCCGCAATAGTCCAGATCCAGGCTCCGGGAGATAGGGAGGAGTAAAGTGAGATCTGGTGCGGATAGTATTTTTGATCTGTAAGGAACTGATAGATCTCTTCCGGGATTAAGGTTCCCTGTCTTTGGGATATTTTCCCTTGTTGTATGGTTATTGTTCGGGGCATGAAGCCTAGATCATCGGAAGTTTCCAGAGCAGAGACAATCATTACCCTACCCAGGGAAGTGAAAAAGGGTTCCTGTTTCATCCTGCCAAAATCCATAAGGAGTCTACCCACCTTTATTGATTCAAACAAATCTATCCTATTCTGAATCATAAAGTAGAGACTCTTATCAACAGAATAAAGGTTTCTGAAAATCTCTGTCTGCGGAATTTCTTCTGCAAACTCAAAAAGCTTTCCAACTTCTGGATTTAAAAGAAGTCCCTCAAGATAAGCGGATAATAAACCAATCTTAATAGTGGAATCCTGGGATTCCTTGAAAATTGTCTCGCCCAGGGAATACAGCTCTTTAAGATGAGAGTAGGGGCCCCGATCTAGAAGGAACTGGACGATCATTGGTTCAAGAAAAACCTTCGGGTCCCTTCTTTTCAAGGATTCAGTGATATTCCGAAGACGCAGTAAATCCTTCTCTGTCTGGCTTTCGGAAATACTCCTCAGGTTTCCAAGGTAAGGAGCGGTGAATAAGGAGAGCTGATTTGTATTCCTTGCCGAAGCCTGCTGAATCATTGTTAGGGCATTCCTGTAGTTTCCTCTTTTCAAGGCTTCTGCTAGATAAGCCGCAGAGAGGGTCTCCTTAAAAGAGGGGCTTCCTTCCCGTACGGTCCAGGAACCGGTATTCTGTCTGTATCGGGTGGACTGCCAGCCGGAATAAGCCTTTTGAAGGTACCTCTCTACCTTTTCAGAAAATTCATTCTCCGATATTCCTCTTTCTTCCTTTTCAAACCAATATACAAAGGGATCAGAAATTCCTTCTGGCGCTTTCTCAAACACTACTTCGCCCCAGATTCCATCTTTCTTTGTTAATTCAATGGATCTGCTTGTTTTATCGTATCTGCTTCCATGGGGAAGGGAAAGAAAATATGTAGCTGGATTTTCAGCAGCTTGAAACTGGAAGGCGGTTATAGGTAAGTTTTCTATATCCTTTACAGTGGTTTGGGATGCAAGGGATACAGGGATTCTTAAGGTAGTAATATTCTCCTGCGGATCTGTAAAAATTGGATAAACCGTAATCTTTGGGTTTGGACCTCCAGCAGACAGTATCCTAAGTAAAAGTCCTCTGGATAGGGAGATTTCAACTCCCTCGGGAAAAGTCCTGTAACCTAGAAGCTCTCCCCGGAAGGGGATATCTTTCTCATACATCCAGAGCCCGGAGTCCTTTGAAAAGTTTAGGGTGAATCCATTGATTGTTGCTGTAAGAGTGGAAAAATTCTGATTATCCTTCAAATTTATTCTTTTTACTTCCCCTTTTAAGGCTATGTATCCAATCTGTTCCTTATACTCCATCGTTCTTGTGAAATGGAGATACAGAAACAGGGAAATTAAAAGAATATATAGAAAAGGGATCAAATACAGGTGCGCAGCATGGGATCGTTTTTTCACTTTTTCCTCTTTTGCCATATCAACTCTCATTATTCTATCAACAGACCGGCAAAGTTTCAACCTTGCCGAAATTCTTTACACCTTGTATAGTATCGAAATCATCAGGAGATGGAATGCCCAAGACTTCCTTAACAGCAGTTCTGATTTTAGCAGCCCTGGCTTCTTTTTTCTGTCAGGGATGTGTAACCCTTAAAATAAAACCTACAGAGGAGATCCTTTCTGAATCAGCAGGACCTAAGGAAAAACCAGAGGAAGAGGACCGCGCTTTTCTGTTGTATGAAGAAGTTGGAGGGTTTGTTCAAAGAGGAAACCTGGAAGAAGCAGTCCAGAAGCTTGAAGAATCCTACCAAAACCTGCCCCAGGACAGCCAGGGAAGAATAATTTATGCTAATCTTTTAATGCTCAATGGAAGAGTTCCCGAGGCAGAAGGTCTTTTACTAGAAATACTGGCGGAGGAACCAGAGAACCTAGAAGCACTTTTTTCTATTTCTTTGTTGGAAAGGCTGCGGGGAAACTTTAGGGAGGAAAAATCCTTTTTAGAGAGAACCCTTTCAATTAATCCTGGTTATATACCTGCTCTTGTTGCCTTGGGTAATCTTTATCTGTCGGAGAGAAACGTGAATTCCTCCAGGGTTTGGTTTGAGAAGGCTCTGCAGGAAGATCCCCGGAATACCGATGCCCTAATCGGATATGGGAATATTTTGCTTGAGGATAAGAACCCAAGGGAAGCGGAGAAGTTCTTTTCAAGAGCCCTTGAGTCCTCCCCGGAATATGTTTATGCCTACATTGACAGGAGCAGGGCAAGGCTTTTGATTGGTGATAACGAAGGAGCCTTGTCGGATCTTTCAAAGGCAATTGAACTTGAACCTGGTGATCCCTGGAACTACTTTGACAGGGGTAAACTCTTTCTTATACACCTTGGCAGGCTGGAGGAGGCAAAGGCGGATTTTGACAGGGTTCTTGAATTAGAGCCTTCCAATTTTTTGGCCTACTACTATAGGGGAGAGGTTTTCAATTCCCTTAATCGGATCGGGGAAGCGGTGTCGGATTACAGACAGGTTTTATCCCTGCAGCCTTCCTACTATTATGTTCATCAACCCTTGGGATATCTTTTATACATAGAGGAATCCTGGTCTGAGGCTTCTGATCATTTTGAAAAAGCCTACCTTCAGGACAGATCCAATTACGCCTATCCCATATTAATTTCTCTTTCCATGAAGAGGGGGGGTAAAGAGAAGGAGGCGAGAACCTACCTGGAGAAAGCTATCCAGACAATTCCCAGGGAGACACTCTTTTATTCCGTGGCAAGAACTCTTCTTGATCCAGGGTATGACACTATTGCTTTAAGGGCTGTGGATGCGGAAAAAGCGGTTTATGTTAAAACGCAGATGCTTTACTATTTGGGTGTTCATTATTATCTTCAAGGCAAATCCTCACTGGCCTTACGGTATTTTTTAGAGGTAAAGGATAGGAATTATCGCAACCTTCAGGAGACAAGGCTAGCTGAATGGGAATTGCTAAAAATGAAAAGCCAGTAAAATTTATCCCCAGTTGGGAAAGGAAAAGTTGAAATTGACAGTGGAAAGAAATAATACAAACTTGGTGGAGTTAAAGGACAGGAGGATAATCCTGGTTGGCACAGCCCATATCTCAACAGAGAGTGTGAAAAATGTAGAGGAAGTAATCCTGGAGGAGAGACCAGAGCATGTTTGTGTGGAGATTGATGCCTCCAGGTATGGGGCTTTAACCCAGAAGAATTCCTGGGAAAGCCTTAGGATAGACCAGGTTCTTAAACAAAAGAAGGGTTTCCTGCTTCTTGCAAATCTCTCCCTCTCCTCTTTTCAAAAAAGGCTTGGTCTGGATATGGGGATTACTCCGGGAGAGGAGATGAAGAGGGCCATAGAGATCGCCCAGCGGGAAGGTATAAGCTACAGCTTTTCCGACCGGGAGGTTCATGTTACCCTACGACGGGCCTGGGTAAAATCCAGTTTCTGGGGGAAAAACAAGATGCTGGCAGCCCTCCTAAGCTCTGTCTTTACCAAAGAGAAGATCTCCCAGGAGGAGGTAGAAAGGCTTAAAAACAAGGATATGCTGGCGGACATGATGGAGGAACTCGCCTCTTTTTTGCCTTCTGTAAAGGAGGTCCTGATTGACGAGAGGGACAGGTATCTGGCTACAAGGATTTTTAAAAGACCGGAAAGCAGAATTGTGGCGGTAGTTGGTGCGGGGCATATCGAGGGTATAAAAAAATGGCTTAAGAAACTGGAAGAGGGTTCGGTGAAGGAGGATGTTTCAGACATAGAAAGGATTCCTCCGCCATCCATATTTTCAAAGTTGTTGCCCTGGCTGATTCCCATTGCTGTAATTGGTCTAATTATTACGGGTTTTTTCATCTCCGGATGGGAAGAGGCTGTAAATATGCTCTGGAAATGGATACTGGTTAACGGGACTCTGTCAGCTTTAGGAAGCCTCATCGCCCTGGCTCACCCTCTTACAATCCTCCTTTCCTTTGTTGCCGCACCCATCACCTCCATGAACCCCACGATAGGTGTAGGGATTGTAACAGGTCTGGTGGAGTGGTATCTGCGTAAACCTAGGGTGAAAGATTTTGAGAACCTGACCCAGGATCTTATAACAGTAAAAGGGTTCTACAGGAACAGAATCACCCATGTCCTTGTGGTTTTTTTTCTATCCTCTCTGGGAAGCGCAGTGGGGACTTTTATTGGAATACCTTACTTAACTACCCTTCTTACTTGAAGTTTTCTGAGGCAAGGGAAAGGTTGATTCTATCCCCTTCTTAAGAGAGCTCACGGGGATATAGCTGGTTCTTGAATCCGTTTCTTCCCCATTTTTCTGTGGTCCCAGGAATCTTGTAAAACCGAGTTCCACTGCTGTTTTTACTCTTAAACGCATCTTCTGTATAGGACGGATCTCCCCGGCTAAAGACAGTTCCCCGGCCATTACCGTACCTGCGGGAACAGGGATTCCGGTTCTCGCGGAATAGAGAGCCATGGCCAGAGGGAGATCGATGCCAACATCGGCAATCTTTATACCTCCTGCCACATTTACATAGAGATCCTGATCTGAATAGCGTAGGGAGAGGTTTTTTTCCAGAACCGCTGCAACCCTGGAAACCCTTCTTGGATCTATCTTTTCTGAGAATACTCGGGAGATACCCCCCTTGGCGGGAACAGTCAGGGCTTGGATCTCCACCAGCAAAACCCTAGAGCCTTCGTAGATCGGTACCACCGCTACTCCTGCAGGAAGATCTCCCTGTCTTGTTACAAGGAAAAGGGAAGAGGGGTCCTTTATCTGGGACAAACCCTTCTTATCCAGAACAAACAAACCGATTTCATGAACCGATCCGAACCTGTTCTTTACAGCCCGGAGAAAACGGATTTCCGTATCGGATTGGTCAAAATAGAGAACCGTGTCTACCATATGTTCCACAAGTTTTGGCCCGGCAATTGCTCCCTCCTTGGTTACATGGGCGATGAGAAAAATGGAGGCGCTGTGCTGCTTTGTCCAATCGGTAAGCCTTTGACAGCAGAATTTGATTTGATTGGGAGTTCCCGGGATGTTGCCTATCTCTCTGTCCACCAGGGTTTGGATGGAATCAATAATTATCAATACCGGAGAGAGGGATTCCGCAGTATTGATAATTATTTCCACATCCGTTTCATTAAGTATCTCTATGGAATCTCTTATGGCTCCAATCCTTTCCCCACGGATTCTTAACTGGTGGGGAGCCTCCTCTCCCGTTACATATAAAACCCTGCCGGGTGTTTTTATTGAGGCAGCCAAGGTTAGCATAAGGGTTGATTTTCCTATTCCCGGTTCTCCGCCTAAAAGAACCGAGGAACCCCGCATTATCCCTCCCCCTAGAACCCTGTTCAGCTCCTCCATCCCGGAATCAAATCGGTACTCCTCTTTGAGGGGGATAGCATTAAGGGGCAAGGTTTTAAAATTCCTGGTTATTCTGCCCTTACCGGGAGTCTCCGTTTTCTCCTTTAGGGTATTCCATTCTCCACATTGAGGGCAGCGGCCCAGCCACTTTGGTTCCTCATGACCGCAGGCACTGCAAAGGTATACAGACCGGTTTTTAGCCAAAATTATGCTCCTTATCCAGGATCTTAGCCTTCTTTAGCGATTTTTCCAGGATAATGAATATGCCGGGAATCAGGGGTATCAGAATCAGGCTGGGAAGAAGACCGCTTATAGGCTGTATAAAAAGCACAAAATTGTAAAGACCATGGATAAAAACTGCAATAAGGAGGCCTCTCCTCATGTACCTGGCCTCCTCTTTTCCGGTAGCAGCAAAATAGGCCCTTCCGATAAAGTAGCCCATTATACCGCTGGCGCAGGCATGAAGTGGTATAGAGGTAAAGGCACGGATTATTGCCACTGTTATCCCCCCATCCAACACATAAATGACATTCTCAAAACAGGCAAAGCCAAGGCCGGCGGTAATGGCATATATGATTCCGTCGGAATACTCATCAAACCCTCCCCTGTTATATATACACTGTTTTACTACCTGCTGCTTCATGAACTCCTCACATAATCCGGCAACTATAAAGGCTTCAAAAAAGGAGAGGAGATAAGGGGATATGGAAAAGAGGTAGGAAAGGTTGGAAACCGCTATCTGCAGAAGCATAGCAGGCAGAATACTCATTATTCCAAAGAAAAAGACAAGGATCACCTTCTTTTTAGGTTCCGGTTTTTCCCTGTCCTTTTTATGGAAATATTTAAGCAGAAAAAGGGATGGTGCAACTGCTAAAACAATAGGAAGAAAAATATGCAGTACCATTTAAAGGGTGGTTCCGCCTCCTTTTATTCCAGATTTAATTCTATATGAAGTTCCTTAAGCTGCTTATCCTCCACCGGAGAGGGCGAGTCGTCCATAGGTGATATTCCGGCGGTATTTTTGGGAAAGGCAATTACCTCCCGGATGCTCTCTGCTCCTGCCATAAGCATTATCAGCCGGTCCAGTCCGGGAGCGATTCCCCCGTGGGGAGGAGCACCGAATTTAAAGGCCTCCAGAAGAAAACCGAACCTTTCCTCGGCCTGCTTCTGGGAGAAGCCTACTATGGAGAAGATCCTTTTCTGGATTTCCGGATCATGTATTCTTATGGAGCCAGAGGCGAGTTCCAGGCCATTGCACACCAGATCGTAAAGATCTCCCAGAACCGAACCAGGGTCCTTTTCTAGGGTAGGGAGGAATCGTTCCTGAGGCATGGTGAACATGTGATGGGCTGGATCCCATTTATTCTCCTCCTGATTCCATTCAAAAAGAGGAAAGTCTATAACCCAGGTAAATCTGAAAAGGTTTTTGTCTTTAAGGGAGAGAAGGCTTCCCAGTTTATTCCTTACTGCTCCCAGAGAAGTGCAAGCGGTCTTCCACTCGTCTCCTAGAAGAAGGATAAGGTCTCCTGGTTTTGCTTGTAGTTCTTTGATAATCCTGTCCTTTACAGATTCGAAGAATTTTGATACCCCTCCCTCAATTCCCTTCTCTGTAACCTTTATCCAGGCGAGCCCTTTGGCTCCGTAAACCCTTGCTGTTTCCTCCAGTTCAGAGATGGTTTTTCTTGAATAGTCGGCACATCCGGAAGCAACCAGGGCTTTTATTACCCCGCCACTTTTGAGAGTCTCCTTGAAATTGGCAAATTCCCCCAGTTCCGCAAGGGATGAGAAATCCTGGAGGGAAAAATCAAAACGGAGATCCGGCTTATCGCTACCGTATCTGTCCATAGCTTCCTGGTAGGATAATCTGGGGAAAGGCAGGGGAATATCTATGCCCAAGGTCTTTTTAAACACGTAAGAGAGCATTCCCTCGATTATTTTAAAAACATCCTCTTTGGAAACAAAACTCATCTCCATATCTATCTGGGTGTGTTCAAGCTGCCGGTCTCCCCTTAAATCCTCATCCCGGAAACACCGAGCAATCTGAAAATAACGGTCAAAACCGGAAACCATAAGGATCTGCTTAAAAAGCTGAGGTGACTGGGGAAGGGCATAGAATTTTCCCGGTTGCATTCTGGAAGGAACCAGAAAATCCCTTGCCCCTTCGGGAGTCGATTTTATTAAAATCGGAGTTTCAATCTCCAGAAAATCATTCTGAATAAGGTACTCCCTTACTGCAAAGGTGACATCATTTCTAAGCTTTAGCTTTTTCTGCATACTAAAGGATCGGAGATCCAGATACCGGTATTTCAGCCGGAGATCCTCCTTGGCATCGGAGGTTTCATCTATCATAAAAGGAAGGGTATCACAGGAGGTCAGGATGCTGAGTGTCTCTGCCTGCACCTCTATCTCGCCGGTAATCATCTCTCTGTTCACCATACTCTCCGGTCTGGGGCGGACTACCCCCTCCACGGCAAGACAGTATTCAAATTTCAGATTCCTGCCCATCTCTTTAAGAGATTCCTGGGCATCGGAATCAATAACTATCTGGGTTATACCGTAACGGTCACGTAGATTGATAAACTGGATCCCTCCGTGGTTTCTGTATCTGTGAACCCAGCCGTTAAGAATTACTTTTTTACCCTTATCTGACAGTGTCAGGCTTCCGCAGGTGTGTGTTCTTTTTAATGTTTCCATAAAAGGAACAGTATCAAACAAGGCTTAAGAATTTCAAGCCTGCCTGGAGCCTATTGGAGGCCAGTAAGCAGTTAAATCTAGATCCTTTTTCTTTTATAACAGCCTGTGCAGCCTAGAACGTGAACATGGGTCTTTTCCGGTTTTTTAAAACTCCGGGCAATAAGGTGGCCTTCTCCAGGTATTCTCTCCTTGCAGACCGGACAAATCCTGGGATTTTTTTCCGAGGCAGGGTAACAGTGGGGGCAACCGAAGATCTCCATAAGACTGTCTGGTTTCCCGGGGTATAAAACAGATTTTATCCGCTCCCCCCGGCCGAGAGGCGATGAGCACAGGGGACAGAATTTTTGAGGCTCCACCGGATTCTCTCTTTTTTTATTTTTCTTATGGTATTTTTTGGAGGTTATTAGACTGATCAGAAGAACTATCACAAGAAAGGAAATAAGGGCTATAATGATGCTTTCTGTCAAAATTATCCCCCTGGGGAAAGGTCAGGTATATTACAGATGGGGACATTGTACATTGTAGCAACGCCTATAGGCAATATGAAGGATATAACCTATAGAGCCATTGAGGTTCTTAAATCAGTGGATTGTATTGCCTGTGAGGACACAAGGCATTCCTTAAAACTTCTAAATACCTATGGAATCTCCAAACCCTTGAAGAGTGTTCGATCGGAAAATGAGGAGGCTGGCGCAAAAACAGTGCTTGCCCTGCTGGAGCAAGGCCAGGATCTTGCTTATTTAAGCGATGCAGGAACTCCGGGCTTAAGCGATCCTGGCAATAGGCTTGCAGATCTTACAAGAAAGGCAGGATTTCCCGTTATCCCGATTCCTGGAGCATCAGCCTTTACAGCCCTGGCGAGTATATCCGGATATTCCGGGAAAAGCCTTCTTTTTGAAGGATTTCTCTCTCCCAAGCCTGGAAAGAGAAGAAAACGATTGGAGGAGCTGGGGATGACTGGTTTTTCCTTTGTTTTATATGAAAGTCCCTTTAGAATCATCAAGCTATTAAAGGATCTTTCCGATATTCTTCCAGAAAGGGAAATTCTCCTGGGCAGGGAAATGACAAAGATGCACGAGGAGTATCTTCTGGGAACAGCAGAAAACCTGCTGGAAACCCTCTGTAAGAGAGAAAAAATCCAAGGAGAATTTTCTGTGCTTGTATATGGAAAGAAAAAGAGTTAAAATCTATAATGTAAATGACGATATATATGATGAGGTTCTTTCAGAAAGGAAGGTTTTTATATGACAGTCGACAGATTAGGCCCGGTTGATCCCTTATCCAACTATGGAAAAACTGAGAAACCAGTTAAGCCTGTTAAAAAGGATAAATCAGATTCCATAAGCTTCTCCGAGGAAGCAAAGAGCAAGGGAGAGATCTATAAGGCCACCGAAGAAGTAAAACTTTCTCCTGATATAAGAATGGACAGGGTGGAAGAAGTCAAAGAAAAACTGAAGGATCCTGACTATATCTCCGAAAAAATCATAGAATCAGTAGCAGATAGTGTAATGAAGGTTTTAGGACTGCTGTAGCAGTACCCTAATTGTCCCGGTGGAAAAGCAGGATCTTGGTTCCTGCTTTTTTTATTCAATAATGAGGTTACTGCAAAAACATGCTCTTTGCATAACCTTTGATATGTATACTGAAGGTGTTCCTGAATGGACAGATTCTCCTTTTTTTTCCCCTCTGCCTTTCATTATGGAAGAGGTGCAGTATCAAAGGGAGCAGAGGAGTTGGCTACTAGAAGCCGCAGACTAATTCTGGTTGCCGAATCTTCTCTGCCTGTGGGGTCCCTGGTTTCCTCAGTAAAGAAACAACTTGAGGCAGCATCCCTTTCTGTCCTTGTTTTCGATGATCTGGGGATTACTTCTACAGCACCGGTAGTGGATGCTATAAGAGATTTGGCGGAAACGGCCAAGGCGGAAGGAGTTGTGGGACTGGGAGGCATAAGGGCTCTCAGTTATGCCAAGACCGCAGCCAGGCTGGTGAATACAGGATTGCGGGCTGAGGATTTCATTGATGGAAACTTACCAAAGACTGGCGGGATAGGTTATATAGAGATTCCGACCAC
>ENA-OSEO01005387-OSEO01005387.1-sediment-metagenome-genome-assembly--contig:-NODE-5387-length-12353-cov-3.340909_pt1 | contig 12353 bp, 11 predicted proteins | sample MGYA00237883_ERZ534232 | MGnify/ENA metagenome assembly ERZ534232
ATAGACGGTTTTTCCGGTCGCCCGCTTGCCCAGCTCCCGGGCCAGTTTCACCCGCTGCGCTTCGCCCCCCGACAGCGTGACCGCGGATTGACCCAGTCGGATATAGCCGAGGCCTACATCGACCAGGGTTTCGAGTTTTTCTCGAATATGGCGGATATTGCCGAAAAACTGGAGCGACTGGCCCACGGTCAGTTCCAATATGTCGGATATGTCTTTGCCCTTGTATTTGACCTCCAGCGTTTCCCGGTTGTAGCGTTTGCCCCGGCACACATCGCAGGCCACATAGACGTCGGGCAGAAAATGCATGCCGATTTTCACGATCCCTTCCCCCCCGCAGGCTTCGCACCTTCCTCCCTTGACGTTGAAGCTGAAGCGGCCCGGACCGTAGCCCCGGATGCGGGAGTCCGGGATTTTCGCGAAAAGATCCCGGATGTATCCGAACAGCCCCGTGTAGGTGGCCGGATTGGAGCGGGGTGTCTTTCCAATAGGGGATTGATCGATATGCACCACCTTGTCCACATGTTCAAGCCCGGACATCCGGCGGTGCGACCCGGCGGAAATTCGGGAGCCGTACAACCTTTGGGCCATGGCCTTGTACAGAGTTTCCAGTATCAGCGTGGATTTTCCGGAACCCGACACCCCGGTGACACAGATAAAACAGCCCAGCGGGAATGCGACATCGATTCCCTTCAAATTGTTCTCCGTTGCGCACTCGATCATCAGGTGCCGGCCGTTTCCTCTTCTTCGGGACAGGGGAACGGGGATGGCTTTGCGCCCCGAAAGGTACTGGCCGGTCAGAGACGTTTGATCCTGAAGCAGTTGCCGGGGAGGGCCGGAAAAGACGACCTGGCCGCCATGGATGCCTGCCCCCGGCCCCATGTCGATGACGTGATCGGCACCCAGGATCGTCTCTTCATCGTGTTCCACGACCAGCACCGTATTGCCGAGATTTCGCATCTGGATCAGGGTCTGAAAAAGCCGCTGATTGTCCCGCTGATGAAGACCGATGCTGGGCTCGTCCAGCACATAGAGGACCCCGGTCAATTTGGATCCGATCTGGGTGGCAAGCCGGATCCGCTGGCTCTCTCCCCCGGACAGCGTGGCGGCCGCTCGATCCAGGGTCAGGTAGTCGAGGCCCACATTTTCGAGAAATTCAAGCCGCTCAAGGATTTCTTTTTGAATCCGACGGGTGATGAGGTGCTGCTTTTCCGTCAGTTTCACCGTTTCAAAAAAGACCCGGGCATCGGCGATGGTCAGCGCGGACAATTCGAATATGGCCAGCCCGCCCACCCGGAACGACCGCGCCTCTCGATTCAGTCTGGCCCCTTGACACTCGCCGCAGGGCTGAAAATTCATGTATTTTTTGATCTCTTCGCGTACCGGATGCGAATCGGTTTCGACGTACCGGCGTTGCAGCGTGGGCAGGATACCCTCGAAAGGCTTTTCATAGACCACCCGGCGTCCGCTGCGCTCAAAATAGAACGGTATCTTTTCGTCCCCGGAACCGTATAAAAGGACTTGCCTGAAGTGGTCCGGAAGCTCCTTGAAAGGGGTGAAGATGTCGGTTCCGTAATGGCGGGTCAATGCATCCAGGAACTCCACAAAATGAACCGAATTCCGGTGGGACCACGGGGCTACCGCCCCCTCCCGCAAGGACAGGTCGGCATTGGGAATGATCAGTTCCGGATCCAGTGCGGTGGTGGCGCCCAGCCCCCCGCATGCCAAACAGGCTCCCTGGGGGGAATTGAAAGAAAAACTGGCCGGGGTCAGTTCCGGGTAGCCGATGCCGCACCGGGGGCAGGACGCCGTCTCGCTGAAGCGGATGGGGGGTTGCCCCGGAACCTCGATCGTCACCTGCCCCTCGGACAGGGATAGGGCCAGTTCCAGCGAATCGGCCAGGCGATTTCGGATCGTCGGTTTGACGATCAGTCGGTCCACGACGACCGCAATATCATGGGGTCGGCGAGGGTTTAACCTTCCGATCGATTCCATTTCCATGATGGTGTTGTCGATACGAACCCGGGCAAACCCTTCTTTTTTTAGACGGTGCAGCAGGGGCTCGTGGTTTCCCTTTTCATGGGAGACCACCGGGGCCAGGATGATCAGCTTGGAGCCTTCAGCCAGCGACAGCACGACATCGACCATTTGATCCACGGTTTGGCTCGTGATCGGCATCCCGCACCGATAGCAGTGCGGGATGCCGATCCGGGCATACAGCAGGCGCAGGTAATCATAGATTTCCGTGACCGTGCCCACCGTGGAACGCGGGTTGTGGCCGGTGGTTTTCTGCTCGATGGCGATGGATGGGGAAAGCCCCTCGATGGTGTCGACGTCCGGCTTGTCCATCCGTTCCAGAAACTGCCGGGCATAGGTGGAAAGCGATTCCACATACCGTCGCTGCCCTTCGGCATACAGGGTATCAAAAGCCAGGGTGGACTTTCCGGAACCGGAAAGCCCGGTGATGACAACCAGCCGGTTTCGCGGAATATCGATGTCGATGTTCTTCAGGTTGTGTTGCCGGGCTCCCCGAACGATGATATATTCAGCATTCATGATGGCCCATTCTACGTCCTGCGGTATTATTTTTCAAACGCTTTTCGGCAGGGATGACATGGGGGATGCCCGGCGGGGTTCCCCCCGGAATTTCATCGCCGGCGAATCCCTGCCCCGGCGGGATTTCCGAAGGGGTTAAGCAGGGGATCATTTTTATGAAAATTGTAGGTAATTGAAGATTTTAAGAGATTTTTGTATTTTCGAAGATTGTTCACAGGTTGACGATAAAGCCGAATCTGTCTAATATGCTTATGAAAATGGCTTGGGGACAAAAATGTTCGTATTTCAAAACAGTTGTTCCGCTTATTGATAATAAAATAAATAAATACAAATAGATAACTATTGTTCATAACTCATATGGAAAATCGCTGAAAACCGATTTCTTTCGGTTTGACACAACAGGAACGATGGCATAGAAGAAGCGCTACATCCACGATGCAATGCAAATTAAAAAATGCAATAACCATTCCAGATTGTAAATTTTTGTCGTTTCTGTCTTCGGCCTTTGGGGTAACCATTATTTTTGTGGAACTATAACAGGTTCATATGGAAAGCGTCTGGGAAAAAGCACGCGTCTCGATAAAGGAACGGGTTCCTGGCCACAGCTATCGCATGTGGATCGATCCTCTGCAGCTCAAGTCCTTTGAGCCGGATCTCATGGTCTTGACCACCCCGAACTTTTTTTCCAAAAAGCGTGTGGAAAGCCACTACGGTGCCCTTATTGCTTCCGAAATTCGAAGCATAATCGGCAAGGCCTGTGGGCTTCGGATCGAAGTCGAACCCCAGTCGACGCGGGTTGTCGAGAATCGAAAACCGCCGATCGACCATCAGCTGCCCCTTCCCGCCGTAGCGGTCCAACCCCATGCCGGCCGCATGCTGAGAAGAGAGTACACCTTTGATCACTTTGTGGTCGGCGGAAACAACGATTTTGCCTATTCCGCAGCGTATTCCCTTGCATGCCATAAAAGCTCCCAGCAGAATACGCTGCTGCTCATATCCAATCCGGGGATGGGAAAAAGCCACCTTTCCCAGGCGGTGGGCCACTACATTCTGTCGCAGTTTCCAACCGAGCGGGTCTATTACATTACCGCAGAAGACTTCACCAATGAAATGGTCCAGGCCTATCGGAACGACGTCATCGACAGGTTCAAGGAGAAATACCGCAAACAGTGCGATGTGCTGCTGTTGGAAGACATCCACTTTCTGACCGGTAAGGATCGAACACAGGTCGAACTTTCACTTACGCTGGACTGCCTTTTGAATGCCGACAAGAAATTGATTTTTACCAGTTGTTATCTGCCTGCAGACATCCCCAAAATGCATGATCAGTTGAAGTCCCGGCTGCTGTGCAGTCTGGTCTCAAATATCGAACCCCCCAATTTTCGGACCCGGGTGCGGATCCTGCAGAAAAAGTCCAAGGACAACGGATTTGAGCTGCCCGAAGAGGTGACCCACTATTTGGCGGGGGAACTTTCCGAAAATGTTCGGCAGCTGGAAAGCGGGCTGATCGGGGTTGCGGCAAAATCTTCGCTGTTGGGGCGACCCATCGACGTGAAACTCGCCGAAAGCGTGGTCAAAAATATCGCCCGGCGAAACAAGCATATCACCATCGATGTCATCAAGAACCTGGTGTGCAGGCATTACAACCTTACCCCGGAGGAGCTTGTATCAAATTCCAGGAAACAGTCGGTTGTCCGGCCGCGTCAGATCGCCATGTATCTTTCCAGAAAGTACACCGATCAGCCGCTCCAGGCCATCGGAAAGAGCTTCAACCGCTACCATGCAACGGCGCTTCATTCGATCGGAGCGGTTGAACGGGAAATCAAGCAAGATCACGGCATGCGAGAGCAGGTCGGGTATCTGCAGAAAAAACTGGATTCCGGGAGTTTCTGAGTGATGGTGGGGCTTGGGGGCGATTACCGCGAATTTTCATGCACGGAAACACCACCCGGTGGTTACTGGATTTTCAGCGCGGCACCCTCGGAAGATACGAGTTCTTCCAGTATTTCCATTCGAACGTTTTGATCCCTTTCGATGGCGCATCGAAGCCGAAGCGCGCATCGACTCCGGCACATCCGGTCCGATGCGTTGAATTCTCCGAAGCACCCCATATGGTGATCCACTAACACGCTGCAGATGGCTTCTTTTCTCATCCCCTATCCTCAAGTGACAGTAAAGTCAGCATCTCCCGGTGGATGCCGCCGTTGGTTGCCAGTATTTCATTCTTATCGATGGAATAGTCCGTATTGGAAAAGTCGGTGACGATCGCTCCGGCCTCTTTGGCGATCCGGCTTCCGGCTGCCGTGTCCCATGGGTGCAGATTTTCTTCCCAATATCCGGCAAACCGGCCGCATGCCACATAGCACAGGTCCAGGGCCGCGGATCCCAGCCGTCTGACCCCCTGGGACGCCTGTACACACACCCCGAACCGGTCGAGGAGTGTCTTGAACCCGTCGCCGAATTCATAGGGGAATCCGGTGACCAGCAGGCTGTCCGATACCCGGTCGGTGTTGGATACGCGGATCGGTCTGCCGTTTCGAAACGCCCCATCGCCGCGGATGGCGGTGAACAGTTCGCCGGTCATCGGGCTCAAGATGATCCCGACGCAGATATCCGAGCGGTGGGCATAGGCGATGGAAACGCAAAACAGGTCCAGCCCGTGTGCAAAATTGGTCGTTCCGTCGAGCGGATCGATGATCCATCGATGATCCGGGCTGCCCTGGCGCATGCCGCTTTCTTCCGCCAGGATGGCGTGATCCGGAAAAGCGTTACGGATCGTTTCGATCACCACCCTTTCCGAACCGGTATCGGCTTCGGTGACAAGATCGATCCGTCCTTTCTTGCCGATGCGGGAGAGTCTGCCGAAATGGGCGCACAAGACTTCTGCGCCCCTGTACGCAGCGGCCATCCCCACCCTTTTGATTTCTTGAAAATCCATCCCCCCGCATCTTCCTTCAACCGGTTGCCCGAAAAAGATATCCCTGTTGTTTGCAGCGGGCCGGGGCTTTGTGCCCCGCCCTATTCGTAAGACTTGAGGTACCGCGTGTCCTGCAAATTTTCAAAACGCGTAAACGCATCGAAAAACTTCAACGAAACCTCACCCGTCGGCCCATTCCGCTGTTTGCGGAGCAGGATTTCCGCAATCCCTCTTTTGGGGTTGTTTTCGTCCGTATTGTAGATTTCGTCTCTGTAGATAAATGCAACGACATCCGCATCCTGCTCCAGCGCACCGGACTCCCGAAGGTCCGACAACTGGGGCCGTTTGTCGCTTCGCTCTTCAAGTTTGCGATTCAGTTGGCTCAAGGCCAGTACCGGAATGCTCAGCTCTTTTGCCAGCGCCTTCAAGGCTCGCGAGATTTCAGAAATCTCCAGATCCCGCCGCTCGGCGGAAACCCGCCCCCGCATCAACTGAAGATAATCGATGACAACCATCCCGATCTTTTTGTCCAGCTTCAGCCGGCGGGCCTTGGCCCGTATGTCCATGACCGCCAGGTCCGGTGAGTCGTCGATGAAAATGGGCGCTTCGGACAGGACCCCGGCTGCATCGGTAAGGTTTTCCCAGTCTTTTTTGCTGAAAAAGCCGCTTCTGAGCCGGGAGGAATCCACGCTGGCTTCCGAGCAGAGCATCCGCATGGACAGCTGCTCCTTGGACATCTCCAAAGAGAAGATCGCCACCGGGACGTTCGCCTCGATGGCGGCATTCCGGGCGATGTTCAACGCAAAGGCGGTTTTGCCCATGCCGGGGCGCCCGGCAAGGATGATCAGGTCCGAATTTTGGAATCCGGCCGTCAGGTTGTCCAGGCGGGTGAAGCCTGTGGATACCCCGGTCACCAGCGATTTGTTGCCCTGGCGCTCCTCGATCAGGTCGATGTTTTTTTCAATGATGTCCCGGATCGGATAGTAGGAGGGCCGGATCTTGTTTTCGGATATTTCGAAAATGGCGGTTTCGGCAAAATCGATGATTCCCTCGATGTCCCCGGGGTCCTCTATGCAGCGCTTGGCGATCTGATTGGCTTTGTCGATGAGTCGTCTCAAGGATGCCTTGCCGTGGATGATCTTGGCATAATGCCGGGCATTGGCGGCCATCGGCACGGTTTCGACCAGCGACGCCAAATAGGTCGCGCCCCCGATCTCTTCCAGCTGGCCGTTGTCTTTGAGAAGATTGGAAAGGGTGATCAGATCGATCGGTTCATTTCTGGAAAAAAGGTCAAGCACCGCGGTATAGATCTTCTGGTGGGCGGTTTTGTAAAAATCGTCCGCAGAGAGGATCTCCACAATGTCCAGCAGCATGGTGTTGTCGATGAGGATCGCGCTTAAAACGGATTCTTCGGCATCGATGCTCTGAGGGGGAATGTGAAAAAAGGCCGTCTCCTTTGCGGCTTGTATCGGATCCTTTGCCATAGGCTTGGGCAAAATAGAGCTTCCTCTTTCGGAAATTTCCGGCGACATGGAACGCTGTTTGCGGGTCAACCGCCATGTCCGGCGTATAGGGATTCCCACTGCATCGCCGCATGGGCAGATCAACCGGTTACGTCCGGTCCTGTTTTGACCTCTGGGGCGATTCAGTATAGGGTCTACTCGGCGACCACGTCAACCGTAATTTCGGGTTCCACCCCCTTGTAGACCCGTATGGGCACAGTGAAGGTGCCGATGGATTTGATCGGTTCCTTGAGCAGGATCATCCGTTTGTCAAGGGTGATGTTCTTTTTGGCCAGCGCATCCATGATGTCGCGGACGGTGACCGAGCCGTATAGCCGGTCTGCCTCGCTGACCTTGGCCGAAATGGTGCAGGACACCCCCTCGAGGGCGCTGGCCATTTCTTCGGCCAGTTTCTTTTCTTTGGCGATTTGAAGCTCGAACTTCACCCGCTGCTGTTGGATCATTTTCCGGTTTTGGGGCGTGTCCACAACCGCCTTGTCCTGGGGCAGCAGGTAGTTTCGGGCATACCCCTTGGCGACATCGACCGTGCTGCCGACGATGCCGAGGGCTTCGATGGTTTCTTTCAGGATAACTTTCATATCCGAACCTCCGTTTTCGGTTCACGTTGAATTCATCCGCCAGCGGCGGACCAAGGGCGGGACGGTACCCCGCGCCTTGGGGCGTTTCGACATTTTCCGGCCTTCCATTCGGGGCAACGCCCCTGGATTCCCATCTCCGATCCGGCCTTTACGGATCGATTGAGGCTGTTCGTGTATGGGACACCGGCTCATGCATCTTTCTTGGGATGCGGCTCTAGTTTCCTGAAATTGAGCCACACGTCGAAGAAACCGACGCCGATCACCAGCAGCAGGAAAAATTGCTGAAGGCCGATGAGGCTGTAAAGGAAGAACCGGAGCAACCGGGGGAAACGTTTTTTTTCAAAAAAGAAAGCGACGATGGCGATTCCCGCAAAGAAGTAGACCGTCATCAATCCGATCAATCCGTTGAGGCCGATCAGTTTCAGCGCACCCCCGGGAATCAGCAGCATCAGTCCGCTGCCGATGACCCCCCAGACGAGCACCTCCGGGGGGCGCCAGTCCACCAGGCGGCCGAAATCCGGATAGTAAATCCCTTTTGCTTTTAAAAGCGGCTTTGCCATCAGCAGGTTGGCCCAGGACACGAACAGGCTGGAGGCGAAAACCAGCGCAGGGATGATGCGGACCAGCACATACTGAATATGGGTCAACGAAGTTGAAATCATCCGGATGTTTTCCTCCGACACCCCCATGCTTTTATAGAGGCCGAGGGTCAGCTCGAGATTTTTGGCAACATAGGCGGAGGTTAACGCGACAATGCCCTTTTGAAAGATCTGCCCGTAAATGAACATCCCGATCCACCCGGTGGCAAAGACCACTGCGCAGGCATACAGGACGGTCTTTTCCACAGAGAGGTTGATCTCGAGCAGTTCGCTCAACGCAAAGCCGAGTATCATCAATTCAACAAAAAACAACAGGTCGATGGTAAACCGGCCCAGGATCGCCACCATGATGAAAAGCGCGGCGACCGGCACAATCAGGCCGATTTTCCTTCCGAGTTTGGACCGATAAAACAGTACCGGCAGCGGAAGGATCAAGGCGGAAAAAAAACCGAAAATCGGCATGTATATGGATATCCCAAAAATAAAGCAGGTGATCGAAACCCCTGCGATGATATTTCGCGATATCTCCCCTGGTAAGGACTGGGGCACACTTCCTCTCTCTTGCCGAACCGCGGATGGAATAACGCCTTAATACTCTGCCGCACCGACATAGGGTAGCAGGGCGATGGTTCGTGCACGTTTGATCGCCTGGGTCAATTGCCGCTGATGCTTTGAACAGGTTCCGGATATCCGCTTGGGGATGATTTTCCCCCGTTCGGTCGTAAAATATTTGAGGGTACGAACCTCCTTATAGTTGATCACAAGGCTGCTGTCTGCACAGAAGCGGCAGACTTTCCGGCGATGGTAGACTCGTTTTTTCCGATAGGGACCGCTCTTTCTTTGGGCAGGGACTCTGGGCGCCATTATTCGGCCTCCTGTTTCTCAGCAACCGCATCGGCCGGCTCGGGGGTGGCCTCCGGGCTGTCCGTTTCCGGTTGTTCGGGTTTCATTTCCGCATCAGATTTTTCCTGTGAACTCGCCTCCGCCTTCCGGGCCGCGGCGCTGGCGATTTCCGCTTTGACCTGCTCCACATCCACCGTCTCGGCCAGAAGGATGGTCATGTACTTGAGCACCCGGTCGTCGATCCGGCAGAGCCTTTCGATTTCATCGACCGCCGCACCGGTTCCGCCGTAATCCGCTCGAAGATAATAGCCTCGGGGTTTCTTTTTGATTTCGTAGGCGAGTTTCCGATGACCCCATGGGTCCAGCTGGATCATCCCGCCGCCGCTCTGGTGCATGATGTCTTGGAAACGATCGATGAGGGGTTGGCGTTGTTCTTCCGAAAGATCCGGATCAAAAATGAAAATGGTTTCGTACCGTCTCATAGGACCTCCTTATGGATATAAAGCCCCGGATGGAATCCGGAGCAAGGATACGGGACGCAAAATTCAATAAATTAATCAAAATTTTCTAAATACAGCATCAAAAAGAGCCTGTCAATCTTATTTTTTAAACCATACCCCCACTGCGATGACAATGAGGGATATGTTGGTGCTGGCCCTGGAAAACCCCTCGGGATACACCCCAAGGATGGTCATTCCCCCCATGAGGTTTGTAAACATGGCCAGAACAAACGCAATTGCGGCAACCATGATGAAAAGGGTTGCAAGAAACAGACTCTTGGTGCTTTCATGGGCATCGTTCACCGAAAGGCTCCTTTCTTCCGCAACAAAAAATGGGTTAAGCCCGCGCCGGGATAACCCATTTCGATTTTCTGGTGGGCCGTGTTGGAATCGAACCAACAACCTACTGATTAAGAGTCAGGTGCTCTGCCTAGTTGAGCTAACGGCCCTTCAATTCGCCAACCGTTATGCCCTCTATCAGCTTTGTGGCCTCGTGTCAATTTTTTTTGTGCCCGCGTCTTCACTGGAAATTCTCCATTCGCTGTCGGACATTTGCCCTTATGGGTGCCGGGTCCGGCGGCTTTCCCGTGGCCGGCAGAAGATTACCAGCCCGGTTCGCGCTCATCCTTTCGGATTCTTTTCCGTTCCTTCTTCCAGAGGATTTCTTTTTTCCTTCCCTTGAGCTTGGGCCGGTTCTGGATGCGCTCCACATCCATAAAGAACGATCCGGCAGGGGGCGAAGGGGGTTTGATTTTTTGCGGTTCGGTCCGTTTGGATTCTTTGGGTAATGGCGGACCGGAGAAACATCCCACGGGGATCTGTTCGGCCAGATAGATGGATTCTCCGGCTCTGTGGAACACGACCCCTTTTTGCCGGGCGGTTTCTGCATGGACGGTCAGCAGGGTCGGCGCCGGATCGATCCGCCTTCCGATCCGTTCCGCCAGGTTTCGGCATCCGGTAAGGATCACCTGGGGATGCCCCCCCGGAGCGATTCCCTTTTCCATGACGTGGGGATAGGCCCGGGACCGGACACAGGTGTAGAGCAGCTTGGGCAGATCGTGTGTCCCGAGCGGCAAGGGCAGATGGGTTCGGTCTGTTGATCGGATTTTTCCCTCGGACACCTCAATGGGCGGGTCGGGCAGGGTCAGCAGGATTTCCTGGATATCGGACCTCCGCACATGCCGCCATCCGGGCTCCTCCCCGAGCGCTTTGAGGAGTTCCTTTATTTTGACATACCCCTTTTCATCCGGCACCAGGCCGAACTCATCTGGCCGCCTGCCCAGGACATAGCCGAGCAAGCCTGCGAGCTGATTGGGTGTTTTCGGGGATCCCATGGGTCGAACCGCACTCCTTTCAATGCAAAAACCCTGCTTGACCCGGATGAGGCGGTCTGATAATTTCCTTTGGACCATCATACAAAAAGTGTGCAGGCCATAGCAAAGGAAAAGAAAGGAATCGGTCAATGGTGAAGCAAAACAAGTCTCGGCAGCTCTTTGAGCGGGCCACCGCCAGGATACCCGGGGGGGTCAACAGCCCGGTCCGCGCCTGCAAGTCCGTCGGCAGGGATCCGGTGTTTATCGATCGGGCCGACGGGTGCATGATTTATGACGCCGACGGCAATCGTTACATCGATTATGTCGGGTCCTGGGGGCCACTGATCTTAGGCCACCGCCACCCCGCGGTGATTGCGGCCATCCAATCGGCCCTCGAGCGGGGGACCAGCTTCGGTGCCCCGACGGATCTGGAGATCCAGCTGGCCGATCTGATCATCGATGCGGTTCCCTCCGTGGAAATGGTGCGGATGGTCAATTCGGGTACAGAGGCCACCATGAGCGCCATCCGCCTGGCCCGGGGGGTTACCGGTCGGGAACAGATTGTAAAATTTGACGGCTGCTATCACGGACACGCCGATTCGCTCCTGGTGGCGGCGGGGTCCGGAGTCGCCACCCTGGGAATTCCCGGAAGCCCCGGCGTGCCGGCTGCTTTTGTCGCGGGCACCCTGTCGCTGCCGTACAACGACAGTGAATGTGTGGCGTCCGTCTTTGCGGCCCAGGGCGAAAAGATTGCCTGCGTCATCGTCGAACCGGTGGCGGGCAATATGGGCCTGGTCTCTCCGGACCCCGGTTTTCTCAAAACCCTGCGGGAAGTGACCGCCCGGGCCGGCAGCATTCTGATTTTCGACGAGGTCATGACCGGATTCCGGGTGGCCTATGGGGGGGCCCAGTCTTTGTATGGGATAACGCCCGATCTTACCTGCCTGGGGAAAATTATCGGCGGCGGGCTGCCGGTGGGGGCTTACGGCGGAAAACGGGAGATCATGCAGCAGATTGCCCCCCACGGGGCGGTCTATCAGGCCGGAACCCTTTCCGGAAATCCGGTTGCCATGGCCGCCGGCATTGCAACCCTGCAGCAACTGCAAAAGCCCGGTTTTTACGAGGCCCTGGAGAAAAATTCCGCCCGCCTGGCCGACGGTCTGGCCGGGGCGGCCGCAAAAGCGGGGATTCCGGCCTGCATCGACCGGGTCGGCTCCATGCTGGGTCTTTTTTTCACGGACAAGCCGGTGCGGAATTTCAAGGATGCCAAGACCAGCAATTTAGATCGATTCAAGGCATACTACCAGGGGATGCTGCAGGAGGGGATTTATCTGGCGCCTTCCCAATTCGAGGCGCTCTTCGTGTCGGCCGCGCATACCCCGGACGATATCGATAGGACCGTGCGGGCCGCCGAAAAGGTGCTGGCCGGCATCAATCGGTAGTTTTGTTGCATTTTTTTATACACAATCGTATAAAAAAGCATACCAACGAGCAAATAAGTCCCGCTTTTTACTTAAAGGGAAAGCC
>ENA-OSEO01005388-OSEO01005388.1-sediment-metagenome-genome-assembly--contig:-NODE-5388-length-12349-cov-5.970095_pt1 | contig 12349 bp, 13 predicted proteins | sample MGYA00237883_ERZ534232 | MGnify/ENA metagenome assembly ERZ534232
CGGGAATACCTGATGGGTAGCTTACAACAAAAGAGACAGGAGGGCCGGATGAAAGCTTTCGAAAAAGTGCTGCGGTTCATCACAGAGAAAATGGCCTGGGGGTCTATGTTCGCCATTTTGGCGTGTGTGGCTCTTGTGGTAACCGATGTTGTCAGGTATCAAGTTGCCAGCAAGCCGGTTCCCGGCACTCACGAGGTTGTGGAGCTGATTGCGGCCGTGATCCTGAGCATGGGAATCGGTTATCTTACGTTTGTGAAAGGACATGTCTCGGTGGGTATCCTGGTGGACCGCTTTCGGCCCCGAGTGCAGGCTGTTTTTGACCTTATTGGCGGTGTTATTGCTCTCGGCTTTACGATCTGGCTCACGAAGGGAATGCTCGAAATGGCCATCCGGAATTTCAGATACGGGTGGGTGACGGGAGTATTGGAAATTCCCCGGTATCCTTTTATCTACCTGATTGCGGCAGCACTGGCGCTCGCAAGCTTGGTGCTTCTCAGGGACGTGATCGAGGCTGTGATTGTGATTCGAAAAGGAGGTGGAGATGGAGCGTGAGTTGATCGGTGTTATATCCATGATCGCCATGGTTGTGCTTCTTCTTTCACGCATACCTGTGGCCTTCGTGATGCTGGTGCTGGGCATAACCGGTATTGCCTGCATTAAGGGCCCGGCGGCCGCGGTGGGTACGGCGGCCTCGATCATGTTCGGGACATTTGCCAATTATGCACTGGTGGTTGTTCCCCTTTTTACCTGGATGGGCTACATCGGCTTTCACTCCGGCATCAGCGAACATCTGTACGATGCCGCATACAAACTGCTGGGCCGGCTGAAAGGCGGCCTGGCCATGGCTACCACCATCGCCTGCGCCGCTTTCGGCGCCATCTGCGGTTCGACCACGGCTACTTCGGCGACGTTCGCAGCCTTGGCATTGCCCGAGATGAAGAAACGGGGTTACGACCACTCTCTGGCTACAGCTAATGTCGCGGCCTCGGGTATCCTGGGGGTGCTGATTCCGCCCAGCGTCATCTTCATCGTTTATGCCAGCATCACGGCAGAGAGCGTAGCTAAGCTTTTCGTTGCCGGAATCTTTCCCGGCCTGCTTCTGACGGCGCTTTTCATGGGGGGCACGTACCTGGTGGTAGCCCGCCACCCGGAAAAGGCGCCGCACGGTCCTTATTTTCCCTGGAAAGAAAGGATGAAGGCGTTGGCTAAAGGGGGGATCGAGGTCATCATCATCTTTGTGGCTGTGATTGGAGGCCTGCTGGCCGGCTTATTCACGGGTACGGAGGCCGGGTCGGTGGGTTGTTTTGCCACGCTGGTGGTGGTGCTGGTCAGGCGGGCGCTCACCTGGAAGGGCTTTGTGAACTCGCTGAAAGACACAGTCCGCACATCGACCATGGTCATGTTTCTGGTGGGTGCGGCCGCCGTCTATGGGGAGTTTCTGGGCCTGACGCGCCTTCCCATGCTTGTGGCTGACTGGGTGGTGGCACTGCCGCTGCCGCCCAGTGTTACCATGATCGGCATTCTTCTCATGCTCATGGCAATGGGCTGCTTTGTCGACGCCCTGGCCATGGTTTTGCTGACAATACCCATTTTTTACCCGGCGGCAATAAGTCTGGGCTTCGACGGGACCTGGTTCGGTGTTATCATGACGCTGGCCCTGGGGATGGGCGTGCTGACGCCGCCGGTGGGCGCCAATGTCTACGTCGTGTACGCCGTGGACAAGGATACGCCGGTTATGGAAATTTTCAGGGGGGTATGGCCTTACCTGATCGGCCTGTGGATTTGTTGTCTCATCCTGCTGGCTTTCCCGCAGGTGGCCCTTTTCCTGCCCGGCCTGATTAAATAGCGCCCGGGGAGGGACCCTGATTTTGCAGAACTGAGATTCCCCCTTTTTCCCAGGTGATTTGGTTGCAGGATTAATGGATGCATGAAATACCAACAGGGGAGAATCCTTCCGGACGTTGATCGTTTCTAAAGAAGGAGAAACAATCGATGACTGTGTCCCGTGGTCCTTTGGACAGGGTGCTGCGCTACCGCCGGGTTATTTTCTGGATACTGGCGTGCGGTTACATCCTGGTTTACTTTCATCGGCTTTGCCCGGCGGTGGTGGCGGTGGATATGATGCGGGACCTGAAGGCGGGCGGAGCCCTGATCGGGTTTCTGGGGGCCGCCTATTTTTATCCTTACGCCATCATGCAGCTGCCGGCCGGGCTGCTGGCGGATTCATGGGGGCCGCGCAACACCATCACGCTTTTCTTCGGGGTGGCCTTCATCGGCTCGGTGATTTTGGGGCTGGCGCCGTCAGCCGGGTGGGCTATTTTCGGCCGCACCCTGGTGGGGCTGGGGGCGGCCATGTTGTTTGTACCCACCTTGAAAGTGTTGGCGGAATGGTTTCGTCGCGACGAATTTGCCGGCATGACCGGCATCCTTATCGCCGTGGGCGGCGTCGGCACATTAACAGCCGCGACTCCGCTGGCCCTCCTGAGTGCGGCCGTCGGTTGGCGAATGTCGTTTTTGGCAGTCGGCGGCATTACCTTCCTGCTGGTGATTGTCGTTTGGATTTTCGTGCGTGACCGTCCGTCTGATTTCGGCTGGCAGTCGCCGGCCGCTGAAAAAAAGCCGGAGGCTGCAATCCCCATCGGTTTGGCGGCGGGCGTCCGCAAAGTATTGACCACCCCCTCCTTCTGGCCGCTGGCCTGCTGGTTTTTCTTTGAGTGCTCGGTTTTTTTCAGTTTCGGCGGACTTTGGGGCGGTCCGTATCTGATCCAGGTTTACGGCCTGGGCAAGGACCAGGCTGGCCATATTCTCTCCATGTTGGCTTTCGGCATGATCATCGGCAGCCCGGCACTCAGCTTTTTTTCCAATCGTGTCCTGCGCGCCCGCAAGCCGGTTATGGTGTTTTCAAGCGCCATAACCCTGGTGCTTACGGCGCTGCTGACTTTTTACACCGCCCGCATCCCGGTGGCCGGATTATACCTCCTGTGTCTATTGATGGGTTGTTTTACCAATGCCATTGTGGTGGTCGCCTTTACCGCCGCCAAGGAGCTCTTTCCGTTGCAGATCGCCGGCACCGCCACCGGCCTGGTCAACCTGTTTCCATTTGCCGGCGGCGCGGTCTTTCAGCCGGCCCTTGGGTATGTGCTCGAAAGCCAGGGGCGCAGCGGCACAGCCTTTACCCTGGCCGGATATCAGTATGCATTTGGCGTGCTGTTTGTCTGCGCTGTCATCGCGCTTGTGTCCAGCCTGTTTTTAAAGGAAACAATGGCACGCGAATAGGTTTTTCAGGAATTTGCCCATGTTCTTGAGGTATGCTGGTCTGGCGGTAAACCGGCGGGTATGAAGAAACGCATTGTTTCAAGGGGCAGGAGCGTATCCAGCGCCGTTATTGAGGACAGATTTTAACAGCTATCAGAAAATACTGTATAACTATGAAAAACATTTCATAATTATCTTTCATTTTTTTCCCAATTTCCCCCAATCTTTGTTGCCAATCATTCTTTAACGCCCCGTTTTTATATATTTAATTAAACTGAGTGGGAGTGGTCTAAAATTTGCATTGGATAATAGTCAACTTTGAATATTTTCAAAGGAGACCCGCCATGGCCTTAAACTTTCAGTTATTTTTTCAAAGAAGTAAGGAAAGTCTCTTTATCAAGTTGAATGGTGATTTTGATGGGAGTTCCGCATTTGAATTGATCAACGTCCTTTTGGAAAAGGGATCAAGTTTTAAGTGCATCCATGTTGATACCGATGATCTAAAAAAAATTTACCCATTTGGAAGAGATGTTTTTGAGCAAAATTTTAAACCTTTAAGAAAACAGTTAAACCGCATCATTTTCTCTGGAGAAAATAAAGATCGTATTGAACCCAGTCTGGCACATAGGTGAAGCCTTATGCTGACTGTTTTTTCAATGTGACGGTTCCGTTACGACCGTGCTTTTCACTTTTTTTTGCGCACTGAAAAACCGAAGCGTCCCCGGCTGCGTCCCAGCGTGAAATACTCCCCGTGGGCAAAGGCCAAAAGGCCCGCTTTCTCGAGGTGCAGGCGGCCTTTGCTGTCCAGCAACGTTGCAGACATCTGCACGGCGACCACTTCCGCCACAAACAGGGTGTGTGAACCCAGCTCCACTGACTGCTGAATGCGGCACTCAATGTTGAGCGGGCATTCCAGTATGATGGGGCACTGCACCTTCAGGGCCGTCGCTTTCGTCAGGCCGGTAGCGGCGAACTTGTCCACCTTGCGGCCGGATACCATGCCGCACCAGTCGGTTGCCCGAGCCTGTCCGAGCGAAGGCACATTGACGACGAACTCTCGGGTGGTCCGGATAATTTCATAGGAATAACGCTGCGGGCGGACGGAAATAGACAGCATGGGAGGCTCGCTGCACACATTTCCGACCCAGGCAATCGTGATGATGTTCGGTTTCCATTGGGGTGTTCCGCCGCAGGTTACCAGCACTGCCGGCAGCGGTGCAAGGACGTTTCCGGGTTTCCAGGATATTTTTTCTAGAACGGGTTCACGCTTGGCCATGCCGGTGAAAGCCTCCGGTTTGCGCGGTTCAGGCAATTGATGATCGCCAGGCAATGCCGATACGATCCAGCCGCCGAGCGATCCGTTCGAACGGCTTATCCTGAGTCATCCACAGGTGTTTGTCAAACGCTTTTAAAGGAAATTCCTTTAAGAATCAACACCGATTCTGCAATAGAACGTTACGGAAGATATGACTTATAATTATAAAGTTCAGCATTATGAACATTTCTGAAAATGGTGTGTTAATTTCAGGCATGCTTAAAAAAACAACTATATCAATATTATAAAAAATATTATAACAACATATAAGAAATGACTTGACTCATGACGATTTAATCTTTATAGTTAATAAAAATTAAGTTCACTATTATGAACATTATGGTCCATTGAAAATGAATATGTGGAGATTTCCGAAAGATGAGTTCCAAAACCCTGGTGATCCATCCTGAAAAATGCAATGGCTGCGGGGACTGTGAAGCCGCCTGCTCTAAAAAGCAAATCGGAATGAATATTCCCGACCGGTCATGTATCCGGATTGTAAGAGAGTCGGATGATGACACTTTTTTTCTGCCCATGACCTGTCAGCAGTGCGATGACCCCCCCTGTCTGGCGGCATGTCCGAATAGTGCGATTATCCGGGATGAAAGAATGGACCGTGTTTTAGTCAATCCTCAGAAATGTGTCGGCTGCCGGATGTGCGTGTCGGCCTGCCCTTTCGGGGCGATGGGGTTCGATGAGGAGCGGGGCAAATCGTTCAAATGCGACCTGTGCGGCGGTGTGCCCGAATGCGTGCAGGCATGTACCACCGGCGCACTGGTGTATGATGCTCCGCATATGCTCCATCAACCGCAAATGATTCAGTCGGCTGCCAAGATAGCCTGTGTGATGCGATTCATGGTCTTCTAAGGGATTCTTCCAAAAGGCAAAATAAATGTCTTTTTTTAAGGTAAACGAAAAATGCAACGGCTGCCTGGCCTGTGTCCAGAATTGTCCGGCCAATGCGCTCAAGTATATGGACAAGGAAAACAACCGTAAAATTTACCACAACCTCTCGCTTTGCGCCCGCTGCGGCAACTGCTGGCGCATCTGTCCCCAGGCGGCGATTGAATTCAGGCAGCTTTTACAGGGCGGCTGGGATGAGGTCGTAGAGATGGAGCTGGTGCATTGCATGGTTTGCGGCCAGCCGGTTTATACCGCCGGCGTCGGCAAAACGCTATCGCAGAAACTGGACCGGGACGTGGAGGCCTTATGTCCCGAACATAAAAAGACTTTCCCTCTAAGTATCTGGAAACGAATTGCCGTGGGGAGAGGTTTTCAGGCAGGTAGCGGAAAATGATTGTCGGCAGCCAAAAACCATTTCAGGAGATTGTTGCATCGGTTTCAGGATATCAAAAGGTTCTGGTCCTGGGCTGCGGAACGTGTGTATCCGTCTGCCTGACCGGGGGCGATAAGGAAGCACGGCGGCTGGCGAGTGCGCTGGCCCAGGAATTCCGCGAGAGGGAAAATCCCCCGGCCTTTGATGTCAATACCATTGAAAGGCAGTGTGAGCGGGACTGGATTGTCAATTTCCTTGAGATTCCCGAATATGTTGATGCGATTTTATCGCTGGCCTGCGGTGCCGGCGTTCAGACGCTGGCGGCCGTTTTCGAGGATTTGCCCATAATCCCGGCACTGAACACCACTTTTCTGGGGGCGCTGGACCGGCCGGGAGAATGGAATGAAATGTGCCTGGGGTGCGGCGACTGCATCCTGATGCACACCGGCGGCATCTGCCCGGTGGCCCGCTGCGCCAAGCGCCTTTTTAACGGACCCTGCGGCGGAACCATCAACGGCAAATGTGAAATCAGTGCGGTGATCGGAAGGGAAGTGGACTGTGCCTGGTATCTCATCATCAACCGCCTTGCCAGACTCGGCAAGCTTGACGAATACCACAAGATCCGGCAACCTAAGGACTGGACCGCCGCAACGGCAAGCGGCCCCCGCAGGTTGGTTCATACAAGCTGACAGGGCGATTAGAACCCTTCCCCAAAACAGATCGAATGCCCCCTGGCGGCGTTATCCGCCGATTCAAATAAAGCTGCTCATTCTGCCTCCTTGGCGGGGCTGCGCTTTTTCATTGGCAGATGCCTATCCCGCGAACCCCATCTGCATGTGCAGTTGGATTGTCAATATGCATTCAATGGACTTCTCAGAGATGGCAGCAAGCCGACGCATCCGGGGCCATCTGTTCAATTGTTATCACACAGGGTATTGCTTTTTTTTTATAAAATGTCTAATGATGGGTATGGATATTCACACATGCTTTTGGATTGATGGCGGATGAGGAGAATAATCATATTCAGTTAAAAACCATCTATTGAAAAGGAGACGCGACATGTTACCGATTAAAAAAATATGTTGTCCGACTGATTTCAGCGAGCCATCCCTTGAAGCGATCAAGGCGGCTTGTGAAATGGCCGCGCATTTTAAGGCCGAACTGGTTCTGGTTCACGTCGTAACGCCCATTCCGGTAATTCCAATCCATGACGATCCCACCAGTTTTAATCTGCCGCTGTATGAAAAAGAGATGGAACAGTCCGCCATTAAATCTTTGAAAAAGTTGCAGCAGGAAAATGTTTCGCAAAATATCGAGTCCCGCACGACGGTCATCCAGGGCGATCCGGCTACCCAGATCGTCAATCTGGCGGATGCAGAACATATGGACCTGATTATTATTGCAACCCATGGTTTTACCGGCTGGCGAAAATTCATGTTCGGTTCCGTCACCGAGAAGGTGATCCGCTATGCAAACTGTCCGGTCCTGTCGATCCGGATGCCGCCGCCGCAGGAATAACATCAGCTGCGATGAAATTTTATTAAGATCGGTCCGAGCGGAGGTCTCATGAAATTAAAACAGATTACGATTTCAATTGAAAATTCACCGGGTCGCCTTTACGAAGTTACCAAAGCGCTGGGCGATGCCGGGATCAACCTGCGGGCATTAAACCTGGTGGATACCGGCGCGTTTGGCCAGCTGCGTCTGCTGGTCTCGGACATCACCACCAGCCGGCGGATCCTGATGGAGATGCAGATGCCGGCGATGGTTACCGAAGTCATCGCGGCAGAAATCGACGATAAACCCGGCAGTCTGGCGAAGATGCTGAAACCACTGATGGACGCCCATATCAACGTTCTTTATACCTATGCGTTTGTCGGATTTTCAGCCGGAAACGCCGTCATGATATTTCGATTCAGCGACAACGACAAGGCTATTAAAGTGCTGCAAAAAAACGGCATCAAACTCCTGGACGCCAAAACTTTCGGAATTTTAGAAACAAACGGCTGACAACACGTCAAGGCTGGCGGTCTGATCTTTATTCATGCACCGAATGACCAAAATTCAAATGATCCAAACTATGGGCATGTGAGCGAAAGTCCCCTTTTTTGTCATTTGGGCATTTGATATTTGAATTTGTTTCGAATTTAGAGATTCGAATTTGGATTTATAAAAAGGGGGTCTTGATGGAAAGTCAATCTAAATTTCGTCCCCGAAAATTTGCGGTGGTGGGCGCGGGACCGGTGGGATGTATCGTTGCAGCCTTTCTGTCAAAAGGTGGCTATGAAGTTACCCTCTGCGATGTGATACCTGAATTGACGGCGCCGGCGGTGAATCCGGGAATTGTTATTGAGGGCGCTGAAAATATCCGGCAGCCGGTTGCGAGAACATGCAAAACCGTTGATGAACTTGCCGACGATCCGCCGGATGTCATATTCCTTACGGTAAAGGCGAACGCTATTCCGCTGATCGCCTCGGCCATTGAAGGGTTCCATCGTGAGGGCATGTATGTTGTCAGCTGGCAGAACGGGATCGATACGGAACTGGCCGTTGCTGAAACCCTCGGCAAAAAACCGGTCCTGCGTGCCGTTGTCAATTATGGATGCGGGCTGGTTAAGCCGGGGCATGTGCACATGCCGTTTCATCACCCCCCCCATCATATCCAGGAGCTGGATGCGAGTTCGTCCGAGGCGGCTGTCGCCATTGCCGAGGTGTTGACCGGAAGCGGTCTGACCACGCTGCATACCGATCAGATCGTATCAATGGTCTGGCGCAAGTCCATCATGAACGCCTGCATGAATCCGGTCTGCGCGGTTACAGGGATGACGATGGCTCAGGCCATGGGCGATCCGATCGTGTTCGGCATTATCGATGCCCTGGTCAAAGAGTGCGTTAAAGTAGCCCGGGCCAATGAAATCAATCTGGGATGGAATTTTTATCCCTACTGCATGGGGTACATGAAAAGCGCGGGCAATCACAAGCCCTCCATGCTGATGGATATTGAAAATAAACGTCGCACTGAAATCGACTTTATCAACGGAAAGTTTGTCGAATACGGCGAGCAGGCCGGAATCGATACGCCTTATAACAAAACCTTCAAGGCACTGGTTAAGGCCATTGAACCCTAGTCCAGGCGGTTGGAATACTGCATCTAAGGTCGCCATGCGTCGTTGCACGGCTATCGCTAATGCTCACATATGCATATATATGCTGCGCTTGTCGAATCGCCGTGCGCCCTGCCGTGCGACCTGATACTTGTTTTGCAACCGCCTGCTAATAAACGCAATAGGACAGGTGCTGATGCTGTCTCCACAAAAAAATGTCCGGAAAGAACTTAACGCCGCTTCGGTTTTGAAAAAGGTGATGGCCGATCATTTTTACGAACTGAACAGGGCTTCCAAGGCCGGATCCCCGAAGATCGCCTGGTGCACCAGTGTGGGGCCGGCAGAACTTTTGCGGGGGATGGGATTTTTGGTATATTATCCCGAAAATCACGGGGCCATGCTGGGGGCGACCCGTATGGCGTCCGACCTGATTCCTTACGCCAACGCCATCGGGTATTCGCCGGATATCTGTTCCTATCTGACCAGTGATATCGGCGCGTATCTTCAGAAAAAGACACCGCTGACCAAGAGCTACGGCATTGAATCGATCCCCCGGCCGGATGTGCTGGTATTTAACACCAATCAGTGCCGGGATGTGCAGGACTGGTTTTCCTGGTATGCCCGCGAGTTCAAGGTTCCAGTTTTCGGTATCCATACCCATCGGGGCATCCAGACGCTCCATGAATACCAGGTCGCAGATATCGCCCGGCAGATCCGGGATATGACGCCGGAACTGGAAAAGATCAGCGGACAAAAATTTGACCGGGAACGGTTTCGTGACAGCATCCGTCTTTCCCGCCGGACGTCGCACCTGTGGCGTGCCTGTTTAGAGTCCGCGGCGGCCGTGCCGGCGCCCTGGACTTTCTTTGATGCCACCATTCACATGGGCCCTGCGGTTGTCGCTCGAGGAACGCCCGCAGGTGTTGATTATTATGAAATTCTTTTAAACGAACTCAATGACCGGATTCAAAATAAAATCGCCGCGGTGGAAGGGGAAAAACACAGGCTGTATTGGGAAGGAATGCCGATCTGGGGAAAGTTAAGACCGTTGTCCGACCAGTTTGCCTCGCTGCGCAGCAGCGTTGTGGCGTCGACCTATTGCAACAGCTGGATTTTTGATCAGCTCGATCCGGATAGACCTTTTGAAAGCATGGCCGCGGCTTACACCGAACTTTTTATTGTCCGCGATGAAACCTATAAAGAGCGGTACATCCGCGACTGCTTTGAGCGCTACCGGTTTGACGGCATCATTTTTCATGACGCCAAGACGTGTCCCAACAACTCCAACAACCGTTACGGCATGCCGGATAGGCTCGGCCGGGCGCTGAACATACCAACCCTGGTGATCAACGGCGATCTGAATGACCTGCGCTGTTATTCGGAGGAGCAGACCCGAACCAATATTGAGGCATTTATTGAACAGCTGGATGAAATGGGGAAATAAAGGGCGGCAGTCGCAACGCGGCAAACGGGCAGGCAATGGCAAATCGGCAACGGATATTTGTGGGAATTGACGTGGGGGCTTCGCGCACCAAAGTCGCCATTTTGGACGCCCATAAACGGATCGTCGGCCGCAGCGTGGCCAAGTCCGGTACGGATTTTTCTGCAACCGCTCGGCGGTGTCTGCAGGACGCCCTTGGGATGGCAAAGGGGTCGATCGATGATATCGGCAGGGCCGTCGCGACCGGTTACGGCCGCAAGAATGTCGACGCTGCCCGGGACAGCAAAACTGAAATCAGCTGCCATGCCAAAGGGTGTTTTCACTATTTTCCCATGGAGATCACCATCATCGATATCGGCGGGCAGGACAACAAGATCATCAAACTCGATGATAAGGGGCGCCGCCTGAATTTCAAGATGAATCGTAAATGTGCCGCCGGTACCGGCGCCTTCCTGGAGGAAATGTCCCTGCGGCTCGATATCCCCATAGAGGAGATGGACGGTCTGGCCAGAAAATCCACGCAGATGGTCGAAATGGGAAGTTACTGCACGGTTTTTACGGCAACCGAGGTTTTGGAAAAGATCCGGCTGGGTAAAAAAGTGCCCGACATCGTCAAGGGACTTTTCGCTTCGGTCATCAAGCGCATCATGGAGATGGATACCCTGACCGGCCAGGTTGTCATGACCGGCGGCGTGGTGGCCCATAACCCGTTCATGGTTACCATGCTTGAAGAGACCCTGGGCCGCCCGGTAAAGGTGCCGGACTTTCCGCAGTTTACCGGCGCGGTGGGGGCGGCTCTTTTTGCAATGGACGCATAGATCATTTTTTGCATCGTGTGGGTAAACAGAGTAAAGGAGAAAAGCAATGACGCTGAGCAGGTGGATGCCCGCGGGAACGGTTCTCAAGATGAATGCCCAGAATTACCCGGATAAACTGGGATGGCAGGACAAAATCAGGGAGTTTTCCTTTCGGTCATGGAACGAAAGGTCCTGCCGTCTGGCCAACGGTCTCAGAGACCTGGGCATCGGGTATCGGGACACGTTTGCGGTCATTGCCTATAACCGGGGCGAGTGGATGGACATCTATGCCGGTTGCGCCAAGGGCGGGCAGATTATTGTGCCGGTCATGTTCCGGTTGACCGGACCGGATATTCAATACATTGTCACCCATTCCGAGTGCAAGGCCTTTATCGTGGAAAAACCCTTTGTGGATCTGGTGAACGGCATCAGAGCCAAACTTACGATTCCCCCCGACAGCTTTATCTATCTGGGAGACGGTTTGGTTCCCGAAGGCTATATGGGGTATGATGAATGGCTGCGAAAATCATCGCCCCAAGAACCGGACATCCTGGTCAGCGGCGATGACACCTGGACGATCATGTATACCTCCGGGACCACCGGCCGGCCCAAGGGGGTGGTGCGCACCCATGAAAGTTATCACGCCGAGTACGTGCTCAACAACATCAACATGGGGGTGCGGCCCACGGACAAGGTCATGCTGGTCATGCCCATGTGTCACGTCAACTCCATCTTCTATTCGTTTCCCTACACCCTGGTTACGGCCCCGGTTTTTGTTTACAACATGTCGAGTTTTGACCCCGAAGATCTGTTGCGAACCATCGATCGGTATAAGATCACCTTTACCTCACTGGTTCCGACTCATTATATCATGATGCTGGCCCTGCCGGACAAGGTCAAAAACGGCATCGATGTATCTTCCATCCGCCAGCTGCTGATTTCTTCCGCCCCGGCCCGCAAGGATTTAAAGCTTGCCATTATGGAATACTTTAAAAACGCCGAGCTGTGGGAGGCATACGGCAGCACCGAAGGCGGGTTGGTGACCCTGCTCAGGCCCGAAGACCAGTTCAAGAAGCTGGGCTCCATCGGCCGGGAAATTTTCGGCACCGACCGGATTAAACTTTTGGATGAGAACCGCCGCGAAGTTCCGGACGGCGAGGT
>ENA-OSEO01005391-OSEO01005391.1-sediment-metagenome-genome-assembly--contig:-NODE-5391-length-12339-cov-3.158620_pt1 | contig 12339 bp, 8 predicted proteins | sample MGYA00237883_ERZ534232 | MGnify/ENA metagenome assembly ERZ534232
CCGGCCTCTTTGGCCATCTCCTCGGAGCAGGACCGGTAGTACAGCGCTGCCGTGATATCGACCTGATCAGCGTCGGGCATGGTGAACTCGAACGTGTCGGTCACCGATTCCTGCGGCGGAATGCGGTCGTCGCTGGCGAAGTCCACCGCTTCCCACAGCTCCACAGGAGCGTTGCCTTCGGCGTCTTTGAGGATCGAACCGAACTCGTGCACGCCGACGACCTCGCTCGTTCCCCCTGCGTCCGTGGCTGTGACCTCCAGCCACATCTGCCGCACCTCGGTCAGGCCCGTCGGCAGGTAGTGACCCGCTCCCGAGTTGGTGATCGTGACCACGACGCTGTCGTTCGCACCGGCCTCGAGGACCTCGGGTGCATCGACCTCGACCGTGGCTGCCGCCTTGAGCCGCTCCTCGGCGAGCACCGCGTCACCCAGACCCACATTGCCGCCCGCGAAGGTCATGATGTAGATATGGTCGCGCTGCGGGCCGCCGGCGGCCGCCGTGCCGGGATAGGGCTTTGTGACGCCCGGTCCGGGCGTCATGTGGCAATCCTGGCACACGATACCTTGCGCGGCGTACGGGCCATTCTTCCACTCGGTGTACGTTGCCTCCAGGTGCATGCCGTTGACGGGGTGGTCCACGTTGTGGCACGAGCCGCAGAACTCGGCGGTCTCATGGAAGCCTGAGTACTCGGTCGGATGGAACGGCGACGAAGCGTCTTTGAGCTGTGCCCTCATGACACCGTCGGCCTCGATCGTCTGGGACACGTTCCCGATCGGCTGGCCGGTTCCCGTCACGTGGTGGCAGAAGACGCACCCCACCGCGTCTGCGGACTGCGGTGACGCGTTCGCAAGATCGGCGATCTCGCCGGTCATGGTCGCAACCGGCCCGTGGCAGGTATTGCAGAAGGCGCCGAGCTCGCCGTCGGTCGCCGCGTTCGCCTCGGAAAGCTTGTACTGGTAGAGGGGGTCGGTCAGCGCCTTGGAGTGCATCGACTCGCCCCATTGCTCGAGAAACGCCGAGTGGCAACCGCAATTGGTCGTGGGCTGGAACTGATCGGTTGCGATCTGGGGCAGCGCGGCGGCTGCAGACGCCCATACGCCGAGGCCGCTTACGACCAGTACTGTCCCCGCAACGAACAGTCGTACGCGTTTCACGCCGCTCCCCTTCCGTCACACTGACTGGCCGTCGATGCGCCACGGTGGTGTGTGTGCGCGATGTGTGTTGTACGATTTGCGTCGATTCGACTCTACTTTGCCTGCGTCGGAGCGTCCAGCCGCCCAAGGGCTGTCGAACAGGTCCGCACAGGGAATACACTTGCACACACCGTATCGTACGCCCACAGGTTCGGCGATGCCTGCCGGACGGAGAGGAGAGCGTCGATGGTCGAGCGCTACCGCTGCAAGGGTTGCGGCTACTTCCATGTGGGGCCTGCACCGGAACACTGCCCCGTGTGTGGGGCATCCCGGAACTCGTTCGTGGAGTACGAGGGGCCCGGCGACCTGGACGGCACCGAGACTCTGAAGAACTTGAAGGAGGCCTTCGCCGGAGAATCGCAGGCCAACCGCATGTACACGCTGTATTCTCGCATCGCCGGACTGGAGGGCGCGCACGAGGCCCGCGCCGCCTTTGAACGCGCAGCTGCCGAGGAGACCGCACACGCGCTCGGGCACCTTGCCTACATGTCGGGTTTCGGCAGCACCAAAGACAACCTCCAGACGGCTGCCGAAGGCGAGGACTACGAGACGTCCGACATGTATCCCAGCTTTGCCGAGACAGCGGAGAAGGAGGGCTTCTCCGACATCGCGTACTACTTCCGATCGGTCGGACGATTCGAGAAGGAGCACCGCGAGGAGTACAGGAAAGCGCTCGAGAACCTTGGTGAGTGACCTGGACAGCGCGAGACCTGAGATCGGCATCAAGGCACTGTCCCGCGAGCAGATCTCGCGCCTTATCGAGGAGCTGGGCGAGCCGAGGTACCGCGCGGAGCAGATTGTGAGGTGGCTCTACGCACGAGGCGCGTCGAGATACGAGGAGATGACCGACATACCCGCTGGCCTGCGAGAGCGGCTCGCAGGCCAGCTTCCTCTCTTCACACCGGCGCTCGCAGCACTCCAGGTCTCTGCGCTCGACGGGACCCGGAAGTACCTGTGGCGCCTGGCAGACGGCACCACCGTTGAGAGCGTGGGGCTCCCCACCGCCGACCGGCTCACGGTCTGCTTCTCGACCCAAGCCGGGTGCGCCATGGGCTGCGGCTTCTGCGCGACCGGCGCGGGCGGCCTAACCCGCAACCTGTACCCGGGCGAGATGGTCGACCAGGTGCGCCTCGTCGGCGAGGATTTCGGCAGGCGCGTCACGAATGCCGTGGCCATGGGCCAAGGCGAGCCCTTCGCCAACTACGACGCGTCGCTGGAAGGACTGCGCCTCATGAACTCCCCCAGCGGGCTGGGCATCGGCGCCAGGCATCTCACCGTGTCCACGTGCGGGATCGTCGACGGGATTCGTCGGCTCGCAAAGGAACCGGAACAGTTCACGCTGGCGGTGTCCCTGCACTCTGCCGTGCAAGAAACACGCGACCGACTCATGCCCGGCGTGAGGCGGTTCGGCCTTACCCAGCTGCGTGCGGCACTGATCGACTACGCAAGCCGCACGGGTCGACGTCCGAGCCTCGAATACGCGCTTATCGCTGGCGTGAACGACTCTGACGCGCAGCTCGCAGCCCTCGCCCAGTTCTGCACCGGGCTACTGTGTCACGTGAACCTGATAGCGGCCAACCCGGTAGAGGGACTCGGCATCTCGCGTGCCGAGGAATCGCGGGTCTCCGCATTCGCGCGCGAGCTGACCGCCCGAGGCATCGAATGCACTGTGCGCGCGGAGCGCGGTGCGGACATCGACGCCGCTTGCGGGCAGCTTCGCCAACGTCTCTAGCTGCCCCCCGCCACCCCGCACAAGACGTGGGCCGCTCTGCATTCCTCACACGCGTTCGATACCGGCCGGGACGGGAACGTCCCGCTGGCGATGGATCGAGCGATGGATTCTAGTTCCGTGCGGATCCTCGGCTCGTCATCGGGCCCGAAAGCGTAGTGGTCGCCCTCGCCCGACTTGTCGATCTCGAAGAACACGACGCGCACCCGGCGCGCACCAAGGGCAAACGCTGCGAACGCGTAGCATTCGGCCTGGAGTCTCCGTCGGTCTGCGGTGCGCTCGTTCGCGCGCGCCGAACCCGTCTTGTAGTCGAGCACCGTCGCGTCGGCGTCGCGCCACGCGATGAGGTCCAGCGCACCTTCCAGTACTCCCGGGCCCACGGGGATGGCGAACGGCGCCTCGCGTTGCACGCGGTCCGCCCCGGTCAGGTCACGAGCGCAGGGTGAAGCGATGAACCGCTCGCACGCTGCGGCGACATCGTCCACGGCGTCACGTCCAAGACCGTTTGCCGCGCATATCTCCGCAATGCGATCGCGGTCAGAGACAGCGTCCGCCGTCGACATGCTCAACGCGGCGTGTATGGCCGACCCGCGCCCGGCAGGGGTCGCTTCAGCCATCTCGGGCTGTCGCGCGTCCCCCAGCCTCGCCACGCGCTCGGCGTAGTAGGCGTATGGGCAGTCGGCATATCGCGCGATACCCGAGTAGGACAGGCGCACCGGCGCACCGGCGCTCGCGAACGTCGACGCCGTCTTCGTGTGGCGGTCACGTCGAGGCGCACGGGTTTCGTCGGGCGACACGGGCCGCGCGGACACCTGTGGCGGCACGGGCTTCGCACAGGACTCGCCCGCGGGTGTGTCGAGGGCATCCGGCGTGACGACAAGGACCCGAGACGGTCCCACGGCACGCTCCCCCGCCACGATCGAACCCGCCGCCTCGAACCCGAGAGCGCGTCGCACCCAATCGATGGCGAGGCAGTCACCCGCCGGACGATCGAAGTCCGCATGCCCCGCCAGGACCAGCGCCTCTTCGGCCCGTGTGCACGCGACGTAGAAGATGCGTTTCTCCTCATCCTGCTCTTGCCTTCGCAGCGCATCGGTCAATGATCGGTGTCCGGCGGTCATGACCGAGCGGCTCCCGCCAGCGAGCGCCGCTGGAAGCCGCAGTCCAACAGCAGGCGTTCCATCGCTCAAGCGCCCCACGGCGATCGGGGGCGCAGTCGGTCTACCACGGCCGAGGTCGGCCACTATCACCACGGGGAACTCCAGTCCCTTCGCCGCATGGATGCTCATGATCCTCACGGCATCGAGACCCTCGACTGCGAAGGCTGCTTGCCCCTCGGACGTGGACGTGTCCCTTCTGAGCGCGAGGTACTCGAGGAACGCCCCCACGTCGCCCGGATTGACCTGGTCAAACGTATCGGCGATGCGAGCCAATTTCAGCACATTGGCCCAGGCCCGGGCCCCGTTCGCGCCCTCGGCGAACAGCGTCAGATCGTACTCGAGTCGCTCGCAAGCCTCATGTATGAGTTCGAACAACGACCGCCGCCCGGCATCGCGTCGCATCTCGTCGATCGCGTCGACGGTGACTGCGAGTCGTCGCGCGTCGCCCGACTTCAAGCCGACATCCGCCTGCCGCTGACACGCACTCCATAGCGATTGCCTGCCGGCGGCAAGCCGCAGCCGGGCCAGCCCGTCATCGGAGATCCCGGTCATCGGCCCTGCAAGCATGTGCGCGAGCGCCTCGCAGTCCAACGGGTTCGCTGCGGTGCGCAACAGCATCTCTAGGTCAACGACTTCGGGCCGATCGAAGTATGTGCGGCCGCTCGCGACGAACGGCTCCAGTCCTTGTGCGCGCAGCGCATCGGCGTATCGCTCAGCCAACGTCATCGCGCGCAACAGAATGACGACATCGCCCTGTCCGACGCCGCCGTCCACGAGATTCCGGACGTGAGTAGCAACGGCGGCGGCCTCGAGGTCCACCGCGTCGGAATCGCACCGGCGTGCGTCCACCAGAAGGGCCGTCACGCCATCGGGCCCATGCAGGTCTGAACGGTAGCCGCCGTCCCGCCGGCGTGCCGGTCGTAGCCCCAGGTAGTCTTCGGGCCAGAACGGCTCTGACGCAAAGACGTCGTTCAGCAGCTCGAGGAGGCGCGGGTCCGTGCGGTAGTTCTCCGTCAAAGGCTCGGCATGCTGTGCAACCTCGGCTCGCATACGGAAGATGCCCACATCCGCATGTCTGAACCCGTAGATCGCCTGCTTCTCGTCCCCGACGCTCACAAGTCCCTCAGGCGTCAGCGCACGGATGACCCTCATCTGCAGCGCGTTCGTGTCCTGATACTCATCGACCATCACGTCCACAAAGCCTTGTGCGTAGGAGGCGGCGATTTCCGGATGGGCCTCCAGCAACTCGGCCGCTCGCAGCTGCAGGTCATCGAAGTCCAGCATGGAGCGTTCAGCCTTCGCAGCGTCGAACTCCCCTGCAAACGCAACGACCAACGCGACAAACGCGCTCTCCAACTCCTACACCACGGCCTGCGCGAGCTGTTCCCCCGCCACGCCGACGATTTCTTCTGCCTCCAGGGCGAGTCGCTTGACCGCTTCGGAGCCTCGTTTTGCCTGCTTGAAGCGCTGAGATGCGGCAACTGCGGCCGGAGCCGCGGCCGGGTCCGCAAGCGCAGACTCGATAGCCGCGATCATGCACTCGAGAGCTGCTGCGTTGGCCTCGACCGTCTGCGTCGTTGGAGCTGCCAGAAGCTCCCCGCGCACCTCACCGAGTCTGTCGGCCGCACCTCGGAGCGCGCCGGCGTCCGGGCTGGAGCGCCGCAGATCGGTGACGTCCGTGCCCAGGGAATGACACAGTTCATATGCGGCAGCGACACCTTCGAAAACGTCTCCGGTCCGCACCGTGTCGAGAAGGGTCTCCGTCCCGGACGGACCTTGGGCAAGTTGGACTTTCGCCGCGCGCTCGAACGCTTCTTGCCGCAGTGCCCGCAGTTCGACCTCGGAGCCGACCGAGAACAGCGGGTCGATCCCGGCCTCCAAAGCGTGACGCCTGAGCAGGCGCGCGCACATACCGTGGATCGTCGAGATCCAGGCCCGGTCTACATCGAACGTGCTCCCGTCGCGACGCGCGGCTCCGGCGAGACGCTCGCGCACGCGCTCAGCGATCTCCTCGGCAGCCTTCTCCGTGAACGTGATGGTGAGAACAGACTCGGGAGTCCGGGAAGCAGCAGTGCCGGTTAGAGCGATGCGCACGAAACGCTCGGTTATCACGCGGGTCTTTCCCGAACCCGCAGCAGCCGCCACAAACAAGTCTCGTGACGCAGACTCAACCACCGCCTCTTGCTCCCTGTTCAGCTCCACGCTCATGAAAGCGTCTCCCCGCACCATCTGTCGGCTCGACAGTAGCGGCACGCATCGCTACTCAGGGGCTTGGGTCCTATCTGACCTGCCCTGATGCCATCCGCCGCCTGGCGCGCACGATTCACCGCCGAGTCGATCACCGCGCCAATGTCGTCGACGGCGTCGGTCGACACGAGTTCGGTGCCGCCGACAGCCGACGGGTCGTACATCCCGCGGTTGAGTGCGGTCCGCTCGCGGGCACCCAGACTCCGGTAGAAGCTGGCGGCCACACATCCGCCCAGCCGCCTGCGTGCCACGTCCGCGTACAGTTGCGCTTGGAGCACTCCGGCGTCCTCGAACTTGTTCAGCGGCGTGGCCCTACCGGTCTTGTAGTCGATGACCGCCAGCGCGTCGCCTGCTCGGTCGATGCGGTCGATCACTCCCCGCAAAGCGAATTCGCCGAAGTCCTCCGGCTCGTCGTCGAAACCGAACGCCCACTCCGTATGCGTGGTCTCGAAACCCGGCAGGTAGTCGACATCGCGCTCGACGAGCCGTTCCACCATCGCGGCGACCTGACGACCCATCAAGTCCTCCGAGAGCCGAGATTGGTCCAGACGTTCCTCGGCCAGTCTGTGGACGGCCTGTGTCCCGAATGCCTTCCACTCGCTTGCGGATGCACAAGTCACGCGCAGCTGCCCGCGCTCTCGCATCTCAGCGAACATCCTGTTGATCGCCTCGTGCGCAAGAAGTCCGCGCGTTCGTGCCTCGCGGTCCTCAGACAACGCCTCAGGTCGAACGAACCGCTCGTAGAACCACGAGTACGGACAGCGCACGTATCTTTCGAGCTCCGTGACCGAGAAGACCGTGCGCCGCTCAAGCGCCTCCCTGACGGCCGGGTCCTCGATCGTGGATTGCCTGGCGGCACGCCGTGTGTGCGCTGGTCTGTCCGCGCCGCCATCGCTGCCGGAAAGAGCCGCAGACCGAGCGGCGCGACGCGACGAGTCCGGCGCCGCCTCGTGGACTCCGAGGTCCGCGAACGTGAGGACACGCCGAGGCAGCGCCGTGTCCAAGCTTCCGTCGGCGGCACGATACGGGTCGAGCAGCTCCTCCAGGAACGGTGACGCGCGAAGTGTCCGCCCGTCAGAGTCGGCGACCTGCCGACTGAGCACGAGACGCCGACGCGCCCTGGTGATGGCCAGGTAGAACAGCGCTCTCTCAGCGGCGTCGGTGCGCTCGAGCGGCATCCGGACGCCCGCACGCCGCAACGCCGCCGCCAGATCATCGACGGCGAGTACGTCCTCAGAGACCCGTCGGGGGAACTCACCCGCCACCAGCCCCCCGATCACCACGATGTCGAACCGTCGGCCACGGGCTCGCTGCGCGTCCATGACCTGCACGTGGCCGGGCCGTTCCACGACCAGAGGAGGGACGTGGGCGTGTCCAAGCGCGCCGAGCAGGAGCTCTGCCGAGGAGCTGTCGGGCACCTCGGCACGGGCGAGCTCGTCTGCCGCCCTGCAGAAGCTTCGGTGCGCTGCCGCGTCGGCGAGTCCACTGTCGTCGAGCGCGGGAGAATCGACACCGTAGGCATTCGCGATCAACCTGCCCGCAACCCTCTTCCACTCCCTGGCCACCGCTGTGTCATGGCGTTGGGCAGCACACGTCAAGACCCCCTCGACCAGCTCCTTCACGCCATCGTCGAGCCGGTCAAGATCCCTGGTCAGGCGGGCTCCCTCACACGTACCCGCCCGCTTCCACATCGCGTCGATCGCATGCGCCGACTCGATGTCGGTCCCCGAGAAACCGCCCTGCAGGAAGGCCGACAGCGTTGTCGCCGTTCGATCGACAGAGAACCGCAGGAGAAGCATCATCGCGCGACCGAAAGCGGTCTCCCTGAAGGGCTGTCTCACGTCGAAGTCGGTTGCTATGTCCATCTCCGCGAGCGCGCGGCGCACCGAAGAGAGGTGCGGCCGGGGGTCTCTGAAGATCACCGCGATCTTCTCAGCGGCCACGCCGGAGGCCAAGGCCTCCTGCACCTCGCACACGATGCGCGCAGCCTCCGCATCTTGCCCGTAGGCCTCCGAGATCACCACATCTCCTGCAGGCGCGACTCGCCCGGAGTCTCCGTCCTGCGCGGCAGCGACCTGCGCAAGCTCCGCAGACCCCGAGTACTCTCTGTCCATGCGCACAACGTGAGTCGCGTGGGCTGCGAGCCGTTCCGCCAGACTCCAACCGCCCGAGCCTCCCCATGTACCGGGCAGCTCTGTTGCGGCGATGTGGACATCGGCACCCTTGGACGCCGCGCTCACCAAGAATCGCTCCTGCGCGTCGCTGAGATCGTCGAATCGGCTGACCACCACCGGGCCGGCGAACCAGCTCGAGTCGATCCGGCTTGTCAGGACTTCGATCGCTGCCGCCGTCTCGACGAGCGACTGCTCGTGAAGCGATTCGTGATAGCGATGGAGCGCCCGTACAAACAACGCGCCCGGACCTTCCGGCGTGAGGTGCGGAGGGCCGGTCTGCGCCTGCGCGAGGCGCTCCACGATTCTTACGACACCAGGCGATATGTCAGTTATTGCCAATTCTGCGTCGCTTTGAAGGCTGGCTCGTACGATGACCGCCCGCTGGGTGGGCGTGATCAAGGTGCGCCCGTCGCCCCACAGCGCCCAGAGTGATTCAAGGTAGTGGTCAAGCCGCTGCACCCGAGCCGCGAAGACGCGGTGGTTGTGTGCGAGTTCGTATCTCGCTCGGGCCACGTCGGGCTCGGTGGGCAAGAGAAGCACCGGCACGAGCCCTTGTGCGGCTGCTTCTTTGACCACAGCGAACAAGGCCCCGGTCCTACCGGTGTTTGCACGTCCCTTTACGAGCGTCAGCGGCACGGCATGCCCCCCTTCAGGGGGACATCATGCACGCTGGCTCTGACATCAGTCAGCGGTCTGGGCCTGCGCGTATCGCTGGACTCCCTCGCGAATCTCGCGGACTTTGCGCCAGGCTATCTCTTCGTCGCCTCCAAGATACCTGTCGACGCGACCGCCGATCATTTCGGCCGCCTCTTCGGCACGCTCTGCCATGGTGCGTGCGAAGTTCGCCGCTCGCCTCGCTTCATCGGCGAGTTTGCGCCTGGTGCTTTGCCCCGTCGCGGGAGCGAACAGCAGGCCGGCCACGAGCCCGATCACCGCACCGGTGATCGCCCCAATCGCGAAATACTCGACCCGCTCCCTCATGCTTGCTCCACCTCCTCGGCGGAGGATTCCGACCCCTCTGTCAGAGCGCGGAATATGCGCTCAAGGTCGTCTTCTCCGTGGAAGTCTATCTCTATCTTGCCCTTCTTGGCTGTCTGGCGTACCCGTACGTTCGTCCCCAGGGCCCTGCGAAGCTTGCGAGCGACGATCTTGAAGGACTTGGGTGTCGCGGGGCGAGAGGTCCGCTCGGCCGTTCTCCCTGCGGCGTACAACCGCGCCAGGTTCTCCGTCTCCCGCACCGATAGACCCTCTTTGGCCACTTTTTCCGCGAGCCTGGTTCGCATCGCCTCGTCGGGAACGCCCAGGATCGCTCTAGCGTGACCGGCGCTCAGCTCGCCGGAGTACACGAGCTCTTGCACCTCTTCGGGCAAGTCCAACAGCCGAAGACAGTTGGTGATTGCCGAACGGGACTTCGATACCTTATCCGCTAGCTCGGCTTGAGTCATCTGGTGTTCTGTGAGGAGCCGGCGGTAGCCGCGTGCCTCTTCTATGGGGTTCAAGTCCTGGCGTTGGAGGTTCTCGATCAGCGCCAACTCGAGGGATGCGATCTCAGTCGCGCTCATCACGCGCACCGGGACCCGCTCGAGACCCGCGATCCTCGCCGCCCGCCACCGCCTCTCACCTGCGATGATCTGATAGCTCTCGGCATGGGGCCTGACGATGATCGGCTGGAGCAGTCCGACCTTCTTGATCGAGTCCGCCAACTCCGCAACGCTTTGCTCGTTGATGTCGGTCCTGGGTTGCTTCGGGTTGGGCTGGATGTCGTCGAGCAGCAGCTCGTGAGACTCGCCGACGACGTCACCCTCCATGCTGCCATCGGGTATCAGCGCCGACAGGCCTCGCCCAAGTCCTCTCTTAGACACGTGCCATCACTTCCTTCGCCAGGCTGCGATATGCTTCCGACCCTCGTCCGGACGGGTCGTAGATCGTGATGGGCTGTCCGAAGCTGGGCGCCTCCGACAACCGTACGGATCTTGGGATGACAGTCTCGAACACCTTCTCGCCGAAGAAGTCGCGCACCTCTTCCACCACTTGGGCGGACAGCTTGGTTCTCGCATCGAACATGGTCATGACCACGCCGAACACGTCCAGGTGCTCGTTGAGATGCCGTTTCACGAGCCGTACGCTGTCCAGCAACTTGGAAAGTCCTTCCAGTGCGTAGTACTCACACTGGATCGGGATGATCAAGCCGTCGGCGGCGGTGAGCGCGTTGACTGTGAGCAACCCGAGTGAGGGTGGACAGTCGATCAAGATGAAGTCGAAGTCGTTCCGCACCGGTTCCAGAACGTGCCTCAGTTTGTTCTCCCTGCTCATCGCAGAGACGAGCTCGATCTCCGCACCCGCCAACTGAATCGTGGCCGGGGCTACGAACACATGTTCGACTTCAGAGGGCTCGATGATGGTCGCGATGTCGACGTCCTCGATGAGTGAATCGTAGATGCACAGCTCGCGCTGACTCCTGTTGAGCCCGTAGCCCGATGTGGCGTTTCCCTGTGGATCAAGGTCGACGAGGAGTACTTGCCGGCCCAGCTCCCCTAAGGAAGCAGCAAGGTTGACCGCCGTCGTACTCTTCCCCACTCCGCCTTTCTGGTTGACCACGGCGAAGGCGACGGCCGAGTCATGCGGCGCTGGAGTCTCACTTAGCGACAAGACGGTTCCCCCTCCTGGCCTTGACGGTATCGAGACGATTATAGGGTACGGGCGGTTCCGCCGGAAGGGTTCATCTCACGCAAGCGGTCGGCGTTGAGCCATTCCAACCCGTCGGGGCAGCTCTCTTTGGAGCGGTTCGCCTGTTCGCCTGAAGAGAGCCAGGGAACGGCGTGCGTCAATTCCGGGCAGCCGGTATCGCTCAAGGCCGACGAACTCCATGGAGCAGAGTTCCGCCGTTCGCGCTCCCCTCTCGATCTCCGATTCTGCGGGTTCACCCTTCATAGCCGCTAGTACGCCCCCGCCGCTGAGAAGCGGGGCTGCGAGCTCCACCAGCGCGGGTAATGCGGCCAGTGCTCGCGCAGTCACCAGGCCAAACATCGCGGGGGAGTGCTGAGCCAACTCCTCCGCCCTGCCCGCGAACACCTGCACGCGCTCCAGGCCAAGTTCATCCACAGTCCGACGGAGGAAGTCCGCGCGCTTCCTCCTGCTCTCCACAAGCGTGACATCACATCCGAGCACGAGCGACAGTGGAATTCCGGGGAAGCCGGCGCCTGAACCGAGGTCCGCTACCGGGCCTGCGGAGGAGGGGAGGAGCGGAATGACGGCCAAGGAGTCGACAACGTGCCTCATCTGTCCCTCGTCCGCAGAGGCTACGGAGATCAGATTGAATTCCACGTTCGCCTTGAGAACGGCCCGGAAATGCCGGACCAGCTTGTCGGCCTGTAAGTGATCCAGGCTCACGCCGAGCTCCCTCGACACGCGAAGGAGCTCGTCATCAAGCCCGTCCAGTGTTTCACGTGAAACTTCTTCGCTCATGTGCCCTTCGCTCCGTCCTACAACCGCAATCCTACATCTCCCGGGCCTACCTGAGAAGCGCAGTGCGCTGATGGGTACGGCCCTCGATTGTTTCACGTGAAACCCCGTTCACCGCCAGAACCTCTCTGTTCGCCGATTCTTGGCGAGGGCGCGCCGATCCCCTGCATGTTGGAAACCCGACGCAGGCGTGATCCGCGGGTCGGCACCCACGCCACTCCGCGCTGCGGGTGCTACCGCACGTTCGAGCTCAAGTCCCGTGGATTCGCTGGTGTCGTGACAGCGCCTCAGGCAGCACTCGCACCAGCTCACTGGAATGTCTCGGTGTTCTCTGCCGAAGCTCAGGGTCACAACACTGAAACGGCCCCTCCCTG
>ENA-OSEO01005392-OSEO01005392.1-sediment-metagenome-genome-assembly--contig:-NODE-5392-length-12339-cov-3.048605_pt1 | contig 12339 bp, 10 predicted proteins | sample MGYA00237883_ERZ534232 | MGnify/ENA metagenome assembly ERZ534232
GTTCATACGGACACATAGCCAGGCGCAGGGCATTGACGACATCCGTGCTGCGAGGATAGCCGATATAGCTGGCCACCGCCAGCCGTCTGCGTCGGCTCAGTTCCCTGATCTCGTCAAGATGCTTCAGAAGGCCTTTGCCAAGGATTGCGTCAACAACGTAATCAGGATAAGCCTGGCCCACCAGTCCCCACAGGACGAGTGAACCATCAAGCAGCAACAGCACGGGTGAGTCGCCCTCAAGTCTGCCGGCTTCCCCGGCCAGCAAACGGCACTCCTCAACGCTGCGTTTAATACCCAGAAGCTGTCCTTCTATTGGAGTTTGACGTCCCTCTGGAGAGGATATGACCACCTCGTCATCCCTGAAATACAAAACAGGGTAGCTGGACAGCCACGCCTCAGGAGCCCGCCCGTATCGGAGCGATACAATGCCGGTGTTAATGAGAAAGCAGTGAGTGGAATGGTGACGGTCAACATCAATATGGGAGCCATCTCCTGCCAGTACAGTAAAGTCCTGAGGACAGGCTGGCACAGGCTGGCACAGGCTGATACTTTCCTTCAAGCCGGCTACCAACCAGGAAGTCTTGCTCTCCTCAATCTTCTGCCTTAGATGCTCGGAATCAGCAGCCTGAGACCGGATAAGATTGACCGCAAACTCAAGGTTCCTCCTGCCCTCACTCCACCTCAACTTCAGGCCGGCTGCCAGGTCAGCAATTTGACCCACCACCTGGGCGAAATCTAGTGACACTTCAATACCGCCTTCGCTCCAGTATATCATGAGACCTTACGACCGACAATCGAGTGTACCTGCCCAGACCGCCCTGTTGCTCACCTGCTCCGGCTTTGTTATGATGAGGGCACACTTGACTGTCCCTTGCCCCAAAGGAACCTTCCCACAATGAAAGTAGGCCTGGTCTACGATCCGGTTTATCTTCAGCACGATACTGGGCCCTCCCATGTTGAGAGCAGTCAGAGACTGCTCTCAACGGTGACCCTGCTGGAGGAGAACCAGTTTATCAACAGGTTCCTTCTGCTATCGCCCCGTCCTGCTACCATGGGTGAACTAACACTGGTGCACGCGCCCGAGTATATCCGTCACATACAAGATAATCCAAAAGGCGGTGATGGCTGGGTGGACAGGCAGACAGTGATTTCACCCGGGTCCTACAATGCCGCCATAAATGCCGCCGGAGGCGTCTTGGCAGCCACAGATGCAGTCATGGGCGGCAAGCTCAAGAGCGCCTTCGCGCTGGTGCGACCGCCGGGGCATCATGCCACATGCTGGCAGGCCCTGGGCTTCTGCATTTTCAATAACGTGGCTCTGGCCGCCAAGCACGCCCTGGCTAACTTCAATATCCAGCGAGTCATGGTCGTCGATTTCGACGCTCATCACGGAAACGGCACACAGGATACCTTTTACGCCGACCCCCATGTACTGTATTTCTCGGTGCATCAGTATCCACAGTACCCGGGGACGGGGAGCGTGGCCGAAACGGGAACCAGAGGCGGAGAAGGATTCACCGTAAATGTGCCACTCATTGCCGGCTGGGGCGATGATGAATACCAGGCAGTCTTCGAAGATATTCTCGCGCCGGTGGCCAGACGTTTCCAACCGCACCTCATGCTGGTCTCTGCCGGATACAATGCACACTGGGCAGACAGTACAGCAAGGATGCGTCTCAGCGTGTCCGGGTTCGCCCGACTGGTGGAGATAATACAAACCCTGGCTGACATGCTATGCCAGGGGCGCATGGTATTTGCTCTGGAAGGCGGCTACCACCTTAACTCGCTAGCCCTATCAATCAAAGCCAGCCTCGGTGTTTTGCTGGGCGACCGCGAAGTCTCCGACCCTCTGGGGAAGAAGGAATCGAAAGGAAAGCCCCTCAACCTCCACAACTTCATCAAGATGGTGAGAGATATCCACCGTCTTTGAGTCAGGCGGCCCTATTTACCCCTACCCCATACCACCAGTAGCGGCCCGGAAATGAAAATGGAACTGAAGATGCCGGCGGCGACACCGATTAGCAGCACCAGAATAAAATAGTGGACGGTGGCCCCGCCAAAAAGAAATATAGCCAGGATGACTAAAAGCGTCGTCAGACTCGTATTCAGACACCGCCCTAACGTTTCCAGGATGCTTGAGTTAACCGTAACGGCGAAGTCCTTGCTCAACCCCTTGCTCATGTTCTCACGGATGCGATCATAGACAACAACAGTATTGTTCACGCTATAGCCCACCACTGTAAGCATGCCGGTAATAAACAACGTGTCTATCTGCACTCCGGCCAGCCAGCCCAGAATCGAGAAGATACCCATAACTACCAGCACGTCGTGAGCCATGGCTACAATAGCGCATGCTCCCCATCGGAGCGGGTTGGGCATGCGGCGAAAAGCCCAGGCGATGTACAGCAGCATAAACAGGGCCGCAATTCCAACGGCGATAGCAGCATCCCGAGCTGTCTCCGTAGCCATAATGGGAGAAACAGTGTATGAGTCCCGCATGGTAACCCTGGCGCCAGTTTTGGACTCGAGGCTATCTACCAGTCCCTCCCTTTCTACCAGCGTCACCTCTTTGATACGAATGAAGTAGTCGCCATCCCCGGTGCGCTGTAGGACTGCCTCGCCATAGCCGAGACCAGTCAGTTCCAGGCGCAACTGGCCCTGATCTATGGGGGGTTCGAAGCGTAGCGTCATAGTGGTACCGCTTCTGAAGTCTACGCCGAGCTGAAGTCCGAAGGCCGCCAGAGAAATTATCCCAGGTACAAGAATCAGACCGGCTATGATGAAGAACCAGCGCCTCTTCCCTACAATATCCATCATCTCTGGACTCCGTAGGCGGACCGGCTGGTCACCGCCCGTGTTACAAAACGAAGGAACGTCCGCGTAACAATGATCGCCGAGAACATGCTAAGAGCCACACCGATGAACAGGGTCAGGGCAAAGCCCCTCACCATGAAAGCTCCCAATGTTCCACCAAACCAGTAGAGAATAATACAGGCCACAAAGGTCGTAATATTGGAATCCCGGATAGCCGGCCAGGCACGTGCAGAACCAGCTTCAACAGCGGCACCGAGGGTACGTCCAGCCCGCAATTCCTCTTTCATCCGCTCAAAGATAAGCACATTGGCATCTACTGCCATGCCAATGGATAAAATCAGAGCCGCTATCCCGGGCAAGGTCAAAGTGAAAGGCACAAGCTTGAATAGCGATAGCAGGACTACGCCGTACACAAGGAGAGCCATAACCGCTACCAGGCCGGACATACGGTAGTACAGCACCATAAAAAGTGCGACCAGCGCCAGGCCTATAGCGCCCGCAATAAGGCTTTTCTGGATAGAGTCTGCCCCCAGGGTGGCATCTACATCCTGCTCTTGAAGAATCTTGAGCGGTACATCCAGCGAGCCTGAGTTGAGCTGTATAGCCAGCGTCCTGGCTTCTTCCAGCGTCAGGCCAGTTATTACTCCCCTGTCTTTGATTACGGCCTGAACAGTCGGTGCGGAAATAAGTTGATTGTCAAGGAATATGCCCAACCTTTTCCCCAGGCCACGCTCCGTAATCTGCTCGAAGAGAACAGCGCCTTCGTGATCCCATTCGAACGCTACTTCGGGCTCGTTCGCAGGCGGCTGTAAAACCACACTCGCATTGGGTTTCAGATACTTGCCGGTAAGTTCCTTCTCCTGACCATCGGTGCCTGTAGCCAGAGCCTTCAGCCACTGCATATTACCTTTGTCATCAAGGACTGGATTGCCACTGGAATCAACCTGGGGTTCCCTGAAGTCCAGCTCCGCAGTCTGTCCGATCAGATTGACAGCCTCATTGACATCACGCACTCCCGGTAGCTGCACCAGTATCCTGTCATGGCCCTGCCTCTGGATTATCGGCTCTGTGACGCCATAAGCATTCACGCGTCTCTCAATCTTGCTCAGCACACCCTCCATAGCATCATCATCGCTCTGAGAGGGGTCTTTCTGAGTCAGGTCAGCCTCATAGACCAGATGGCTGCCGCCTTTCAGGTCGAGGCCGAGCGTCAGGCCTTTCCGGCCCAGTCTCTCACCGTCAAGAGGCACCACAGACCATACCGCAAAGGCAAAGAGAAGCGCTATAAAAACAAGTAGATATATATTTCCTTTTCTCAAGTGGCTACCTATTCCTCAGTCTATTTGACCCGCCTCAGCAAGCTATTTCGCAGGGCCGCTCCTCCAGTATCCGTCGCACCAGCGCGATGGCCTCCTCCCTGGTGCTCACCTCTCCGGACGCCTGGGCTTCCCGTACTTCAGACAACAATTCACCTATCAGCCGGTCCGGACGCAGGCCGAAGGTCTCCATCAGGTCGTCCCCGCTTACCAGCTTCACCGGGGCTGTCTCGGCCTTCTGCCTGGCGTATTCGCTCATTATATAACTGATCAACCGGTTATGCTGACGCCATTCTGCCATATCGAGCCGGGGCCCGTGCGTAGCCAGATAGTCCGCCAGCGCCAGATACAAAACATCCATGCCGGCGCCCTCTGTATCGCGAAAATAACGATAGATGGCGCGACCGCTGGGCAGGCCTTCATGCGACATCTGGACAGGGCGAAGATGGTGATAGACCAGGTTTTCTACAAGCCTTGTCTCCTTGCCGCTGAATCTCAGCCGCCGCAGGATAGTGACCGCCATCGCAGCGCCATCCCTGGGATGCCCGAGGAAACGCATCCTGCCGGTTTCGTCAAACGTCTTCGTTGAAGGCTTGCCAATATCATGCAGCAGTCCGGCCAGCTTTAGCAGAAACCTGCGCCTGCTGCCGCTGGAGACTTCTTCGTCAAGATGCTCTTCAATATCCTTCGACCAGGGAGTTACTGACAACAGGTCGCTTCCACCGTATTTCCATTCGGTCTCGCGGACAAGAGCCTCAACCGCAGACGCAGTCTCCACAGAATGGTCGAAAACATTCCAGTAGTGTTCCCCAGGCTGTTCCACATCTTTCATCCTGCCGAGCTCCGGAATTATCGCGGTCAGCAACGTCAATTCATCCAGATATCGTACCAGGCCACCAAATCCGGGCAATGCCAGCAGCCTCAGCAACTCTTCACGCAGCCTTTCACCCGCAACCAGCGCTGCAAGGCGTCCATTCCGCCGGACCAGCGTCTCAGTCCCAGGCTCGATGTTGAACTTTAACTCTGCAGCCAGCCTGATGGCTCGCAGCAGCCTGGCAGGGTCATCTTCAAAGACATGTTCATTCACGGCACGCACCAGGCGCATCTTGATGTCCTGTCTGCCTGAGAACGGGTCAATGAATTCAGGTGAACCGGAGACAAAGCCTTCCAGGTCGAAGGCCATGGCGTCTATTGTAAAATCACGTCTGGCCAGGTCGTTCTCAATGGCCCCTGAAAAGGAGGAGAAATCCAGTTGCCACTGCTCTCCGTCCACATCAACCACTACCCTGGCCACCCGGTTGGCCTCATCCAGCAACACGTACTTGCCTCCAACCGCCGCTGCAACCCGCTGGGCAGCGCTCAAGGAATCCCCGCCAACGGCTATATCAATATCAGCCGTCTTTCTGGCCAGCACCCAGTCACGGACAAAACCACCAACCAGATATGCTTGGCGGTTGAGCTGGCTGAGGGTAGCCGAAACCCTGGCCAGAAGACCAGGCGAACGTCGCTTAATGACAGGCATTAGCAGAGATTATATATCGGGTGCGAGGCCCTTGTAAAGCACGTCTGTTTACCTTACTTGTTAGCTATGCCTGGCCACGCTATAATTTAAACGCAATGCTTCATCATCGTCTGATAGCCAAGTTCGGCACCAACCTGCTCACCGGAGGCACCAGCCGGCTCGACCTCAAGATGATGGAAAGCCTTGTGGATCAGATTGCACAGCTCCACAAGGAAGGCCACGAGATAATCGTCGTGACCTCCGGAGCTGTTGCCGCTGGAAGAGAGCAACTCGGAACAGCCGGTAACCACAAAGGCATTCCGTTCAAACAGGTGCTCGCCTCAATAGGTCAAGGCCAGCTCATGAACATCTACGAAAGGCTTTTCGGACGCCACAACATAACGGTGGCCCAGGCCCTTCTTACCAGATCAGACCTGTCCCAGCGTGCTGGCTATCTGAATGCCCGCAACACGCTCCTGGCACTGATTGAGCTGGGCGTTATATGCATAGTGAACGAGAACGATGTTGTCGCCACAGAAGAGCTGGGCGACCGTAGATTTGGAGACAATGACAATCTGTCGGCGATGGTGGCCAACCTGATAGATGCCGACCTGCTGGTCTTGCTGACAGACATCGACGGCCTCTACACGGCTGACCCCCACCACGACCCCGCTGCCCAATTCATACCCAAGGTGGACAGAATAGACGCCAGGATTGTCCGTTTGGCCAGCAGAAGCAGCAGCTCCTTCGGCGTCGGAGGCATGGCCACTAAGGTCCAAGCAGCCAGGCTTGCCACCTGCTCCGGAGTGACCGTGGTCATTGCCAACGGGCGCACGCCGGGCGTTCTGAAAAGGATTGCCGCAGGCGATTGCCCTGGCACGCTTTTCCCACCCCAGAATACCAGGCTGGAAAGTAAAAAACGCTGGATGCTCAGCGGGCTTGCTTCAAGGGGCAAGCTCACAATCGACGCAGGAGCTGCCCTGGCCATCAAAAAGCACAACCGTAGTCTGCTGCCGGCTGGAATCATCAATGTAGAAATGAAGTTCAACCGCGGCGACGTGGTAGCTATTTTCGACCCGGAAGGGACCTGCATCGGCTATGGCGTGCCGAACTACAATTCCAAGGATATCGCTGCCATCAAAGGAGCGCGCTCTCAAGAGATACTCAATGTACTTGGCTACGAATATGGCACTGAGGCAATCCACCGCAACAATATGGTGCTGCTCTAAACTGCTGTAAAAGGAGTGATGTAGCTAGCTTCGCTACAGACCAGAAAAAATGCGATCTGCCGTAACTGAACTGGAAGAGAAATGCCGGGCGGCCAAGGCGGCCTCCAGGAGACTGGCCTTCCTTGACACCGAAATCAAGAACGAGGCTCTGCTTGGCATTGCGGAAGCGCTACTGACAAGGCAGGATGAAATACTCTCGGCTAACAGGCTGGACTACCGGGAATCGGAAGACTCAGGCATGTCCGCAGCCATGCTGGACCGGCTCATGCTATCGGCAAGCCGACTGGAAGGCATCTCGCTGGACGTCAGGAGCGTGGCTGCTTTGCCCGACCCGGTCGGTGAAATCATCGAAGAGCACACTCTGTCCAACGGCCTGCGGCTTATCAAGAAGAGGGTTCCGCTTGGAGTCATCGGCTCTATCTATGAGAGCCGACCCAATGTCACCATAGATATCTCAGTCCTCTGCCTGAAATCAGGCAATACCGTTGTGCTGAGAGGAGGTAAAGAAGCACTGCGCTCCAACATGGCGCTGGCACGCTCAGTGCAGGAAGCAGCCTGCAAGGCTGGTATACCCGCGGGTGCAGTGCAGTTCATCGAGTCCACTGACAGAGCCATAGTGGACCACATGCTCAGGATGAAGCAATTCATAGACCTGCTGGTACCGAGGGGCGGCGCTGGCCTGATCAAGTTCGTCGGCGAAAACGCCACGATGCCGGTAGTAACCGGCGGCATTGGTGTTTGCCACACCTATGTCGACAGGAGCGCCGACCTCGAAGAAGCTGTAGCCATCGCCTATAACGCCAAAGTGCAACGGCCGACGGTGTGCAACGCTCTGGATACGCTGCTGGTGCATACACAGGTCGCCCGGCGCTACCTGCCTCTGGTCGCCCGGGAGTGGTCCAAAGCCGGGGTAGAGATGCACTGCGACGAGCGCACGCTGTCCATTCTGAACAACATCCCGTCCTTGAAGACCGTCCGGGCCGCGAGTGAAGACTGGGGCAAAGAATTCCTGGCGCTAATCGCCGCCATCAAGGTTGTCGACTCACTGGACGAAGCGCTAGAGCACATCGAGCGCTACGGCTCAGGCCATTCTGAGGCCATAGTCGCTGAAGATAAAGTAGCTGTGGAACGTTTCCTGAGCGAAGTAGACGCCGCCTGTGTTTATGCCAACGCCAGCACCCGGTTCACTGACGGAGGGCAATTCGGCATGGGGGCCGAAATAGGCATCAGCACGCAGAAGTTTCACGCCCGCGGCCCTATGGCGCTGCGCGAAATGACCAGCTACAAGTGGATTATCCTCGGCGAGGGTCAAGTACGCCCTTAGCCCAGCTCCGCCAGCACAGCCTTCTGTACCTGGAATAGCTGCTTTATTCCCTTCTCAGCCAGAGCCAGTATAGTATCAATGGCCTCCCTGGAAAACGGCCTCCCCTCGGCTGTTCCCTGGATTTCCACGAACTGGCTCCTATCGGTCATAACCACGTTGAAATCAACTGCGGCCCGGAAGTCTTCATCGTAACACAGGTCCAGCATGGCTTCCCTGTCCACGATGCCGACGCTGGTGGCAGCTACCGAGCTCTTCAGCGGAATCGTCTTCAGCATGCCCCGCTTCCTCAGTGTGAGCAGTGCCTGATAAAGCGCCACGTAACCGCCGGTGATGGCGGCAGTCCGCGTGCCGCCGTCCGCCTGTAACACGTCGCAGTCCACCATGACAGTCCTTTCTCCCAGGCTATCCAGGTCAGTGACAGCCCTCAGGCTCCGCCCTATCAGCCGCTGGATCTCTTGTATCCTGCCGTCTGCCTTCTCGCCCGGCAGGTTTCGCGGCGTGCGCGTCAAGGTGGAACGTGGCAGCATGGAATATTCTGCAGTCACCCAGCCGCCACCAGCACCTCTCAGGAAGTTGGGCACCCTATCTTCAACGGTCGCCGCACACAGTACCCTGGTCTGCCCCAGTTCGATAAGCGCCGAACCTTCAGCAAAAGCCTGGTAGTTCAGGCTAATACGCGCCGGGCGAAGCTCGTCATTAGCCCTGCTATCTATTCTTTTCATAATTATTCCATCTGTCCCTTTCTGAGCCACAGTATAACATCGCCTTCAGTGGTTAAACAAAATTGCGCCGAAGCCGATGTCTATAGCCGGATCCGTTGGGACAGATTGACCGTGTATCTTAGTCGGTGCTACTATATCCGTCTAAAGCATTGCTTCAAGCTAACATCTGGGAATTAGGTGGCATAGGTTTTGCAGCCAGCTTCTTGGGCTCGATGTTGGGAGTGGGAGGCGGCTTTATCATAGTCCCTATGCTCTCACTGGCGCTCCATATTCCCATTCAGATAGCCATAGCCGCCAGCCTTACCTCAATCGTAGCTACATCCTCCACCGCTACCATCGCCTATACTAAAGCCAGGATGACCAACATCAAGCTCGGCCTGCTGCTGGAGACCCTGACCGCCCCAGGAGCTATTACCGGGGCGGTTCTTGCCTCGTTCCTTCCCTCTTCAATACTAAGCCTGTTGTTCGGAATGATCATGATTTACATGGCATATCGCATGACGCGCCGCCAGCCACCCACAACAAGCACACCGCATACAGCCAGCCCTGAGCTACACAGCACAAAGCCGACAGGCGTGATGACCCTGCTTGAGGGCTCTTACCATGACCAGAACCTGGACCAGCCTGTCACCTACAGTATCAGGCGTATACCGCTGGGCCTGGCAGGCAGCTTCGTGGCAGGCATTCTCTCAAGTATGCTTGGAATAGGCGGCGGAATAGTCAAAGTGCCGGTAATGAACACAGTCATGGGAGTGCCTATAAAGGCGGCAATCGCAACCAGTACCTTTTGCATCGGCATCACTGCCGCCATCGGCGCTCTTATCTATTACTACAACGGATTCATCTATCCTTCCATTGCCGGCCCCCTGGTCGCCGGCGTGTTCGTAGGAGCCATCCTCGGCACCAGACTGATGCAAAGGTTAAGAGGGCTGTTGCTGCAGCGCCTGTTCGCAGTACTGATATTCACTACCGCAATCCTGATGTTTCTCAAAGCAGCGGCAATACTCTGAGTGCTGAGACCGGGGTACGGCATGGGAGCTAGAAATTTGAAACAAAGCCGATTGAATAGCTGGTTCAATCGCACCATCAAAATCGGCCTGGCTGTATCTCTGACCCCCATAATAGCCGGACTCATCGCGGCCAGCATCGCCGGACCAGGTCAGGCGAAGCCTGTCACCGCCATAAGTCAACTGCTGGAAGGAATCCTGACGCTGAACGCCACCGCCATCATAACCCTGGGCATCCTGGTCCTCTTGCTTATACCCGTATCCCTGGTCACTATCGCCATGGTCGTATTCCTGATAGATAGAGATAGACCATCTATAGCCATTTCCGTATTGCTCCTGTGTTTCCTGACAGTGAGTCTGGTACTTGCCCTGACCTAAATTGACCGTCTGAAATGGGCTGTGCTATGATTGCGCTGCATGTCATCGCTCACCGAACTCTATACGCAGATTCAGTCCTGTCGAGATTGCGAGTTAGGCAAGACCCGAACCAGGGCAGTCCCCGGAGAAGGACCGGAAGACGCCAGAATATTCTTCATCGGCGAGGCCCCGGGATGGCATGAAGACCAGCAGGGCAGACCTTTCGTTGGACCAGCAGGGCAGTTCCTGGAGCAGCTATTAGCCTCAGTTAACCTCAAAAGAAGCCAGGTCTATATCGCTAACGTCATCAAATGTCGCCCTCCCGGAAACCGGGACCCCTTGCCGGGGGAGATTCAGGCCTGCAGCAAGTGGCTCGACCGCCAGCTTGAGCTGCTCCGGCCGAAGATGATTGTCACCCTGGGCCGCTATTCCATGGCCAGATATTTCCCCAATCAGAGTATCACCAAGATTCATGGCAGGGCCACAAAACGGGATGATGTTATCTACTATCCCATGTATCATCCCGCGGCCGCACTACACCAGGGGACCCTGCGTAAGACAATCGAAGAAGATATGCTCAAGATACCTAAAATCATGGCCCAGGCAGAAAAACTGACTGAGGGCGTAGCAGAGCCGCAACAGCTAAGCCTGTTTTGGAAAAATGATGGCCAAGCATAAACTTAAAATAATTCCGCTCGGCGGGCTCGGGGAAATCGGCAAGAATATGATGGCCGTTGAATATGGCAATGACATCATAGTCATTGATGCCGGACTGATGTTCCCCGAGGAAGACATGCTGGGTGTAGATTTGGTCATCCCTGACATCAGCTATCTGCTTGAGAACCGGGACAAAGTACGAGGCATAATCATTACACACGGCCACGAGGACCACACCGGGGCCCTCCCCTACGTCCTGCCTCAACTCGACGTGCCCATATACGCGGCGAAGCTCACCCGCGGCCTTGTCTCCGTCAAACTAAAGGAGCACCGGTACGCAAAGAAGATAAAATTCGAGACCATCAGCCCGGGCGTCAAGTTCAGCCTGGGGAGTTTCAAAATTGAGCCTTTCCCGGTCTGTCACAGCATCCCTGACGCCTTAGGGCTGATAATTTACACCCCTGTGGGTATCATCGTCCACAGCGGCGACTTCAAGATAGACTATACACCGGTACACGGCAAAGGTACCGAACTCGCCCGTCTGGCCGAACTTGGAAACCAGGGAGTCCTGCTTCTCCTGTCTGATTCAACTTATGCCGAGCTTCCCGGGTATACACCTTCGGAGACTATCGTTGGAGAGACACTGGGACGCATCATAGCCGAAGCCCCGGGAAGGGTAATAGTCACCACCTTCTCTTCACTGGTATCCCGCGTTCAACAGGTGATTGACGCCGCCGCCAAGCACAAGCGGCATGTTTTCATTATTGGGCGCAGCATGAGGGACACGGTGCGCATAGCGGCGGAGCTAGGATACCTGAACGACCCGTCCGGTGTTTTTCGTCCTATAGATGAACTCCACCGCTTCCGTCATGACCAGGTTGTCCTTCTGACCACCGGCAGCCAGGGTGAACCCACATCAGCTCTGGTACGGATTGCCAACCGGGACAACAGCCAGGTACGCATAATCCCGGGGGACACCGTGGTGTTTTCAGCTTCGCCGGTTCCGGGTAACGAGGCTCTGGTCAACAGGACCATTGACACTCTTTTCCGTCAGGGCGCCGAGGTGATTTACCACAGAATTGCCGAGGTACACGTCCACGGTCACGCCAGCCAGGAAGAACTCAAGCTCCTCCTTAGCCTGGTGAGACCGAAATATTTTGTTCCCATCCACGGGGAATACCGTCACCTGAGCCTCCATGCCAACCTGGCCGAATCGGTCGGGATGCCTCGCGAGGATATTTTCGTACTCGAGGATGGAGAAATTCTCAATCTCAGTTCGAACTCGGCTCGACTGGACGGAAAAGTAAGTTCCGGCCACGTCTACGTGGACGGCCTCAGCGTGGGCGATATCGACGGCGTTGTCCTCCGGACCCGGCGTATGCTCTCCCGCGACGGCATCGCCACGATCGTCA
>ENA-OSEO01005395-OSEO01005395.1-sediment-metagenome-genome-assembly--contig:-NODE-5395-length-12338-cov-7.247451_pt1 | contig 12338 bp, 10 predicted proteins | sample MGYA00237883_ERZ534232 | MGnify/ENA metagenome assembly ERZ534232
CCAATTCCGAGGTGTTAGCCAGGATCGCGCCCCGGGATAGGTCGCTGGCACCTCAGACCCGAGATCAGGAGGTCTGAGGGTACGACCAGCCGGATTTCAACCCCCAAACGTGCAGCGTTCTGTGCACGCCGCAGGCACTTCCCGTGGAGGAGGCGCGACGTTTCGATGAAAGGCGCCTTTCCGAAGATGCCAAGAACAAGATGGCACCCAGAAACCAGGTGACGGTTTTCGGTTTTGCCTGTGACCACTCCCCGACGCTGCTGCCTTTTCCCATCTGGATGGCCCATCGACTGGCACGGCAGCTCACGGAAGCCCGCAGGGGGGGATTGCTACCCCATCTCACACCGGACGGGAGAGTCCAGGTGGGTGTCGAGTTCCATGATCGCAGACCGGCGCGAATCCACAGCGTTACGCTGCAAGCGGATCAGAAGCCCTTTTCACAGGCCCATGGCGACGAAGACCTGGAGCAGGCAATACGTGAGCTCGTCATTGCACCGGCATTCGCGGGTGTCGATGTGCAACCGGACCCAAGGACCCGGATCGATGTCAACCCGGAAGGGCCTTATCTCGGAGGGCCTGCCCATCATTCCGGCCTCACGGGGCGAAAGAGCGCCATCGACACTTACGGCGAGTTTTCCCGGCACAGCGGAAAGGCCCTCAGCGGCAAGGACCCGATGCGGATAGACCGAATCGGTGCTTATGCGGCTCGGTATGCGGCCAAGAACATGGTGGCCGCAGGCCTGGCGAGAGAGTGCGAAGTCATGCTCAGCTATACGGCGGGAGTTGCGGGTCCGGTTTCGGCAGTGGTCCAAACCTTCGGTACCGGCACGCTCTCTGACGAGAACCTGACTTCGGTCCTCTTGCAGTGCTTCGACTTCCGGTTTGCAAGTATTTTGGGCCAGTTCGACTTGAGGCGTCTTCCCGGCAGGTATCCTGCGGGGTTTTATCAGAAGCTTGCCGCTTACGGCCATTTCGGCAGAACCGATCTCGAACTTCCCTGGGAGCGCACCGACAAGGTGGAACTCCTCAAGGACCGAACACGGTAACGCGTCTCTCGTGCATGGGGTCGGAGGCCGCGCTGCTCTTTCACCAGCTCCGACAGTTCGGGGCCAGGCAAGCCGTGGCATGCGGTAGAAAATGGGGGGGATGAACGGGATCGGCGCCGTCTATCCCATATCAGATCAGGGCCGCCAACAGAGAAAGGCCGCTTTCCTCCAGGGCCTTCCCCACACCCCATCCGAAGAGGGCCCGGCCCAGTTTTTTCACGGTTTTTTCAGTGGCACAGTGGAGACTCTCATCGATGCCGATGGTTAGGGTGTGGTCGAAATAGCCGCTGTGAGACAGATCCTGCAACAAGTCCTCGGATCGGACCACTTCGGGGTCGTAGTGGATCAGGACACTGCCCGTATTGGTATTGATTGTGATTTCCTCCACGCCCTCGCGCTCGATCATTGCACGGATGCGTGTCGCGCAGCCGGGCCTGCTTCTGAGAACCGGCACTTTGACGCGCAGCCTTCCAGGAACATGATGCACGTAGTATCTCATGCGCCCAGGACCTCCTCTCTTGCCATCTTGATGAATCCCCTGCACTTAGGATATCCTGCACAACGGAAACGGACAAAATCGGCCTCTTTCATATAGATGTGCATGGGCCTCCCGCAACGGGGGCATTTGGGTCGGTTGATAGGGTCTGGTTCCCGTTCCTGTTGCAGAAACTGTCGACCACACACCAGGCACAGCAGCCTCTGCTTTCCGTTTGCGGACTTTCCGTATTTGTAATACGCATCCGCTCGGCACCGGGGACATGTGATTTCCATTTTTCCCACCCATCCCAGTTCGCATCCTGCGACGCGGAAAATAGAGATCGAGTGTTAGAGGATCATTAGGAACACTTGAAAATTGCGTTAGCAGACGAACAATGGGCAAGTTCCGTGAGTGGGGGGCACGAGATAATGCCGGAAACTCGGCCGGCACTACCCATGGAGGCGGGTACTCGATGATGGAACCGTATGGTAACGCTGCAGGTGCGCTTCGCTTTCTCGCAGGCCGCAAGGCATTGAAACTCGTTCGAGAACGCGGCCTCCAACCGGATATGGTCAAAGTGTTGGCAGGGGCCGCCGGGGGGCCCCGGTGGCTCGTCCTCACCCATCTTGACCGGGCCCTTTTTGGATCCTGGCTCAGGGAAAGATCCGGCTCGCTTTTTCTTCTGGGCAGCTCCGTGGGGGCTTGGCGTTTCGCTGTGGCCTCGAGGAAAGACCCCTGCGCCGCCTTTGAGCTGCTGGAGTCTTCATACATTCTGCAAAGTCATGGAGAACGATCCTCCCAGGCTCAGGTGACGGAGAGCAGCCTGAGCATTTTGAGGAAGTTGCTGGAAGTGCGGGGGGGCCGGGAGATTCTGGAACATCCCAGCCACCGCCTTTGCGTCATGGCTGTTCGCAGTAGATGGCCCGTTGCCGGTGATTCGCGGTTCTTTCTCGGTCTTGGACTGGCGGATGCCTATCTGTACAACTACGTGTGGCGGGGAGGGCTTCGGTTCTTTTTCGAAAGGGCTCTTTTTTACGACCCGCGTGATGTTCCACCCTTTTTCAACATGGGAGGTTTTCCCATCCTGCGAATTCCGCTGCATGCGACCAACCTGGAACAGGCGCTGATGGCCTCCTACTCCGTGCCCATGCTCATGAAGGGGATCAAGGGGATTCCCAATGCCCCTGAGGGTGTTTACCGCGACGGAGGGCTTCTCGATTACCACCCGGGTGTGGCTCTTGTTAAGGGAGAGCAGGACATCACCCTTTTTCCCCATTTCATGGCTCGGGTCATTCCGGGGTGGTTTGACAAATGGCTCCCGTGGCGTCGTCCCACGGCCGCGAATATGGACCGCGTGCTCGTCGTTTGCCCCTCCAAGAACTTCATGGATCGGTTGCCCGATGGGAGGCTGCCGGACAAGGACGATTTCCTCCGGTTCAGGGGAAAGGACAGGGAGCGCATCGTTCGGTGGAAGCAAGTGGTCGAGCAAGGCCGGCTCCTGGCCGATGCCTTCATGGATGGGGTGCAGACAGGGAAAATCAGGGAAATGGTGGAACCCATGCGCGTTTAGACCCAACACCCGTGAGTGAATTTTTTGCGTTGATCCTCGCTTTGGCAAGGGTGCATTGCGGTTGACTGGGGCTGACAGGCGGAAAGGTCGGTACGATCCTTTCGCGGGAGTGGGGGGGGCGGTCACCCACGTAGCAAGGCGGGGCGGAAAGGGCGCGCTCCGTGCACCTGCAAGCAGACGTGGATCAAAGGGCCGAAAGTCCACGTCGGGCACGTGGCTGCTGCCGGTAGGCGAGCTAACTGGGTGCATCGGCAGTTTCTGACAGGCGGATGGGATAGTCCGCCCACCAGCGGTGGCTGAAGGCCATCGACTGGGGCGCATTGGGAGCACTTGCCGTCAAATCGCCGCGTTCTGTCCGCGAGTGAAATGGGCCGGTCGGAAACACCGGATGCAATCTTTAGAAAAAGAATTGCCAATTCCTCTAAGAGGTGCGAAAATGTCTGAAGGTAAGATGTCAATTATAAGGGAAATGTTTACGGACCGTCGCTTTTTCGACCGGTATGTCGAAGAAGGAGGGGAAGGCATAGATGTTATCATCCCGCTTATCCACTCAAACGAATTGTTCCGGAACAACCTGTTCAACTATTACAGGGAAATTCCAATAAAGAGGCTATTAATCAGCGACGGTGGGTGCATCGACGACTCCATGGAAGTCTTGAGAGAGTTTCCAAGGGTCGTACTGTTGGACCATAAAGACATCATTTCCCAGGGGTATTGCATACGCAAATTAGTCGAAGCGGTGGAAACCGAGTGGTTTGTGTACCTCCATTCCGACGTTTATTTACCGGAAGGTTGGATGGAGAAAATGAATAATTACAGAGATAAACACGAATGGATCGAGTCGAAACAACACCAAACGGTTTTGATGGACGTTCCCCTACCTTATGATCAAGTCCCTGAGCGGTCTTTTTCCGGTGGGCAGTTGGGAAAAACCGATATCCTTAAGAAGGCGCTGAGCGAGGTGGAGGACGATTATCTCTTTCGCACCGAAGACATCATCATTGCCGATCTGGTCAAGAGAACGAGGTCCCGGTATGGGCGCCCGGAAGACGTTTATTTGCACCACCAGGAGATGTGGAGGAAAAGCAAGAGGGAAATGCCGATCAGATTTGTGCAATGCGTAGTACAGTGGGAGAGGGAGGAAGAAATTCATACCTATGAGACTATGGCCAAGAGTCTCGTCAAATATATGAAACCTGAAAACGATTACATCATCCAGACTGTTCAGAACTGTTTTCATGGACTTGTAAAACACGAAGCAATTAGTATGAAGGAAATCGAGGATTGGGTGGAACACACAAACCCCGTGTGGATGGCGGTCCTCTTTCCAAATAGACGGGATCCTGAATCGCAAATATTGCACTCTCATGAACAAGAAAAGCTTAAAGGCGTGCAGGCGAAGCTGTTGCGACTCTCCGAAATGATCGGTGAAAAGGTGAACAACGATTGGAGAATGGACGAGTCAGGACGAGAAAGAGTTGAACAAGTGGAGAAATGGGCAACCCAATTGATGGATATTCTCTCATAACAGTACAGGATGTAAAAGGCGTCTTGCTTTCTCTCACTTCTCCTGTGATTCACAGGAGGCATTTTTCTCCACTCCTTTCCGGAAGGGGAGAGACACATTCCCACCGGCCTTGATCATCGTTTCTGCCGGGCGAGGCTGTTTTCCATCGGGCTGATGCTGCGCAAGGTTGAGGATGCGTCCGTGGTCGAACGTGGTCGAGCGTGGCCGGAACGATGATAAAGGCCTTCCCACCAACCGGTCATTTCTTCCAGGCATGGGGCATCTCCGGGGTACCGCATGTGATGTCGCGGGACTCGCGGCAGGTAATGCGGCACACTGTGGTTTGGTACCGTTTGCGCCGTTTGCCGGTTTTGCGGTAGAAACATCCCGCACACCGGAATGGAAACCGATGAATAGGAGCCGGACCATGCCCCTGCGGATCGCCTTCTACGCCCCTTTCAAGCCCCTGGGCCATGTCCTGCCCTCCGGCGACCTGAGCATTGCCCAGGGTCTTTTCGATTACCTGGGGGACAGGGGGCACACCCTGGTGGTGATGAGCCGCCTGAGGGCCCGCTGGATCTACTGGAAACCCTGGAGGTGGGCGGGGCTGCTGGTCGAGATGGGCCGCGTGGTACGCAGATGCCGGGACTTTCAACCCGACCTGTGGCTCACCTACCACACCTACTACAAGTCACCGGACGTGTTGGGGCCGTATGTGGCCAAGCAGGTTCGCGTTCCGTACGTCGTTTTCCAGGGTGTCTTCTCCACCAAGCGGCGCCGGAGTCCGAGGACATATCCCGGCTATGTCCTCAACCGACGGGCACTGATGGCCGCCCTGCAGGTTTTCGCCAACAAGAAGGTGGATCTTGTGAACCTCCAAAGGCTCCTCTCCCCGCAAAGGCTCACCTATGTCAGGCCGGGAATAGAGCTTCGGTCCTTTGCCTTTGACGAGTCCGCACGCCGCCGACTCCGGGGCCAATGGAAAGTGGGGGATGTGCCCGTCGTGATGAGCGCCGCCATGTTTCGGCCGGGTGTCAAGACACAGAGCCTGGCCTTTCTTATCCGTTCCTGTGGGCTGTTGGCCGGGCAGGGGGAGCGGTTCCGGCTCGTCATCGCGGGAGACGGGGAATCGCGCGGCAGCCTCGAAACGCTTTCCCGCAAGCTGTTGGGCGACAGGGTCCGCTTCCTGGGGATGGTGCCCAGAGCGTCCCTGCGCGAGTACCTGAGCGCGGCCGACCTTTTCGCGCACCCGGGCATCGGCGAGTCCTTTGGGATGGTTTACCTGGAGGCGCAGTGCGTGGGGCTTCCCGTGGTGGCCTTTCGGGGCAGGGGGACCCTCGAGACCATCGGGGACGGGGTGACGGGCTTCCTGTCGCGGCCTTGGGACAGTGCCGACTTTTCCGGCAATCTGTCACGGCTCATCGGAAACGGAGCCCTTCGCAGGACGATGGGAGAAAAGGCCTCACAAAGGGTCCGTGAGACCTTCGACATGTGTCACAATTACCGTATTGTGGAAAGCACGCTCTGGGAGATCGCACAGAAGGCCAGGGTCAAGAGTCCCTATTCACCTTGAGACATCACGGCATCGAGCATCTGGCTCAGGTTTTTCAACCTGTAGGGTTTTGCGACCACACCGCTGAAACCGTATTCCCGAAAGTCGTTCATTATGGGGTCGTCCGAATACCCGCTCGATACGATGGCCCTCACAAGGGGGTCTATTCTGCGCATCTCCTTTATGGCTTCCCCACCGCCCATCCCTCCGGGTATGGTGAGATCGAGGATGACGGCATCGAAAGGCTTGCCCGCTCTGTGCGCCTGCCTGTAAAGGTTCAATGCCTCCTGGCCCTCGGCCGCAAGGGCCACCTCGTAACCCAGGTACCGCAACATCTCTCCTGCGATGTCCCGGACCATCTCTTCGTCGTCCATCACGAGTATGGCGCCTTTGAGAAAGGGGGCCGGTGCGGCTTCCTCCACCCTTTGCACGGGAGAATCCTCTGATGCCGGCAGGTAGATGGAGAAGACCGAGCCCACGCCGACCTCGGATTCCACTTCGATGTGCCCGTCGTGGTTCTTCACGATGGAGTGCGCAATGGCAAGTCCCAGCCCCATCCCCTTCTGGGAACCCATTTGTTTGGTCGAGAAGTAGGGATCGAATATCCGGCCAAGATGTTCGCCGGGGATGCCCACTCCCTGGTCCTTGATGGAGATTTTCACCCATCGTCCGGCGCGCAGCGGTGAAGCGACTTTCCCGTCTTCGTTCTCCATGGCGACATTTTCCGCAGACACCCCCACGATTCCGCCGCGGGGCATCGCTTCTCGCACATTGTTGACAAGGTTGTTGATGACTTGGCCGATCTGGCCCTCGTCGATTTCCACCTGCCACAGGTCCCGAGGGATGGAAAGGTTGCACTTGATGTTGGAGCCGCTGAGAGTCAGGGTGGCCGCGTTCTTGACCAAATGGCCCACGGAGGTCTTCCTCTTTACGGGCGCGCCCCCTTTGGAGAAGGTCACGAAACGCTCCGTGAGCTCCTTTGCCCTCAGGGATGCCTGTTCGGCCCTCGAAAGGAGGTCCATGGTCTTCTCACCGGGCTTCACGTAGCGTTGGGCCAGAGAAATGTTGCCCATGATGGCCGTCAAAATGTTGTTGAAGTCATGGGCGATGCCGGCCGCAAGCGTTCCTATGGACTGCATCTTTTGGGCTTGCTGGAGCCTTGCCTCTATTCTTCTTTCCTCTTCCTCATGGCGCCTGCGCTCGGTAATGTCCGTCCCCAACGACTGGTATTCCACGACCCGGTCGCTCACGTCGAAAAGGGCCCGGTAGGTCCATTGGACCCAACGGTCTTGTTCCGATTTCTCGGTCATCCTGTGTTCCCAGGTGATGGTGGGTTTTTCCGGCGAAAGACACTCAAGCAGACTCCGAACCGTTTCCTGTTCTTCTTCGGGGATGAACTGGAAGAAATCCTGGCCGATCAAATCTTCGCACTGCTTTTCGAAATAACTGAAGCAGCTCTTGCTCACGAAGGTCAACGTCCCCTCGGGCAGGAAACGACAGACGAGTCCCGGCATGTCTTCCACAACGGCGCGTAGCCGCTCCTCGCTTTTTTTCAGCGCTTCCTCGGACCGCAGATGCTCGGTGATGTCAAAGGCGTTTCCCAGCAGCGCCTTCTTGCCTTCGTATTCGATCAAGGAACCCGTGAAGTCGAGCCACCGAATCTGGCCGTCCTTGGTGAGCAACTTCACGGTGTATCGCTCGGGGACCTCAGCCCCCAGAAAACGCAGCCTGCCCCGCTCCCTGACCGTGTCCCGCATGTCGGGGTGGACCACCTGCCAGACAGGCATGGACAGCATCTGTGCCAAAGTGTAGCCGGTGACCCTCTCGGCAGCAGGATTAAGGTAGACGACCCGATCGCCGCGGACGATGAACACCACGGAAACCGTCGATTCGGCAAGCGCCCTGAATTTCGCTTCGCTCTGCGCAAGGGCATGCTCGGCCTTCTTCCGCTCGGCCATCTCCATCTTGAGCCGCTTGTCCATGTCTTGCTCTTTGCCTTGCCGTTTCTCGCATTCCATGAGGCGGTCCTTCCCCCGCTCCGCACCTTGGAGCGTGCCAGAGATATCTTCAACAGATCACGGGGCGTCGATGATCCTTTCGGCCATCCGAGTGCTTTCTCCCGCCTCTCACCCCAGAGGAACGGCAATGCATTCTGGCCGTGATGAGGATCAAGGCCGGTCACCACACCGGTCAAGAGCTCAAAAGCCTCGACACAAGACGTCTCATTGCCGAGAAAAGGGTGCCGATTTCAGGTACCAACTGAGGGATGAACTTGAAGCAAGACCCGAGAAGCCCCAGGGCCGGCAACGCTCCCATACTTGCAATGACACCCCAATCCAGCTTGTAGAACCTGGAGAGGGCCAGGGCCGTCGCCGCCACGCAGGGAGGGCCCCAGACAAGGCCCCGGGAAACCAGTCCCTGGGGATCGTAGAAATACCTCTTGAGCGCCAGAAATTCGGCACACAATGCCACCGCCAGGCATCCGACAAGGGCGCAAAGGCTTGCCCTGGTGGAAAGGGCAAGAGGATCGAAGGACAGAACGCGTCGGATTCCTTGCGCTACGGACATATAGTGGGCCATGAACTCTTTGCCTACGGGTGTCTCCTGATAGATGCCCCACAGTATCCGGGCAGCGTGCAGAAGCGCAAGAAAACCGACCAGAACGAGGGCAAACACAAGGATCAGATGGAAGGCCTCTTCCAGCTTCCGCCGGAACCACCGCGACGCGCTTCGGGAATGCATGCCGGCGACTCCTCAACACAGAGTCCGTGCGCCCTTTCTCCTTATATCCGGCGCGTCCACCGGTTGCGCTTGTTGCACCCTCACCCCGGCCTTCTTCCGGAGGGCGAGGGGGGATGCGGCAAACCGCAATTCCTGACCGCCCCTCCTGTCCAGTACAGATCCCGTCTGGAGACAGAGTCCAACCACTCTATATCATACATGGCAGCGACAAGGAAATCAGAGTCTTCGACTCACACGCGGCCCCCGGTTCACAGGGCATCGACGGTGTCGGCCCACTCCAGGGCTTCCACATAGCATCTGGGCAAAGCGGTTTCGGGTATGCCCAGCTCTGCAGCCTCCCTGCGCAGGGTTGTCCAATCTCCGGCCTCATAAGCCCTGACAATGTCCAGGTAAGGGGTCAGTTCATCACCTTCCACCTGGGGCATGGCGTTGACCAAACCGTCCCTGAAGAGCAGTTCGTACGCAAAGAGCTTTTGATTCCTGTCAAGAATGGGTTGCCGGGCGACATACACGTCCATGGAAAAACCTCGCCTTTGTTCCGCTTACCCGACGGGAGTTTGGGTTCGCGGGATTCCACGCAACGGACGGTTGACAACATGTACTATCGTGTAACACAGTTCAGGTGGATTGGGAAAGTGGGGGGCTTCTTGGGATCCCTGCCAACCGCGCAGTCACGAAAGGAACGATAGGCAAGGATTTGTCAGGACTGCTGACGGGAAGTTCAATGGATCGTGGGTCGGAGGACCCTTCGGGTCAGTGCCAAGGGCTTTCGCACTGCCCGACTCGCGGGGCCCTCGACGCCGAAGGTGCGTAAACGGAATGTGGGAGACGGTTTTCCCTGTTATCGCCCTTGTCCCTTCAACGGTTGCGGGATATCCGGGGGGACGGAGGAAAAAGGCGCTCAGCCTCCTGTCGCGCAGGGCCCTGGAGGTATCGGCGGGCAGAGCCGGGGTCGCCATGGGCACCCTTGCCAAGAGCGACAACGGGGCCCCGCTTCCCATGGATGGGCATTTCTGGTCTGTTTCGGACAAGGCGCGCTGTGTTGCAGCCATCCTGGCCCCTTACCGCGTGGGTATCGACGTGGAGGAGGTCTCTTTGCGGCGGTCGGCCCTCACGAGGCGGGTGGCCGACGAGGGGGAGTGGGCCCTTTCCGGTGGGCCGACGGAGGTTCTTTTTGCCCGTTACTGGACCGCCAAGGAAGCCGTCCTCAAGGCGGCTGGCGTGGGGCTTCGACATCTTTCCCTCTGCCGGATCCGGAAAATACTCGACGATCGTCACCTCCTGGTCAGCTACCATGGCATGTGCTGGCCGATCGAACACCATTTTCTGGAAGGGCATGTCGTTTCCGTGGTCACCGGAGCGCCACGGGTGGAGTGGAGCATTCTGACCCTCTAACACCGCGGGCGGCAAAGGGGACGGGCATTGATATATTGATTGACTTGAGCGAACTAAGGGCTTGTGCAAGAATAAGTTCCCCTTTTCAGGTGTCGAGGCGCGCGCATGGCAAGGCGCGAGGAGGGCGAATGGCTGGCCATTTAACTGACGAGCAACGCCGCCAGGCGTGATGGATCGGCGCATCAAAATGGGAAGTTATTTTTGCACGAGCCCTAAGTCTCAATGCTTCTCTACATGCCTCGGAAAGCCCGCATATACCTTGCACGGTCACAAACTGCGATTTCCTACACCACCCTCTCCCTCTGGGAGAGGGTCGGGGTGAGGGTATAGAAAGCGCAGTTTGTGGCCGCGCAAGGTATAGAGTTCACCCATCAAGACTGCCCACCTTGCTCTTGTGCCGATTTCTCCCTTTACATCCTGACCCACCCCAAATATAGGATCCTCAACGTGAACCTGGGCAATCGGCTTTCACCATCCATAAACGAGGCGACGGCAAGGCAGGAGCCATGATCACGGCGATGGATCTGCCATTTCTGGGACCTGTCTCCAGCGGTTTCTCCGGGAGGGCTTTCGGACCTGGGATGTGGTCTGGTCCTTTTTGACCACAACCTTCGAAAGGAGAGGATAGGTCACTGCCGTACCAGGAAGACGCCATTGACTGGCCTTCCTCGTCATACCGGGTCGCCCCCCCGAAAGGGGCATCATGTGACCTGATCTGACACATCTCCATGTTATTTTCTCCAAAAGTCCTCAGAAAGGAGGGTGACATGGAGAAGATCAGGGAGTTCGTGGAGACATTGAAGATCGGCAGGAAACAGTCTTATCTGAACATGATCCTATTCCCCTTGCTGGCTGCACAAACGTCCGAGCCGGATTACCTGACACTGGGAGAGGCCCTCGAAAGGGGCGTGGTCCGGGTGACCGAAATCGATGAGTCTGGAAGCGTCCCGGAGCTCAAGCTTCTCAACACTGGTGGAGAGAACCTCTTGCTTGTGGAGGGCGAGGAGCTTATGGGTGCCAAGCAGAACAGGATCGTGAACGCCACCTTCTTGATACCCGGCAACACGGAGGTGAAACTGCCCGTGAGTTGCGTCGAGCAGGGGAGGTGGAGCTACAGGAGCCGGGATTTCAGGACGAGCGGGAAAATGATGCACGCGAGCCTTCGTCGCGACAGCCAGAAGCACGTGCGGGCCAGCGTGGCCGAAGGCAGAGGTTTTCGGTCCGACCAAGGGGAGATCTGGGACAGTATTAGCGAAAAGGCGCGTCGATTGAGGGCCGAAGCCCCCACCGGCGCAATGTTTGACCTGTACGAAAGCGCAGACGCTTCTCTGGAAACCTACCTTCGTGCCTTTCGACTCGTGGAATGCCAGGTGGGAGCGATCTTCGCCATCAATGACCGAATAGTCGGACTCGACTGCTTCGGGTTCGAGGACACGTTCAAGCGGTTCTTCGAGAGACTAATCGAAAGCTATGCCCTGGATGCCGTGGACTGGAGGGGCGAATCGAAAGCGGACGTTCCTGTGGGGCTGGAACATTCCCGACGGTTTCGGGATGCCATCGCCGAGAGCCAAGCCCAAAGCCACCCTTCGCTCGGGCTTGGAAACACTCTGCGGTTCGAGTCCGGGGGCCTGTCCGGGGCCGCTTTGGTTCACGAGGGCAGGGTCCTGCATCTTTCCGCGTTTGAGAAAGGAAATGAGAGCGGTGGTGGCAGTATCGGATTCCAGCGGTTCTCGAGCCGCCGCAGTCACAGGAACTTGTAACGCCGCCGTGTCGCACCGTGCCGACCATTCCGGGAGAGAGGCCAAATGCGTGGAGACCAACTGGCCCGCCAATGGCGGATCTTGAGACACATCGAGGCCAGCAGGACGGGCATGAGCGAAATGTACTCAGCAGAAAGTCGACGAGTCGGTGAGAAGCGATAGTGCCAGCACTTCTCCTCCGTAAAATGAACCTTCTGAAATCAGAAAACGAGGCCTTGATCATCGTTCCGGCCACACCCGACCACATGCGGAATACGGTCTTTTTGGTGGGCAGTGCCCACCCTACGA
>ENA-OSEO01005396-OSEO01005396.1-sediment-metagenome-genome-assembly--contig:-NODE-5396-length-12336-cov-3.878865_pt1 | contig 12336 bp, 10 predicted proteins | sample MGYA00237883_ERZ534232 | MGnify/ENA metagenome assembly ERZ534232
GGAGCGCTGCAGGCCGTAAGCGGTGAAGCCCAGGAAGAAGGCGCAGATGGCCAGGTAGACCCAGAGGAGCCGACTGAGCGGCTTGTAGCGAGGGAAGCACAGGTAGGTCAGCAGGCAGAGCAGGGCCAGGGCAGCGTTGACCACCAGTCCGACAAAGGGACCGACGCTGTACTCCGGGATGAAATCAGGCAGCAAGCTTCCAGATCTCCATCTTCAAAAGGCCGCCAGGCCCTGGGACTCCCGGAAGGAATCCGCCCCCGCAACCCGAAGCCCGGCCCTCATATCCGGGGCCTCGGGTCCGGCCGGCAGGGTCAGGCTGACCACGGTGCCCTGTCCCGGCCGGGAGGTGAGACTCACCCGGCCGCCGTGAGCTTCGACGATGTTCTTGACCAGGGGCAGGCCCAGGCCGACGCCCTGCTGCTTGCGGCTGACGAACGGCTCCCAGGCCTCGGCCTGGGTCCGCTCGTCCATGCCCGAGCCGTTGTCCCCGAAGTCAATTCTGACCCAGTTCGAGTCCAGGCGCTTGAGCCTGACCTCCAGGCGGCCCTGGCCGTAGAGGGCCTCCAGGGCGTTGGTGATGACGTTGACAAAAGCCTGGTTGAGCAAAGGCCAGTCGCCGATCACCTGGACGTCGCCCTTGGCCTCGGCCGATTCCAGGTGCTCCCGCTTGCCGCGGATGAACGAGTCAAAGACGACCACCCGGGCGCCCCGTCGAACCAATTCATCGACGATGTGAGAGCCGACCAGGCCGGCTCCTCCGATGACCAGAATCCTTTCCCTGCTCAGATCAAGCCCCATTTAGCCTGCTCCCCTCCGCGGCGAATCGCCCTCGAAACCGCTTCAGCCCCAGAATCAGCCGAAGAATTGGGTTAACAAGTTCCTCATCGGATCCGGTATCCAGATCGCCCGGGTCTTGGCGGTGTACAGCAGGATCATCTCGAAATATGGCCTGGACAGGCCGGTTAGCACGATCAGGCCCCAGGCGACCAGGGTGCATTGAATCCTAGCCGCTGGCTGTTCCAGCCACTCCCCCAGCCGCTGGACGAGGTAGCCCACCAGAAAACACGCGGCCAGGACGCCGAACGAAAATTTATAGGTCAGGCCGACAACATAGCCGATCTGTCGGTACTTGATGGCGATATGGGTGGCCGAGCCGACGATGATGACCAGCAGGATGCCGAACAGAAGCAGGTTCCGCGCGGCAGCCGACTTTGAGTCTTTGAGCGAGACCAGGGCCGTCTTGAAGAATCGGTAAAGGCACCAACAAGAGACTGTGCCGGCCAGGTACCGCCACCAGAGGGCCAGATGGACGTTGTGTCCGGGGGAGCCGACATAGTCCGACAGGTTTTCCACCGCGCCCGGCGGCAGATAGACTGGCGACCAGGCTCCCAGCAACTGCCAGGGAACAAAATAGGTGACGGCGAAATAAACGTAAGTGATCAAGTTCGAAATGATGTCTTCAAGCATCGGCAGAATGGAGGAGTAAGTGAAAACGGTTTCGTCCTCGTGCCCCCCGGGCTGGAAGTGATACTGATTGAACGATGTCGTGGAGTAGACAGCCACATAGGCCGCGCCGATCACCAGGGTGACCGTGATGGCGAGCATCGTGCGCTTGAAGCGGCCGATCTCGCCTCTCCCCCGGAACCACAGGAGAAGAAATGCCCCGAAGACCTCCAGGAAGATGAAGTGGTTCAGCCAGGCCGGCCAGTTGAAAACTATCAACAGCAGAGTAACCAGATACAAGATGAACCACAGCCATTCCTTCTGGCTGGAGCGAAGATATAGAACGAGGCAAATGAGGTTCCAGATCAAATAAACCAGCATCAAAACAAAGGCGACGTTTGAATCCATGGTAAAGACAAAAGTGAACGGCAGAAACGACACGGCCAGGGTAGTGGTCAGATCGAAGGTCAGTGACTTGGACAAAAGCCGGGTCAAGACAAAGGTGGAGATCACTAGCGTCATGGTCAGCAACTGCCAGTAGAGCTCCCCGCCCAAAAGACGCTGCAGCCAGGCGGAGAGAACAAAGCCTGTCGGCCAGAACAGCTTGTAATCAATCGGAATTTTACTGAACTCTTCCGGGATCCGGATCGGATCCGGCAAAGGGGTCGGCGACAGGTAATACTTAAAGGCCGCGCTGCCCGCCAGGATCAGAACCAGCCCGGCCAGGGCCAGAACCAGATTCCGTTCCTCGGCCTGGATGAAACGGGATAAACGCGACAGGACTCTCATGTCGGTTGCCGGCCGAAAAAGCGGCGCCAAGGACCAAACCAGGCCCATCAGAAGAAAACAGAATCCCACCGCCTTGAAACCATGCCAGCGGGCGTACAGACGGGGCAGGATCGGTCTCGGTCCGGGCGAGCGGCCGTAAGACATCTGGAAATGACCCTTGGCCTCGAGCACGGTGAATCGGCCGCTCTGACCCGGGGTGAGCCAGTAACCGGAGCCACCCGTGAAACCAGGGTATTTATCCAAATAGAGGCCCAGGGGCTTAGCCTCCCCCCGGGGCGAGAATTTTAGGGTGAAGAAGAAACCATTATTGTGGTGAGGCAAAATGTCTTTGAAATTAAATCTGAACCACTGATTGTCCTTCAATGGACCGGCGTCGACCGTGGTGAGCCGCAATGTCCGCCTTTCGAGCTCGCTTTGGCTCTGGGGCGGCAGGTCGCCGTCAAGGACGCGAAACTCGATCCGGCCGGAAGGCTTCTGCCCGTAACAGGCGAATCTCACTCCCAGATAATCAATGGGCATGGGTCTTCCGCCCCGGACATGATTGGTCGGAATACCCTGCCCCAGAATCTCATCAGCCGTCAGGTGGCGGCTGATAATCGCTCCGCCGCCGTACAGAACCTGCCAGTTGCTCGGGCCGAAGTCGGGCAGAAAACCCTCGGCCAGGACGATGACCACGGCCGTAACCAGCAGCGCCAACCGGAAGAAGGCCAGTTTGAGCATCGTCTTAGATGGTTGCATGTGCTATACTTCGGGGCGGCTCGGGCGGCGAACAGGGAGCAAAGGCGTACCGGTGAGGTGAAATCCGGCGGCCGGCCGCGCGGGCGTTTCTAAGGCTTCTCCGGCACAACTGGCCTAATGACAGAATAATCTATTCTGATGGTGGTCAAGGTGAACAGTCGTGAAAATAAAGAACCAGTGGTGGCCGTGATCGTACCCTTCCTTAACGAAGAAGAAAACCTGCCAGCACTCTTCAGACAATTAACTGTTTTTTGGCGGAAATTAGAAGATAGATACCATCTTAGAGTCGTGTTCGTCGACGACGGCTCATCCGACGGCTCGTGGGCCCAGGTCTCCAATCTGGCAGCGGAGGACGATCGCGTCACCGGGGTGAGGCTGACCAGGAATTTCGGGTCCCATTCGGCCATCAGGGCCGGCATGGCCGTGGTCAAAGCTGACTTCTACGCTTACCTGGCGGCTGACCTTCAGGACCCGCCGGAAGTCATCGGCCGCATGCTGGACAAGGCAGATGAGGGCTATGAGGTCGTCTGGGGCGAACGGGCCTCTCGGGCTGACCCGTGGCACAAGAGCCTGCTGGCCTCGGTCTTCTGGAAGCTGACCAGGCGGATGGCCGGCCCCGATTATCCGGAAGGGGGAGCGGACGTCTTTCTCTTTCGGCGTCGGGTGGTCGAAAGGCTGCTCTCCTTCCGGGAGCAAACCAGTATGTTCTATTACCTGGTCGGCTGGTCCGGGTTCAAGGCTGCCAGCGTGCCCTATGATCGGGAGGCGCGTCAATCCGGGGTCACCAAGTGGAGTTTCCGCAGACGATTTTCCCAGGCGATAGGCACCTTTGTGGCCTACTCCCACCTGCCGCTCCGTTTCATCACCCTGCTCGGCCTGTTGTTGTTCGTCCTGGGCGTGATCGGAGGACTGACGGTGGTCCTCAACTTCTTCCTGGGCCATCCCTCCAGCGGCTGGACCTCGATAATGACCGCCCTTCTCCTGCTCTCCGGATTGCAGGCGATCATGCTGGGCATCGTGTCCGAGTATCTGCTTCGGATTTACGAGCAGATCAGGAGGCGTCCGGATTTCATTATCGACACCGTCATCGGCGGCCAGGCCGAAAATACCGCCCCGTCCCTCGATCGACTCACCGTCCGATGAAGAACTGGCGACTGCTGATCGGCCTCCTCCTGGGCGCGGGTTTCGCCTGGCTGGCGCTGAGGGGCGTTGATCTGGCCAAGCTGGGCGGTCTGTTCCAGGGAATAACCTGGGGCCGGCTGGCTCTGGGCGTGGCCATCACTCACGGCCTGGGCAACGCCTTGCGCGTCATTCGCTGGCGAATAATTCTGAGCCAGCGGGTTCCAGGTGAATGGATGGCCCTGAGCGGAGGCCTGATGGTCGGTTACCTGGCCAATAACGTTCTGCCGGCCAGGATGGGCGAGCTGGTCCGGGCCAAAGCGGTGGAACACAAGACCGGCCTCAGCTTCGGCCGGGTGCTGGCCAGCATCTTTGTCGAAAAGCTGGCCGACACCGGAGTGGTGGCCCTGGTGCTGGTCCTGGGGCTTTTCGGACTCAAGGAGGCCGGCGCGATCGGCCGGGCCGCCTGGCTGGCCTGCCTGTTCGTCGGGGTGGCCCTGACCGGGACCGTCCTGACGGTCCGTAAAAGGAAGAGCCTGCAAAATTGGCTGAGCAACAAGTCATTTAACCGGCCGAAATTGAGCTACTTGACCGGTTTCGCGGACCGGTTCCTGGACGGCCTGGCAACCGTCAACACCCTAGGTTCAGGGTTGGTTCTGGGCCTCATCAGTCTGGCCTTGTGGGGCACGGAGGCTTTGGGAGCCTGGATCATCGCTTCTTCGGCCGGGGTCGCCCTGCCCTGGGCGGCAGTGGTATTGCTGGTGGCCGTGCCCGCCCTGGGGATGATCCTGCCAGCCGCACCCGGATTTATAGGAACTTACGAGTTTTTCACCATTACGGCCCTGGCCCCGTTCGGCCTTGACAAATCCCTGGCCTTGGGGCTGGGGACCCTGCTCCACGCCCAGTCACTCTTCATGACCACCCTGCTGGGCGGGATTTTCTGGGTCATCCTGTCCGCTTCCGGGGTCCGGCTCCGCGGCCAAGACAAGCCTTGAGAGGAACCGGACAGGGCGCCCTTCAGTTCCCGCAAAAAGAGGCCAGGAAGGACCTGACCTTGTCCTGGGGAAACTGGTGCTTGCCCTCGTGGATGAAGTACTCGACTCCCTTGATCGACCCCAGGAGTCTTGCCGTGGCTCTCAATCTGGCGTCGATGGCGTAAAGGGGGGCGTCCTTCTTCCCCCACGAGAAAACGGTCCTCGTTTTGCTCAGGCTCAGCTCCCGCCTGACGTTCTCCGGGGTCAGCCTGTCTTCCAATCCAGGGATCAGAATCTGGTCGCTCCCCCACCAGTAGGCCAGTTTTTGAGACAGGACCGTGTAGCCCGAAGCCACGAACATGCCCGTCGGCCGGGATTGGATTCCGCTCAGCAGGGCGGCCAGGCCGCCCTGTGACAAACCCAGAACGAAAACCTCGTCGTACTCGCTTCTGAGTTGTTTCATCACGGCCAAGGATTCCGCCAGATAAGTCACCGAGTAAGAGCCGCCCATGTTTATCATCTGGCTGATCATCCAGCTTTCATCCAACTTGTTTTTTTTATTGTGGATGGCCCTGAAGTCCTCGTTGGGTTTCACCAGGATGAACGTGTCGCAATAGTGGCTGACTGTCTTGGCGATTTCACGGTGGTAATTGGTCGGATCCGCCCGGACGATACGGAAGCCCTGATTGGGTCCGGTGCCGGGGATGATCAAGGCGGCGCAAGAGGTCCGGCCCCCGGCCGCTGACTGGGGCAGATCGTAGGTCCAGGCTTGATGCCGTTTGTCGGCCAGGGTGAAGTCCACCCGCAGCCGCTCATCCGCTCTGCCAGACGCAATCAGCCGCAGGTTCTCGTAGGCCGTCCAGTAGTCCTGGCAGGGGATCAGCAGATCCTTGACCTGGTTGTAGGCCTCCGAGATGTCCTGGCAGGCGGGATTGACCATCCTGGAGGGGACCATTTCGCCGTTGAAGCCGGTGCCATTCACCCGGGCGATAATAGAATCGAGTCCGGCCTGGTCTGCCGGGGAGAGCTCCGCGGAGTCGCGGATGGCCGCGAACGAGGCTCCCTCCGGCAGGGCAGGCGAATCGCCTTGTCCTGGCCAGGCGCCGGCCGGCCAAGCCAGCCCAACCGCCCAGGCCAGACCGATCAGGGCTATCAGGGACAGGCGGAGGTGTCTTCTTAAAACCACCCTATCTTTTCCTTACTGGCGGCCGGGTCAGCGCGGCGATCCCCGGCCGGGCATCCGAGGCGTCGCGGCCGAGCCGGAAGCCTAGCTCTCAGCCAGATCGTGGAACCGCTTCACCAGCAAGCGCTGGTCCAGTTCCACTTCCTTCAGCCGGCTGACGATCTTCTCCGCCGTCCGGCCGTCGCCGTAGGGGTTCTCGAGACCAGCCAGGCTCTCCCTGAAGGCCGGGTCGAGAGCTCGCCTGATCCCGCCCAGGATCTGGTCCCTCTCGTAGCCCACGTTAATGACGTTGGCCGCCCTGAGCCGGCCGACCTGGCGGGAGCCGATATCGACCACCGGCAGCTTGAACTGGGGCGCCTCGACCAGGCCGCTGGAGGAGTTGCCGACCATGGCCGCGGCCAGGGCCATCAGGCTGAAATAGCCCTGGACGCCCAGGCTGTCCACCTGCTGGGCCGAGGGGTGAGACCGGACAAAGTCCTCGATCAGCCCGGCCACGGCCCGGCCGGCCGTGTCCTGATTGCTCCTGGTGAAGACGATCGGCCGCCCCGCCTCGGCCAGGGCGGCCAGGAGCTGGCCGGTCTGCCACTCGGCCTGCTCGAACTCGAGGGTGACCGGGTGAAAGGTGACCAGCAGGGGCGGCTCGGTCAGGTTGAGCCCGAACCGGGCGGACAGCTCCGCGGATCCGAGGAGCCTGGTTTCGGCCAGGAGGTCCAGGCTGGGCGCTCCGCAGACTGTCACCCGCCAGGGGGCCTCGCCGAGCTGGACCACCCGCCGGCCGCAGTCAGGGGTCAGGACGAAGTGGAGGTGGGCCAGCTTGGTCAGGCAGTGGCGCAGGGCCTCGTCGATCACGCCCACTGTGACGTCCCCGCCCCCGATGTGGGCGATCGGGATCTTGAAGGGCAGCGCGGCCAGAGCGGCCGCAGCCATCTCGAAACGGTCCCCGAGGACGAGGAGAATGTCCGGTCGGCTTCGGCCAAAGGCCTGGGCAAATCCGATCAGGCCCAGACACATGCTCTTGCCCAATCCCTCGGGCGTGTCCGAGGAGAGGAGCATCTCCACCCGCTCGGCGATCTCGAAGCCGTCGGCCTCTATCTCCCGGACGGTCAACCCGAACTCGGGCGAGAGATGGGAGCCGGAGACAAAGAGTTTGAGACTGAGGCTCTCGTCGCCTTCGATCCTTCTCAGGACCGACTGATAGGGGCCGTAATCGGACCGGGAGGTGGTGACCGCGCCGATGGTCCTCATTCAACCATCTCCAGACTGAGCAAAGTTCCGGCCGGGATGTCCCGCCGGACCCGGAGGCCCAAGAGGAACTGGATCAGCTCGGGCGGCAGGCCGGTGCCGGGCCTGAGGACGGCGATGGCCTCGGCCGTGAGCGCCTGGCCGGCCTTCAGGTCCTGGGCCGCGACCAGGCTCCGCCGGGCCACCCGGGCCGTCTCGGCCTCGGCCGGGCTCGGCTCCTTGCGGCCGTGGCCCAGGGCGGCCTCGATCTGGCGAACGCCCCTGACCAGATCGGCCAGCTCCCCCGGTTCGGCCGAGGCCTGGTGGTCCGGCCCGGCCAGAGACCTGTCCAGGGTGAAGTGCTTCTCGATGACCGCAGCGCCCAGTGCCGCCGCGGCCAGGGGCACGGCCAGGCCCAGGGTGTGGTCCGAATAGCCCGCCGGCCGGCCAAAGGCCAGGCTGAGGGTGGCCATGGCCCTCAGGTTGGCTTCGGCCGGCTCGGCCGGGTAGCGGCTGGTGCAGTGGAGCAGGATCAGGGGCGGGTCGCCGGCCTGTTCGATGGTCCTGAGGGCGGCCTCGACCTCGCCCAGCCGGGCCATGCCCGTGGAGACGATCAGAGGCCGGCCCTTGGCCGCCAGATGGCCCAGGAAGGGCAGATTGGTCAGCTCTCCCGAGCCGACCTTGAAGGCCGGCAGGCCCAGCTCCTCCAGAAAATCGGCGCTCTCAAAGTCAAAGGGCGAGGAGAGAAACAAGATCCGTCTGGCCCGGCAGAGTTCCATCAGTTCCCGGTGGGCCTCCGGGGAAAGCTCCAGCCCCTTGAGCAGGTGGAACTGGTCGGCCGCCGGTCCGGACCGGCGCTGGTACTCGGCCAGGGGCGCCCCCACGGTCACCAGCCGCTCGGTCCGGAAGGTCTGGAATTTGACCGCGTCGGCCCCGGCCTCGACCGCGGCCTCGACCAGCCGCCGGGCCAGTTCCAGGGAGCCGTTGTGGTTGACCCCGGCCTCGGCGATGATGAAGCAGGGCTGGCCGGGACCGATCCTCCGGCCGGCAATGTCAACCGAGTTGGCAGCAGTAGAAACGTTCATGAGAGTTTGCTCTATTCGGCAGGAACTCGAGGCGGCGAAGGCGGTTCAGTCCCAGCCGGGTCCGGTTTTTCAACCAGGCTCATGAATTCGAGAATTATGGGCCTCAGGGCGCGGATCGCCTTTTTTATCTCCTCCATCCTGGCCTTGTCCCCCGCTTGCTCTGCCTTGTTGAACCGCTCTATTTCTCGATAAATCCGCTTGGCCAGCTGCTGGGGGGCCGATTCGATGACCGCCACCCCGATGGCCCCCATCCGGTTGGCCACCGCCCCGACGGTGAAGAAAACCGTCAGCCCGGCCAGAAGGCAGATGATCAAGGTCTTGAGTGCAAAGACCTTCAGACGGGGCCACAAACCGACCCGCCGCGAGTCGCGGCTGGGCGGGGAGAGTTTGTCCTCGATGCCGAACTCCAGGTACCGCTCGAACAGCTCCCGCCTTTTGGACCCCAGTTCGGCGTAAGCCGCATCCAGATCCTCCCCGACGGCAACCAGACTGAGCTCCGGGATTATCAGGCAAAACCGACCATCCTTTTTCCTGATGATGGTGGTGTAATCCAGGGCCTCCAGGTCGCTGAGTCGGGGCTTGAGAGCCCGGTCGCCGGAAGGATCGCGATCAGACATGTTCGTTACTCCTCGAGACTTCAACCCACTTCCACCTGCCGACCCGCTCGGACGGCCAGCCAGAGCCCCGCCAGGGCGGCCAAGAGAAAGAGAACCAGGCTGAAAGCCATAATTGCGTCGGCGATGACGATCCGGTCCGGATAGGCGATCAACCCCGGGGCGAGCGTGAAGACCAAAAGCAACAACACCCCTGGAAACCATTCACCGCAGCCTCGCCGGACACTCGGGCCGCTGATACAGGCTCCGGCCGCCAGAACGAGCAGGACGAGCGGGTTGAGGAGGGCCATCGTGGCGCCCAAAGACTTGGCGAAGTAAGTTTTTAAGAACAGCCAAATCTTCATAAAATAGGCGGAAATCACAAACCAGGGGTCCTTCCTGAAAATGGTCATGAATTCGTCGCGGAGAACCCGTTCGTAGCGTTGCCTTGAGCTGCCCCAACCGCTGGCCAGGGGATCTCCGGCCGCCGTCCGCCTCAAGAAAACCTGGGCGCTGAACTCATCCGAGAACTTCTCAAGGCCGTATTTTTCAGCCGCCTGGGGGTGGGCCGCCAGTCCCAGGTAGATGGCCGGCCAGAGGCGATGCCTCTGGCTGGGGTTCTCGGCGTTCAGGACGTGGGCGAAGGTCTGGTTCCAGACCGCCAGGCCGAAATAGACCGCCAGCAGCAGGATCAAGGGGGTCAGCCGGAGCCCGTAGCGCAGATAGGGCCACGAGGCAATCGGCCGGCGGAGAACGTACAAGGCCAGCGCCGCGACCGAAAATACGCCCAGGTAGCCGACCTGATAGGCCGCCGAAGAGCGGGCGCTGATGACGAGGACGATGACCGCGGCCTGGACAGCCGCCGTCAGCCAGGCCGTCCAACCCCTAAGACCCCCTTCCAGGACGGCCAGGGCCAGGTGGAGGGCCGGTATCAGCCCCAGGACCGGCAGAAAACGGGCGTTGAAGACAGTGTAGACCTCGATCCCCAGGCGGTGGGCCGCGGCCGTGGCCACGTAATGAGCCGAGACCGCGGCCAGAAGGAGAAACAGGAGATCGACCCGGCGGCCGTAGCGGAGCCAGAAACAGACGACGGTCAGACCGAAGAGCACGTAGTAAAAATAGTAGAATCCCTTGACCTTAAAACCGAACACCCGGAAGGCCATCTCATAGTACCAGGCCAGGCCGGGGTCCTCCAGGGCGATGTTGTAAATCAACCCCGAAGCCTTGGGCAGGGCCGCGGCCCGGGCCATGGCCGAGTTGAAGGCCTCGTCGTTGGGGATGCGGTGGCGAACTTGATCGCCGTCGACCAGTCGAACCTGCCGGACCGCTTCCTGGAGGATGTCGCTGACGACCCTGTCCCCGGTGAATCCGCTCGTCCCCAGTCTCAGCTCGGAGATGGCCACGCCGATGAACCCGACTTGCCGGATAAAGGCCTCTGGGACCGTCCGGTGCATTCCCCATCTCAGGCCGGCGAAGAAGGTGTAGGCCGCCACCAGAGCGACCAGGGCCGCCAGCATCGCCCTTCTCCGGCGGGGCGACCAGAAAGCCGCCGGCGGCCAGGCCTCCTGGACGCTCTTCTCAGCCATCTCTGCCCAAGCGCCTGAACGGCACCGCCAGGGCGGCGCCGAGGAACTGGGGCATGTATCTCAGGCTGGAGAAGATGTTGAAACTCCAGATACATTCCCAGGGACAGGTGCATTTGGTCCGCCTGATCCAGGCTCGGATTTCCTGAGCCTGCGGGCCTGACCAGAGGGCCATGAAATCATACCCGTAATCCCGAACGTTGCCGAACGGCTTGTCCAGCATCTCGCAGGGGTAGACCGTCCCATCCGGGGCCATCACTCCCAGCAGCCCCCCGGCCAGGCAGTAGCCGTGAAATTTGGGTTCCAGGTAGATGTCCCTGATCAGGTCGAACAGGATCCGGTTCTTGCGGTTGACAAAGGCCCCCAGAAGCGAACTCTGGTCCCAGCCCCTCAGCCGGCCGGTCCGCCAATCAGACATGATCCGCCGGGTCAAGGCGGTGTAAGCCTCCAGGACCCGCTTCTTCTCTTCGGGCGGGACAGCATAGACCCCTTCATCTCGGGCGATGCAGGCGGTAATCGCCTTGACCCCGTATTCCTCGATGAGGGTCTCGTATATCTCCAGGACCTGACCGAGGTTGTAGGGCGAGACGGTAATCCCGACATTGGCCGAGTCCACTCCGCTGAGTTCGTTGACCAGGCGGTAGGAGGCCATCGCCTTCTGGAACAGCCCGGGGACTCGTCTGATCCGGTCGTGGTCCTCGGGGAAGGCGTCGATGGAAAAGGTGAAGAACAACTTGGCCTCAGGAAACTCGCTTTTGAGGGTGGTGACGTAGTCGCTGATCCGGTTGGGGAAGGAGCCGTTTGTGGTGTGAAAGACGCTGTCCACGCGGGTGTGGCGGAGATAGCACCGGGTGATGTCGATGATGTCCGGCCGCAGAAAGGGCTCGCCGCCGGTGAGGCTGAGCGTCCTCAGGTTGGGGCCCATCTTCCGGGCCAAACGGGCGATCTCCTCCAGGCTCAGCTCGTCTCGATAGGTCTCCGGCTCATCGTGGGCGATGAAGCAGAAGGGGCAGCGGGCGTTGCACTTGTTGGTGACGAAGTGAATCAGGTTGACCGGGTCCGACCGAGTCACAAAGACGTCCCGGGCCAAGGCGATGTCCGATTTGAGGTTGCCCAGCCGACCCATTCCCGCTCGCGCTTGGCCTCAGAAGTTCCGGTAGAGCTTGTTGATATTGAACAGCCGCCCGAACGGCCTCAGGACCGTCCCCAGGGCCGGCGAGAGACTACCGACGATGAGGTTGACTAGGACCCCGGGGAGATCGGACGGTCGCTCGCTCCAGCGGACGGCCTCTCCCAAAACGGCTCCCAGATAGGCGGCCGCGCCGGCCACATAGACCCAAGCCCACTTGGGCCAGAGGGGAATCAGGAGGCCGCTCAGAAAAAACAGGCAGGCCGCCAGCGGAGCGAACATGACCAGGCTGGCCCTGGCCCTGGTCGCCTGAAACACCTCCCAGGCGGCCGCGCCGTAAATTAGGCGCTGGTAGAGGAACAGCTTGAAATCACGGTTCTTGTGATAGACCAGGACACGTGGATGATAAAGGATTTTTCGTCCCCGGCGGCCCAGGCGAAGGCTGAAGTCGATGTCCTCGCCGACGAAAAGTGACTCGT
>ENA-OSEO01005397-OSEO01005397.1-sediment-metagenome-genome-assembly--contig:-NODE-5397-length-12335-cov-2.990129_pt1 | contig 12335 bp, 18 predicted proteins | sample MGYA00237883_ERZ534232 | MGnify/ENA metagenome assembly ERZ534232
GGCAACAGCGTCGTTTCGGGATTCCGGTCGCGTGACTACAACTATGACCCGCGACTGGACCTGGACCCCCCTCCAATGTACCCGCAGATCCGGGACGGGTCCCTCAAAGTCCAGACCTGGTTCGGCGGGTGATCGCTGAGCGAGCCTCGCACTGCTTGCCAGAGACCGTACGCACGCCGCACCGTGCTACGATTCAGGAGCCCGCCTCGTCGAGGGAGGCGAGCTGCAGCTCACCGAGAGAGGTTCGCCCATGAGGGGTCCCGTGCGCGCCTGCGCCACCGTGCTCGCCGCAACTCTCCTGCTCGCCTCAACCGTCACACAAGCGCTGGCGGTGGAAGCCGACATCATCGGCACAGTGTATGACCGGGCCACCGAACAGCCGCTGGAAGGCGTGCTGGTCCAAGCGTTCGACGCGCAAGCGGCATACGACGGCAACCCTGGCGCTCCGCTCGCCGAAGCGTCCACCGCCGCCGACGGCTCCTACTCGATCCACGTGCCCGACCAGTTCTGCGTGTACGCCTACTCCGACCTGACCGGCGTGTTCCGCGACCTGACCACGTTCGGCCGAGGACTGCCGGTCGAAAACGCCATTGCCGCCCGTGCGCTCGAGCCGACGGTGACGATCGACATATACCTGCCCGACCTGCTCTCACTCGTGGGCAGCCGCACCAACCGCCTGGGCGGGGCCGACCGCTATGCCACCGCAGCGCAGATCGCCGCATACAACTTCGCCGCCGCCGACACCGTCATCATCGCCAGCGGCGCGAACTTCCCCGACGCGCTTGCCGCCGCCCCGCTCGCGGGTTTGTTCGGCGCGCCCATCCTGCTCACCCGCCCGACGACGCTGCCGCCCGTGGTCGCGCAAGAGATCGATGCACTCGGCGCGACCCAAGCGGTCATCGTGGGCGGACAGGGGGCCGTGTCTGCCGGAGTCGAGACCGCCCTGACCGCGATGGACCTCGACGTGGTGCGCGTGGCCGGCTCGGACCGCTACGAGACCTCGGCGATGATCGTGCACCAGGTCGTTCTGGCCTACATGGACGCCGGCGTCCCCGTGCCCTCGCCCTTCGTCTGCCGAGGAGACGCCTTCCCCGACGCCTTGTCGGCATCCCCCTTCGCGTTCAACCAGATCCGGCCCATTCTGCTCACCCGCCCGACCTCGCTGCCGCCGGCCTCGCAGGCCGCCTGGTACGAGGCGAGCGAGAATAACGGAGAGGCCGACGCGTACGCCGTGCTCGTGGGTGGCGAAGGAGCGATCGCCGACTCTGTCGCTCAAGACCTTGCCGACGCGTCGTACCAACAATCGCTGTACTGGGGCAGGATCGCCGGCAACGACCGGTACGGCACGTCGGTGGCCATGGTCCAGGCCTGGGAGTCCGCGTTCGACGTGCTCGGCCTTGCCACCGGCACCACGTACCCCGACGCGCTCACCGGTGGCGCGGCCGCAGGCTGGCTGGGCGGCGCTCTGCTGCTCACGCCGGGCACCGCACTGCATACCGCCGTCGCCACGGAACTCGGCTACCACGGCCCGTACGTGATCGAACTCGACGCGTACGGTGGGACCGGCGCGGTCTCGGACAAGGTGCTGCAGGCTGCCGACACCGCGCTCGGCACGAGCATCTACGACATCGACGACCCCGACCACCGCATCGACGTGATCGCGGCCGGTGTCGCCGCGACTGGCGTGCGATCGGCAGGCATCCCGCCGGTCGGCGTCGCCGCGCTGCTCGGCAGCTCGCTGTCGCACGGGCCGGGCGTCCGGCGCCCCGTGCGGCGCCCCACCCTCGCACCTGCCGAAGAACCCGCACTCGACCTGCGCAAGACCTCGGCTAGCCGATAAGCAACGGCGAAAGCCAATTGAACACGTAGCCCGTTATCGTGATGGTCACGAAGTTCAGGCCGACGAAGATCGCGATGAGCTTGGGCTTCATGACCTTGCGCAGGATGATGAACTCCGGTGCAGAGAGCCCCACGGTCGCCATGAGCAAGGCGATGACGGTGCCGAGGGCCACGCCCTTGTCCACTAGCACCTGCGCCACGGGGATCACTCCGGCGACGTTGCTGTACAGAGGAATGCCGAACGCTGTCGCGATGGGCACCGAGAGCGGGTTGTCGGGGCCCGCGTAGCGCGCGAGCAGGTCGGCAGGAACGAACCCGTGCATGAGCCCGCCGATGGCGATACCGATCACCACGTACAGCCACACGCGCCGAAGTATGTCTACCACCTGATCTTTCGCGCCTTGGACCCGCTCGGCCCGCGTCATCTCGGGTGGGGCCGCATCCGCCATGCGGATCTTCCACACGTACTCCTCTATCTCGCCCTCGAGCTTCATGCGACCGAGCACGATCCCGCCCACGATGGCGACAATCAGACCGGACACGAGGTAGAGCACCGCGATCTTCCAGCCGAACAAGGCGATCAGGAGCGTGAGTGCCACCAGGTCCACGAGCGGGCTGGCGATCAGGAACGAGAAGGTGACGCCGAGCGGGACCCCGGACTCGACGAACCCAATGAACAGCGGGACCGCAGAACACGAGCAGAAGGGCGTTATCACGCCTGCCATGGCCGCAAGGATGTTGCCCACGTATTCACGACGGCGGGTCAGGTACGTCCGGACCTTCTCGGGCGGGAAGTACGACCGTACGTACGAGACAACGAACACGATGACCGCAAGCAGCAGGAATATCTTCGGCACGTCGTAGAAGAAGAAGTTGACGGCGGCGCCGAGATGGCTGTCCGGCGACAGGCCGAACAAATCGTATGTGATGCGGTCGGAAAGCCACTGCAGTGGCGCGAAGATGTCCATCGGTGCCGGATCGCCTCGATATCGTTGTCGTAAGGGGTGTGCGCGCGGGCTCTAGCAGCAACCGCCACCGCAGCCGCAGCCGCCGCTTCCGGCCGTGTCGGCACCGCTTTCGAGCAAGCGGGCCACGTCGGCTGCGGAAGGCACGCGTCCGGCCAGCCGGACCTCACCGTCCACCACGAGCGCCGGTGTCGTCATCACGCCGTACGACGCGATCTGCGCGAAGTCGTCTACGTGCTCGATGCTCGCCTCGATGCCCAGGCTGGCAACCGCCTCGCGCGCGACCTTCTCGAGCTGGTTGCACTTTGCACAACCGCTGCCCAGGATCTTGATCTCCATGCGTACTCCCTTGTCTGTGTCGTCTTGGCTAACCGCAGCAGTCCGTGCCGCAATTCGGCTCGGTGCCCCGGATCCAACCGCTGATGATGGCCGCAGCGCACGCCACACCGGCGTCGACGCTGATCGCACCATATGCGCAATTGCGCTCGCACGCGCCGCACTCGATGCACGCGTCACGGTCCACGATCTCGACCTTCGGCCCGCGCATCGCAAGCACGCCGCGGGGGCATACCTGCGTACACACGCGACAGCCCGTGCATGCGGCGGCGTCGAGCTCGAGCGTCACCACCCCGTCGATGTAGCGCAGCCCGGTCATGTCACCATCCCTTGCCGAGGAACGCCGAGGCGACCCACAGCACCGCCGCCAGGACCGCGCCCACGATTTGCCACGGAAGCGCGGCGCGCATCTCGGCCTGGACGCCGGACAGGGACGTGATCGGAGTGGCGCCGGTGAAGTTCATGGCGGCATATGACGCGATCGCGACGGTTGCGAGCGCGGCCGCACCGGACGCAAGGGCGCCGACGCTCGGCAGCACGAGCCACACGACGCCGACTGCGGCCACGACACCTGCAAGCGCGCCTTTCGCGGCGAACGCGCGCGACGGCAGCCACGGGAGCAGGGCGGGCATCACGAGACCGCCAGCGAGCAGGCCGGCATACGCCGCAAGCACGGCAGTGCCGCCACGCGCAAGCAGCGCGCCGGCAGAGAACCCCCACGCCCCGATGCCGGAGACGAGCACGACCAGGGCGAGCCACGCGAGCTTCTTGGGGTTCCATGCCGCGGACAGCTCCACACCGGTCAGCACGAGCCGGCTCGGCCGGTCGAAGATCACAGTGCGCATCTGCTGCGTGGCCTCCATGCCCGAGTCGAGGAACTCGCGTATGTCCGCCGCGCGCACGGGGCCGAAGACGACCCGGAATCCCGTGAACGCCCTGACGTCGTGCGCGGCCACCCCGGTCGCTCCGAGCTGGGGGATGATGACCGTGCGGTGCTCCACGGTATCGGCAAGGCGCGCGTCCACGATCGCTTTGGCCACGGCCACGGTACCGAACGTGCCTTTGCCCGCAGCACACCACACGTTGATCCCGTTCGTATCGACCACGAGCAGCCACGCGTCGAGCCCCGCCAATTGCGAGCGAACGTGGTCGAACGTGAGCTTGTAGTTGGCGGTGAGAAGCACCGGCGAGGCGGGTGTCGGCGTACCCACCCGGTACAGCCCCGGCCCGACGCTGTATGCGTCTCGGCCCAGGTCCAGCCGCATCCTGAATCCGCCGAATCGGTCGGACAGCGTGAGTTCGGTGGAGACGGTCTGCGCGACACTCGAACTCATGGCCGGGCCGTGTCTTGTGTGGCGCACGCGCAGCCGCGCAGGTCTTCGTCTGAGGTGTGCGGGGCACCGCGCGCAGCCCGCGCGAGCTTCTCGAAATGGTCTGCGAGCGCATCGAAAGCAGCGGGTGCAAGCGAACAGTGCAGCCAGCGTCCCACACGGCGGGTCTGCACGACGCCGGCCTCACGCAACGTCTTGACGTGGTGCGATGCGAGCGCGTCGGAGGCGTCGAGAGCCGTGGCGATCTCGCAGATGCACTTCTCGCCATCAGCGAGCAGGTCTACGATGCGCATCCGGTTCTCGTCGGCAAGTGCTTTGAGGAGCGTGGCTTCCATGTCGCGCATCATAATCAAACGTGCACTTGACTGTCAAACGCCGATTTGATTATGCACGTCGCAACGCCTCGGCCAGCCGCTCCGGGAGTCCCCGCTCGACCATGGAGCGAGCCACCGCCTCGACGTCGTAGGCCGCACGGTGCACCACAACGCCAAGCCACACGTCGGACAGGCCGAGGGGACCGGCCGCGCCATCGCCGGGGGCGGCAGCCCGCACGTCGGCCTCGTCGCCGAACACGAGTTCGACCCAACACGCTCGCGGGTCACCGTCCTTCGGCTTGCCGACGGACCCCGAACTCACGTAGTGGACGGTCGCTCCCTCACGCGCGCCCGCGACGGAGCCAGCAGCAACGAACGAGCGGTGGTACGGGATGTGGATGTGTCCGTGGCACACGGCGTCGGCTCCGGCCTCGTGGGCCAGTCGCGCGAGCTGGTGCTCGGTGCGGTCGAGCAGCAGATACTCGTTGATCTTGCGCGGGCTGCCGTGCACGAGCAGAATGCGCGCGTCGTCCTCAAGCAGCGGGATATGCATCGGCAGGCCGAGCAGCCACCCGGCATCGTCGGGTGAGAGCGCGGTGTCCGTGAAGTCGTAGGAGGCCGCGCCGTTCGCCTTGTCCACGTCGGTGGCGTAGTAGCAGCCGCAGCTGCCCCGGCGCGAGGCGACGCCTTCATCGTAGTTGCCCTGGATGGCGGGGTCGCCTGAGGCGCGCACGCGCTCGATCACGCCCGCCGGGTCGGGCCCGTAGCCGATCAGGTCGCCCAGGCAGTAGCGCTCAGCGATTCCCGCCCGGCGCATGTCGTCGTAGACCGCGTCGAGCGCGACCGAGTTGGCATGTATGTCCGAGTACAGCGCGATGCGTCGCATGCGAGGATTGTCCCCGCCTCCGCCGAGCGGTACAACGCCTGCGTGTTACACCTGCGTTGCTTCGGCTGCACCAGTCCTTGGTGCGCGGCAGGGAATACACCCCTCGACACAACCTGCCGAGGAGACCGCTCATGACCACACCGAGATTCGAGATCGAGGCTTCCGGGGGCTGGGCAACCGGCGCGCTGTTCCTGCCTAACGGCACGCTGCTCACGACCGGCGTCGACAATCTGATCAAACAGTGGCAGACCGACCCCGTCGAGTTCGTGGGCGTGTTCAAAGCTCACGCGAAGAGCGTGGACGCACTCGCGCTGTCACCCGACGGGTCCGCGCTGCTCAGCGGCTCGGTCGATACCACCGCACGCGTGTGGGACGTCGCCTCCCGCGAGCCCCTGACAATGCTGGCGGGCCACACCAAGACGGTCGCGGCGGTCGCCTGGGTCGACGAGGCGATGGTCGCCACCGGGAGCTACGACACCACCGTGCGGCTCTGGGACCCGGCCAGCGGCGAGGAAATCGCACGCCTTAGGGGCCACGCCAAGAATGTGGTCACGCTCGCGGTCTCTCCGGACCGCAGCGTCCTGGTGAGCGCGGGAGTGGCCGACGACGTTCGCATGTGGACCCTACCCGACGGCAACCCGATCGCGATCTTCCCCGCGCACGAGGCGGCTGTGGCAGCGGCGCGCTTCTCGGGGCCGCACACGCTCGTCACCGTCGGCGCGGACGACACGCTCAAGGTCTGGGACGCGGAGTCGCGCGAGCCACTCGGTGTGCTCGAACTGCCCGCAACCCGCGTGTACTCGATGGCCGTCTCCCACGACGGCTCGCTCGCTGCCGTGACGGCCGACCGCGTCGCGCTGCTCGTGTCGCTGGACGCGACCCCGCAGGTCGTGGGCCAGATCGATCTGGACGTCAAGGGCGTGTACGGTGCAGCGTTCTCCGCCGACGACACGATGCTGGCCGTGGCGTCGTCGGACAGCATGGTGCGCGGCTGGAAGGTGAGAGAGCTGGTCGGGAACTAGCGCCCCCAGCCCCATCCCAGCGTGAAGAACACGCCCACCACGCCCAGGACCGCGCCGAACAGGCCCAAGCCGCCCAGCAGCGCACCGACCAGCACGCATACCGCCGCGATCGCCGTCACAACCGGCGTGCGATGTCCGCCCGATCCTCGGCGGACGGCTTCGCCGACACCGGCTCCCCACGCCGCCGTGAGCAGGAAGAACGTGAACGGCAAGAAGCCGAGGAGGATGCCGCCGCCTACACCGGCGAGCACGCCCAAGCCGACCGCGCCGGCGATCTGCTTGGGCTTGACGATCGCATACTCCGAGCGCATGGGCTTGGCGCAGATCGGGCACTTGTAGCCGACGGGACCCGGCACCATGTCCTTGGGGCAGATCGGCCTGCCGCACTCCACGCAGCTGACCTCGGTCTCCACGTTGGGGTGGAACGCGCACTGGGCGCACATGCCGCGCTACTCCGCCGCGTCGCCGGCCGGCGTTACGGTCGCCTGCTCGACCATCAGGATGCAGCAGCGCTCGGTCGCGCGCGTGCGGTGCACCACGCCCCGCGGCACCGTGTACGCCTCGTGGGCGAACAGCGTGACCGTCTCGAAGGCAGGTTCGCCGTCCTCGCCCTCGCCGCCCTCGCGCTCACCGCTCCCGGAGTCCTCGGCACGTATGTCGAGCAGCAGCTCACCCTCGAGCGTCATGAAGAACTCGTCCTCGTCGGGGTGGCTGTGCCAGTGGTACTCGCCTTCGATCACGCCCAGGCGGACCACCGCGTCGTTGACGCGAGTGAGCACCTCGTTGCGCCACTCGCCCGGCGGTACCTGGGCAGCCTTGCCGGGGATGTCGATGATGTCGCCGACGATGCCGTAGTCCTCGAGCATGCCGACCTCCTTGCGGTCACGTATGCGGGCACACCCGCATCATAGCCGAGGAGCGAGCGGCTCGAGCTGTTGTTCCACGCGGCCCCACGTCTCGGCGGCGGCCTTCAGGCCCGGCGAGGCAGCGAACAGCGTGCCCGCGTCGGCACCACGCACGAGATCGCCTAAGAAGCCGGCCAGCGCCGGGTCGAACGGCACTTCTCCTAGCAGCGGTACGTCGCGCGTGCGGCACATCTCCCGCACGCCCTGCGCACCCTCAGACGACAAGTCGGCCTTGTTGAGGATGGCGACCACCGGCACCCGTAGCTTGGCCGCAAGGTCGATCAGCCGCTCGAGGTCGTGCGCGCCCGAAAGCGAAGGCTCGGTCACACCCACGAGCAGGTCGGTGTTCGTGATGGCCGCGATGGTGGGACAGCCCACACCGGGCGGCCCGTCGATCAGCAGCAGCTCGGCCTCGCTCACCTGCGCGAGCTCGAGGGCCTTCTCGCGGACCTCGGTCACCAGCCGGCCCGACAGGTCCTGGCCCGGCCCGAGCTTGCCAAACGCCATCGGCCCGACCGACGAGCTGCCGGTGCACGCTTCGCCCGCGATCTGCGGCTCCATGGTGATCGCCAACGCAGGGCACCCGTACGCGCACGCACCGCACCCTTCACACGCCCAGGGGTCCACGGCGTAAGGGGTGAATGGGTCGTCCTCACCCGGAGTGAAGATGGCGCCGAAGCGGCACGTGCGAACGCACGCCCCGCACCCGGCGCACAGCAGCGGGTCGATCCGAGCGGTCGAGCCGCCGGAGAACGCCTTGCACGAGATGGTCTGGGAGAGCAAGGCGATGGGCAGGTTCGAGGCCTCGACGTCGGCGTCCGCAAGAGCGATGCCCCTAGTGCCGGTAGCGACATGCGCGAACAGGGCCGTCATCGTGGTCTTGCCCGTACCGCCTTTCCCGGAGGCGACGACGATCGTTCTCATCGTGCCTCACCCATCTCGTGCTCGGCGTCCGACGATCGCCGCACCTCAGCAGCCAGGCCTGCGATGACCTCGGCCACCTCCTTCGACTCGTCCGCTACGAGTCGTCCGGTTGCGTAGGCCTCTGCGATGCGACGGTCGAACGGGATGTGTCCCCGCACGGGGACGCCCCGCTCTCGAGAAATGGACTCAAGGAACGACCCAGCGCCATTACCTCTATTTTCTACCGCGATGGCCGGGATTCTCAGCTCCTCGGCCAGGTCGATGCTCAAGCGCAGGTCGTGCAGGCCGAACGGCGTATCCTCGGCGACGAGTATGATCAGGTCGGCTCCCCGCAACGAGGCGACGACCGAGCACGCCACGCCCGGGGGCGCGTCGAGCACGATCACGTCCGGACGCAGCTCGGTCGCCAGCTCCCGAGCGTGGCGGATGACCTCCGGCGAGCGGACCTCGCCGACATCGAGGCGGCCGCCCACGAGCGTGAGCTCTCCGCCGGCATCGGCCACGTCGCCCTCGCCCGTATCAGCGCGCACGCTGCGCACCTCGCCGATGCGCCGGGACGTCTCGGAAAGTGCCAGGCGCGGACACACCGTAAGACACAAGCCGCAGCCGTGGCACAGCTCGTCGAAGACCACCACAGTCCGGCCCAGGATCCGAAGCGCGCCGTACGCGCACGCGTCGCGGCACATCCCGCACGCGTTGCACCGCTCGGCGTCCACCTCGATGTGAGGCACCATGACTTCGGTCACCTTGGACGCCTCGGTGTCGAAGAACAGGTGGTCGTTGGGGGCTTCCACGTCACAGTCCACGAGCGCTACGCGCTCGCCTTCGCGAGCGAGCGCTACCGCGAGGTTGGTGGCCACGAGCGTCTTGCCTGTGCCGCCCTTGCCCGAGGCGACAGCGACGGTGATCGGTTCGGGCACTAGTGCCCCCCGCACACGTTCCGCGCGTCCATCTTGGGCAGCTCGCCTTGCAGCATCATCTCGATGACGCGTGCGATGTCGGCCGTTTCGCCCTCGTAGTACACGGCGATGCCGACCTCTTCGAATCCCGCCAGCGGCCGCGCGCCCATGCCCGCGACAACGAGAGCATCCACGTTGTGCCCCGCGAGCAGCTCCACCGGCCGAAGACAGCCGCCGTGCTCGTGCGGCGGGTTGTCCACGATCTGGACCTCGACGACCTCGCCTGCAACGATGTCTACGAGCGTAAAGCAATCACACTGGCCGAAGTGACCGGAACGCACACCGGACAGTCCCCCGGCACCTTGTGACGGAACCGCAACCCTGACTCGACTCATGCATGTCTCCTTTTCGAATCTGCCTTACCCCATGCCCGCGTGTGCGGGTCCCGCCGTAGACAGACGCTCGAGCTCGCCGGCCACGAACGCGTCGACGGCCTCGCGAGCGGTGCGACCGGCGCCGTCGTAACCCACGATGCCCGCGGCATCGAGCGCTGAGAACGCTTTGGGTCCCAAGTGGCCGGTGATCACCGCGTCGACGCCGGTGCCGGCGACGAGCTCGGCCGCGCCGATACCCGCGCCCTGCAGGGCGTTGCGGTGCTCGGCGTTGTCGATCGATTGCACGTCGCCGGACTCGGTGTCGACGACCAGCACGTAGTGAGCACGGCCGAAACGCTCGTCCACCGCATCGTCAGCGGTGGGACCGAGCGCCGTGACCGCGACCTTCACAGCCGGCCTCCTCGGCCGCCACGTCCGCCGCGTCCGCGTCCCAAGCCCAGACCCAGGCCGCGGCCGGCCACGCGTCCGCGCACGGCGCGGCGTCCAAGGCCGAGCCGCACAAAACCGGCCGCCGGCCTCTCATCGGCGCCCACAACGCAATCGCCACGGCCACCGCCGGTCATCGGACCCTGGCCCGCAGGTCCCGTTCCATCGTATCCAGGCATCTTCTTGCCACCTCCTGTAGCTTCCGTGCCGCTCTGTGCGGCAACGCTTCCTTATGCTTCGCGACCGTTGTCCGCTAGCGCGCGCTCGAGCACGTCGGCAAGCAGACCTGCTAGCCGCTCACGCTCTCGCAGGTGAGCGATCCAGTCTTGGGCAAGCTCGCGCGCTTCGGCGGTGAGCTCGTACTCGCGACGCTGCGGGCCGGTTTCGCCCTCGACCCACGTCGAGCGCACGAATCCCTCTTCTTCGAGCCGACGCAAGACGCGGTACAAGCCACCGGCGTCTACATTCACGTCGTCGGCGGTCAGCTCTGCGATCGTCTTGCGCAGGTCATAGCCGTGGCCGCCCTCGCGCAGCAGAGCTGCGATCACGGCGGGCTCCACGAGCGCGCCCCGGCCCACACCGCCGGTGTGGCGACGTCCACCGCAACAGCGACCGTGCATCCCGCCTCCTCGGCGGGGTGCCTCGCTTGCCCCTTGTCCCGCGCCTGCGGCGCCTGACCCGTCTGCGGTCTGTGCCATTTGCGTGTCTCCTTCATCTATGTGTTGGCAACATATATGTTAGCTACATATAGTCTGCGCCGTCAAGGGTCGAAATGGGAATGTGGCAGAGTCGCTCAGACGCTCATCAGCGCGAAGCAAACCCCCCACAGCGCGGCTGCTGCCACTGCCTTGCTCACGTTGAACAGCGTGGTCGAGATGGTCGCGCAGTACGGACGCGGCATGTCGATAATCTTTTGCGCACACCGGAACAAGTGCGTGATCGCCAGCGATCCCAGCGCGAAACACACGGAGAGCCGTGCATCCGGCATCAGCGCCACGAACAGCAACAGTGCGCCCAGGATGAAGTCGGACACGAGGAGGAACACGTTTTCGGGGCTGGCCCACGCGCTGCCGGCACGCAGGCCGTGTCTCGACACGGCGCTGACGTACAGGGCTGACCCGAGCACGACGACGGCCAGAAGCCCGCTGCCCCACTCGAGCACCGTCTCAACCATGACTGACCCCTCCCGTGGCAGGTCGGGCCAGCTACCTCCACCCACACAAGACTACCGCACACCCGCAGCACGCTGTTGGGCTAGTCGGGGCGAATCGGCGAGCGGTCGGCGAGCGCCGTGCCGCCGCCGGAGCCCTACTCGCTTCCGGTGTCCGCCGGTCCGGTGGACTCGGCACCGCCTTGGTCACCGGGCTCCTTGGGGCGCTCCATGCGCTCTGCCGCCTGGTGCAACTTCTCGGCGGCTCCGCGGAATGCCGAGGCCATGCGCGGCGCGACTTCCTCGGTGAAGCGCTCGCCCGCGGCCTTGAGGGCGTCGCCCGTCTTCTCAGCGGCTTCCTTGAACGCCTGGCCAACGTCGGACTTGGCTGCCGATGAGGACGCCTCATCAACGGCTGCGCTCACGTTGTGCGCCATGGTCTCGACGTGCTCCTTGAGTTCCTCGGCACGCTGCCGGTTGTCGGGGTCGTTGACGGCCGCCCGCGTCCAGCGGCCGATCGCCTCGCCGAGCGAATCGAGCTGCGCGATCACGTCGTGCCAGGCGGCTGTTGCATGCTCGTCGGCAGGTCCGCCGCCGCCCGGTCCGGCCTCCTCGCCTGCCGGCGGAGTGGCGATCTGATCGCTCGGGGTGGCTACCGGTTCTTGGGTGGGTTCGGTGGTCTCGTCGGACATGGTATGACTCCGTTTCCTTGGTAGCGTTCGAATGGGTGTGTCCCGGTTGCTCTGGAGACTAGTCGACCTCGGAGCTCTCCCCGGTCGCGCTCGTGCCTCCCGGCGCTTCGGGCAGCGGCTCTTCGGCATCTTCGGCAAGTGCCTCGTGCGCGAGTTCGGCCTCTTCCGGCGTGAGGGTGCGGTAGTGCTGCTCCTCGCGCTCCGACAGCTCGATCAGCGGCTCCTGCTTGTCCCACAGCTCGCGCTGCTCG